>LKMJ01001295.1_pt1 | contig 21768 bp, 19 predicted proteins | sample 643391 | NCBI WGS metagenome assembly LKMJ01 (sample SAMN04112250, study PRJNA286221) | soda lake metagenome | biome: soda lake; feature: Kulunda Steppe; material: water; isolation source: sample PL-Br10 brine of Picturesque Lake | place: Russia: Kulunda steppe | collected 2010-07
ACCCTATTTCACCCACAGAACTCTGTGGGCCTTGGCAGGCCGCAAAGTCCTTCAAGGCCTCTAACATGAGGGCAGGGACTCGGTCCACTACTCCTGGAGCGTGGCTCAGGTCAGAGCAGCGGCGCAGAAGGCGCTTTCTCTTCTGAGCACTGCTCCTCTGCACAAGCTGCTCCTCCATGGATGGAGCCGGTCACAGTTTTTTTCCTAGCACTCTCTTTCAGGCCAAGCACTGTGAGAGGACCTCAATGCATTTTCCCAGATCTGGGTACCTCTGTTTGGACTTGAGAAGCAAATGATGTGTAATGTAACATTACAAATGTAACATTACTGATGTTGCATGGTTTTGGCTGCGTGTCCACACTTTTCCCACTCCTACAACACCTCTATGCAATGCTAGCATTAGCGCTTATGATGTGCAAGATGAGCAACATGTCCTTTTCCGCTGCACTCGTCCTCATGTAGTTTTTCTCCGCAGGACTTCTGCGTCTCTGTCAACCCCCACATATCTTCATGATGTGCCTACTTTTCTGGCCAGAACAACAATTAGCTATCTTCCTTCCTTCATGATTTTATTGTTTTCAGCAGGCTAGCAATCGCACTCCTTGACTGAAGGCCTTTCTTTGTAAGTCCTTACAAACCTATACTTTTGCATATTTGGGCAGGCATCACGCAGGAACATAACAGATTGTGTGACAGATGTAAAGGATGAAAAACATGTTTTGTTCACGTGTCATGCTGATATGAAGATCAAACTGCGAACCTGCGGCAACACAATATTTCCGCTCATGGTCAAGATAAGATGGTTTGAATTTGGTGATACATGTATTGAGGAAGTGCTTTCCTTTCTGTGCTAAAAGAGTGATCTGTACTCGATTTCGTATATCATGGATGTATTTCAGGTTTGCAATGCCCAGCAAGCCCAGCTGTCAACCCATCTGACTGGACTGACGGACCACCCCCAATGTAGACTTCATACTCTGGAATGTGTTGGCTCCTGTGATCCTCCTCCTTGCACTTACCTGATCAGTTGTCAGTGACACCTTCTTCAATCTAAAGCTTGAAAGCAGCAAAGGACAAAAAAGCAAAAAAATCATGACTTTCTCAATAGTAAACAACAGCTACAGTCCTGCCAGTCAATGCAACAAGCACTATACTGAGAAAGGCCAAGAGTAGCATGGTGCCACCAGTTGACAATTGCCCATAAGTTGACAAAATAGGCTTGAGATGATCTGTTAACACTAAAGTTATATCAGGCAAAAAAGCAACGCCACAAGAAAAAAATGTATCAAAAAGCTAAATGGGCACGTGCTTGCACCTCGTGGTTGCTACTGAAACTAACTTCAAGCCACACAGGTGGCAAGGGTCAGGCTGGCTTGATGATGATGATGATGATGATGATGATGATGATGATGATGGTGATAGACCACGGCATTGGCTCATCAGGATTGGCGTATGCAACAGGAAACATAAATTCTGGTACAGCTGGTGGTTGACCACGTATCATACATGCATGAACCTATCTCTCACATACATGCACCATCATTCTTCATGATAAACTGAGAAAATGCTTTGAGCCTGGCTGACATCTTGAGGTGGGCAAGGCAGAGGAAACTGGAGAAGCTGCACGGAAGAACTAGCCTTCTGAACGTGCATCATAAAAATGAGCATTCCTGCAATTATTTGCAACTTTTGTGATTGGCCTAGTATGCCAGAGGCCAGACTGGCATGACCATCCACAGCTCTGGCAAATAGAACTACCAAAGCCCAAAAGGAGCCCATCTCAATATTAAAGAAAAAGACTGCCCATGGGAGCGTTTTCGCCTTCCCACAGAGCCAATTTTTTTATGAAAGCTTTCAGAGCTGCTCTTGGAGCAGGTTGCAAATATGCCGCGACCTCCAGAGGGTCACCAAAGCCACTCGATGTCACAATAGCGATGGCGTGCTGACAGCATGAGCAGTGATGAAGAAACGATGAGCAGCAGCTGGCTCCCATGCTTGCTTTTCCTTGCATGCTTGCAATACCCGGCCAGGAACTTGCAAAGCATGCACATGCCCAAAAGCACGCAAGGGAAGTGCCGCCTGCATGCTGCAGCACGTCTCCAGCTGGCTTATTCGCCAACACGCCTGTCTTCCACCTCAGTGATGCTCTGGCCCCTGAGCTCATTGCCAAGATCCTCCTGCGCTGGCTTGCCATGAGTGTGTTTCCTCCGGCGGATCAGCCCCGCGCGCTTGAGTAGCCGTCTGCACTGGCGCCTTGCTGCCACTGCCAGTCCGTGGAAAAGGATGAGGTACACGGAGACCACAATGAGTACCAGGATTGCCAGCACAGACACCTGTGTGCATGGACAGTTGCAAAAGTGTGAGCATAGAAAGAGGATTCGTGTAGTGTGTGTGTGTGTGTTTGCTGCCGTACCAATCGTTTGCACTGGCGCCTTGCCGCTTCTGCCAGCCCTTGGACAAGGATGAGGTGGCAAGGGACCACAAGGCTGTGCAGCTGTGTGAGCATTGGGCTCTGGCAACAAATGAAGTCACAACAGCAACATGCATTGAGCAAGATCGCGCACGCAGAAACACAAGGCTATCTAAAAGCCCCGCTGCAAGAGAGAGTGGGACATTACAGCTGAAGACAGGTTGGCGTTCGGCAGGTTGCCCGCCATAGGGATGTAAGCACTCCGCTGTCACAGCAATATACAGCTCACGTGCCGTATACGTTGGCTGTCATAGTGACAGGGACCAAGGGCTGCACATCAGCACAAAGTACAATGCACTGTGGTGACCTACTGTTAACGCAAACCCAAGCTCCACGTTTGCATTCTCAGGTGCTGCAAGTTGGATGAGGATCACAGCTATGATGAGGCAGGTGATGGCCAATGTGACTGTCAGCACGTTTGGCGGCAGCTGCACATCACCCTGTGCCTCCGATGCCGCCTTGATCTTGGGCAGGGCGTTTCTAGCTGCACACAACAAAAGGAGCACAAGGTGGCAACCTTTGGCCACGAGAGCATATTCAAGCAAGGTATTTTGGCACAACAGAATATCATGGATTTGGGTGAAAAAGAGGGCCCACTGTAGTACTAAAAGCGGATGCTTGAGACAGGAACCAACTATTTGTGCTTTGCATCAGACTAAATTCAACATCTTGCTGCGGCTTCTAGGCTTGCAAATGCAGATCCTGTGTCCAAAAACTGCAACCCGGCTCAGCATCCCTTCAGGGGCAAGATACTTCTTGCAGAACATGAGGGACCTGGTGATGGAGCGCCTATCCTTTACAATGTTTGCTAATAAGCAGGTAGCTACTCCAAGGGTGGAAATATGGCCATGCACCAGATTCCTTAAGGGTCTGAGACGAAAAAATTTGCAATTTTCAAGGTATCAAATCGCTGCTCATGCTTTGATTCACCAAATCCAAGCAATCTGCCATGCAAGCACTAAGCGTTGTGCTCTGCCTTGAGGAGTCATCCTTGGCATTTATATGGCCGACCTTGCTGCCGCTTCTGTTTGTTTTTGTTTTGCAGCCCGCACCTGGATCTAATCTCCCTGCCAGACTGTAAGCCAGTACACCAAGGAAGACTGGTACGAGGACCAATAAGCCGATGATATCAAACAACTGTTGACATTTGCACATGCAGGAACATGCGTTACAAAGGCATTATAGAGACCTTCCTTATCTGAGAGGGTCGCAAAATAGAAGGTTCTAAAGTGAACAATGCTAATAAGCAAGCTGTACGTGCAATGCAGCATTTTCATCTGTGTGCACCCACCTTTCCGAAGGGGTCAATATTTGGCATGACAAACAAAATGAAAAGAGCAAGCCAGGATGTTGCGACTTGAGTGGCGCTGGTTTGCTGCGGGGTTGCCACGAGCGCATAGACCACAAAGCAAACAAGCCGATAGATGATCACACAAAATACGGCACTAACAGCAAGAGGGTACCAGTTACCTGCAAGCAAGGGCAGCAATAACCAACAATCAACTCAATACACGGTGCACCGTATTATCCCTCAGCACACACATCCACATACTCAAGGCTGATGCACCTAATGTTACGCGTTATATGTGATAAGGCTCACAGCTGTTCATCACATGTATGACGCAGCAGAACACAAGCCGCATTAGATGAGGAATAAAGTGCCTTGATAGAAAGTTGTCTTGATGAAGCTCAGCTGAGTAGCGCTTTCAGGTCTGGAGGTTCTCGGTGTCACTTCAAAAATTACATGAGTTAGGAGCTTGGTTGATAGGTACAGGAAAGCATGCATAAGCACCGATCTTCATGCATGTGCCTCACACTCCTACAGGAGCTCTTGGTGGAAACAAGGTGCCTATGATCACTCGTACAGACTAAATGTTGCCTCAATTGCAACACTTATAAGCACACAATACACACAACCCACCTCCTATAACGCCAATTTGCTGCGCAAGAGGTAGATCGCCATACTTCCCATAGAACAAAAGCTGTACGTTTCCAATGGACCATCTCCAGCGCTGCTGAACGTGCTCTATACACACCAAGAAGACAAACAAGCAAAACATGTAAGGCAATGCAATTATTGCACCAGGCATACAACTGATATGATACAAGCAGCTTGTAACAAGCTAGACATAGGCCTTGAGCAGGAATTGGACCAAACATGATGACGACAACAGTTGTGATCAAGGCGACGGAATACAGCTGAAATAAAGATGAGCACATTCAAGCATAGAGATCTCAAACCTATTTGTGGCCTGTTGAAGGGTGATATGCTTTGGAGAAGCATAAGTGTACACTGCAAGGAATTTGGACTAGAGCCCAATTGATAGGGAGGTCAAGGGCCAAACTCGATGCTTTGAAGTACATGCAAGCCCCAAGGCGGCATATAGCGCACCTGAGAGTGTGGGAGGCGACAAGCCCATGGCCAGGCAATCAGGTATGTAAATAGCCTTCCAGCCTGCCCTGACAATTGAGGTGCTTGTAAAAGAATCCTCCTGCACAATTAATTCACATGATTGTTCTTTCTTGCATAATTTTATCACACTACTTTGTGTGTACTTTTGATGCATGAACATGCATGGATGACGCGCCCAAAAGACAAATTGAGATTGCGGCCAGTAAAGTAATATTTTGGGCAACCCAGCAAAATGATTTGCTGTTGCGCACAGAGGCTGTTTTTGGCTGCATCACACGGCAAGGCATGATGCCAATGTTTTAAATGTCTGCTGTAATTTAATCTGCAAGATATTTTTTGCCTGGTTTCACGACATCCAAGAGCCAAAAGCATCTTCATATGAAGGGCATTTTTATACTTCTGCTGTGAATGCATCTCCCTGCCCAATGGGTTCACAATCGTATGAGGAGTTTGGCGTCCACAGATGGTCATTCGCTTGGCCAGCACCCTTCCTTGGTACTGCTCCATTGCAGCCAAAATAATTGGCTTGCAGGCATAACTTGCACGTTCTATTTCGCAAATTCATTTTCAGATCACATCATGAAGTGCAGGCACAGGCCTCAGCTAAGATGTAGCAGACGAGTGGTCCTCAAAGCACCAGAGGCATGAATGGTCCACATGCATACCACAGCGAATCCTCCCACGTAGCCTCCTGCATCATCCAAGGCTTTGCGCCGCATCACATAGCCAGTACCCTGGAAAACGAGGTCCCAGAAAGATTTGCATTAGGTAGGTGGCTGTGATACTGCATGACTCATGCTATAGCATGCTGAGTGAGTCCTGCAATATTTGGTCACAAGTTGCATTTGTTTATGACAAGCAGACATTTTAAGACAAAACAGCTCAATGCACGCCTGCTCATCCATACAGCTGCTGCTATTTAGGTTGCAGCACAAGACTTGCACGACACAGCTCTCCTTGTAAGCTGCAGCTGGGTTATTGGCACTGAAGTGTTCTTTGATGGCGTACCCCCTTTGGAGCAACAAGTTATCTCCTTGATTGATGGGCAGTTTGTTGTTAGGCCTGACCCAAAGATTTGCTTAGGCATGTATAAGTCCAACCATTGATACAATCGAACATTAAGGCACAAAACTAAATACATCATGTAAAAGTTGAGCTAAAGGAAGGTGTTTCTATAATGCAAACGTCTGAAAAATTGTGTTCACATATGCAAGCAGCATCGTGCTCAACAAGATTGGGCTTATCCTTGTTTAGCCTTTGCGCACAAGGCAATCGATGACACCAACCGAGCCCTTCCATCGTTTCCCAAGAAGTTATTGAACACATTGGTGTACCCTTTTCTTCCCTTGAATACCATCAAGAATGTGTATCAGCCAAGTGTGGAAAAGGGAACTCAGAGAGGGACCCTGCTTGAAACCTGCTCTGCAAAAGTGAAGGTGCATGCTTGACTCCAGCTACCTTGCATAGTTGGCAAGGCACAGAGGTTTTCCAAACAATAAGAGCATTTAGAAGCAGCACCTCCTACTCAACATCACCCTTCACCAACACATGATATGGAGACACGCCACCTCCAGATCAGCTTACCACACAGGTTGCTGAGTGCATTCCGGACAGGCCATGTTGGTAAAGGTAGTAGTAAATCTGTAAAGTAGCAAAAGAATTGGCAAAACCCTTAATACTTCATGCCTGTCCTTTGTTTGTTAGCCTTTTAAGGAGCACCCTGTATGCATGCAAGTGCATGCATACAGGGTGCATGCAAGTGTCTAACTAGCGCACAATCTTATCAGCAGCTAAACAGGATTTCTCAATGTAAGCACCATCCTCACACAGTTCAGAGGCATCCGGTACAGCCCTTTTACATACCTTATTGTCGGCTCCCATGATGTGAGGAACTAGGTCATGCTCGTTGTAGAAAAATTGCTGGGTGTCAGTGGCAGCAAAGTTGCAGCGTTGATATGCCAGTATGAGAGGGGATACTACAATTGATAACCCTTGAGCAAAGTTGCTTCTATATCTACCACACATTTTTAGAGCAGAAAGCTCAGGAACTATGATGCAGCATTTCCATGCATTCATGCAACGAAGCTGAAAGAGACAGAGAAGCAAACCACTGTTTTCCGGGGATGGGTAGTATATGCTATTTACATACCTTTGTCTGGCAAAGACCTATTGATGAGTCCTGTGTGCAAGAGACACGTGCATGGGCAACGCACAATTTGTGGACAAAAATCTGTAAAATGTTGATATATAGATTGCACCTCACCCTCTAGCAAGCCCAGCTCTTGAATGAGCAACACAGGGTTATTGTTAGACAATCTGCAAGAGGGGCGTGCAACATGCCTCTTGCAAGTAAGGTTACGACTGCACCAAGGGCTTCCTGCCTTCAAGGTCCACTCAGTGGCTGCATCAGTCTTTTGCAGAGACTCGATGTCTTGGCGTGGTTGCTCCTGTTGTGGTTTCAAGAAATGAGGCACCGTCCATAGCAGAAACTCTGCAAAGAGACACAAGCAGCAGATCCTGGGCCAAATTCCAGCATCACAAGCGGTAGCACATGAAGCCACAGTCTAGCTGAGAGCTCCAGAGCAAGGTTCCAGATCTTGCTCAAAATATTTTCAGACATCCAACACTGTGCAGCAGCAAGAGCAGCAAGCAGAGTGCTGCTCTTTGCTGATATCCAGGCACAGCTGCCTTGAGACAATACCCAAGCCATGCAGTCCTCACAATACCTGGTCACAAGGCCTGATCACAATACAAGCTCTCTGGTAAAAATAAGCTTACCCTTGCTAAGCCTTGCATTGTTGCAGTGCGTGTGAGGAGCTGGTCCACAAGGGGAGTGGGGACATGAACATATTAGACAGGTGCCATACCGTGCTGCTGCTGCTGCTGATGATGATTGTGATGATCTTTCGTTCAGGACTGACACTACAGCATCCGGCTTTCCTAGGCCATTTTCAGGTCATTCCAACTCCTTGTCAACAGCCTCCCTTGGTGCCAAGGTCAATTTTGGCCTTACATCTAATTCTCCTAAGCACCCGAAGCACAAGAAAAAAAGAAAAACTACGTAGGCAGTGAAACCACTCCCCACGTCAATTAAGGAAAAGGAGATGCATTGGCCCAAAGAGCCATGAGTCTCCTCCACCAGGGAAAAGGAAGAACTAATGAGGATCCGGAGGGTGACAAGCAGCCCCCTGCTCCAGACCAAGACCTTGAGAGCAACTGGTTTTTCAAGAGCGCGTCTTGTTGTTGTCAATTTGTGCATATAGAGCACAGAATGAGCATGTAATTTGAGAGCAGTCTCATGGGCTTTATGTGTATCAAGGCCGCACATTTGGTGTACTTTACATTATCTATTCATACCTGGTGAAGCAATGTGGTCTGCGTCAAAGACGGCCAGTAGCTCCCCACGCGCATGTTTCAGGCAATTGTTGAGGTTGCCACCTGAACAAATTGCAGAGCTTGGATGAGATTGTGAGTTATCGTAAAACAGTGGGCAGTCCGTTTGATACAGTATTTTGCAAGCAGACATCTGACAGGATCCTCGCTGCATACATTTTAGACAGGACCTGGGCTGCAGACTTTTTTAACAGGGCCCTTGCTGCAGTTTGTATCAGTACAGGCAGGTGTGGGATCCAACTCCAACTGCTCTTGCTTGGAGCAGCAAAATGAATGGTTCCTCTCAAGGTTTCAGTGCAGTGCTGAGTACCTGGGAGCACTGACACATAGCCTGAAGTTTTTTTGGATGAAAGTGTTGACTTTGTGTACTCTTGGACTAATACAGTCTCAGTGACTGTCAACCCAAGCATCTACACAGACTTGTTTTTTCACGCACATTAAAAATTGAAAGAAGCAATGGCACGCCTCTGAGAGCTGACTATTGACAAGGAACAAACACCAGTGTTCCACTCCTCTTGCTTTAGAAGCTCCCAACCCACTCCTTGATATTGGACAACATAATCTCAACTTTCTTTCTATTGGGCCAAATAGTCTTGTACTAGGCTAAAGTCTCTCTGATACATGCTACTAGATATTTGTCTTGCCCATAAGGTTTGATTGTTTTTGCTTTCCAGGTGCAGCGACATCAACGCTGAAGGTCTAGCTAAATGCTGCCTAGAAATGCACAGGCCCTCTTCACAAGTAGGCATACCAAGCTGTGTGCCCTGGCGCCTGCGCAGATGTATGGACACATACAAACATGTACACGACCACATACTTACACCCAGGGATGCACGAAGGCGTGGCCGCCCTCATACCCGCCCACAAACATATGCACACACGCGTGAACCTACCTTTGGCATGGAAACCATTCTCCCTGGTGATGTAGTGCACTTTGGGAGATCCAGGGGGCAGGGATGCAGACAGCTGCTGCACTTGCTTGGCAATGCTGCGCACACAGCAGAGGTGCGACAGGCTGCTCTTTGCTGCACAGCGCTCAGCACACGACTATGAACTCATGCAGCATGTTCCAGGGCATGGTGGATGAAGCAGGCTCATCTGATGTGGTCCAAGGCTTATGGCACATGAAGCTGATGGTCACTATGTTCACTAAAGAAGCCCACCTGTAATGATCCAATGCATAAGGCAAATGCAGCAGTTAGGAGCTTTGCTACTTTTCATGAAATGATGGATCAATTGAAGTGAGCGGTGAGGTGCAATGAAGGCGCAGGAGCAGTGCGCAAGTTGAACCCCCACCCCACCCCCGAGCAGTATGAGTAAATCTAAGGCACATGTACAAGACCAGGCTGCAAGTAGCAAGCCATTGCCAACAAAGCAGATGGAAAGCAGTCAAAATGGGCAGCTGACTCCAGCGCATTCAGGGCTTGGGGCTGTATCCAGCCTTTAATACAGGCCTGAGTTTACGCACCTAGTGGCTGGGTCCCTGCTCCCATCATCACAGATGTAAATATTCAGTTTGGAGGGGGGGTAGTCCATGGTGACCCCCCTCTTGCCATACGCATAGAAAGGGTTCTCTGCGCTTTCCTCTTCGCTTGAAAAAAATGAGGAGGACTGAGCACTGGCGGCCTTCTTGGTTGGGAGACTGACATAGGCTGCGCCCGAGCGCTCCTCCATCTGAGGCTGAGCAGGGTGCGCCGTGCCGGCAGGCTCCGGCAGCAGCTGCTCCTTGGAGCCAGCCCTGGAGGACGACGACGTAGTGGTGCTCAGTCGCAGTAAATCTGGCTTCTGTGAGGAGGTTGGGCCTGTGCAAGGGGTGGGCAGCTGCTGAGATTGCGTGGTGCGCAGACGGGCTGGGCTGAACAGCTGCAAGGAAGCTGTGCTTGGTGGCACTGGGAGACTAGGTGAGTCTGGCTCCTGCTGGTCGTCCATGCCTGGATGGGGTGCATCAGGTGGCTGTGGAGAGGCTGCGCGTTGTTGTGCTCCTTGAGGAGAAGCGATGCCGGGGCGAGGCGAAGCAGGCAGCTGAGGACAGGGGACACTTGGCTGCGGTGAAAGGCGCTGTGGAGAGGCGGCGCCTGGGCAAGGCAAGACCGACAGTTTTGAAGAGGCGGTGCCTGGCTGTGGCGGAAGGAGCTGTTTTGGTTCCACCTGTACCTTGGAGGCACAAGGCCTTCTGCGGCGGGGAGATTGAGTGCCTGCAGCAATCAGGGCAGTGCGTGGAACCCTAAATACAACGTTTGGCTCTCAAAAAATATGTGCGTTGGAGCTGTCAGGTTTCAAATGAGGGCCGGCTGCTCGCATCTCCTTGGCCTTGGCATGGTGCACCTGTCTGATGGCACAGTGGCAGCCATGCACTGGCAGCCTTGGACAGGCAAGCCAGGGCTGGTCTCGACAATATTTGCAAGGGTGCCACAAAGTACTGCTGTTGCTCTAGTGCTTGGCAGGATGCTGCAACAAGCTGGTCCCTTGTGTTGAGTCACCAGCCGATGGCTTTGGCTGCGCCCGCAGGGGCAGCTCACATGAGGTTGATGGCTGCTACACGGGTGCTGAGGGGGGACAGCAAGCCCAAGCATGCATAATCCGTTTTCAGGCACCTCTCCAGGCTGTGAGGCTGTGCCTACCGCTGTCCAGTGGCCCCCCCGGTCTGCAAGGACCACACCTCCTCCTTGCAATTGGTCCTTGATGAGCCATACGATCACATAGTTCATCATGTCATGTGATGAATTACCAGCCCAATGCAGCATTGCCGCGCAGCATGCACGCCTCACCTGCTGTCATGGATGCCGTGACGGCCGGGGTAGGCATGAGCGCAGTGAAGGAGTAGCAGTGGGTCTGAGGGGGTCCGATACCTCCAGGCCACAGAAGGCTGCCATGCCTTGTCTTGTGCAGCCTGAGCTGTGGGGGCTTGGGTGAGGTGGGCTCTGAGCATCCGTGTGCAGGCGATGTGGGCTGGTGCGAGGGTGTGGCTGTGCCTGATGGCCGGCTGCCAGACCTGTCGGAGCCCTTGGATGGGGCAAGGATGCCTGCAAGCCGGGGGTGGGGTTTTATTTACGTGTGCTATCTACCATTGTGGCAAGATGGGCAAGCAAATACGCGTCAAATGTTTGCCGTCAAGGCGTGCTACACATTCTGCCATCAATGCGGGTTGGCAGCAAAAAGCTGGCCAGCTGAATACATTAGCTGTACAGTCACAGCAAGCTTTTCTCCTCATGGCGTTCAGCATTGCCTTGCAGGGCTCCTTACCATCAAACATTACTCTCTTACCGTCACACACTGTGCTCTCTTGCCATCACACTTGTGCTCTCTTGCCGTCACACTGTGCTCCTGTGCCATCACACTTGTGCTCTCGTGCTATCACGCTTGTGCTCTCGTGCCGTCACACTGTGCTCTCTTGCCATCACATTTATGCTCTCTTGCCATCACACTCGTGCTCCTCATCACCCATAAATACATGCTTCAGGGCACCTACTTTTCATCCAAGGTAATCTGAGCTGCTGCAGCACTGAATACCGTGGGGGTGTGGTTGTCGAAACCTCCCTGTTCTCGGATTCCTTAGACTGCGCTCCTGTGCTGTAATGTCTGGGTTTATGACTGACGGGTGCAGCCTCTGATGCTGAGCTGGCAATGGTAGCCCTCACTGTGGGTTCAAAAGACTCCCACGCCTCTTTGTAGCGAGGTAGTATAATATCAACTGCCGTACACACAGGCATGCCAGGCAACAGTAGAGAGCGGCACACGGGATGGTCTAGTAATGAGTGCGAAAAATATATGGATTGCACAACTAGGGAGGTGCAAGCCAGAGAGCTTAGCAAGCAAGTTGTGGTTATTAGTATTTATAGTGTGCAATGAATGAGATCATGTTGCTCAAGGCAGTATGTGCAATACATGGCTTAGGGTCTGAACCTTAGACAAAATTGCCATGACCTGCAGCAGGAAACAGGTGCCTGTAGGAATTGTTTCATGCTGACAAATGTAGGCCAGGATGGTGACGAGCTGATCTGAATTAGTACTGCCCAGGTGACTTGGGTCTACATTGGGCCCTCAGCAAAATTACAGTAAAGAAAAGAAAAAGAAAAGAAAAACTGTGTAGGCAGTGAGACCACTCCCTACATCAATTAAGGAAAAGGAGACACATTGGCCCTACAGTACACCTTCAACTTGGATCTTGAATCAGTGTGACCGGGCATCTGTTGCACATACGCACCTGTCGGCCAAGCATTGCGGTCAGGCAGCAGGTCTGGCAAGTATAAGCTTGGCTCAGCCTTCCAGTGCAGGCACACGATGAGGAAGATCATCTGGAGGAGTGTATCAGGATAACACGGGCAGATGAGGAGCACACAAGGCTTGAAGGGCACACGAAGCACACAAGGAAAAGTAAGGGCACACAATGAAGAAGATGATCTGGAGGGACGCATGAGGCCAACATGGGCAAATGAGGAGCACACAAGGCTTGAAGGGCACACGAGGCACACAAGGCATGCAAGCGTACATAAGGGCACGTGGGCACGTAATGTGGAAATTCATCTGGAAAGGCACACAAGGCTGGAAGGAAACATGAGGCTGGGATGGCCCATGAGGTGTGACAAGAAGAGAGATTACTTAAAAGGGCGCCATTAGAGTCACCATGCATTTGAGGACTAGAATTAGAATACTGGCAAGGAGGACTGCTGCCTCAGGCATAGTGATAGGCTACGTAAGCTGCTCCTGTCCCAAAATGTTGCTGTTTGCATTGCAGCACAAATGTAGCAAGAGTGGGGTGATAGATTAACAAGGCATATAAATGTTGGGTGCCCATTGCTTCTGCAGGAGCAAACTTGGCAAATTTCACCATAGACACCGTTTGAGGGGCTGGCAGACTCCAAATGCTTACCATAGTGCACCATATCACAAACTTCGTTATCAAGGCTGCCAGCATGACGAGCCAGCACTCCAGGTGCCTGTCACGTGGATTGTCTGCAATGTATGTAAATGCGCCCGCCTGCAAGTGAACAGTTTTTGTGTCGCCTTCTGTTGTCACAACAGCTATAGAGGTATAGGACCTAGCCTCTATGCCCTAAACTGAGAAGACAGAGTGGCAAAGGGAGCCTTGCCCATGCTGGAGATCAAACAAGTTACCCTTTGGGCCTGGGTAGGTGTCTGGCCTGAATTTACAGCCTGTGATGCGCACACTTAGAGCCACCATGCTCAATCCTGAAGCGCCTTAAACCACTTTTTCCCTTATCACAAGAAGTTCAGATGACCGTACTCGGTGCTGAAATCCTAGTTTGGAGTGGGTCGGTAATTGTTCAGTATTTTCCGCTTTGTTGAATGCTTATGAACCCTTTGGATGCCAACAGAATCTTGCCAATTAATCCTTTAATTAAAGCCTTCCTATAAATATACATATGGGAGCACTGGGTGGAGGGTGATGGAGATAAGGCAGTTTGTACTTTCCAGAGGATCCCTTTGAAGTTTGCTATAGAAAATACGTGATCAATTCCTCAACTCAAGAGCTATCACAAACACATTTTGTCCATAAGGGGGATTTAGAGGTGCCCTTGACTGCCAATGCCTCCTTGCCTTCACGCAAACCCTGGGCTGCCTGATTAGCTAACTCGGAGCATTCAGCTCCAACCTCCTTGGGGATACATAGCATGTGCGTACGGAGTCAAAGAAATCTTGTGTTGATGATATCCACACTAAAAGCGGTTAAATCATGTTAAAGAGCTTCAAAACTTCTTAGCAATTTACCACCATCAAACATTCTAATTTAAACATGTGCAAGGTACAGATCTTCAAGAGGGACGTTCATTTTCCCTTTTAAAGAGGGAGTTCATTATCAAAGTGATAGGTTTTGGGGTAGATAGGTAGAAATGGTAGGAATTTTGCATGGCGGCATCCATTTGGTCTTAGTCAGTCTGATCATCAGACAGGGTAAGCAGATGTCACCAATAAACGGGCCTTTTTGCCTCACTTGATGATACTTGAATATTTAACATACCATACCGGCTGTGTATCACGCCGCCTAGATAATGTTATTGCCCTGCAGATTGCGGGCACAATAAATAAATATTCATTCTGGGGGTGCGGCGTTGTGAAAATAACTATTTTGGGTTGATTTTGGGTCAGTCAAGGCAATGAGTGGTCAGGAGTTCCCAGCACCCCCCTCCGACCCCCTCAAGCAGGGCCGTCACTGGCAGCGAGGAAGACAGTAGCAAAGAGGAGGATACTGAGGAGGGCAGCAGCGAGGAGGAGAGCAGCAGGGAGGGCAGCAGTGATGATGAATGAATTAGGGGAGGGGGAGGGGGAGGGAATGCAGAGGAGACTGGTGAACATGACTAACTGACTGAGATTGAGCTGAATGGACCCTGAATTGTTCATTGTATAGCAGATAACCTTGCAGATGATGCCCACAAACTTTTGGGGGCTTTGTGGTGCAAAGACCCTGCAGGGTTAGTGTGAAATGAATATTTCCAGGGTGCAGCGTCGATGCGGGAATGCAAAAACAAAATATTTTTGGGGGTGCGGCTTGAACCCAAGTCTGTACGGTAAAATGATATCAAAGCGATCATTGAAGGAAATGCTGAAGATCAGGTCAAATCAGGCAGTGGGTAATAAGCCGCTCCAGCTTGGGTTGCTGAAAACAGTGTATGAAAACAGTATATTATGGTCTCTGTGACGGGCAGTTTAAGCTATTATTGTTCAATGGTAGCCCTGGTTTCAAGTTGTCTACAGCACCACCTGAGCTTGAAAACTGCCCGTCGCAGAGACCATGCCTAATCAGCCGCGGCGTGAACCCTACTTTTCACCGCCAAATCTCCATATAAGATCGCCCACTGCACTAAATTGCATGATCTTTGGTCTTTTGGTGTTCTTGTTATAAACAAACAGCATTGCAAAAGAATTGGAGTGAAAAGACCAAGTGGTTGGTGTCATGTGCATTTTGGGTCATTCCCCTCGTAAGAAATCAGCGATAGGGGTGCCAAAATGGGTCAAAAACCAACCCCCTCCAAACCTGGATTTTAACATCCAATATCATTAAGCAACATAACAGAAATCTACTGGTGGGGTTTGGTGGGTGAAAAGAGCTCTGGTGGGCTCGGGGTGAGGGCACACATTTGCTGTCTAGGCCAAAATAGGCCAAAAACAGTGCCTGAGCAACCACCCAGGCCACCAAAGGCGTGCCACCAAAGGCGTCCATTTCACCCTAAATCTTGGCAGGAGCATAGTTATATGATATCATTACCGTTTGCATCAATAAAGGAGCATGCCCAGCCTTTTGCTCAGATAACCCCCTCTGCCAAAATATACGAGGTTTACTTACGGCATTCAGCAACCCTGTGCACAGTAGGCACATGCCGCAAAGCCTTACAATGGTAATGCTATTTAGTGATAGCAAAATTGCAAATTAAATGTAGATCATTACCAAGGCTTGCGTGCATCCCTGATACCTACCAGTCATGCTTTGCAAAGCAATTAACCAGCATGACAAGGGAAGTGGCGTGCTTAAACTGACAAATGAAGGACAGAGTACAGTTACTGCTGTATGCTGTAACCAAAGACCCCTACAGACATGGTGCTACTCACGGAAGCCAACACTCACATTAAGTTGCATGGGATCCGCCTCTGTTCCCTGGGTCCTGAGACGAGGATTGAAAATGACTACGGTGTTGTGAATGTCACCAGCAGCCATGTAAAAGCTGTAACCATTGTACCCAACAAATAGTGCCAGGATCCAAAGCCTCGTGAACACAGTCTTCACGAGGGCCCAAATCTTGGCAGCTTGTATCCGGTGTGTGCGAGACCTGTGCGATAGCCAGCAAAGACATCAGATGTGTGCGGCTCACCAAAGCAAGTAAAAAAGTTATGTAAAACACCACATTGCCCAAGCAAATTTAGACGTGCTTTGCTTGGGTTCCAAGAGCTATCAGGAGTAGATGCATTGCTGTGCACTTACGATACCTATCCACTTCCTAACGGAACGTCATGATATTGTCCTAAGAAGCTGTGGTGCCAGCCCAAGTGTGTACGCTAACATGCATGAACCATGGCATGTAAGGAACCAAGGGCAAAATAGTGACTCGTGACAAGCTTTGTGACAAGATCATGCAAGTGCAGGTGTTGGCAAAACAAATATCAGACAGCCGCACCCCTCGTCCATGGGCTGTGTGTCAGCAGCATCAGGCATGCGCTCCCATGCGAAGCGCGGAATCCTGGGCTCTGCAGTGCGGCCCTGCATATTTGGTGGCAGTGTAGAAGGGGTGAAGGAAAAGCAAGGTGTAAAGGTGTACTTGTGGTCCATGATCGAGAGTTTCCATTGAAGCTTGACCCTAATTTAGGGCCTAAACAAGGGTTTATGGCATTCAGAGTGTGCAGTGTGCAGCTTCTTTTGCTCAAGCTCCTTTTCAAAGAGGAGCGTGGAGTTTCTCGTTTTGAACCAAGTTTCTTGTTTTTAGAACAAAAAACCTTGAGTTCCACCCTATTCATCAGAATCTTAAGCACAATGTCATGAGCTGGCAAATTATACCAGGTAGCTTTGAAGGGAAAGCTGGTCTAGGGGATGAATACACATGAGTACACAGGCAAGTATGCACATGCGCAGGAGCTCATCACACACACATACACATATACACACAGGAACACATATAAGTGCAAATTGTGCCCATTGATCATTCCAGCTAATACGCAGCAGTACCTGTGTAATTGGAGTTCTGTTTGATTGTGTGGTTTCATCATCCGTAGAGGAATCAGAAGGCCTCTGGATCTCAATAAAAGACTTATGACGCCAACCCGAAGGACGAGGAGATTTCAGACGCGGCGGCCTGGTCGCTCTGTTGGCCCTGCAGCGGAAAGAGCAGAGGCAAAAGCTGTGCATGCGCAGGATCAAGAGCTGTGGAACTGCAATTACATTGCATGCGCTTTATTGGCTGCTTTATTTAGTGGGAAGGGGGAAGCGCAGGGACAAGTAAGCTTCCAGAGTAATATGAGTAACTGAATAGAATGCATCTTTGACCTGACTTGCTGAAGGTAGACAGCCTCAAAATGCAGAGGACTTCTGGAGGGATTGACCCGCAGGTTGTGGAAGCTTTGAGGTCACCGAGTCAACTCCGCATGACCATGTCGGGCAAGGAACTGAGGGGGTAATTGTGACTTGTGCCAAGTTTTGTGACAAGATTGTGCACAAATGCAGGTGTTGACAAAACAATATCAAACAGCCGCACCCTTCGTCCATGGGCTGTGGGTCAGCAGCATCAGGCATGTGCTCCCTTGCGAAGCGCGGAATCCTGGGCTCTGCAGTGCGGCCCTGCAAATTTGGTGGCAGTGTAGAAGGGGCGAAGGAGAAGCAAGGTGATTAGGCGTGCTTGTGGTCCATGATCGAGAGCTTCCATGGAAGCTCGACCCTAAACAAGGGCATTCAGAGTGTGCAGCTTCTTTCGTTCAAGCTCCTTTTCATAGAGGAGCGTTTTCTCGTTTAGAACCAAGTCTTCAGCATTAATGATTGCCCTTGTTGTAGAAGAATAAGAGAGTGAACTCGTGGTGGCCTTTAAATGGGCAAAAATGCCATTGGTTGGGTTAATGTTGGACCCACGTTTGGCTATACTGCCATTCAATATCTTTTTCCTGTGATTAATATCAGTGTCTGCCTTTTTCTTCCCTATACTGTTTAGTATACAGCTCCTTTTTCTCCTGTTTTGTCAATGCTTTAGCACTTGTGACTGAGGCTTTAACACTTCTTTGATACAAGCCGTTGAGTTCCACCCTAAACTTATTCATCAGAATCTTAAGCGCAATGTCCTGAGCTGGCAAATATACCAGGTAGTGTTGAAGGGAAAGCTGGTCTAGGGGACATATGAGTACACAGGCAAGTGTGCACATGCGCAGCTCATCAGAGCTCATCACACACACACACACACACATACACGCACAGGGACACATATTAGTGCAAATTGCGCCCATTGATCATGTCCGCAAAGATGCAGCAGTACCTGAGTAATTGGAGCTCTGTTTGATTGTGTGGTCTCATCATCCGTAGAGGTATCAGAGGGCCTCTGGATCTCAATGAAAGACTTATGATGCCAACCCAAAGGATGAGGAGGTTTCAGACGCGACGGCCTGGTTGCTCTGTTGGCCCTGCAGCGGAAAGAGCAGAGGCGAGAGCTGTGTATGTGCAGGAGCAAGAGCTGTAGAAGTGCACTTGCACTGTTGCGTAATTTTGGCCCTGCAGTGACATGGATGTGGTAACCTCCAGGGATGTGGTAATCCCCAGGGATGTGGTAACCTCCAGGGATGTGGTAATCCCCAGGTATGTGGTAACCTCCAGGGAAGTATCAGGAATTGAATAGAATGCGCATTTGACCTGTCTTGCTGCAGCCTGACGGTCTAAAAATGCAGGAGACTTTTGGAGGGGTTGACCTGCAGTTTGCCTAATCATTGAGGTCACCATGCTAATAAGTTTGTTCTGCCAGGCCTCCCTTAAGTATGAGCTCCCTTGAGCTTTGACAAAACATGCATTGGGCGGCAAGGAATTTTCACCTGACTGTGTATGCCTCTACACTGCTCCTCCGTTGCCTTTCACTCAGATCTAGTCCCCCAAGAAGCTCATCTGGTATATTTGGTGAAGGCTGGCTCATCTAAGCCAAGTTTGAGGTGTTCACCCTGGATCTGAAGCCTGCAAGCAAGATGCGGGTAATGAACGGCTAAATCACTGAGAGAGTGAGACTCATAAGCAGCATTTTGTAGCTAACTGTGACTGACAACTCACTCAGGTTAGAGCCTCTCTCTCAGCCAGATGCCAGGTCATGCACAGTTGGAACAAGTCTGAATTCACGTCAATCCGTCCCGCATCAGACTTTGCTGGGGACAAGGTTTGTGGCACTTTGGTTGTAAATAATAAAGGAGTATATTCCACAATGATTGAACTATGCAAGCCAAACTTTAGCTTTCTAGCTTTAAGCGAACTTCACACTCCAGCAGGAGGAGCAGGGATCATATTTGTCTTTACTTTATCCTTGGAAATCCTAAATTGTGTAAATAAATAGTTCTAATACTTGGCCCAGTATATTCAAATATTCTGGCATGCTCCGTTGATTGCTTCTACGTCAACAGTCTTTGCGCGAGGTCGAAAGGTAATTAAAATGGATCCTTTTGTGCATCCTCTGATGCCCGACTGCGCGTGAAGGGCAGCCACCCTTTCAAATGGACTGGCATTGGGTGCCCCTTCTCCTTCTCTCACCAACCTTAACCAGCTAGCACTACGTAGTGTATAGTACTCTCTTCTTCTCACCAACCTTTCCCAACTAGCACTACGTAGAGAATACACTTAAATGAGCTGTCTCCTTCAAATGGCATGAGGATGCTGTGTCGAAGGAGAGCCGCTAGACAAAGAAAACAAGAAAGAGAAGAAGAAGAGCTAGCTGTACTTGAGGCCGCGGAGCTTGCATGGGTTGCTAAATCCAGGTCGCACAACCTGGTACAATGTGCCACAGGCTGAATCTGAAGGGAAGTGTCGTGGGCTACGAGGCGTGTAAATGACTAGCAGTAGCCCAGGATACCCTGAAGCCAGCTGTCGACGTGTTTCTTGCAGCACTTATCTTGTGTCACCAGAACACATTTGCGGCTTGAATACCCCGCTATACACCTGCTATGGAGGAATGCACTGACTGCTCTCATTCACTCAGCTCTCTGGAGATACATGGAACACACGTGCCTTGATCCTTGAGAAGGAGAGATCAAGCCGAGTCTCTTCACATCAACAACATAGGCGGACAAATGCAATCTCATAAACGGCCAGCACCTGCAAATGCAGACGAAGACTTACACAAAGCCAATTGCATCATGACAATGCTAAGGCAAATTGACCAGAACGAAGACCAGTTCGCACAAGAGATCTCACTTTCCCTCCCCTCTGCGGTCCTGATCCAACTGGGAACAAGCATGCCCCTTCCCCTTCCTGTGCTGACTGCTGGTACGTTCAGACCGAGATGGTCAGATTGCACGCCTTGCAGAGACGCAGACATAGAAAAGCCCATGCTGTGCTGTTCAAGCCCATTGCCCATACCCAGGCCTGGGCCCAGGCCCATGTCCGCGCCCATACCCATGCCGAGGCTCATACCCATGCCCATACCACTCATGAGTAGGCTGCCACCTAAGCCGGTACAAGCCGGCGAATGAGGCATGTGGCTCCGCTGCTGCTGCTGCTGCTGCTGCTTCTGCTGCTGCTACTGCTGCTGCTACTGCTCCAGAGGGTGGTCCCAGAAGATGGAGGGATGTTCCTCCCCGCTGCTGAAAGGCCTCCTGGAAGGCCTGATGGTCAGGAGGCTGACAACTGCGAATCAGAGGGTAGAACCCGCAAATGGGGTCCATTGGCCTCGTGGAACGGACGCTACTGTGGTCCGGAGGTGCTGCGGGCGTATTCTCGTACTCTAAAATACGAGAAACTTTATTCGACATGGTGCCCGCAATTACAACTGGGCAATTATATTATTTCCGGCAATTTTATTCGCTCCGGCCGGAGGAAAAGTGATTACAACTGCTCCGGAAAGTCCCCGGAGAAGGTGAATAGCGGAATAGTTTGAATATTTCTATTCCTTCTTACTTTGCTGCTTGAATAGAAATGTTGCCTCCGGCCGGTCAACCGGTCACATGTCCAGTCCCCCGAGGGACCCCGCGGACGGGGATGTGGACCCCGCGCGCCAGCACTTGAGCACAAAACCAAACCTACCATTTGCCGTGGACCCTCTCAATGCACTCTTGCTGGGGACTCAGCTCGAACCAGTGGGCTCTGCCTGCTGAGACATTATTCCTACCCCAATTGCTTGACAGGGGCATGGCCTATACCATGCGGGCCCCTTGGGAATGGCGTGCTCACAGACCTGAACGGCGCACACACACACACACACACATACACGCACACGCACACGCACACGCGCGCGCGCACGCACACATACAAGCACACGTGCGCGCGCGCACGCACACATACACGCGCACGCGCACGCGAAGGCACACATACACGCACACGCGCACGCGCACGCACACATGCACACGCACAGGCACGCGCCCAAGCACGCGCATGCGCACATGCACACGCGCACGCACACGCAAGCGCACGCGTATGCACATCCAGGCACAAGCACACATGCACGCAGGCAGGCAGGCAGGCATGCAAGCACAGGCACTAGGACAGGCACAGACATACACATGTACATCAGGGTCTCACTGAGAGTCTCAGTCTGGCCAATGCATATGTGATGTGCAGAGGGTTCAAGGGAGTTCACAGATCGAGTAAGCATAAGCTGAAAACGTGAAAGCCAGCTGTCATATGAGCTGCTGCTCCTTGGAGACCTGGGTTGTCAAGGAGGAGGAAGAGGAGAATGGACGGGTCGCAGGAAAATACAGGGTCGAGGAGGGGGATGTAAGCGGGTACTGAGGAGGAGGAGGAGGAACAAAGGAAGCCGGAGACTGCGAACTTTTGTAGCGTGTTGTAATTGATGCACTTTTTATTCACCCTTTTCCG
>LKMJ01001297.1_pt1 | contig 21760 bp, 25 predicted proteins | sample 643391 | NCBI WGS metagenome assembly LKMJ01 (sample SAMN04112250, study PRJNA286221) | soda lake metagenome | biome: soda lake; feature: Kulunda Steppe; material: water; isolation source: sample PL-Br10 brine of Picturesque Lake | place: Russia: Kulunda steppe | collected 2010-07
CTTTGAAGCTTGCCGCCCATGAGTGTTGCGCATTTGCGGCTTGCCACACATGAGCGCTGCGCATTGGCGGCTTGCCGCTCATGAGCGCTGCGCATTCGCAACTTGCCACACATTACCGCTGCGCCTTCGAAGCTTGCCGCCCATGAGTGTTGCGCATTTGCGGCTTGCCACACATGAGCGCTGCACATTGGCGGCTTGCCGCTCATGAGCACTGCGCATTTGCGGCTTGCCACTCATGACCGCTGCGCCTTTGGAGCTTGCCGCTCATGAGCACTGCGCATTTGCGGCTTGCCACACATGACCGCTGCGCCTTTGAAGCTTGCCGCCCATGAGTGTTGCGCATTTGCGGCTTGCCACACATGAGCGCTGCGCATTGGCGGCTTGCCGCTCATGAGCGCTGTGCTGCACGGCATGCACCTCGCCTACTCAGATTGCCCAGAAGCTGGGCATCCGCATGGCTGCAAGCCTCAGCTTGGAGTCCGGGCGGTACCTGGTGCTATGGCCTGTGGATGCAGACGGCAGCCCCTCCCCGCTGCTGCTGCCGGACCTCCATGCGGCAAAGCCCAGCACAAGCGGCAGCGTGCAGCCTGATGCGGGCCTGGCGCCGAGCAACAACTCCTCTGCAGAAGCCTGCAGCGGCAGCAATGGTGCTGCTGAGGGTGACCGAGATGCTGGCCTTCCAGGTGGCCTGGCACCGCAGCCGGAGCAGGTCCCAGATCTAGAGGGTGCTGGAGACACAGTTGAGGCTTGGCCAGGGAGCACGGCGCACACAAGCGGCAGCAGCGGGCTTGCTCCCCAAGGCTGTGAAAGCAGCAGCAGCAGTGGCAGCAGCGGCAGGGAAGCTTTCCGTGGTTTTGGTAGCAGCAGCGGCCAACAGCAGGGAAGCGAAGACGCTTGCGTCACAGACGCCTGTCAGCCATCTGGTCCTGATTTGGGTGCAGAGGGGCACGTCAGCAGCAGAGGCATGGGCAAGCCGAGCGGGTGCAAAGGAGGGAGCTCATGGGACGGGGAGCATGGGAGCACCAGTGCTGGCGGCTGCCACAGTGGTGGTAAAGATGAGGGCCCTGGGGGTCAAGAAGGAGGGGGTTCCAGTGCCGCCCCTGCAGTGCCCAGCATGAAAGATGAGGGCCCTGGGGGTCAAGAAGGAGGGGGTTCCAGTGCCGCCCCTGCAGGACCCAGCATGAAGCGCTGCGTTATCGACCCGTACGGCTGTGGCGGGCTGCTTGAGATAGAAGAGGTGCGCTGTGTGATCGCTCTGCCTGGCTATCAGTAACAGCCTATTACGCATCAGTTGGGCCAGCAAAGATAGGAAACAAAGAAGAAGACCACCTCATGGCGCTGGCTCGAGTGCAAGCATGAGCAAAGCGAATCCCCCCTCAGCCAACGCTGGAGCTGTGGAAGTCCTTCATGCAAGCAGGTGCTAGTGCCTGCCTGCTCATGCAAGCGCGAGCAAAGCGAACCCCCCCCAGCAAACGTTGGAGGTGTGGTAGTGCTTCGTGCAAGCAGGAGCTGGTGCCTGCCTGCTCGTGCAAGCACGAAAGGTTCCCGCCTGGACAGTTGGACCGCCTTATCAGTATCTACACCTGTACAGGTTCTATTTCTAGGTTTCAGGCACTCAAGGCATTGGCTGCACTGCATACCAGCGCCTGTGTTGCAGCAATGCAGGCCTGCAGAAAACCACGAGCTGGATGGTAAGGCAGCTTTTGTGTTTCCTGTAGGGGTGGGGGCAGGCGCCCTTTGAGGTGAGGACACACCGGATGGGAAATGCATCGGCCAAAATGGCTCTTATACGGTGACCCGCGCATGACCCGTCTGGAGCCTTTGTCCACTTCTTCACCTGTGCTTGAAATTGTTTCTGCATGTCAGATGCAGACCTTGTCTCCATACTGACAAACAAACGCAAGGTTTTGGCTGCCTCATTGCTGCTTGCGTTTCCATGTCATGACGCATTGTACACCCGTCCTCTCACATATTGGCTAGGCAGTGGCAAGTTAGTATGCCAAGCAGAAGCTTGAGAAAGGAGCTGTGCGTTGTGTAGACCTGATGAGCACTCGAGCAACATGGTGCCAAATTCGAGCAGGATGCGGGTCTCCTTCTTAAGCCGTATGGTGTTCCCAAAAAAGTCACATCATTGGCTGTCATTGATGCTAGAGAACACCCATTGTGACTGCTGCACATTGGAATGGGATACCTGCATGCGCTTGCAGGTATGCGAACTGTTTGATGTGCCTCCAGACATGCTCTTGCGCCCTGCGACGCAGCGGCAAGTGCTAGCAGCACTGCTTGCGCGGCAAATGGATGTGTTCTTCGCAAAAGCAGTGGGGTGCAATGCCAGCCCAGCAGCAATGGTGGGTATGCTCATCGATCTGTCGGTCTTGTCCTTGCCCAGACATCATTGTGCCTGAACGCAGGAGCTGTGCTATCTAAAATGGAACCCCCCAGTGTCACTTGCTGGCCATTGCCTTGCTGACAAGCACCTGGAGGTGGTGGCACATAAATGGGCAAAGACCCTAAAGTCCAAGGCCTGGAGCAGGTTATGAGCCCTGTGGCTCTCTATGACGCTGGAGGCTGGACCAGCTCCATGCAGCCTGCCTGTCAACCATGAGCAGGTTATGAGCCCTGTAGCTCTCTATGATGCTGGAGGCTGGACCAGCTCCACGCAGCCTGCCTGTCAACCACCTGAACCCATCAGGTTTGACCTATAGTACATGAGGCAGGCAAATCAATGAAATGAATATCGTTGTGCAAAAGCACCCTCTCCAAGTTGGAAGCTCCAACCAGGCAGGTCTTTTAAATTGTGTGTTCAGGTGCCCCTGAGCATTGACACAGCCCTGAATCGGAACGGTGCCCGGCCCAGCGCCGGCGGTGTGGGGTTGCATGCTTTGTCACGAGCGCTCGCTGCAGCTGAGAAGCGCATGGCGTTGCTCCCAGGAGACAGGTGAGCAAAAGAGACAAGGCCTGTCCTCCCTTTTTGTCTTGTTCAAGGGCAGTGCATGCATGCGCTGTCATATGAATCATACGACTTGCAAGCACAGGTGTGGCCCTTTGAGCGGTTCCAGCTGCATCAGTAAGAAGTGTCGACATAAGATGCAAAACGGATGCCATGTGGTGTTGTTGAAGTTGAATCCATGCGGTCAGCGATTGATCTATACCGATGCTGTGCTTGCAGTGAGGCACAGCTGAAGGTGGCCTTGCTTCACTACTACAATCGAGGTTTTGATGACGCATACTTAGAGCTGGGGACAGTCTTGGAAAGGATGCAAGGCAAGCAAGACGCATGTGAGGTACTGGAGAAAGGGGCGCTGCTCCTTGAAAAGATCAGGCTTGAACTAATGTTTAAGGAAAATAGACTGTAAGATTGATGTACATGGCACATAATGCCTAATGATTCATTAGTAATGAAAGCAACGGAGACAACAGTGCAGGATAGCCTGTAGGGGCAGACATACCTAGAGCCATGATGAAATAGACTTAGTTACTAGTAGAGCAGATAATTTTCCTGTGATCTCACAGTATTATATATCTATGAGTATTATACAGCTATAACGTCACCCTGTTTACCTGTGATCCTGGCTGCCCGAGTATTTTATGGTGTGGCTGGTAGGATTAATTGCCAGCCTGATGGTTAAGCTGATTGGTTTGTAGCTGGTCCAGTCTCCACAATTAAAATAGGCCAGCAAACATGATCCCCTTCTTCATCTTGGACGTTGTGGACTATTTTTGGCTGGCGAAGACCAGCAACAACTTGTTTGAAACCAATCAGCCTAACGTGCAGGCTGGCGCATAGCCCTAACTTGTAACTTCCCTTATTCCGAAGAAAAAGGAGCGACATTAGGTTACATAGCTGTATCCGCCATGCGAGGGCAGCTTAGCTGAAGCCTAAAAAGCCTGCAACCTGAACCAGAACTAGAAAGTCGCACATAGCAGAAGGAAGGTAGTGTCTGAAAGCCAGAGATTTGCAAAGGAGCGAGGTTAGGTAAGGTTACATAGCTGTATCAAAGGAGCGAGTACTTTTTCCGAGTGTTGCCCCATCCTGCACTAGTAGTAGCTCTGAACCTGTCTTATGACGCGTCAGTCGGGTTTTCCCTGCCAATACAGCATTTTCTTTTCTTCCTGCATTACAGCACCACAATAGAAATGGCCACAAGTTGCGACTGAAACCTGCTCACATACCTCATGACATGTATGGTCAGGGTGAAAAAGATTAGGTACCCTAGGGGGCTGATAACGGACGACATTAGGCCCAAAGATCTGCATGGGAATGCAAACCAAAGCTGATACTATACCACTGTTGTATCAATCAGTCTAATGAGATAAGAGGGTGCGAAAGAGGTCATGGTGCTTGATGTGTAATTCTGCCAAGTCTGCACCAGGCACTTTGAAAGGGCAGGCTCTTCATCTTGCCCGCAGTGCCAGTTGCATTAAGTATATATTCGTAGCTCGTCAGGGGCTCTGCGATGTTGTTGCTGGAACATCGAACCGTTGAGGTTGTGACCGGAGAATCTGAGTTTGGAGAGAGCGCGCGCGTGAGAGATGGTAAGTTATACCTTGTCGTAGGTAAGAGGGAAGAGTTGGCGCAACCAGTTAAGTTCTTTGAACGGTTTATGATAGCATGTGTACACATCAGCTCCAGGTATGTTGTGAAAAGCAGATAAGACCTAAAATGTCCTGCTACCTTTTTCGAGTGCCAGCAGTGCAAGGTTAAGCTGGCTGGTCATCACCGTGAGAGCCTACCTTGCGGGGCCCAACTCGATACTGGAAGCGTGTGTACAAAGAGAGAGACAGAATACTTTGCAAGCAGCATATCAGCTTAATTGATCTGCTAGGACAATTTAAATCTTCAGTACGCTATTTAAAATTGTATAACACAGCAGATCTTGAAGAAATGATTGGATAGAAGGGAGAGGATATTGGAGGTCCCTTTGGCCTGAGCCAGTTTTAAGGGGGAATTCGTCTTTTTATTTAATAAAATTCTTTTTTACCGATTTGTTAATACCCCCCCAATGATACCACCCAGATGATAGAAACGTCACTTGGATCAACATTGCGTTCTTTCTTGTCGTCACACATATGGTTTAACAAATTTCCAGCTGACTGAGTTGTGCACAGAAAGGAATGGCGGACAGGGCAATGAGCGCTCGGGCGCTCAAGGCCTCCGCAACGCAGGAGGAGGGTAGAAAGGGTAGTATTATTGCTGGCCAGTATGCCAGGGGTGAACGTGTCGTGAAGCAGGAGGTCGGGTCCGTTGACGTCTACCCTGCAAACGAGGAAATCGCAAAGGCTGTCCAGCAGAAGGTCGCGGTGGGTGGTGCGACTTTCACCAAGTTCTACGTATTGGTACTGATATGACCTGGTGTTGCCCTGCACAGAGTGCCCTCGGACTCTCTAGAGCAAGTCTCCCACCCCCGAACCCTCTCTCTCTGTCTTCCACAGGCTGCTGTGGAAATGGCACGCAAGTACCGCCATGTTGGCTGGTATGCCTCATTTGTAGCTGCTTACATGATAATCCTGTACTTCCAGGTGAGTGCGCTCACATGCAAGCGCAGCGCTTTCGTGCAAGCACATGCTGCATGCAAGCGCAGGCTTGTGACGAGGGTTTGTGCAGCAGAGGTGTGCACCAGCAGATTTTTCACCCAATTTTTTAGATACAAGCGGTATGTGCAAGTGCCCTTGCAGGCCAGTGCCTACAAGTCAGGTGAAGTGGTGCAAACCCTGAAGGAGGCATTCCTGAGAGAGAACGAGGAAGGGGGATACGACACCAGCATGACATTCCGTAGCGGAGAGGAGCTGCTGGACTACTTGGGCTCCAAGGCGGGTAAATGTTGGTGTTTTGTTCGTGTTTTATGTACATACGTACGTGCGTGCGTGCGTGCGTGCGTGTGTGTGTGTATGTGTGTGTGTGATTGCGCACGTGCGTGCACATGCACACTTCGGCTTGTATGAAGGTGTAAGTGGGCAAGCTGGCACTCATGTGCATGATCTGTACTCCCTCCCGTGTAGTTCATGCATGGAGTGCTCTGCCTGTCCAGAGAACTAGCCACCATTTGGCAAGCACATGGGCCGCCAAGACCCGTAGAGAGCAACATTTAGGAGTTACACTGTGTATTGCACTCATTGCTTCTCTGTGGCAAAATGCAATTTCCTCTAGCAGAATACATGCACACTCTGCACAAAGGCTAGCCTCAACGCCCTTGGGTGCTTCTGCATCATGATCTGTATGTGTTGAGTGTGTGCATGGCCTCTGGCAGCTTCAGGTTCCCTAGACGTGTGTATGGGAGCAACATACTGCAGACTTGCGTACTAGGCAAAGAGCAGAAAGAGCACATGTATGCCTATGGCAGGCAGGCCCCGAAACGTCCCCTTGAGATGTGTTCATGCACACATGTGAGGCGTGGACTGCAAGAAGAAAGCTTAGAAAGTGATCCTTTGCGCGGAACGTATCTCCGTGCCCAAATTGAACGAACCTTTCTGGCCAGACCAGCGTGTGTTGGGAGAGCTTGCCTACTCGGAATTCTTGCAAGAGAAACAAACACAATAGACGAAATTCAGTTTATCTAGGTGTGAAGCAAGCGCTGCGCATTCATGCATGCACGCATGAGCATGCTCACACACACACATGCATGCGCGCTCTTCTGTGCAGGTGCTGCTACCCATCTGGCAAGACCCCGTGTGTGGAGATGGCACCTGTCAAGAGCCATGGGAATTCCCGGCATGGGGGCGCTTCGGCTGCAGGGCAGGTGCGCCAGTCTGGGCCTTTTGAAGGTCAATTTGGCACCCAACCTGCTGCATCTTTGTGACCACTTGTGGCGAAGGGTAGCAAGGGTTTCTGTGTGTGTGCGTGTGTGTGTAAAAGCACAGCGCCTCAAGTGGACAGCTGGTGTCTTCTTGTGCAGGAGCCTGTATGCCTGGGCGTGGGCAGCACTCACATCCACACATGTACCCATGTTCGTGTGTGGGCGCACACCTCCGCGCGCGCCCCTCTGCAAGGGTTTTGGCTGCTTCCAGGGGCGGATAAGCCCTGTTTACCTAACCCCCCCGCAAAACTTTCTTTGCCCACTTGGCCTAGCCCTTCCCTGTAGCTCCAGCTTGCCCACTGATTGGGACCTGCATGCATCAGCAGCTGGCTTTCGTCACATACGTGGGCGTGCGCACTGCATGGACGACGCAGACTGCGGCCTGAACCTGGAGACGACACCCATCTCCTTGTCCATCAACGCGGACTTCACGCGGCACCCACCCATCTCAGCCCGCACCCTGATGAGCGCTGCCAGGTAAGCCCTGAGCCCTGATGATTCCCTGTAACCTAATCCCACTTGTGAACCCTATGCCCTGCATCCACACGTCACATTCCCAGTTTCCTCATTTTACTTGTGAACCCTCAGCCCTGCATCCACTCATCATATTTCCTGTTTCCATATTCTATTTTTAAGCCCCCTACCCTGCATCCACATGTCGCATGTCCTGTGTACTCACTTGACTCGCAATGTACCCCCTCTGCACCGAGCAGTTCCTGTTTCCTCCTTTTGCGCATGTGCCCTCTGAACCACATCAGTGCATTGGACTTCCTGTTCCCTTTCTGGTGGTTGTGCACGAGGCAACATTCCAGGCTGCTGCATCATCTTGGCCCGTGACTGTTGCCTCATGCTCGGCTGTGCCAAGGGATCCTCTTTGCTGTCAGAGCTGTCGAGGGGGGGCAAATCCACCTTGACAAACATGTCTTGGGGCACGGGGCTCTGCCAAAGGCTGGGCATGGAAAGTACACAGGAAAGTTGCACTAGTCAGCTTAGGTGGAAAGTCCTTTTATTGACCTTGTGATAGTGACCTCTTTTTTTTGTTGTCCATTGTTGCTGTCGTTGGTAGGAGTGCCAGTGCGAAGGAAGCCCTTAAAGAAAGCTCATCTCCCTCATCCTGACCGCTCCTTTTCTACCTCATGCGCCCAAAGCGATGTGGATCCCAGATGAGGGATGTAGCAGACCCCTTCCTTGATCGAGGGCATTCATCAACAATCATAAATTCTTCAATCAATTCTTGCAACTGATGCTTGTTCTTGAACGCTCGTGGATTGCCTGTATGACACAACTGTGGTGAAACATGGGCATGCAATAGCCATTCCATAGAAACAGGCACCATCAGCCAAAGCAGGATGCATTGCATGTGGATGCCTGTGCTTATGCAGGTACAATCTGTGCTACAAGGACCCAGCCAGGCGGAATCGTGGTGAAGCAGACTTGTGCTGGTATGTGCGCCTGCTTGGTGCAGGACATCTGTCTATGCTGTGCTTGCTGGGTGGAGCTGTCTTGGCGCTCAGTGGGCACACGGGGTTCGTCTTAAGTTGTGGCAAATTTTTACTGTACTGCCTTTGATTTCACACCCTAGTTTTGGCTTTGTGCGTGCCTTGAAAAATCTTTGCTGCTCCGTTCTGGACACTGCATGATTCCAATTTTTGGCCCTGACCCTTGCCGCATGCAATGTGCACCAAGGAACCTGCCAGGCCTTCCAGTGGTATGCGCCAGGCCTTGCACAATGCTGGCCTCACAGGCGGAGCTGGCCTTGCGCACACACTGTCCTGGCCTCACACACAGTGCTGGCCTCACATGCAGTGCTGGCCTTACAGGCAGAGCTAGCATCACACAGTGCTAGCCTCACAGACACACAGTGCTGGCCTCTCAGGCGGAGCTAGCCTCACAGACACACACAGTGCTGGCCTCACAGGCAGAGCTGGCCTCACACACAGGGCTGGCCTCACCCAGAGGGCTGGCCTACACAGCTGACCCTCTGGCACGCCGCTGCCCCCCGCAGGTTTGCGGAGGACATGCCCTTCACTGACACGCAGCCCCAGGTGCTGCACCGCATGGAGGTGGTGAATGGGGAGTGGTACGTTTCAGTCAAGGGAGACTTCACCGGCCGCGTGGAGGGCAAGGTGTGGAGCGCGTATGTGTGCTGTCGGCATGCACGTGCTGCTGCAAAAGCTGGCAGGGGTCGCGTATGGGTGCTGTGGCATGTGTACAATTTCCAGTGCATGTGCATGGGCAGGTGCTTCAGGTGTACACGCCTGTTGATTTCCGCACTAATCAATGCGCTCATTGTGATAGAAAAGGAGTGGTGCAAGAGAGCAGCAGGTTGCTCAAAGCTGGGGGCAAATCAGCGCAATCTCCTAAAATCAAATGACATCAAAGAAACAGCATAACAGGAGCAAGGGAAGCAAACAGGCAGAACAATTGACACACCCAGAGCAGAGTGGGTGCAGTGATACCAAAAGCATGGAGCGGATTTGACTTCAGGCCTGCTGCCTTTTCTGGGGACATTTGGTGAGGACTTGAGCAAGTGGCCGTGATGCACTCAATTGCAGGAGGGCAGGCAGGCAGGGAGATAGGCAGACGGTTCAACTGTGGCTTAGCTCAATCCTATTTCTCCTTGCACATTTGCTGCTGGTGCATGAGCAGGCAGACAGGCAGGTAGGCAGGCAGGCTGGCAGAAGGCTCGGGCATAGATGACTTCATCCTTGCACACTCGCTGCAGGTGCATCAGCTGCCGCACGCACGTGATGCAAGCGCAGGCATCAGTCCCAGCTCCGTGCGCGCCAGCTCAGCAGATGGGTGCGTGTGCAGCTTTGTGCCATTGAGACACATGCACATTGGTGTAACAGTAGCATGTGCTGTTGCGGTCTCTGCAGATTGGTGCAGCAGCAGCACATGCACCTTGGGCTGACCCATGATAGGCGCGTGCGCTTCCTTGAGTGCGTGAATGGTTAGCGGTATGGGCATTGCATGCCTTTGAGAATCCTTGAGGGATGACTGCAAGGAATGCGCGCATCTGTGGGTTTGTTGAGCATTTGGCGTGTCAACGCCGCATGTGCACATCGTGAGTTGGTGTTCGCCACGTATAATGGCTGTGCCAGGAAGACAGCCACAGTGCCCGTAGGGCAAGCACGACGGGTGCACCCATGTGCTCTCCTTGCTGTGCATCAACACAGCAGGCAAGCTCGGCGCCTTTCACTGGGATGGGCCTCCCTGGCCATGCGCCTGTGGCTGGTATGCTTAAAACCTTTTTTTAAGGATTACAAGGATAAGGCCTTCAGTCAAGAAGTGCGACTGCTAGCCGGTGCGCTTTAACCTTTCCTGCACTTGCGCCTTGTGTGCTCCTCTGCCTGTTGCCAGTGTGCTTGAAACTTTTTTTAAGAGTAGAAGGCCTACAGTCAAGAAGTGCAACTGTTCGCTGGTGTGCTTCAACCTTTCAACACTTCAGCCTGGTGTGCTCCTGCGCTTGTGGCTGCTGTGCTCTTCTGCCTGTGGCCGGTGTGCTTGGGACTTTTTATAAGGATCACAAGGATAAAGCCTACAGTCAAGAAGTGTGACTTGCTAGCCGGTGTGCTTGGACCTTTGCTCCCAGTCTCAGATGGTCGCGTGCCTCGGCTAGCATGTCCCACACTCGGCTAGCATGTCCCACACTCGGCTAGCATGTCCCACACTCGGCTAGCATGTCCCACGCTCTGGTGGCCACAGAGCGCGCGGGCAACACTGCAAGGCTTTTTGAGCCTGCCATTTTTCCTTCTTGGGTACAGCTTGCAGGCCAGCAGGTGTACTTAGCAAGGTGGAGTGCCCGTTTTCCAGTCAGACCTGCTCTTCTTTATTGCCCATTGCGCGCCCTGAAGGCACACGGGCGCACCTTGCATGGAGGCTCACCCACTTTTGTTGCTGCTCATGCACCCTTGTGCAGGTCCGGCTTCCAACCGCTGGATGAAGATAGTGATGGTGCCACTGCTAACAACGCAACTGAGCCTGAGGCGGCCAGGCCGATTGAGCTCACCCTTGAGGTGAGGGCGCGGGTGCAGCACGGCAGTGGGTGCAGTGTGGAGCACTGGCAAAGTGTGTGGGTGCAGCGCGGCAGTGGCTGTGGTGTAGAGCACTGGCACAGTGTGTGGGTGCAGCGCGGCAGTGGCTGTGGTGCAGAGCACTGGCAAAGTGTGTGGGCGTGGGTGTGGTGCAGAGATACGGTGAAGTGTGAAGGGCCGGCTGGGTGCATGAATGGGTGCAAAGCAGGTGCAGTGCAGCCACAATTTTGTGGAGAAACGCATCGGCCCCCTGGTAGCGCAGGCCACTTGCAGCTGCAAGACCTGATGCAGTGCGTTGGTTTGCACCAAAGGAAGGGAAGGTGGCAAAGGTCCATGCAGTCAAGGCCCCAACTCTATGCATGAGGGTGCGCAAGGGATCCAGTTCCGCGCATTAAGGCCCACATTAAGGGCTCCAGCTGCATTCAGGAGGTTGCACAACGCCTTAACAGGGCGCTGGGGCCTTATCCATTCATCCCAACCCTGCTCTGCTTGCTGCAATGCCCCTGCACGCCCGATACTTGCCTGCCTGCTGCGGCCCCAAAACAAGTGCAGGGAGCGCGCGCGCGCACACACACACACACACACAAACACACACAACACACACCTGCCGCGCGTGCCTGCCGTGTTTGCAGCCAAAGTTTGAGGCCTGCAAGACCGATGGGCAAGACCGCGCCTCAGCCGCTGCCTTGGCTTCCCCTGGGATCCGCCGCCTCTTGCAGATCCACGACAAAGCGCGCGAGGTGGGGGGCGGCCCTGCCTGTGCAGCGGCGCGCGTTTGGCCAAAATGCCTGTGCGCGCGCTTGTGTGTGTGTGAGTCTGTGTATGTGTGTGTGTGCCCACGAGCACATGGGCACCTGGCGTGCGCGTGGCACGCGTGCGCATCAGCACGTATGTGGCTGCGCTTGAGCGCATGTGCACATGGGTACTGGGGTCAGTGATGGCTTGCAGAGTGTGCACAGGGTTCCTGTGGCCTGAGGCCTTTGCCTGCTGGAAAGGCTTCGGGAGCAGCAAGAGAGCTATTAGGCTGCAGGGCGCGCCTGGGCTTGTTTTTCTGGGATGCCAGGGTGCTCAGTGTCAAAGGCGCGGTAAGTGGTGATACGCGCGACAATTGTGAACGAGGGCACATGTGGCGACAGAGGTGCGTATGGCGATGAGGGTGGAGGAGTGTTGAGTGTTGAAGGTGCCCTTGGTGTGCGTGGTGACTAGGGCTTGCAGAGCTCATAGTTGAGTGTTATGCTTGTCCGGCTGGTGGCGCGACGGTCGCAAGCACAGCCGCCATGTGTCTGCTGCTGATCAATTGTGACAGAAAGGTTACGTGGGCGCCTAGCCTGCTGTCAAAACACACACAAATGTGCACGCTAGCACAAAACGACTGGCTTAAGTGGTGAATGCACAAGACGTGCATGCTTACTGTGTGCTGAATGACACAGAGGATGCATATGGCCCATTCTCACTCACGCGTGCACACAAACACACACAGTGCACATGCAACGACAGCAGCTTGATGCACCAGCCTGTACTTGCGTCGCTTATTGCCTGCGCTTGTTGCCTGCGTGCATGCAGATCGGTGGCGAGACAGGCCTGCGCATGTTGGAGGAGGCCATCAAGGACGCAAAGTCGATGATTAAGAAGCAGCAGGCAAAGCTGGAGGCTCGCAACAAGAAGCTGGCGGATGAAAAGGAGGCGGCCCAACAGGAGGCAAGCGCCTGAGAGCCGCTTGTGGCGTGCAACTTGCTGGCAACCCTACACCACGCAGCGGGTAGTGTTGGAGCATATTCATCCTGTGGCCATCATCCATCCATGCGCCAGTCATAGTTCCGTACTCCGCGTTACACCACCCGCAAGTGCCTCAACAGGGCATCAGAACTCTGTTTCCCTGCTGCTGGCGTGTCCTGACGACTACTGCTGCCGTGGTCTGCGTATTCCCATGCGCTGCAAAGTGAGCGGTCTGACAGGAAGAGGGATGTGAGGCAGCTAGACTTCATCCTCGCAAATGGTTTGGTGTTGTTTTGTTGCTTGTTTTTGTGCTCAGAATGCCTGCATGTGCACTTGTGTGGGGCGTGCGTGGCCGGGGGAAAAGCTTGGTGGATGCTTAGTGTCCACCTCCGTGCACAGAGTAGGGATGGGTAGAAGCAAAAGAAAGTATAGTTGACCTTTAGTCCAGCGTTTGCTGTGTGGTTTGGAAGAGAGTTTGGCTGCTATGCACAAAATGTGGGCTGGGATTGAAGGACAGATGTTGTTGCAAGGCAGTCGTGCAGGCAAGGGTATGTGTGGCCAAAAGAATCCTGCATCTGTAAGAATTATTGTCCAAGACCAACCAGTGTCAAGGTGTTGAGCTCGTTTAAGTCTACTTGTGTATTCATTGGGTGTGTACATGTGTGTGCTGGTATTCTGCGCTGCAACCAAGACAATTTATGCTTTGCCCCTCTGCAAATCACTCACCAATGTGGAATGCTCATAGCAACTTTCATAACTGTTGTCATGAACCACACCAAAGTATTTCTGATACATGTAGACCAATGACAGGTGCTTTGAAACTAGGCATAGAAAATCTCCCATCTTTGTTGTCCCTGGGTCACACCTTGTACGAGGTTGCCAGCACAAGCAGCTTTCTCTGATCACTTTGACGTCTGCACTTTTGCACTTGCACCTGTTCTCCATTCAAGCTCTTGTACCTTCAGTTGGCAGTCTTTGTTGAACCTCCTTGTCAGAGCAATCCATCAAGGAGGCACATGTCCTCCTTTGTTGTTTTTAACTTGTATGGCCAGTTACCAGCGTCTGTCTATGACTGCCTGTTCTACGACTGTCTGATGACTATGAGACTTCCTGCTGGTTGCATGGCATGCTTTTTCTACATGGACCTCTGTAGTGGTGCAATTCATGAGGTTTGAACATGTGATTGACCACCAAGAAAAGATGCGTTCCGTCATGGTCCATTCACGGTTGCAATCCGGTTGACAAGTCTTCAACCGCTTCACTGCAAAGAAGCCGAGCCAGGAAATTCCTGCCAAGCAGCCCTACTCCCCAACTTTTCATTCCTTGCATGCCATAACCTGTCGCTACAAGGAGGCAAATTTGACTGCTTACCTGGTTGTCAGGCTGACCGGTCCGCGGTAATTGCCAGCCAAAAATGACTCATGCCGTCTGAAGTGGATGCCATAATTTGTCTCACCGTGGGACTGAGATAGAAATGGGTGGCTGTCTGAGCACTTCTCACAGCTATGTAACTAAATGAGTCTTGTAACCTTACCTTGCCTGAGCTCAACCAGGCATGCGAAACAAGAGCTATCAGTAAGGGTTGTCAAGGCTCCTGTTTTGTTTCCACAGATGCGGGCAGTGCTGACAAGCATCGTATGCAAGGTCTTCAAATACCTGTGACAGCAGAATCCAGAGTTCCTTCGCTTGGATTTCTGCTATAAACCGCAATCAAAGAAACAGACTCAAATCTCGCTCTGATCATCAGGGCATGATGCCATTTTAGTGACTCCAAAGTCAAGTTACAATGGGTTTAATTGGACATTCAGCCAGATGGGTTGACTGCTGAGCTTGTTGGGCACTGCCAGCCAGATAAAAAATATCTATAGTCCAGAAAGAGAAAGAATTGATTTGTACATCTGCTAAAGAGAAACAATTTCACACCCTCAGCACTGATGTGCATCAAGTTGTCAAAGTAAGAAGCTCCTGTGTCACCAATGTGATATTCTACCTGTCCCAGTAAAACCAGCAAATTGTTCTGCGAGAGTCCTCCTCAAATAGCAGAATTTGTCCAAGCAAGGGCATAAAAAAGGACATGTTTTCCAGTGATTCAAAATAAAATACGCATCGTCGATTTCCAAAAGCAACAGAACCATCCCAATGAACCAGGCCCTACTTGAAGGAGTGTAAAGAAGGGTTAAAGTGATTTAATGGAGTGTAAGAAGGGTGTTTTGGGATAGTTTTTTTTATGAGCAGGCGCTTCTTGACTCAAGGCCTTTTTCTTGTAACCCTTTGTGATCCCCTTGTGAGAAGGGTGTTTTGGGGTGGGAGACAGGGTTCTTCATCAGCAGCCACTGCAGTTGGAGGCAGACCCCCGACACCAGCAACAGCTATCCAGACAGACTCGCCCCGATAACCTCCCTTCGCAGCGTTGTACCACCCATCTCATTGAGATCAAGTATCTCAACAGATACTCGCCATGAGCAGCACCTCCAAGCTGCCCATGCTCAACATGGTCGCCTTAAACACAGCATTGCAGAAGACTAAGTTCTTTATGTCATTTTCTTAGGTGTAGGTAGCCAGCCTAACGATCTGGCTGGCGGTTAACCCTTTTAAACTTTATGTCATTTTCTTAGGTGTAGGGGGTGTTATTTTCATTCCTCACACTTTGGTTCCTCTGAACAGTCCCAGCCTTGATTCGCAAAGAGCGCTTGCCAAAATCCTTGCTCTCAAACTTCATGTTCTTTCTGTGCACTATGCTCATAAGCTTGTGCAGACCAGACGTTCTCTCAAGCATTTTCCTCACAACCTAATCAGGAGAGGTCTGCTGGCTTGCCTGCTCGCAACCCTCCTGATCCTGAATGACCGCCCTTCTCTTTTCTGGTGAAGAGGCTTCTCTTCCCAAGTGGCCCCTTATCCTTAATTGATGTGAGCGGCTATTTTGTTGTTCAGGCATGTGAAAAACTAAGAAACCAGTGGTAACTCAGGCTTGTGAAAACACTAACAAATCTGGGGTAAGTAAGAGAAAAGGCTCTACTGCCAGCAGTGCTGGCTAAATCAAGCTCACCACCTGAGCTGCCTGCGTGCTTCCATGGAAGTGTTGGTCTTGGGGGGCCATAGACAGACCGTCTGCTGACGGTGACAGAGCTGCTGTGTAGGGCTTTTGACTTGAAGCCTCAAGCCAGGGACAGAGTGAGAAGAGTATTGAGTGAACAAGAAAACATCTCATGATGTAAGCTCCTAACAACCAGCACACAGCTAAACTTCAGCAAGATTTAAGGGATAAGAAAGGATGGAGAAGCTTGTAGGATACTCTGTTCAGGCTCCAAAACGCCTGAGTGCTCTTTGCTGTTTATGGTACATGGACTTTTTGAACGAGCACATGCTTTTGTGCTGCAGGGAGCCTGGGTTGCAAGAGCAAACTAGTAGTACAGTGGCCACAGCCACACTACGGCGCCCAGCATGTCGCACAACCATCACAACACAACATGCTCGACAGGTCAACCAACAAAGCGCACTGTGTAGATCAGGCACCTGGAGCGCGCAGGCTTGACCCTGAACAAGAGCGCGCCGCCCCATGTGCTTCTCCGTAGCCAGCCCAGCAAAGGACAGCCCAGCCAAATTGGAAAAAAGGACTTCGAGCACCACTGCTGCGCCCTCTTGCTTGGTAGCCAAAGCGCAGGCCCGACGGAGTGTGCTGTGGTCCACCTAAGCAGCCAAAAAGCGGCTGGGCAAGCCTCGGACCCTGCTGGTGCCACTTCAAGGGCACAGCAAGTCGCGCAGGCCTCAATCCCTGCGCGTGTCCACCTTTTGAGGGCAAGCCGCCACAACCCCTTCCCCCCTTCGGGCACCAGCCCTCCCTTCAAATCCGCCTGTTGCTCCGCCTGTGACCCATGCATCTGTGCCCTCGACTGGCCCCTCGCACCCTCACTCCCCCCCTGTAACCTTGCTCTCACCCCTGCTCCATCTTGACCGGCCCTTGCTCACCCTCCATCATAGCCTTAGTCTTGGCATCCGCTTCCGATGCAGCGCGAGGCTGGGCGCCCATGTCACCTGTGCAGTACCGCGTGCGCATCATGTGTGCACTTTGTCACACGCCCATAACCTGTCCTGTGCGCCTCTATGTGCATGTGAGGGGCACAGCATCAGCGATCACCTGACTAACAAAGGTGATATAAAATGATCACCCGAATCGCATATAATAAGCATCCCTTATTTACAGTGCTGCGCAAGTAGGTTATTCTTGCCTGAGGTGTGTCAATGGGTCAGGCATTTGTGGCTGACGGTTTTGCAATACCAATACTCAAATCCACCCCGTGCTGTCCCCTTGCACATATGCCTCCTGCACCTTTAAAGGAACTCCCATGTCAAGCCACCCGCGGAGACTGAATTTCAAGGGAGCATGCTCGGACAGAGTCCTACCTTCCTCACGTTCTGCCTTATACGTAAGCGCCCTGCCCCTATTCCCTCACGCTCCCTCACGCTCTGCTCCTAGTTAAGCATCCCTTCCACGCACTTATCCTTTCCACCATTGAAGTGGTGTTTTGCTATCATGATGAGATGTTGTTATTGCCAAGTCAACCTTTCTTAAGCCCTTCCATGCACACCCCAGCCGGACGCCCCGTTGCGCGAAAGCACGCATACATGCAGATGCGTACGCATGTTTGCATACAAGCACACAGAAAGGCACAGTACACAACACTTGAGAGCGCGCACACATGGGCGCACACGCATGCACACACACACCCTCTGGCCCGGCAGCAGCATGGCCTGCAGGCCCGCCCTTCACGTCCAGCCGCGCATCACCCGCGCGCTTCTCCACTGCCGCCTGCTCAATGGCCACCTGCATGCCCAGCCATAAAATGAGGGCGTGTGCGTGTGCGTACATGCGTGCATGAGCATGCGCACGTGTACTTTTGTGTGGATGTGAGTGCGTGTGCGCCTTTGTGTGTGTGCATGTGTGCGTGTGTGTGCGCATGCGAATGGGTGAGCATGTGTGCACGCGTGTGTACACGAGCACGCGCAAGGGGCCTTCACCAGCAACAGGCACCACTTCACCAGCAACAGGCACTACTTCACCAGCAACAGACACCACTTCACCAGCAACAGGCACCACTTCACCAGCAACAGACACCACTTCACCAGCAACAGGCACCACTTCACCAGCAACAGACACCACTCCACCAGCAAAGACCACCACTTCACCAGCAAAGAACACCACCCCCTCGTGCTTGCTTTGATGCCTGCCTGGCCCTTGACGGGTTGCAGGTAGGCAGCGCAGCAAAAGCAGCGCATGCGCCAGCGCAACGTACGCAGTGCTGAGCAGTGCACGCGCCCATGCAGCGTGAGCATCGAGCGCCTCAATGAATACGGCAACCCAGAAGATTAGCTGTCGGTCGGTCGGAGTGTGGCACAGAAGGGTGCCGACGCTCCTGCACACTGCGCCTGTGCTCTTGTGTGTCACTGCAAATACTCCGCCTTGTAGCTGGTCGCACATCTCCACGAGGCACACACTGCACTATCTCTGACCTGGGTCGACTGCTGCCAGACCCAACCTTTGCACTGATCATAAGCGCACTAGTGAGCACAGATTGTAAGGAGCAGCAGCCTCGAAAGATGATCTGCCTGCAGCCTTGCCTGCAGTCCCTCAGCCCCTAATCCCTGCAGTGGACAACCCACATCAGCCCCTAATCCCTGCAGTGGACAACCCACATCAGCCCCTAATCCCTGCAGTGGACAACCCACATCAGCCCCTAATCCTTGCAGTGGACAGCCCACATCACATCACCCAGCTGACCCTCCCACACCTACAGCTACATATACACACTCCCACCCGTACCTTCTTCAGCAGCGACTCCACCTTGTCGTGCGCATTCTTGGGGCTCTTGGCCACGCGGCACCACAGCTCCCCCCTGTTGGGCTCCACCTCCACACACTGCGCATGTGTGTGCAAGCGTATGTGTGCATGCGTGCCCTTGCGTGAACATTTTCAGTCTTGTCTGCAAGCGTGCATGCATTGGCACTTGTATATCAGCAAACAGGTGTATGCACGCGCACGTTCACGTTCACGCGCGCGCATGTGCATGTTTGTGTGTGTGCGTGTGTGTGTACGCGTGCGCGTGTGTGTACGCGAGTACATACGTGTCAAGAATTAAGTGTACAAGCAGCTGGAGACAAACCTGCACATGGGTGAGCACAAGTTGTGTGCAGACAGGCTGCGTCTGTATGTGTGCGTGCCTCCATACATGCGCAGATCACCTCCCCTTATGGACATGTATGCGTAAATGGCGTGCGCAAGCGCAGCACCATCGTCATGAAGCGCACAGCGGAGCCGCGCCGCGTGGCTGCCATGAACTTGGTAGCAGGCGTAAAGCGCACTGGACAACATTCCCCACTGTGCACCCTTCCCTCCCTTGCCTCAAGCTCGTCTACCTGGGCAAGCACAGCAGCTTGGGTCTCTGGAGTGCCAAACTGCAGCTCAAACCGGAACCATGCCGCCCAGTGGTCGCCGATCTTGGGATCCGAAGTGAGTGACCTGCACACGCACACACACACATATGTGTGTGTGTGTGTGTGTGTGTGTGTGTGTGTGCATGGGCGTGTTCAACAGGGTGGGTTCATGCATGCGTGCGTGTGCGAGGAACGACATGCGCGTATGTGTGTAATTGTGTGGGCATGCAAGTGTATTTGCGAGTGTTTGCGAGTGCATGCGCGCACGTGTACTAGTGAGGTAGCCTGGGTCTGTGTGTGTGAAGCTGCACAGGGGCAGAGACAGGAGCGTCTTGGCAGTGGCGCAGGACACAAGATGTGGTGCAGGACACAAGCTGTGGCGCAGGACACAAGCTGTGCGCAACTGGTTTGCTTGGAAGGGCGCTACAGGCTGCACCCCCTGCCGCCACCGCAACCGCAGCAGTTGCGCGCGCTCCGCATGCACACAGACTCTACGCACCTTTTGAACCAGCTGCGCGCGTTTTCGACCTTGCGGTTGCGCCAGAACAGGTCGGCCACGGTGGCCAAGATGTACGAGTCGGCCGCGTTCTTCTTGAGCGCGTCGGTGCTCTTGGCCTTCTGCGCCGGCCGGGGCGCCATCTTGATGGCCTCCGATAGCAGCACTCCAGACGTGGGGCACTCCTGCACTCATCATCATCATCATCATGATCACCACCACCACCACCATCATCATCTGCAGCAGCAGCAGCAGCATCTTACCTATGTACCCCTTACCTTAGGGCGCCTCAGCAACAGACGAAGACCCCTGCTGCCAAAGCACACACGGCTTGGCTTTGTCCCTGCTGCGGAGCACCCTCCCTGGCAGCTACAACAGCGTGCACACTCTCCCTGCTGCACCACATGCATGTGCAAGCACCCGCAGCACGTCCCCCGCTTTGAACAACCACACCCGCCTCTCCTTGGAACGGATTGCCTCCTTGCCGTTCGCGCTCACACCTGCAGCGCTTTAGCCAGGATGGTCTCCGCCGCTTTTTCGTGGCCGGCACGCAGCTCCATGCGCAGCCCCGCCAGCCACAGCCACTCGTTCTTGGGCGAGCGCAGCCGTCCCTGTGTGGCCGCGTGACACAGCCCAGATCGACACTGAAATGGGAGCGAGGCAGCTGCTTGCATGCGGGCGAGCACAGTCCTGGGCGTGGGGGCCAGGGCTGGTAGGGCACATGCAGGGCAGGCGGCCAAGGGCGAGCATCCGGAGACACTAGAAAAGGACACAGCCACCGTGAACGTGCGCGCATGCAATGAAAGCAGGTTTCCCTTGAGCACCAGAGTATCACCAAACTATCCAACCACCAGGCTCAGGCTGGACTGGGGACTGGCCAGTCAGATAAGGGGGATCATTGCCCAGCCAGCACATTGAAATTCTTGTTGCAATTATTGGACTGGCCATGCAGTCAAGCAGGCCCATCCCACAACCTGCTCATTGAGACCCTCGGTGTCTAAAGTGAGCCAGCCATTCAGTCAAGCAGGCCCATCCCACAACCTGCTCATTGAGACCCTCGGTGTTTAAAGTGGACCGGCCATGCAGTCAAGCAGGCCCATCCCACAACCTGCTCATTGAGACCCTTGGTGTTTAAACTGGACCGGCCATGCAGTCAAGCAGGCCCATCCCACAACCTGCTTATTGAGGCTCATGTTGTTGGTCACCGCTACGGTGCGCGCACCTGCTCCAGCAGCGCGCGCGCCTTGGCCAGGTTGTTCAGGCTCTCCTCCAGGCGAGCTGCGCTGGTCCACAGAGGCACGCTGGTCATGCACCGGCCCAGGCCGGTCCTGCACAGAGGGAGCAGGGGGGTTAAGGGTTTAAAGGTAAGAGTTGAAGTTGAGGGTTAGGGTAGCATCCACAGGGGTACGCTGGTCATGCACCAGCCCAGGCCGGCCCTGCACAGAGGGAGCAGGGGGAACGGCGGATGCGCGCTCGCGGCTGCCACAGAGCAGCGGCAACACGTGGAGAGCCTGGCCATGAGGGGTGCCTCTGTCTGCACCTGTGTGCACTGGGCACGCATGCAAGGGCAAGCGGCGATCTGCGGCCTCACCAGCAGCGTGCGCTACACCTGTCTTGTGGCGCGCCTCAAAGCACCAGCTCAGACTGGCAACCGCAGGGGCGCGCGACGACCGGCCTTATTGGCAGAATGTTCTATCAGTGGCATTCAAACTGCGCTACAATGCACGCGCGTATGCATGCTGAGAGTGCAGGCAGCCCCAGTGCCCCACAACATGCACACACACAGCCTGACAAAACGTGCCTGTATGCTGAGCGCGCGGCCTCCACGCGGCCCTCCCGCTCCTCCAGCTGCCCCAGCATCAGGTAGTGCTTCTCAAAGGTGGGGAAGCGGCGGATGCCCTCCTCCAAAAGCGCACGCTCCTGTACTCGTGCATGCACATGCAAGGCGAGGGGCCTGAGTCAACGTCCGGCGCAGCAAGATGAAGCAACTGGGCAAGGCAGGGCCAACCACAGCAAAGCGCAGCATGCACGCACAAAAACACACTGCATACAATGGCGAGCACTGTAGTTTGCGCCAAAGCAAGCTTGTCACCACCAGCCCTAAGCTGTAAGATTCGCCTCGAGGACCTTGCGGTGTCAGGATCGTGAGCAACATGCGCACACTCATGCACACACGTGCATACACGCACTTACACACCACACACAAGGGCGCCAGGCGCCGGTTATGCACCACCACCAGGCACCCTTTGTGCCGCTCACACAAGCCGACAGCGCCCCCCCCCCCCCCC
>LKMJ01001299.1_pt1 | contig 21757 bp, 20 predicted proteins | sample 643391 | NCBI WGS metagenome assembly LKMJ01 (sample SAMN04112250, study PRJNA286221) | soda lake metagenome | biome: soda lake; feature: Kulunda Steppe; material: water; isolation source: sample PL-Br10 brine of Picturesque Lake | place: Russia: Kulunda steppe | collected 2010-07
CCTCGTAGGCATCCCGCATCAGTGGAATCAGCTCCTCCAGATCTTTGCCGATGCTCGAGACCTGTGTCGCATCCGCACAGTACTCATCGAGCAGATCGCTGTTGACCAGCGAGCCCGCGTGGACGACCAGATCCGCCTCCTCGACGAGCTCCTTGCCGGTGACCGTGAGCAGTCCTGGATCGCCCGGTCCGGCGCCAATAAAGGGAATCCCCTCCTGTTTCTCACCCGCGGTCCGCTCGGTAACGCGGCTGTCGCGTTTGGCTGCGCGGTTTTCCACAGCCGCGTCGATCGCCTCCTGTGGATCGGTCATCGCGGCGGCACCTCCGGAAACTCGTCACCGCCAGAGATTGCCTCCGCGCGTTCACGCCGTGCGAGACTGCCGTCCCACAGCGTCGTCTCGTCGATGTCCGCGAGGCGTTTTCCCCCATCGGTCTTTGCCGCTGGCTCGCCGTCCTCTCGCTCGAACGCCGCAGTCGCTGGCTCTTCTTCGACTCCCGGCTTCTCGGCGTAGGCAAGCGTGTAGTAATCTCGCTCTTGTAACTCCCCGGGATCGCTCGTAACGACTGTCTCGCCTTCTTCCATGTAGAGTCGGCGGCCGTAGGTCACCTCGTAGCCAGCCTCGATTAGCTGTTCGTGCGTTTCGGGAACGTCGGTCACCTTGAACAGGATCATCCGATCCGGCCCTGTCGGTGCCGCCCCACGGCTCGCTTCGTGAAGCGTGAGACTCGATCCCGATGCGATTTCGATCCCGAGTGCCGTCGTGAAGGCCGTGACCGCGCTCACACCGGGGACGATCTCGATCTCAACGTCGGGATGGAACGCCGCAAGCGTCCGCCGCAGGTGGCCAAACGTCGAGTAGACGTTTGGATCGCCGAGTGTGACGAAGGCAACATCACCCTCGCGTGCGCGCGGCGCAATCTCTGCTGCGGCTTCTTTCCAGGCACGGCGAAGTTCGTCTTCGTCGCGTGTCATCGGGAAGTCGAGATCACCGATCTGCTCCTCGGAGACGTGCGCTTTTGCGACCGTCCGCGAGAGTCGTCCTGGCGAGTACACCACATCGACCGTTTTGAGTATCTCTCGACCCCTGACAGTAACCAGCCCGCTGTCGCCGGGGCCGAGTCCCACACCGTACACTGTCATTGTCCGGCCTCGTCAGTCTCTGCAGTGGTCCCAACGAGCATGTACACCGGATTCTCCGAGTTGAAACTCGTCGCACCGGCGAGTTCGTAGCCGTGGCTCACCTGGAACTGGACGACCTCTGTGAGGAGATCGCGTTCTTTGAACGCCCGCGTCGCCTCGCCTGCCACCTCGAGCCGGGAGACGTTCATCACGATACGGTCGACATCTGTCTCGACTGCGTGATCCAGTACTGCCTCGTAGTTCCGGCTGCCGCCAAGAAACAGTGCGTCAGCGTCGTCCGGAAGCTCTTTTGGTGCTTCACCTTCACGAAGCTCAATATCGGCGTCGGTATCGTTTGCTGCGAGATTCTTCCGTGTCGTCTCTACCCGCTCTGGCTTTCGTTCGATCGCCGTAACTCGACCCGCCCGGCGCGCCGCTTCGATTGTGACTGCGCCGGTACAGGAGCCAACCTCCACAAAATGATCCGTCGGCCCCAGTTCGAGCTTCGACAGCAGGACTGCCCTGACTTCCGCTTTCGTCGGGCCGGCCTTCGCGTCGTAGGGGAGTGATAGCTGGGCCATCGAGAAAGACAACTCGCGTAGGACGTAAAACAATTGTGGTTGTTTTACAGCAATCTAATTTGATAACATGGCGGCAGAATAGCTGTCTACATCCATATCAGGCGACCTAGGAAAAACTTACTTGAGTTTCCGGCACCGAGATCCACCAATGGGAGAGGAATTCGGCGTGCTCCGGAGCAAGCGGACGGCGACGAGATACCAGATTCTCGTCGAGATCGCACAGCGACAGCCGGCTGTCAATCAGCAGGAGATCGCCGACGCGATCGGGATTACTGCCCAGGCCGTTAGTGACTATCTCCAGGATCTGGTCGCACAGGGCTACGTCAACAAACACGGACGCGGCCGCTACGAGGTCACGAAAGAGGGCGTCGACTGGCTGATCTCACAGACTGACGAGCTTCGTCACTTCGTCGATCACGTCTCCGAGGATGTCATCGGAGAGGTCGAGACGGAGACCGTACTCGCAACGACCGACATTTCGGAGGGGCAGACGGTCTCGCTGACGATGCAAGCGGGTGTCTTGCGGGCGATGGCTGGCAACACCGGGAGTGCAACGGCAGTTGCCGTCACGGACGCCGAACCCGGACAGGATGTCGGCATCGCGAACGTTCAGGGTGTCGTCGAGTACGATCTCGGCACTGTGGCGGTCGTCTCGATCCCGACGGTCCAGCAGGGCGGGAGCGCGGCGGTCGATCCCGACTCGATCGAGGAACTCGCTGCTGGCCACGATCTGGTCGCCGTTGCCGGGACCGAAGCGCTCGCTGCGGCGGACAGTGCTGGGCTGGAGCCGGATATCCGCTTTGGCAGCGCCGCTGCTGTCCAGGAGGCGGCGACGAAGGGACTCGACGTGCTCTTGCTCGCTGCCACTGATCACCTCTCTAGACACACCGACAAACTCCGCGAACAGAACGTGAGCTACGAGGTTGTCGACCTCTCAGAGGACTAACGACACAATCTCCGAGGAATAACGACACGAATTTTTCAATCGCGTGCAAAATAGAGCCCAATGACTTCCACAGGTGGCGTCTTCGATCGTCTCCGCCAGCCCGAGTACACTGGTGAGAACCGCTGTCTCCCCTGTACTGTCGTCAACACCGTCATCGCAGCAGTGCTTGCAGCCATCCTCGGCGTGGCCACAGCTACCGCTGGAGCCGCTACTCTCGGTTTGCTGTCTGCGGTTGGCTTTTTTACGCTCTCGCTCGTGATTATCTATCTCCGTGGCTATCTCGTCCCGAAGACTCCGGAGCTAACAAAACAGTACTTCCCTGCCTGGCTGCTCGGACTGTTCGGGAAAGAGCCGGGTGTGACAATCGAGACTGGTCTCGATCCGGAGACAACCCTCCAGGCTGCTGGTGCGCTCGAAGAATGTGAGAACGAGGACGATCTCTGTCTCGCCCCGGCGTTCCGCGAGGAATGGTACGAGGAGATCGACAGGGTCGACGCCGCGGAGGGTGGCCGGACACGACTGCTCGAACTGCTCGGGGTCGACGAGGGCGAGGTATCCTTTGAGAACCACGGCGAGGCGTTTCAGGCCCGCGTCGATGGCACACTTGTCGGTCGCTGGGAGTCTGAAGCGGCCTTCCGTGCTGATCTCGCTGCGGCACGCTCTCTCGCCGCACGGATCGACAACTGGACCCATCTCTCTGTCGAGGCTCGAAGCCAGCTCCTCTCGGGACTGCGGATCTTCCTCGATCGGTGCCCGACGTGTGGTGGCGTTCCGACGCTTGGTACCGAGCGCGTCGAGTCCTGTTGTACAACCCACGAGGTGGCGGCGGTCACCTGCGAGGACTGTGACGCCCGGCTGTTCGAGTCCCGGCTCTGATCTCGAACGCACCATTTTAACGTTCTCGCGGGTAACCCCGTGTATGGACTACGATGAGATGCTCGATCGCGGGATCGAACAGGCGCCCGAGATCAACGCTGACTCCACGCGGTTCGACGTTTCCGACCCGGACGTTCGACAGGAGGGTCACGCGACTGTCTTCGAGAACTTCCAGACGATCTGTGATGATCTGGGCCGCGAGGCCGACCACCTGCTGAAATTTCTGCAGGACGAACTCGGTACGAGTGCCCACATCGACGAGAGCAAGCGCGCACGCCTCACTGGCGAGTTCGACCAGCGCCGGATGACCGAGGCCGTCGATACCTACTCCGAGCAGTTCGTCCTCTGCTCGGAGTGTGGCCTCCCCGATACGGAAATCGAGCGAGAACAGGGCGCGGAGATTCTCCACTGTACTGCCTGCGGTGCACGATCACCGACCTCGAGCTAGCTGAGCTGTTTGAGCGTCCGCAGATCGTGTTCTGTCCGCATGAACACCGACATCCGACGAGTCGCGTGACAGTTCGGACAGTGAAAATTAGCCTGACTCCCGGGCAACTCCTCGGGATTCGTCTGCCAATTTTTGCCACACTCCGGACACAGTAACCGCACACGTGCTTGATCCATGCGTGTCACTCACACGCGTGGACGAGGCAAAAAGCTTTGGCCCGGGAGTTTGCCGACCGGTCCGCTTCTGCCACTGTTGACCGTCTCTCGTGAGGTTCAACCGGTTAGTTCTGCTTCGATCGGAACGCGAGATACCCACCGAGTGCTCCCCAGAGTAGCGGATACACCACTCCAGCGATCAGAAATCCTTCGGCAAAGCTCGGTGCGATACTTCCCTCCTCGAACGATTCCTCAAACACCAGTAGCCCAATAATAACGGCTGGCAGGTAGCCAACGATGAGGGTCGCGCCTCGTTTCATATACACTCCCTCGGATAGTCCCGGTGGAAGCTGCGTGGCGAGTTTGTACCCAACGCCAGTGAGGACAAACACTGGAATCAGTCGCCACAACAGGCTCGGTATTGATAATTCTCCGTCGTCGTCCAGTTCGCTGAGCAGATCCAGCGACACTGATCCGAGTGCTGAATCCAGGTTAATATCGACGAAATGCGTATTGTAGAACACCCAGCCTAGCGCGTTCACTGTGCCGATGTCGTCTTCGTCGTCATCGCCCAGGTCCTCGCTTTCGTCCAGCACACCTTCGACCAACACGAACCCGGTTGTCACAACGAACCCAACGACAAACGCCACGAGGCCGAACGCCAGCGCCTTCTTCCAGGGCACATCGTCGAACAGCCCCCCTCCGCCTGGCTGGCCCTGTGGTGGTTGTCCTTGTGGTGGTTGTCCTTGTGGTGGTTGTCTCTGTGGTGGCTGGCCCTGTGGTGGCTGGCCCCGTGGTGGTTGTCTCTGTGGTGGCTGGCCGTTCCCGTCACCGCCCTCACGACGTAAGTTCTTCGGCGCTTGTACATCTCGTTTTTCCGTCATAATCGTGGCACTACTCCCGTTGAAAAAAATCATTCGACTTTTTTGCCGTTGCTAGAATCGCAACCGTCTTGCAACTCTTGATACTAGCAACGTCTTACTTTGAGCGGTATCGGTGTAGATCGCTCTTTCCAGGTACGACCGATCACAAACTGTCTCGGTTGTTCATGTCTGTTCACTCGTAACGGGTGCATGGATGTCCGAGTATCTCGGGACTTCGGTGCGGTTGAACTGTTACAGGAGCTCCCGGAGTGGGTCGCCGCGATTGCCGGCGTACTCACGACGCTCGGTGATTTCTGGTTTCTGTTGCTTCTGATGAGCGCCGTCTTTCTGGCTGTTCCTGCCCGGCGAGGAGAGACAATTGCGCTGTTCGGTACCACGATCGGCGCGGTCGGATTCTATCGTGGCCTGAAACATCTGTTTGCGCTCCCGCGCCCGGAGTCCTCACCGCTCGACGCTGGTGGATTGCATACCCTCACCGAGGGAATTCTGGCGCTTTCGGCGACCAGTGGCGGCTATGGCTTCCCGAGCGGTCACGCGACGGTGACTACGGTTGTCTATCTCGGGATTGCAAGCATGCTCGCGATTGGGACGTGGCGAAGCCGACTGACTGCTGCTGTTGCTGTTATTCTCACCGTTTCGACGACGCGACTCGTCCTCGGTGTCCACTATCTCGCGGACGTGGTTGTCGGTGTCCTGGTTGGCTCGCTGATCGTCCTCCTGTTGTTTGTCCTCCCCCGACGACTGGTGCCGGCCTACCGCGTGACTGTCCCACTGCTTGCAGCGATCCCGATGTCGCTTTTGTATGTCGTGACGGCCGGCTCGTCGACGGAGTCACTCGTCCTGTTCGGGGCGACGTTACTTTTGTTTGCGGGCTGGCAGCTTCTCGCGGTATCCCGACCCTCACCTGGTTACGATCGGCTGGCCAGCCGACCGGTCCTTCGAGGCAGTGTTGCCTTTCTGGCTGTGTTTGGATTTCTCGCGCTCGTCTGGCAGTTCTCGGCGATCTCGGTCGATCACTCTTCGACGGCAGTCCAGGCGACAGGCGCTTCGCTACTCGTCTTCGCGATTGCACTCACCAGCGTCCTCCGTCGTCGTTGACCCGTGTCGAAACGAAACGGTGGGAAACCGTACCACAGAACAGCTATTCGAGGAAATCCGGCTCGATACGTTTTTCCGCGGTCTCTTTTTTGAGATGAGACTGGAACTCCTCGATTGGAATATCCTTCTGCTGGTTCTCGAATCGGTCGCGAACTGAGACTGTCTCTGATGCTTCTTCCTCGTCGCCGATGATGAGCATGTAGGGGACGCGGTCGTCGTGTGCCTGCTGGATCTTCTTGCCAACAGTCCAGGACCGGTCTTCGATCTCGACACGGAACTCGCCGAGATACCGGTTTTTGAGCTGTTTCGCATACGGGATGTTATCATCCGAAACCGGCAGAATCCGGACCTGCTCTGGTGCGAGCCAGGTCGGGAAGTTGCCGTTGAAGTGCTCGGTGATCACACCCATAAACCGCTCGAAGCTGCCAAGCAGCGCACGGTGAACCATCACCGGCCGATGCTCTTCGTTGTCCTCGCCGACGTAGCTCAGATCCAGCCGTTCCGGAATGTTGAAATCGAGCTGTACAGTGCCGATCGTCCACTCCCGGCCGAGTGCATCCCGGGCGTCGAGGCCGATTTTCGGGCCATAAAAGGCTGCTTCGCCGGCCTCGACATCGTACTCGAGACCGAGTGCTTCCATCGAATCGCGCAGCGCGCTCGTTGCCTCCTCCCATATTTCGTCCGATCCCACCGCGTCGTCGCCTTTCGTCTCCAGCTTGTACAACACTTCCAGGTCGAACAGGTCGTAAATCTCCTCGATCACTTCGAGCGTGCTCGTGATTTCGGTCTCGATCTGGTCGCGGCGGATGAACGCGTGGCCGTCGTCCTGGGTCAGTCCGCGAACACGGAGCAGACCGGACAGCTCCCCTGACTGTTCGTTGCGGTAGATCGTCCCGAACTCGGAGAACCGAACGGGGAGGTCCCGATAGGAGTACTGGCCCTGGTCGTAGATGTATGCGTGATTCGCACAGTTCATCGGCTTCAGGCCGTACTCTGTGTCGTCTTGCTCCCAGGCGAACATCTCGCCTTCCTCTTTGAACGCATCGTAGTGACCCGTCGGTTTCCACAGCTTTGCCTTGTTGAGTTCGGGCGTGAACACTTCGTCGTAGCCGAGTTCGTCGTCCTTGTTGCGGATGAACTGTTCGAGCTGGCGGCGGATGGTCATTCCTGGCGGGTGGAAGTGTGCACAGCCCGGCGAATGCTCGGGAACGGAGAACAGATCCATCTCCTGGCCAATCTTGCGATGGTCGCGCTCTTTTGCCTTCCGTCGGTTTTCGAGGAATTCTTCGAGATCGTTCTCGCTCTCGAAGGCCGTGCCGTGGACACGCGTCAGCGTCTCGTTATCCTCATCGCCACGCCAGTACGACGCCGAGATCTCCATGAGATCGACCGCGCCGATCTTGCCGGTGGATTCGACGTGTGGCCCCTCACAGAGATCTTGCCAGTCGTCCTGTATATAAAAGGACACTTCCTCCTCGTCGGCGGCCTCGGTATCCAGAATATCCTGCTTGAACGGGTTGTCCTCGTAGATCTCGAAGGCTTCTTTTCGCGAGCGAAGGACTCGTTCGAGTTCGTAGTCGGCCTCGATGATCTCGGCCATCTCGGCTTCGATCGTCTCCAGATCGTCTTCGTCCAGATCCGGGCCGGTGATATCATAATAAAAGCCGTCGTCTGTCGGCGGGCCGATGGCGAGTGTCGCCTCAGGGTAGTGGCGCTGGAGTGCCTGTGCGAAGACGTGAGCCGCAGTGTGGCGTAACACCTGCAGGTACTCGTCGCTGCCCTCTGTAACGATCTCGATCTCGCAGTCCTCGGTTAACGGTGTCTCCTTGTCGACGAGTTCGCCGTCGACGATTCCGGCGACGGTGTCACTCCCGAGACCGGGGCCGATCTCGTAGGCAGCGTCTTCGACGGTCGATCGATACTCCAGTTCAAGCTCTGAGCCGTCCGGCAGAACGGCCGTAATCTGTTGTGCCATGGGTAGATAAAAGTCGGCTGCCCGCGACAGCCGCGTTCATTGCCGGTAGGTGTCTGTCATGCAAACCGGCCTGTAACGTGGACACCTACCATCGTACTCGGTCGTACCAAAGCAGCACGCAAAAAGATTGCGCTCCGCGTGTCTGGTGGTTGTTTTCTCTTCTGCATTCGCGTGACCGCTGCTCTTTACTCTTGATCAACATCGGCTGTATATATTGTACTACTATGTATTCGCTGCAACGTGTGTTCGCTCCTCCAGCGTTTCGAAATCCTCAAACGGTAGACAGTCGACCCCTCGGTATGGAGTATCGACAGCGGGAACTGCTCGCAACCGCTGGGATCGTCGTTATTTTTTTGCTCGTACAGCTTGGGGCACTCGCAATGATCGAACCGTTTCAGCAAGACGGGTTACAGGAGATCGACGACACCGACGATCCGAGCCTGAGCATCTTCTATCTCGCCGCGATCCTGGTTGCGACCGGACTCATGTTGGTCGCGATCAAGTACGGTGGCGATGCAATCTTGCGCTTGATCATCATTTTTGCCGGCGCATACATCGCACTGTTCGTTTTCGAGGCACTCCTTCCGACAGTTGTCTCTGTCGGTGGGTTCTCGGTACTTGCCTGGCTCGGCGCGCTTGCACTCGCTGGCGCGTTGCTGTTGTATCCCGAGTGGTACGTCATCGATGCCGCCGGAGTCGTGATGGGAATCGGTGCGTCGGCGCTGTTCGGAATCAACTTCGGTATTCTCCCCGCACTCGTCTTGCTTGTGGTGTTGGCGGTGTACGACGCGATCAGCGTCTACGGTACCGAGCATATGCTCACGCTCGCCTCCGGCGTGATGGATATGCGCGTTCCCGTCGTGTTTGTCGTCCCGCTTTCTCTCTCCTATACCTTTCTCGATGAGGAGAAACCAGAGACTGTCACGAGTGAGTCCGGAACCGATGGTGCGGATGCGGACAGTGATCCAGGGCCAGAACTCGATGCAGCGGCGCTCAACGAACTCGGCCCCGACGGGATCGGCGATCTCGACAGCGAGCAACTCGAATCGATCGAACTCGACGAGTCCGAACAGGAACAACTCGACGAGGAAGTGAAAGAGACACTCACCGAGATTGGGGGCGACCGGGATGCGCTGTTTATCGGCCTCGGTGATGCCGTCATCCCGACGGTGCTTGTCGCGAGTGCTGCCTTTTTCATCGACGCTGGGCCGACTGTCTCGCTTCTCGGTGTGTCGGCGAATCTGCCGGCGCTGACTGCAGTCATCGGCACCATGGTCGGACTGGTTGCCTTGCTCTGGCTGGTCCAGAAAGGGCGTGCGCACGCCGGATTGCCCCTGTTGAACGGTGGCGCAATCGCCGGCTATCTCCTCGGCGCGCTTGCAAGTGGGCTCACACTCGTCGAGGCGCTTGGATTGAGTAGTTTCGTCTGATTCTCGACCGGTATCACTCGCACGGACTCACTGCCGCCCAGGGAACGCGTCACTCGCCGGTGAAAAGTCGATCGTCTCACCAACCCCCGCGTCGGTTGCTCGGTCGTACAGCAGTTTTGCCGCGGCGATCGTCTCGATTGCGGTGCCGCCGCTGTCGAAGACGGTGATCTCCTCGTCACTTTCCCGGCCGACAGCCGAGCCAGCGACGACATCACCGAGTTCAGCGTGGATGTGATCGTCGTCGATCACCCCTATTTCGACTGCGTTGCGGTACGCACCGGCGTCTTGGTCGATCCTCGCCCGGAGATCCAGTACGTACGTTGCACGCTCGACCGTTGTCGCGTCGATTTCGTACTTGTGTGGGTGATACTGTCCCATCGCGGTGACGTGAGTTCCTGGGTCGAGATGCCTCCCGTCGAACACCGGTTCACCCGCTGTCGTTGCTGTAATTACCGCATCTGCACCCGAAACGGCGGCCTTGCTTGTGGCGACCGGCTCGACCGCTGCATCCAGTCTGTCGTCCATCTCGGCCGCAAACGCCTCTTTGTTCGATTCCGTCGGCGAGTACACCGAGACGTGCTCTATGTCACGAACTGTTGCGGTCGCGAGAAGCTGTCCACGGGCCTGTGTGCCGCTGCCGATCAGGCCTAGCTCTGTGGTGTCCTCGCGAGCGAGCGCGTCGAGACCGACGGCACCTGCTGCCCCGGTTTTCGATGGGTTCATGCTCGCGCCGTCGAAGACCGCGAGCAGTTCACCGCTCTCTGCGTCGAACAACTGAAGCGCGAACTGCGCGTCTCGATGGCCAAAGCCTGCCGCATACGTGTACCCGCCCATCGCGCCGACACCCGGGAGGATTGCGAAGTACCCGGTCAGAAACCCTGGTGGGTCGGCGTTTGTTAGCCGCGTCCGTGGCTCCGCGGGAGCGCCGTTTCCCCGGTCGCGGTACCCCTCCCGGACTGCGTTGACGTACTCGCCAGGTGATGCGAGATCCGCTATCTCTGCACTGGAAAGGAACAGAACGTCTGTCATACGGCTACGTTGTATACACATCCTCAAAGTCGTGCTGGTTGGATACATCTCCCCCCGTCTCAGTCTATTGATTTCATCTGTGAAAATTAGAGGGCGGCATATTTGTTGCGGTACTGGTCGTGTTTTTACTGGTGATAATTGGGTGAGAGAACTTTAATACTGACATGTCCTTCACTCAGATGGAGGGTGAAACGACCGTCCAGTCAGATATGAGCACACACGCACCCGACGATACAGAACGATACGCTGTCGAGGCGGACGACCAGGACCGATACGCACAACTCAACATCGGTGACGAGGAGTATGTGGTGTACGACCGCGAGAACCACCAGGCCTGGATCCAGTCGACAGTAGCTGTTGCTGCCGACGAGATGCAGTGACTGGGCGGCGACAGATTGGTTAGGCACGGCCGGTTCATTTTTTGTATGCGCTACGAACTGCTCGATGAGGGTCCAGAGTCGACACTATCACTGGATCACGAGCAGTTCGCCTACGCTGGCAAGTTCGTCATGCCAGGTCCGAAAGCGCTCGCCCGTGAGCAGGAAACGATCGTCGGGGCTGTCGCGTTCAGCGAGGATTATGCCAGCGACACAGCAGTTCGTCTTCGGTACGTCACTGTCCGTGAGGACCGCCGCGGCGAGGGAGTCGGTCCCCGACTCCTCCGGTTTACTGCTTCCCGACTCACGGAGACGTACGATGAGGTGTTGATCGCTGCCAACAATCCCATTGCCTACCAGGCCTGTTACCGGGCTGGCTTTGTCTTCACAGGCGAGGAGACCGGTATTGCCGAGGTGCTGTTACGATACCAGCCCGATGAGCGCCCGACTGCCGCGTATCAGGCGGGGCTCGATGTCTTTCGGACTCGTGATCTGCCGGAGTCACACCAGTCTATTCTCGACCGTCATGCCGACGGCGAGCCACCTTCGCTGGTTGCCGACCCGCGAACACCAGATCGGTGACCGAACCGACACAGGACAGCCGAGGGTTCAAATACGAAGACGTGACCACGCGCCCTATGGACGATGCGCTTGCAGACCGAGTGGATGCACTCGAGCGGGCGGTGACCGACGGCGAGTGTGAGTTTACCGAACTGACCGAGGAAGCAGACGCCAGACAGCGACTCGCAGACCTCGAAACACAGCTCGACGCCATCGACGACAGAGTCGCCGAACTCGAAGCGGCAACCCAGGCGTTGCGGGGCTACGTTGGTAACATCCGGTCTGTCAACCGTGATGTCGAACAGCGTGCCGAGACCGCACTCGCCAAAGCAGCGTCTATCGAGGCTGCGATTGAGGGCCCCGATCAGGGTTCCACACCAGTTGCGGACACCGTACAGGAACCTTCTGACTGCCAGACACAGGCGGCCTCCCCGGACGGTGGGTTCACACAGCCAGACCGACAGGCGTCGCCCACCACCGGCCCGGGAGATGTACCTGGTCACGGCAGCCGAGATACCGCTGCTGACAGTCCCGATCACTGTCACGCCTGCGGTCGGGCACACGCTCATCCGCCCGACCAACACAGCCAGCCACGCGGTGATTCGCCTGCCCATCGTGAACCGACAGCGACCGACCAGCAGCTGTCACCCACTGGCAACCAACAGACAGACAGTGAGTGGCAGCCGACACAGGCTGACGGAGCGGCGACCGCCACCGATCACGAACCGAGCCAGACAGACGGCGCTACTGAACCCGACGAGGAGATGCTACCCGAGGAAGCCCAGGAGACCGGCACACTCCAGCGTGTGCGGGAGCTGTTGTAGGTGAACATTTAAATCACATTCCGGAACCAGATGACCCATGTCATTTCACGCTCGCCTGCCCGAGTCTGTTCAGTCACTGTTGACTGAAGACTCGGACGATGCTGGCTGTGGCTGTTGTCCTGCGTTCGAAGACGACCGTCTGATCGTGGATGCCTCTGACTGTGCCGAGGACGGGAGACTCGAAGCCAGTGCCGACTGCCGACGGACGGCGATTACGGCACTGACAGAGCGAGATGTCGACGCGGTTCACACCGAGACTGCAGGGCTTGTCAGGGCCTACGAAGACGACGCAGCAGCGCTGCTCGTGGCTGCCGGACGGTTCGTCGAACAGGTTCGGTACCGTGACGACCGACTGGCCGAGATTGCCCGTGAGGATCCGCTTGCGGCCTGCCACGAGGCGACCGGGCGGGCAGATGCCGTTGCCGACATCGCCGCAGCGACGGGACTGGCTGAACTCGCTGCCCGTGTCGATGGCTACGAGTCAGCGCTTTCACCTGCTGTCGGTCCGACAGTGAGCCGCTGGCGTGTGGCGGTGACGCCGCCTGCGAACGCAACGCTCCGCTCGATTCGGGAACTCGATACCGGCGCGACAGTCAGACTGTACGAACCCGAAACGGGCCTCACACGGTACTATCTGTTTCCAACCGAGCGACAGTTCTCCCGGCCTGCACTCGAGATCTTGTCAGCTGCCTACGCTCGTCTCGCACGCGGGGAGTTCGACGGGGAAGACCGTGCGCCACACCGCGCCGTCCGGGCGGTCGCCTCCGGCAAGGAGCAGTCACTGCCGGTCGAACAGATCGGCGCGGTGCTGAAAAAACACGCCAGAGGATTTGGATTGCTGGAGGATCTGTTTGCCGATCCTGCTGTCTCCGATGTGTTCGTTACTGCTCCGGCCGAGGAGAATCAGGTTCGTGTCACCGTCGACGGGGAGAGCTACCGCACGAACGTCCGCCTTACCCCGCGTGGGGCAGACGCACTCTCCTCACGATTTCGCCGCGAGAGCGGGCGTGCCTTCTCGCGTGCGGATCCGACACTCGATTCGACGATCGACGTTGCCGACCGTCGTGTTCGTGTCGCGGGGATCACCGAGCCGCCGAGTACTGGGACGGCGTTTGCTTTTCGTGCCCAGGGTCGAGATGTCTGGACGCTGCCGGCACTGGTTCAAAACGAGACACTGTCAGCCGAGGCGGCGGCGTTGCTGTCGGTCGCCGTCGAGCGTGGCTGCTCGATCCTCGTCGCTGGCCCTCGTGGGGCAGGAAAGACGACGCTTCTCGGTTCGTTGCTCTGGGAGCTCCCGCCACGAGTCAGAACTGTCGTCATCGAGGACACACCGGAGCTTCCGGTCGAGCCACTCCAGGAGACTGGCCGTGATGTCCAGCCCCTGGTCGCGAGTACGGATAATGAGGTACTGACACCGGCAGAGGCGCTCCGGACGGCCCTTCGGCTCGGTGATGGCGCAATTGCAGTCGGTGAAGTTCGTGGCGAGGAAGCCGCAGTGCTGTACGAGGCGATGCGAGTCGGTGCGAACAACGAAGCGGTGTTCGGCACGATCCACGGCGATGGCGGAGCGGCAGTGTACGAACGTGTTGTCGAGGATCTCGGTGTTGCGCCGTCCTCGTTTGGGGTAACTGATCTCATCGTTACGTCCGAGATCACGGCTGACAGAACCCGCCGCGTCCGCGCGATCGAAGAGGTCAGTGGCGGTGAGCCCGCCACGTTTGACTCGCTGTTCGAACGGACTGACGAGGGGCTCGGTTCGACCGGCCGTATCGATACGGGAAACAGCCGCCTCGTCGCGTCAGTTGCGACACCCGAGGAGAGCTACGCGGACGTCCGCGAGCAACTGGCTGCACGGAGACGACTACTGGAGACACTCGCCTCCCGGAACGCGACGGATGCCGATGCGGTAACGGCCTCTCACGACCGCCGAAAGACAGCACGGGAAGCACATGAGTAGCTCACTCCCATGAACACGAGTACAGCGAATCACCCCGTCGTACGAACACTCGAATGGCTCGCCTCGCTGTATCCGGGCGCTGTCGACCCGAGTGCTGACCTCGCTCTTGCGCTTGACTTTCTCGGTCGGCCGGTCGAACCAGCTGTCGTGATTCGGGCCGGATACGTGATCGGAACAGCAGTTGGTGGTGTCCTCGCCGTGCTTTCGCTGTTCGTTCCGCCACTGTTTCGTCTGCCGGCCATGCTCGCGGCGCTGTCAGTTGGCTTGCTTGCAACGCACACCGTCCATACCGCGCCGAAACTAGTGGCAACGGCAATACGGACGAGAGCACTCGGAACAGCGCCGGATCTCATGGCACGAGTCGTGTTGAGTATGCGACTCTCTCCGACACCGGAACGGGCGGCTGCGTTTACTGCGCGGACTGGCGATGGCCGGCTTACGGAAAGCCTGGGTAAACATATCCGGCAGACACGCCACACGGCCGAAGCCGGTCTCTCTGCGTTTGGTGACAGGTGGGCGGATCTGTTTCCGTCGCTCCGTCGCGGGCTCAGCCTCGTCTCGGCTGCTGGGGCTGCCCCTGCTCGCGACCGTGACCGGCTGCTCGACAGGGCGCTGTCGGTCGTGATGGAGGGTATTAGCGATCAGATGCAGGCCTTTGGTGCCCGGGTGCGCACACCGGTGACTGCGTTGTATGCCTTCGGCGTGTTGCTCCCGACCGCACTCGTTGCGCTCTTGCCTGCTGCTGGAGCTGCGGGGGTCATGGTCACACCGCTTTCTGTTGTTCTTCTCTACAATCTCATCCTCCCGGGGCTGTTGGTTGCTGCGGGGATCTGGTTGCTCGCCCGCCGGCCCGTCGCATTTCCGCCACCCACGGTTCGCCGAGACCACCCCGATGTCCAGGATCGCCGGTTCGTTGCGCTGGTTGTCGGCGTGTCTGCTGCCATCAGTGCTGCCATCGTCGCCACAGCAGTCGTTCCCTCCTGGGGACCACCAATCACTGCAATCGGCGTTGGGACAGGCGTCGCGTTGTGGATGTGGTATCGCTCGATCGTGAGTGTGTACGACCGGATCGGTGCCGTCGAGGAGTCACTGCCCGACGCACTCCGCCTGATCGGCCGTCGGGTCGCCAACGGCCGTGCAGTCGAGACGGCAATCGAGCAGGCTGCAAGCGAACTCGACGGGGAGGTCGCGTCGGTCCTCGCAGCCGGCTCGACACGACAGCGACAGCTCCAGGTCGGCGTCTACGAGGCGTTTCTCGGTCGTCACGGGGCGCTCACCCGGATTCCGAGCCCGCGCGTTCGTGGAAGCTTCGCGCTGCTCGCCCTCGCGGCCAGAGAGGGGCGACCGGCAGGGGCTGCGTTACTCTCGCTCGCCGAACACGTCGAGGATCTACAGCAGATCGAGCAGGCGGCACGTCATAGTCTCGCACACGTCTGTCGAACGCTTCAGAGTACCGGGACGTTTTTCGCCCCTCTCGTCGCTGGCTCGACTGTTGCGCTTGCCGAGGGGATCGGTGGGGAGACAGCCCTCGGAGAGGGAACCCAGTCACTCGCCTGGCTCGGCGGTCCGGTCGGCCTGTACGTCCTCTTTCTTGCGGTGTTTCTGACTGCGCTGTCGACAGCGCTGACCCGGGGGCTGGATCGTGCACTCGTTGGCTACCGGGCTGGACGGGCGCTGACCGTTGCGACGATCACGTACTGTGGCTCGTATCTGCTCGTCGGCAGTGTGGTGTAGCCCATTCTCACAGCATGGAATCCGAAACCAACTTTGATTATGCCACACATCGAAGGTTCGGACTACGATGAATATTGCTGACATCGCTACCCCAGACTACGCCGAGGTTGACGCCGATGAGCGGCTCGGAAAAGTACGGTCGATCTTCGAACACGACAGGCCAAAGGGCATCGTCGTCACTGCCGAGGGCGAGTACACGGGTATCGTCAATCAGAAACAGCTGATCCAGTCCCACATCCAGGACGACGCGAAAGTCCGTGGACTGGTGCGATCTGCACCGAAGGTCAACCGGACTGACGGTGTTCGTGAGGTCGCCAGAGTGCTAGTCGAAAGCGGTGCGAAGATTGCACCAGTGTTCGAGGGGGAGAAGCTCTGGGGTGTCGTCTCCGAAGAAGCGATACTCGAAGCAGTCTTGCCGAATCTCGATACGCTCGATGTCGCCGATATTTACACCGAGGACGTCGTGACGGTGACCGAGGAAACGTCGGTCGGTCGCTGTATCAACCTGCTCCGCGAGCACGGTATCTCGCGACTTCCGGTGCTTGATGACGACGAGAACCTCACCGGGATGGTGACGACGCATGACATCGCTGATTTCGCGGTCCGCGATATGGAACGTCAGCAGAAAGGAGACCGGTCGGGCGACATCGACCGCGTGCTCGACATCCCGACGTACGATCTCATGTCGAGTCCTGTCGCGACCACGACCGTCGAAGACAGCGTCAAAACAGCTGTTGCGGAGATGCTCGAACAGAACTACGCCGGCCTCGTCGTCACTCCTGCCGGCGATGACCGGACTGTTGCAGGGATCATCACGAAAACAGATGTGCTCCGTGCGTTGACCTACACCGAAGAGGACCACCTGGATGTACAGATCACGAACATCAAACTGCTGGATACTCTCTCGCGGGAGAACATTCGTCAGCGAATCCAGGAGACTGCGGACAAATACCAGAAGATGCAGGTCCAGCATGCACACGTTCGTTTCCACAAGCACAAGGAGAAACTCCGCGGGACACCGCTGATCCAGTGCCAGGTCCGTCTGCGAACCAACAAGGGACAGGTCGCTGGCTCCGGCGAGGGCTACGGTGCTGACGCTGCCTTCAGAGTTGCACTCGACAAACTCGAACGCCGCGTCCTCGAACTGAAAGGCGTCCGTGCCGATGAGGAGTACCGCGGGCAGCTGCTGCGCAAACTCGGCGAACTGTAGGGCTGCTCACGCAACAGTATTTCTCAACGTTCCGATCCCTTCGTAGTAGATTTCGATCTCGTCACCCGGCTCGATCAGTCCTGGGTTTGCGGGGCTACCGAAGGAGATCACGTCGCCCGGACTGAACGTGTACCGTTCGGAAAGAAACGCTATCGTCTCGTATGGGTCAAACAGCATCAGGCTGGTCGTCGAATCCTGGCGTTTCTCCCCGTTGATGTGTGTCTCCATCGTGAGGTCGTTCATATCGAGTTCGGTCTCGATTACCGGGCCGAGTGGTGCAGAGCCGTCGAAGGCTTTCCGTGCGGTCCGGCCGTTCTGATCCAGCGCATCGAGATCGTTGAGGATCGTCCAGCCCCGCAACACGTCGTCGATCTCGCCGGTGTGGAGGTCCGTACACGGCTGGTCGATCACGGCCGCGAGCTCACCGGCATACGTCAGCTCGGCTGTCCAGTCGGGATACTCGATCGGTGTCTCTGGCGGGTGCACAGAGACCGCAGGTTTGATGAACCAGTCGGGAACCTCCGGCCGATCGTACTCCATCTGGTCGAGTGTCTCGGTGAAGTTTCTCCCAACGCAGTAAAACGTCCCCGGCGCACAGGGGGCGCGCAGTCTGGCATTCTCGCCGATCTCGTAGCGTGCAGTGTCGGTCGTCACTGTGCCGTTTTCGTATTCGCCCTGTCTGATGCCGTCGGGTGTCTCGATCCGTGCCAGTTTCATACGGACGCTCTGCGCTCGGTGAATAAAAACAGCTCCACCGCTTCGAGTCACTTAACTGGCTCCCCGTCCAACCTTTGTGAGAATGAAAGACCCGGAGCTTGCTGTCGTTGAGTTTGTTCTGACAACCTCTGTGTACAACGAACGCGACGAGTTAGATCCCGACGACATCCCTGCATCGTACCGCAGCCCGTTCTGGAGCGAGGGAACGATCGAGCGACCGCTGTCACCGACCATCGGTGGTGCGCAAACGGCGACTGGCGTTGCTCACCCCTGGGAGGCGATTGCCGAACTGATGTTTACCGATCACGACGACTTCTCGGGGACGCTTTCCGTTACTGATCGGGAGATGGCCGAACAGTGGTATCTCGACCGCGTCGAGAACACTGATCTGGAACGAAATCCCGTGTTGGCTGCCGAATTTGGTGATGAACGGGGCGTCTCACACGAACTGGCCCGCGAGCAGAATATCCCGGCGCGGGCGGATCGGGAGTTCATCGACTCGCTTCTGGAGGAGTATTTTGATGATGACGAAGAAGAGGAGATGCTCGACCTCGTCGAGGTTCGTGCCCCCGAGGAGATCGAGCAGAAACTCGACGACATCGTCCTCACTGGTGAACAGGAAGGCGAGATCCAGAAGATCGTCAAAGCGATCGAACACCGCGAGTATCTGGCGAGCATTGGGCTTCGTGAGATCGGCAAACTCCTCTTTGTCGGCCCACCGGGAACCGGAAAGACCTCGGTTGCGCGTGCACTCGCGAGCAAACTCGGTCTCCCCTTCGTCGAAGTCAAGCTGTCGATGATAACCAGTCAGTATCTCGGTGAGACGGCCAAAAACGTCGAGAAAACCTTCGAGGTCGCGAAACGACTCTCTCCGTGTATTCTCTTTATCGACGAGTTCGATTTCGTTGCCAAGACCCGCTCCAGTGACGAACACGCAGCGATCAAACGCGCCGTGAACACGCTGCTCAAAAGCATCGACGAGGTGTCGTTGATCCAGGATGAAGTGCTGTTGATCGGTGCGACGAACCATCCGGACCAGCTCGATGCGGCGGCCTGGCGGCGCTTTGACGAAATCGTCAACTTCCCGAAACCTGATCGGGGTATGCGTGCAGATATCCTGCAGATCGTTACCCGCGAGATGGAGATCGTCGATTTCTCGCCAACGGCGCTTGCAGATATTACGGAGGGGTTGACCGGCAGCGACCTTCGTCTCGTCTTGCGAGAGGCAGTGCTCGAAGCACTTACCGAGGAACGCACCACCCTCACCCAGCAGGATCTCGTCGACGCCGTCGAGGAGTTCGAAGAGCGAGATACCCTCAAAAATATGGATATGATCGAGGGCGATCACGACGCGCTCGTCGCCGGTGGCGGGTTCGACGACGGCCACGACCACAGCCACGATCACGACTAATGGAGGTGACGCTTCTCGGCACGGGAGATACGACCGGCACGCCAACAGTTGCCTGTGACTGTGACACCTGCCGACGCGCTCGCAATCCCGACGAAGAGGTACTCACTCAGGCCCGAGAGCAGGGCGCAACGATCACCCCAAACGGTGTCGAGCGGACCCGCTTTTCCGTCCACGTCCGCAACGACCGGACTGATCAGTCACTGCTTGTCGATTTCAGCCCTGATTTCCGCCAGCAGTTTCTTCGCGAGGACGTCCCCCTTCCCGATGCTGGGATCGTCACACACATTCACTTCGATCATCTCGACGGGCTCGGCAACTGTTTCCGGCTGGTCGATGAACTCTCTATCCACGCGGCCGACGAGACCGATCCCGAGACCGGCAAAAGTGTCGCAGAGAGCGTCAGTGACGATTACGCCTATCTTCGGCAGATTACCGTCGAACCACAGACGCCATTCGAGCCCTTCGAGAGCTGTGGCTTCGAGATTACACTCGTTCCTGTCGACCATCCACCGCTTCTGTGCTATGGGCTGGCAATCGAAGATCCCGAAACCGGCGCGAAACTCTCGATATCCGGCGATACGAACTACGCAGTTCCCGACCGATCGAGGGAGGTGCTCGCCGAGCCGGATCTGTTTCTCGCCGACGGGATCGTCCCCGCGCATCTCTGTGAGTACCACACGAAAGGCGGCGATCACCACGACGAGGACGGGACGCCCCGGACATTTGGGACGAAGCATATGACAAGAGAGGGTGCGCTTTCACTTGCCGACGAGCTCGATGCGGCCCGGACACGGCTGGTCCATCTCGCTCACTACTATCCTGCAGACGAGGCGTTCGAACCGCCGCTTGCACTCGACGGCGAGCGGTACGTACTCAGTGAGTAGTTTCATCGCTGTTGTTAGCTCTCCGTGGCAGGAAGTCGAACCCGAACAGTCGTTCCAGTCTCGCTCGTTTCGTAGGTAACTTCGCCGTCCGAGCTGTCGATCACTGTCTGGATGAGCCAGAGTCCCGCACCAGAGCCGTGAACCAGTGATGACTCCTCGCCGCGACGGAGCGTCTCCAGCTCGTGGCTTGGAACACCGGGGCCGTTGTCTGTGACTGCTAGCTCGACGCCACGATCAACCTGTCGAGCAGTAATCTCGACCTCTGGTTGGTCGCTGTCGTTGTGGACGACCGCGTTCTGGATAATCTCTGCGAGTGCGGCGTCGAACTCCGGATTTGCAGTTATTTTCACTTCTGGCATCTCCGTCTCGAATACCCCTCCGTGTGCGTTACGTGTCTCCTCGACAGTCTCGCTGACGAGCGTAGGGAGATCGAGCCGAACCTGCTCATCAGCATCGATGACGTTCTCGATACGCCGGGCGGTCTCGCTGGTTTCGGTGAGTTTCTCTGCGCGGCTGATGATCCGCTCTGCATTCGATTCGATCTCACCGTCGCTTTTGTCCGCGATTGCTGATGCAAACCCACTGATAACAGTTACTTCGTTGCGAAGGTTGTGCCGAAGTACTCTGGTCAGCACCTGTTTGAGGACATCGAGATCAGCAGCACGGTTTCGCTCGGCTGTGATGTCCCGGAACACCACGAGCTGACCATTGTACTGGGGGGCAATATCCAGGCTGGAGCTTGTAATCGTGTAGTAGCGGGTGTCATCGCCTGTGCGTATCCCGAACGCCTCCGGGGAGTCCTCGATAACCGATCCGTCGAGAACCGCCGAAACGAACGGGGTGTCGGTGTCGAAATGTCTCCTGTCGCCATCGATTACTGCAGCGACGTTGGTGTCGCTGTCGAGTGTCTCTGTGTACTCCGCGGCGAGTTGGTCGTCCGTGCTGAACAGGGTCTCACTTTCTGCGCCTGCAATCTCGCTGGTTACTCCGAACACGTCGATTGCTGCCTGGTTGATATCAGCAACTCGTCCGCTCCCGTCGAAGGCGATAACTGGGTCAGAGATGTGATCGAACAGTGTCTCACGAGCAACTGGCAGCGTCTCCAGAAATTTGTACCGAAACAGTGTCCACGCCAGGATTGCGGAGCCAACGGTCATCCCGATGAGTGTAAACTCGAGAAACTCGGCGCTGTAGAATCGCTCGATGAGTCCGAACCCGAACCCCACAGTAAGGCCGACAAAGAGGGCAGCACCCTGTTTCCGATAGACGCCGCGTGCATCGAACAGCTGTCTGAGGAGAATGGAGAGAGCGGCAAGCGCGATGACAAACCGATAGAGGAAATCCGCATCCGCAAACAGGCCAGCACTTTCCAGCCCGGCTGTTTCCGTCGAGATGCGGAACACTGGGAGGACCACGGCACACACGACCAGCGTCGCGACGAGCCATCGTTTCGTTGGCCAGGCGCGTCCGGTGTACTCCACGGCGATGTACAGCGTTCCGAGGACGGCGATGTTGATCGCTGCCAGCAGCCCCATATGAAA
>LKMJ01001300.1_pt1 | contig 21753 bp, 19 predicted proteins | sample 643391 | NCBI WGS metagenome assembly LKMJ01 (sample SAMN04112250, study PRJNA286221) | soda lake metagenome | biome: soda lake; feature: Kulunda Steppe; material: water; isolation source: sample PL-Br10 brine of Picturesque Lake | place: Russia: Kulunda steppe | collected 2010-07
GAGCGTGAGCCACTGTGGGACGTCGATCGTCGAGGCGAACGCCTCCGACAGTCGGTTGGCGGCGATCAGATAGCCAAGCAGGGCGAAGACGGCTCCGCTGGCACCGAGAACGCCCGCCGTCGGCGTGATCGGGACGAACGGCAGCGAGCCGAGCACGCCCGTGAGCACGATCTGGGAGATGCCAGCCAGTGCGCCGGTAATGAGAAAGAAGGTGTGAAATCGCACGCGACTGGTCGCTCGGGCGACCGGCCAGCCAAAGAGGACGAGTGCAACGCTGTTCGAGAGCAGGTGGCCGATGCCGCCGTGAGCGTAGACGCTTGTGACGATCGTCCACGGGTTCGTCGTCAGCGGTGGGGCGAGGACGAACAAGCCGGCCATGGCCCCGACGAGTGTGGCGATCGACTGGGCGAAAAAGACGACGACGAAGACCACGAGCAGTTCGAGGATGGGGCTGGCTCCGCTCGCGGTCGTCCCATCGCTCGACGATCGGCTCCCGGCATCCGGGTACGGCTGTGAACGACCTGCCATGTGTACTACTCCATGGGTGAGAACAAAAGTCCTACCGAACTGTCATAGTCCTGACCTTCATACGGCTGAGGACGTGGTCGCCCTCGACGCCCTCCGCACGACTACCGCCGTGGGGTTTCGCCTCGCTGTCGCGTAGCGAACGGCTGCTGGCGGTCGAGTTCGTAACATTCTAATAGAGACACCAACTACGAACTGGTACGTCGCTGGAGTCGACTGCCGGCGATCGTGTCTAGTCCATTAGGGTAGTGGCCAATCCTGAAGCCTTCTGGGGGCTTCGACGCTGGTTCGAATCCAGCATGGACTACTTTTTCATCTGGAACAGCGAACCAGCCACTGCGGTCGGTTTCCAGTTGAAACAGAGGGGTGTCCGACCGATCAGAATCCAATCACTGGTCCCGATCGGGTATGGACCGCCAGTAGTGTCAGTTCAATGCCAGTAAAACGGTGGGCGCGTGGTTTCACTCCCGAAGCTGTCCGGCGAGGACCTTTGCGGCGACAAGGATTGGGTCCCACGTCGTATTAAACGGCGGTGCATAGGCTAGATCGTAGTTTTCCAGTGCCGAGACCGTCGCCCCCTCGGTGATCGCGCCGACGATCGCGTGACTCCGGTGGACGGCTCCTTCGCCGTACTCGCTGACCAGACTTGCTCCGAGGACGCGCTCGGAGTCCCGATCGGCGGTGAGCGTGACGGTGACGGTGCCGCCTTCGGGGTAGTAGCCAGCGCGTGAGTTTGCGGTGATCGTCTTGCTGACGGGATCGAAACCAGCCTCGCGAGCTCTCTCGTGGTCGAGTATCCCGGTTCTTGACGCTTCGATCTCGAAGGCTTTGACTGCGGCTGTCCCCGCAACTGGCCCGCCTTCGGTCGGCGTTCCCGCGACGGTCTGTCCGATCGCTCGGCCGTGGCGGTTTGCAGTCAGTGCAAGCGGAATATAGACTGGCGCTCCGGAGACGACGTGGGTCGTCTCTGCACAGTCGCCTGCGGCGTAGACGTCCGGAACGTTCGTTTCGTGGTAGGCATCCGTCGCGATCGCACCAGTCTCGCCGCATTCGATCCCAGCCGATTCTGCGAGAGCCGTCCGGGGCCGGACGCCGGTGCCGACCAGCACCATCTCGACTGGGACCCGATCGTCTGCGGTGACGACCGCCCCGACCGGTGCTGTCTCCTCATTGACGGCCGTCTCCGCTGGGGCCAATTCCTCGACGCCGGCGTCGAGATGCACTACGACGTCCTGCTCGTGGAGGTGTTCGACGACCGCCTCGCTCGTCGCCTCGCTGAAGTTCTTTAGTACGCGATCGCCACGCTGGAAGAGGTGGACCTCAAACCCGTTTGCCGCGAGTGCTTCGGCCATCTCGATGCCGATATAGCCGCCACCGACGACGCCGACTGGCCCCCGACACTCCTCTAAATACTGGCAGGCAGGCCCCCGATCGGGCTGTTGGAGTGACCTGTCCTCTCGCGCTCGCGCAACGTACTCCCGGAGTTCTTTCCCGTCGCTCATCGAGCCGAGCGTGTAAACGCCCTCCCGATCGATGCCCGCGATCGGCGGCACCGTTGCCTCCGCACCGGTTGCAATCAGCAGGTGGTCGTACGGCTGGGTAACAGTCTCGCCGACCCGATCGTCGTCCCCGTCGACGATTTCGGCGGTGACCGCTCGCTCGTCGGGATCGATCGCGACGACTTCGTGTCCGGTCCGCAGATCGATGTCGCGCCCCTCGCGAAACTCTGCCGGCGTTACCGAGACGAGATCGTGAAGCGACTGGATCTCGCCTTTGATGTAGTAGGGGAGGCCACACGCGCCGTAAGAGACCCACTGCCCCTTTTCGAAGACCACGATCTCGAGTTCCGGATCGTCCCGTTTTGCCTTGCTCGCTGCGGCCATCCCCGCTGCATCGCCACCGACGACGACGAACGTCTCACTCATGCCACGAGGTTCGACACCCATCATTATTGGTGTGTGGGCGATCGTGTGTCGACGGCGACTTAGCGACGACTCGTCTAGATGATTCCGAACGTAGCAAGAAGCACCCAACTCCCCCAGAACACCCCCCATAGGAGGACACCGATCGCAACCCATTTTGGGACGTTCCCTCCTAGATCGGGAGTCTCAGACGGGTAATACGGTGAGAGCGGATTGTTTGGCCTCTTATCAGCCATACCAGATATTACACTCCAGGAGTAATTAAAACCCAGACACTATCTAGTGAAGTAAGCTACAACTGATACGTTCACGTGTTCGCTGACAGACTTCGAGTGATTCGCTGGCACGGCAATTATCTACATGGGAGACGAATCACACCTGTATGCGACTGTTCGTCAGCGTCGATCTCCCCGCGGAGCTCGCCGACCCGATCGTCGACGTGCAAGCCGACCTCGCCGAGGCGAGTGGCATCTCGCCGACCGATCCCGACCACGCCCACGTCACGCTGAAATTTCTGGGTGATGTCGACGCCGATCGGCTGCCCACACTCCGCGAAGAACTCGCGGCAGCCGTCGAGGATGCCGGTATCAATCCGTTTACTGCTCGGTATGCCGGGCTTGGGGTCTTCCCTGATCTCGACTACATCAGCGTCGTCTGGGTCGGTGTCGAAGCAGGAAGCGACCAGCTCACCGCCCTTCACGAGGCGATCGAAGCCCGAACGACGGCGATGGGCTTCGAGGCCGAATCGCATTCGTTCACACCCCACGTCACGGTCGCCCGGATGACCCACGCGGGTGGCAAAGCTCACGTGCAGACTGTGGTCCGCGATCGGACCCCGTCGATCGGCGAGATGCGCGTCTCAGAGATTCGATTGACCGAGAGCACCCTGACGCCTGAGGGGCCGGTCTACTCGACTGTCGATCGCTTCCCGATCGGCTGATCGCACTCGGCGGCTGCAGTTCAATACAATTATACTGGCCCCTCTATGAGTACCGAAGGTGCATGGAGGAGCGAACACGGGCCTATCTTCGGGGGCGATTTCGGGACCACTACCGCCGCAGTGAGCTCACGCCGCCGCCAGCGGCGAACGAACGCGAGTGGGGGTTCATTCCCTGGACCTCCGGACCGGGAACGACGATGGTTCGACACCGATCGCTGCTGGAACTGGGCGATCTCGACTCGTTTCTCGTCCGCAAGCGGCCACGCCACGTCTACTTCTCTGCGGGTCGGTTTCGCGACCCCGGTGCCGGCTCGATGTCCGAAAAGGATTGGCAGTCGGCTGATCTGGTCTTCGATCTGGACGCCGACCACCTCCCGGCGGTCACTCTCGGGGAGGATAGCTACGCGGAGATGCTGGCCACGTGTAAGGACGCACTTTGCCGGCTGCTCGATTTTCTGGATGACGATTTCGGCTTCGAGGAGCTTGAAGTCGTCTTCTCGGGTGGGCGTGGCTATCACGTCCACGTTCGTGACGACAGCGTTCAGCACCTAGAACGGGAACACCGCCGCGAGATCGTCGACTACGTCCGCGGTATCGGCCTCGATTTCGAGTCGTTGATCGAGACCGAAACTGTCGCCGGACTGGGCCGGAAGACGCCGACGGAACGACGGACGCTTCGTATCGACGGCGGCTGGGGCGATCGGATTCACGGGCATTTCATGGCGTTTGTCGACGAGTTGCTCGCGATGGACGACGAGGCGGCGCTCGAACGGCTCCAGACGTTCGACGGGATCGGTGAGGGGAAAGCAACGGCGACGCTGAACGCCGCTCGAAACAACTACGAGGGTCTCGAAGCGGGCAACGTCACGGTCCACACCGCCGTCTCTCAGTTGGCCGAGCGGTTTGCGTCGATCGCTGTCGAGCGAGATAACGCGCCGATTGACGAGCCGGTGACGACGGATACCAACCGACTCATCCGTCTGCCGGGGAGTCTCCACGGCGGCAGCGGCCTCGAAACAGTGCGACTCGATCGGGACGAAATCGACGATTTCGAGCCGCTGGTCGATGCCGTTCCGGAAACGTTCGTGGGCCACGACGTGACCGTCGACGTCACAGACGGTGGCGTGGTCGAACTGGGCGGGAACGCACGATCGATCGACGAGGGTGTCCAGTCGCTGCCGGAGTACGTTGCGGTATTTTTGATGGCCCGTGGCCGCGCGGAGAAAGAAAAAGAATGAGTTTCGACCTCGCCGCCCGGTGGCTCTCGGCTACGACGATACGTTTACAACACAGGAGGCTGTGGATTCCAGTCAGGAGTTCGCGACGGTCGTCCACGCTGGAGAATACACCATGAATTTAGACGAGCTGCGATCGGTTCAGAGCACGGAGCGCCAGACGGACAGCCTCCAGAATCTGCGACCGTCGTTCTATCAGGAAGTCGGCGAGTACATCGCCGAGCTGGAGGCCGAACGCGACCGCGTCGCAGCAGCAGCCGACGACCCCTTCGCCTCGCCAGAGGTACGCCAGCTCACAGACGAGATCGAAACCGCCCGCGACGTCGTCGAAGCGATCTACGAGCGCCGAATGGGCAAACTCGTCAAACAGGCCAGCCTCTCTGCAGCCGGGATGTCAGCCGACGACGGCGGCCTGACGGCCGAAGAACAGGACCTCTTTGTCGACCTCGTCGATCGCATCCAGTCGAACAAACACCGGGTGCTCGAGACGCTGGAGGGAACCGAGGCTGAGAGCGACGGACAGTCCGCTGGCGAATCCATACCCACAGCCGACGACCCCACTGCGCCCGAGCCCGATCGGTCCGATCCGACAGCGCTGGCCGATCGCGATCGATCGACAGCCGATCCCAGATCCGAGACGCCGCCGGAACCGCCAGCAGAGCTGGCAGAGGGAGCGTCTGCCCACGAGCCAACCACGAACGACGACCATGAGCCGGCAACGGACGAGCCGGGTGGACTGAGCCCTGCAGATGTGATGGGTGGTGTCTCTCCGTCGGACGACGACTCGTCCCGATCGGCTGCAAGCGAGGAGAGTCCCCCACCGCCGCCGGATACCCCAGACTCGGATACCCCAGCCCCGGATACCGATCGCAAAACGCCACCAATACCCGACGAGGATCATCCGCCAGAACCGTCAGAAACTCCGCCAGAACTGTCGGAAACACCGGCTGAGGGGGATCGATCAAGCGCCCAGTCAGAACCGTCGGCCGATCGGGACCAGCCGGCAACCGACGAGCCAGCAGCGGCCGACGACGAGCCAGCCGTCGATCGGTTGACGGTCAAAATCACACAAAACGTCGGCTCGATTCTCGGCGTCGACGATCGTGAGTACACACTTGTTGCCGAGGACATCGTCACACTTCCAGAGCAAAACGCGACGCCGCTAGTTGAACAGGACGCCGCCGAACCGATCGATACGGAGTAGTAGCCGTAGGCTGGCGCGACTCTGTATGGGCGACGCCATCCCCGTTGTTCAAACGTTAGTAGGCAGGATTCCACGGGTCACCTGACCCGTGGTCGTTGACCGATAATCATAACATATACAACGACACTCGCTAACGTGGGTTCATGCTCGACGTAGGCGACGACGCACCCGAGTTCGAACTTCCAAACCAACACGGCGAGACCGTTCGCCGCTCCGATTTCGAGGGAGAACGACTCGTTGTCTATTTTTATCCGCGTGCAGACACCGACGGCTGTACGACCGAGGCCTGTGAGTTCGAAGCCGCCCGACCGCAGTTTGCCGACCGAGACGTTTCGATCGTCGGGATCAGTGACGATCCCGTTGACGACCTCGCAGCGTTCGGCGACAAATACGATCTTGGCTTCGATCTGCTGGCTGATGATCAGGGACAGGTCTCAACGCTGTACGATTCCTACGGTGAAAAACACATGTTCGGGAACCGCTTCGACGGCGTCTTTCGGAACACCTACCTGATCGGTCCGGATGGAACGATCGAAGCGGTTTACGAGGGCGTTACGCCAGCGGGACACGCAGCGGACGTACTCGCAGAAGTCGAGAGTCCGGAGCTTGCTGCGTCGGATTAAAAACGGAATTCTGCCAGTTCTGGCAACTCAGTACCGCTTACTGGAAGGTTCGACCGAGTTGGTCGGCTTCCTGGGTCGGTTCGGCCTGCTGGAACTCCTCTTCGAGTTCTTCGTAGCGTTCACGCGTCTCGGGAGTCACGCTTGGGTTGACTTCGTCGAGTGCGTGCTCGAAGTGATCTTTGCTGATTCGGACGTTTCCGATCGTGTCGGCCATCTCCTCGGGGTCGACGGAGTTGATGAACTCCCGGCTCGCAGCCATCGAAGCTTCGCGGCAGACGGCTTCGATATCCGCACCGACGTAGCCTTCAGTTTCGCTGGCCAGCCAGTCTAGGTCGACGGCGTCGGCCAGTGGCTTGTTGCGGGTGTGGACCTCGAAGATCTTCTTGCGGCCGCCCTCGTCGGGCACGGGGACGTGGACGTGGCGGTCCAGTCGACCGGGCCGGAGCAGCGCCGAGTCGATCAGGTCCGGGCGGTTGGTCGTCGCGATCACGACGACGTCTTCGAGCTCTTCTAATCCGTCAAGCTCGGTCAGCAGCTGGGAGACGACGCGTTCGCCGACGCCAGAGTCACTCTGGCGCTGGCCGCGTTCGCCCGCGATCGAGTCGATCTCGTCGAAGAAGATCACGGTCGGGGCGTTCGAGCGAGCCTTTTCGAAGACCTCGCGGACGCCTTTCTCGCTCTCTCCGACGTACTTGTTCAGCAGTTCGGGGCCTTTGATCGAGATGAAGTTCGACTGGGCCTCGTTGGCGACGGCCTTGGCCAGCAGCGTTTTGCCGGTGCCGGGTGGGCCGTACATCAGGACGCCTTTTGCGGCCTCCATGTCCAGCGTTTTGAACACGTCGGGGTAGTCGAGTGGCCACTGGATCGTCTCGCGAAGACGCTCTTTGGTGTCTTCTAAGCCGCCGACGTCGTTCCAGGTGACGTCGGGGACTTCGACGAAGACCTCGCGCATCGCGGATGGCTGGATGCCCTTGAGCGCTTCTTTGAGGTCACCTTCGGTGACCTGCAGCGACTCCAGGACATCGGCGTCGATCTCTTCGCTTTCGAGATCGAGCTCCGGTCGGATGCGCCGGAGCGCGTTCATCGCGCTCTCGCGAGCCAGCGATTCGAGGTCGGCCCCGACGAACCCGTGGGTGTTCTCGGCGTAGCGATCGAGATCGATCGACTCCGACAGCGGCATCCCGCGGGTGTGGACCTGCAGGATCTCGCGTCGGCCCTCTTTGTCCGGGACGCCGACTTCGATCTCGCGATCGAACCGGCCGCCACGGCGCAAGGCGGGGTCGATGTCGTCGACGCGGTTGGTCGCGGCGATGACGGTGACGTTGCCCCGTTCTTCGAGGCCGTCCATCAGGCTGAGCAGCTGGGCGACGACGCGTCGTTCGACGTCGCCACCGGCATCTTCACGCTTGGCTGCGATCGAGTCGAGCTCGTCGATGAAGACGATCGCGGGGGCGTTCTCTTCGGCCTCCTCGAACACCTCGCGGAGTTTCTCCTCGCTTTCGCCGTAGTATTTCGACATGATCTCCGGCCCGGAGATCGTCGAGAAGTCCGCGTCGATCTCGTTAGCGACGGCTTTCGCCATCAGGGTCTTTCCGGTGCCCGGTGGGCCGTGCAGCAAGACGCCTTTCGGCGGCTCGATGCCGAGTTGCTGGAACAGCTCGGGGTGGCGCATCGGCAGTTCGATCATCTCACGAACCTGATCGAGTTCGCTATCGAGGCCACCGATGTCCTCGTAGGTGATGTTCGGGACACCCTCAGCAGCGGGCTGGCCGCCGGAACTGACCTGTTCGGCTGGCGTCTCGGAGATCTCGATGTTCGTCGAGTCCGTGATGATGACGGTGCCACTGGGCGAGGTGTTCGCGATCTTCAGTGGGACCGACTGCCCGGAGCTCGCCATCGGACCGAACGACAGCGAGAACGGGACGGTCTGGCCCTCCGTCACTGCCTGGCCGCTGAGTTTGTCACGGACGAGCGGGCCGATATCGCCGCGGATGCGGAGATTCTGTGGCAGGGCGACCGTGACCGCGTTCGCCGGATTGACGTCTGCGGCCTCGATCGTGACCCGATCGTCGATCCCGACGCCGGCCTCCTGACGGAGTCGGCCGTCGATCCGGACGATGCCACGCCCTTCGTCTTCGGGATAGCCGGGCCAGACACGGGCGACGGCCTGCCCCTCGCCTTTCCCCCGGATGATGATGTAGTCTCCGTTTTCGAGGCCGAGCTCGCGCATCGATACACGATCGATCGCGGCCAGTCCACGCCCTGCGTCTTTTTGTTTGAGTGGTTTTACGGTGAGCTTCATTCGTTGTCCTCCATCTCGATGGTGAGCACGCCGTTTTTCATAAACGTGTGCGCGTCGTCCGCATCGACTGGAAGTTCGAATTCGTACTGTTCACCGTCAACCACGACGATAACGGTATCGTCGAGTAGGTCGACCGCGGTGTCGGTTTCGGTAGCGCCGAAATCGACGGCCACGACCGTTTCGTCGTCGTACTCGTAGGTCCGGGCGACCTGCCCGTTTTCACGAGTGAACTGTTTGAGTGTCATTGGTAACTAACCCAAGGTAAGCATTCAAAGTATATATACTTTTTGCTAAATGGGGCGTCAACGGGGGGTGAATAGCAAAGAGATCGCTGTTTGCGGTTCACAGTTGCGTCTGGTAGTCATGTGCACTTGCCACGATCGGCTGCTGGGTGATCGTATCGGGCTTTTATGCGCGCTCAGCCCGTATACGTGTGTATGGAAACGGTGACACACCACGGTCGGGAGACCGCCTACGACGTGACCGATCGCGGCGGTGAGGGGCCGCCGATCTGTTTCGTCCACGGGGCCGGGAGTTCACGTCAGGTCTGGAGCGCCCAGCGGCGGCTGGCCGATCGTGCCCCGGTCGTCCGGCTAGACCTCAGCGGCCACGGCGACTCGCCGGACATTGCTGCAGAGCCGGGGTACACGACACTCTCCGCGTACGCAGACGACGTGATCGCCGTCGCGGAGGCCACCGATTCGGCAGTGCTCGTCGGGCATTCGTTAGGTGGCGCAGTGCTCCAGCATATCCTGATCGAACGCGAGTTCGATCCCGACGCCGCCGTGCTCACCGGTACCGGCGCACGGCTTGGCGTTCTCGAAGACCTCCTCGTCTGGCTCGACGACGAGTTCGATCGGGCCGTCGAGTTTCTCCACGGCCCCGATCGGCTCTTTCACGATCCCAGTCCCGAACTGCGAGAGCGATCGATCGAGCGCATGCATGCGTGCGGGCAGGCCGTCACGCGCCGGGATTTTCTCACCAGCCACACCTTCGATGTTCGCGATCGACTCGACGAGATTACCGTCCCCACGCTCGTTGTCTACGGCGAGTACGACCAGCTTACGCCACCGTGGTTCCATGAGTATCTCGCCGACGAGATCGACGCCGGCCTCGCCGCGATCGACGACGCCGCCCACCTCGCGATGGTCGAACAGTCAGCGGCGTTCAACGCGGTTCTTGGGGCGTTTCTGGAGTCGGTCGCTGAAAATCAGTAGATGTCGTCGAGCTCACGCTCCTCGTAGCTGTGTTCGGCGGCCGGGAACGAACCGGATTCGACCGCCGAAACGTAGTCGTCGACGGCAGCTTCCATCTCTTCGCGGACCGAGCCAAACTGGTGTGAAAACGACGGTGACCACTCACTCAGCCCAACAGCGTCGTTGAACACGAGCACCTGTCCATCGCAGTCAGGACCGGCACCGATCCCGATCGTCGGGATGTCGATCGCCGCTGTCACCTCCGCAGCCAGATTCGACGGCACGTGTTCTAGGACGAGTGCGAACGCTCCCGCATCCTCGTGAGCCACTGCGAGGTCGAGAATCCGCTCGGCGCTCTCCCGATCGGTTCCCTGCCGTGGGTAGCCGCCGTACTGGTTGACGTGCTGGGGTGTGAGCCCGAGGTGGGCCATCACCGGAATACCCAGCTGTGTCATCCGTTCGGTGAGCGAGACGGTGTGCGGTCCGCTTTCGAGTTTGACGGCGCTGGCACCCGCCTCTTTGATCATTCGGCCGGCGTTTTCGATGCTCGCTTTTTCGTCGACGCCGACGGAGAGAAACGGCATGTCGGCGACGACCAGTGCGTCCTCGGCCCCGCGGGCGACCGCCCCGACGTGGTGGGCCATCGCCTCGACCGACACCGGCAGCGTCGTTTCGTGGCCGAGGGTGACGTTCCCGACGCTGTCGCCGACGAGGATCACGTCCACGCCCGCCTCGTCGACGATCGCCGCCGTCGGCGCGTCGTAGGCCGTCAACATCGTGATCGGTTCCGTCCCAGCCTTCCCACGGAGGTCCCTAACGGTCGTCATATCTCCCTGTTCGTCGCCGGGCAGTAAACGTCACCGTTATTAGCTCCCAACCGACACCGACGTATGTGCCAGAGCCAGTCGAAACGACTTCACCCGACGGCATCGACTACGGGTGGGTGATGCAGGTGACGTTCATCATGACGATCCTCGTCGGTGCGCCGATCGTCGGGCTCCTCTCGGTGTTTGCCGACCTGCCCACGTGGGCCTCCCGCGCCGAGTTCGCCGTCCGCGTCGGCGCTGTCGTCTGGCTCGTCATCGCGATCGGCGTCTTCGTCTATGCGAAACGCCAGGAGTCAGACTGAGTCGCGACTCCGACGAATTTTCGGTGGAATCAGACGAACTCGAAGGCCACACCGGCCCGATCGGCCGTCTCCTCATCCGATGGCGAATCGCCAATAAACAGCGATCGGCCGGGGCTCGCACCGAGTTTCTCAATTGCCGTCAGCAGTGGTTCCGGGTTGGGTTTCCGGGTGGGAACTGTGTCTCGACCGATCACGACATCGACGTCCTCCGTGAGGCCGTGTGCGTCCAGTGCGAGCCGGCAGGCGGCCTCGCAATTGAGTGAGCAGACGCCGATCGGTACTTCGCGTTCGAGCAGGTCGTCGGCGTGAGCCAGTCGATGGGAGTTGCGTGCCCCCTCACGTTCGTGGTCGGCGACAGCCGACTCGACGGCCGCGCCGACGCCTACGTTCTCGGCAGCGTCCATCAGTTCCCAGAGGCCGCCAGCAGGGGGGTCGATCGCAGCCTCCTCGTAGACGGTTCGAACGTCGCTGGCGACGACACCCCAGTTGACCGCGAGGTGAACGAGCGTCCCATCGAGATCGTAGACGACGGCTTCGTACTCTGTCACGGCTGCTGGTACGATCGGTGCCCGAATAGTGACTTCGATTCCAGCAGTCGAGGATGGGGAGTACTAGTCGAGCAGCTCTCTGGCGATCACGGTCTTCTGTATCTCGGTGGTCCCTTCGTAGATTTCCGTGATCTTGGCATCCCGGTAGAGCCGTTCGACGTCGGTTTCGCTGACGTAGCCATAACCGCCGTGAATCTGGACGGCCTCGTTCGTGACGCTCATCGCGGCCTCGCTGGCGAAATACTTCGCCATACTCGCTTCGAGTGTGGCATCGCCCGCCGATCGCCTCCGTGCGGCGTGGCGGGTCAGCGATCGGGCAGCCTGGGTCTGGGTCTGCATCTCTGCGAGTTTGTGGCGGATCGCCTGAATGTCGGCGATCGGCTTGCCGAACTGCTCGCGCTCTGTGCTGTAGGCGATCGCGTCGTCGAGCGCCGACTGGGCGAGGCCGACCGACTGAGCGGCGATCGCGATGCGTCCACCAGTGAGAATGTGAAAGGCCGCAGAGAGTCCGTCACCAACGTCGGTTAGCCGGTTTTCTTCGGGGATTCGAACGTCGTCGAAGCGCAAACTGGTGGTGTCGCTTGCACGCAGGCCGAGTTTGTCTTCCTCGTCGCCGACGGTGAGCCCGTCGACATCGCGGGGGACCAGAAACTGTGTTATCGTCTCCGGATCGTCCCGATCGGTTTTGGCGAAGACGATGTAAACGCCGGCCCGATCGCCGTTGGTGATCCACTGTTTCTCGCCGTTCAAGACGTACTCGTCGCCAACGGGGCGTGCTTCGGTGGAGAGTGCGGCCGGATTCGAGCCGGCGTGGGGTTCGGACAGGGCGAACGCGCCGACAGGGCGTCCGTCGGCCATCTCGGGCAGCCAGCGGTCCTGTTGGGTTTCGGTTGCGAACTCTGCGAGACAGGCGGTCGCAAGCGAGTGAACCGACAGCGCCGTTGCAACGGCGAGCATGCCGTAGCCGAGTTCTTCGTTGACGAGCGCGGCCGTGACCGGATCGGCGTCGTAGCCGCCGTAGGCCTCGGGAACGGAGAGTCCGGTCAGCCCCAGCTCTGCGAGTGTGTCCCAAATCGCCTCGGGAAACGCACCCGTCCGATCGGCCTCGCGGGCTGCCGGCCGAATCTCCTCGCGAGCGACGGTTCGAACCAGATCACGAACCGCGACCTGCTCGTCAGTGAGTGACATACTGGCTGTACGATCGGTATCCCAAAAACGTCCGTGGTCGTCACAGGCCCGTGTTCACTTTCACCCCGGTCGCACAACTCCTTTAGGCCGTGCACTCGAAGCAGGTGCCAATGACGCGGGTACTACACACGGGGGATACCCATATTGGCTACCAGCAGTACAACGCGCCCGATCGGCGCGAGGACTTTCTCGATGCGTTTCGGCAGGTCATCGACGACGCGATCGCCGACGATGTCGATGCGGTGGTTCATGCGGGTGATCTGTTCCACGATCGACGCCCCGGGCTGGTTGACCTCAAGGGAACTGTCGAGGTGCTTCGGACACTCGCCGACGCGGAGATTCCGTTTCTGGCTGTCGTTGGCAACCACGAGGGAAAACGCGACGCCCAGTGGCTCGATCTCTTTGCCGATCTCGGGCTAGCGAGTCGACTCGACGATCGCCCACAGCTGATCGACGACGTCGCCTTTTATGGGCTGGATTTTGTTCCCCGATCGCGCCGTGAGGATCTCGACTATGCGTTTGATCCCGTTCCTGACGGAGCCGACCACGCAGTGCTCGTGAGTCACGGCCTTTTTGAGCCGTTTGGCCACGCCGACTGGGATACCGATCGGCTGTTGACGGAGTCGACCGTCGACTTCGATGCCCTGTTGCTCGGCGACAATCACACCCCCGGAATCGCAGAGCTTGAACAGACGTGGGTTACCTACTGTGGCTCAACCGAGCGGGCGAGCGCGAGCGAACGCGAGGCCCGTGGCTACAACCTCGTCACGTTCGACGAGGCGATCGACATCCGCCGTCGCGGACTCGACACCACCCGCGAGTTCGTCTTCGTCGACTGCGAACTGGCCGCCGATGAAGGCGCTGAGCAGGTTCGAGCGCGCGTCGGAGAGTACGATCTCACCGATGCGGTCGTCATCGTCACGATCGAAGGCGAGGGGGCGTCGATCGCGCCCGCGACGATCGAGGAGTTCGCGATCGATCGCGGCGCGCTCATCGCCCGCGTCAACGATCGGCGGGAGCTTCCCGACGAGGAGGCGGACGTGTCGGTGAGCTTTGCCGACCCCGACGCAGCGGTTCGCGAGCGGGTCCGCGAACTCGGACTCAGTGACGCTGCGCTTCAGATCGACGAAACCGTCAGAAACGGCGAGCTACCGGATTCGAACGTTCGTGAAACCGTCGAAGGCCGCGTCCGTGAGCGACTGGAAGACGATCGGGCGTTCGACCCTGCAGCGCCCGTCGAGACCGATCGTGAGGAGGAGACGCCCGATGGTGACTCGGACGAAGAAACTGCGGGAGAAGCCAGCGACGAGACCGAGACTGGTGCCCGTTCTGAGGAGGCGGGCGACCCGGACGACGATCGCGAGACCGACGAGCGTTCGGATGCACCGACTGACACGGCGTCGCTGGGTGATTTCGCATGAGAATCGATCGGATTCGCCTTCGCAATTTCAAGTGTTACGGCGAGGCGGAACTCTCACTCGATCGGGGCGTGACGGTCGTCCACGGGGTTAATGGCAGCGGGAAGTCGACGCTGCTCGAAGCGGTCTTTTTTGCCCTCTATGGCTCGAAGGCACTCGACGAGCGGACGCTCGACGACATCATCACGATCGGCGAATCGGAGACAGAAGTCGAGCTTCAGTTCACCCACGATGGTACGGCGTACACGATCGATCGCAAGCTCAAACTCCGGGGCGATCGGGCAGCAACGACCAAATGCGTCCTCGACACACCGACGGAGACGATCGAGGGGGCCCGAGATGTCGGCCGAGAGGTCACCCGACTGTTGCGGATGGACGCCGACGCGTTCGTCAACTGTGCGTACGTCCGCCAGGGCGAGGTGAACAAGCTCATTCACGCCTCGCCGAGCGATCGCCAGGATATGATCGACGACCTCCTGCAGCTCGGTACCTTAGAGGAGTACCGCGACCGGGCAAGCGAGGCACGCTTAGGTGTCAAGACGGTTCTCGACGGCCAGCGAGAGGTCCGCGAGAACGTACAGACCAGAGTCGAGGAGAAAGAAGCGAAAGCCCTCCACGATCGGCTCAACGGACTCAGATCGAAGCGAAAGGAGACGATCGCAGAGATCGAGAACTTCGAGACACAGCGAGAGAAGGCCGAATCAACGCTCGAAACTGCTAACGACGTACTCGAACGCCACGAGGAGACACGCGAGGAGATCGACGAACTGGCCGACGCGATCGAGACACTCACATCGAAGATCACCGAGACGGAACGCGATCGCGAGGCGGCCACAGACGAGCTGCGAGAGATCGAGACAACGCGCGAGGAACTCGCCGACGAACGCGAGGAGCGTCTCGCAGACCTCGCTGTCCCGGGAACGGACACCGAGGCGATCGAGTCCCGAATCGAGACGCTCGAGAGCCGAGACGAAACCCTTCGAGACGAGCTCCAGGAGATCCAGCTGTCGATCAAAACGAAAACCACGACGATCGAGGGGCTTCGCGAGACGGCCGCTGATCGCGAGGAGGCGGCCGAACAGGCCCGCGAGGAGGCAGCCGAGCTCGACACCACGATCGAGAGTGACGAGGAGACGATCGACGACTGGGCGGCGAAACTCGATAGAATCGACGAACAAATCGAGACCGAACGTGGCGCGTTCGAGGACGCTCCTGTTGCGTTCGGCGACGCTGCCGATCATCTCGACTCACTCGAAACGGAGCGGGACGAACTGACAGACGCGATCGGCGACGTGACCGCAGATATCCGGGCGGCAGAGAGCGCGATCGAAGAGGGCGAGGCGTTGCGCGAGGCAGGTAAGTGTCCAGAGTGTGGCCAGCCAGTCGAGGACTCGCCCCACGTCGACGTCCTCGACGAGCGACGGGCGGAACTCGACGAGCTCACCGAGCGCAAAGCGGAACTTACGGCCGATCGAGATGCTGTAGACGACCGGATCGACGAGGCCGAACGGTTGCGAGAGCGCGAACGAACGGTCAACCAACTCGACTCCGATCGCGACAAGTTCGAGCAGTTGCTCACAGAGAAACGCGAGACAGTTGCCCAGCGTCGCGAGCAGCGTACCCAGCTTCGCGAGCAGGCTGACGAGTACGAAGCCGAAGCCGCCTCGAAACGCGAGGAAGCCGCCGAACTCGAAACGGCTGTCGAGAGCGCCCGATCGGAGATCGGCGAACTAAACGCCGAGCGTGGCGATATCAAGGAGACTGTAGCGCAACTCGAACGGATCGTCGAGATCGACGACGAGCGATCGACGCTGGCAGACGAGGCACACCGGCTCAGAGAGCGTCGATCGGACTGGCAACAACTAAATGACGAGCGCCGGGAGGCGCTGTCGGAGAAACGCGACCGAAAACGCGACCTCGAAGCCGAGTTCGACGATCGCCGGATCGAGGAGGCACGACAAAACAAACGAGACGCCGAAACCTACATCGAGCAGGTCGAGGCCAAACTCGACGAGCTCGAAGAGAGTCGCGAGCAGCTGGGAAGCGATATCGGCGCGGTCGAAAACGAGATCGACGAACTAGAGACGCTCCGAGACGAACTCGAGCAGATCGAAACGCGGTGTGAACGGCTCGAATCGCTCTATGAGGAGGCGGAGACGTTGCAGGCGACGTACGGCGAGCTTCGATCGGAGCTCCGCCAGCACAACGTCGAGACGCTCGAACGGCTGCTCAACGAGACGTTCGAACTAATCTACCAGAACGACTCCTACGCCGGGATCGATCTCGACGGCGATTATCAGCTCACGGTCTACCAGAAAGACGGCGAGGCACTCGAACCAGAGCAGCTCTCGGGTGGCGAGCGCGCGCTGTTCAATCTGAGCCTTCGGTGTGCGATCTACCGATTGCTCGCAGAGGGCGTCGAGGGGACAGCGCCGATGCCGCCGCTGATTCTCGACGAGCCGACTGTCTTCCTCGACTCGGGGCACGTGACACAGCTCGTCTCACTCATCGAGTCGATGCGTGATCTCGGTGTCGAGCAGATCGTCGTCGTCTCTCACGATGATAACCTGATCGATGCGAACGATGCAGTGGTTCACGTCACAAAAGATTCGACGTCGAACCGATCGCGACTCGACCGCGAGGAGGCGATCGATCCAGCGTTGCTGACTTCTGACTAACAGGAATCGACTCAGTCGGGTCCGCGTTTGATACGGCTGGGTTGGAGTTCGCTCTGGATTGTTTCGACGCCGTATCGTTCAAGAGCCCGTTTGGCGTTGAGATATTTTGCGATCGCCTGTGCATTGTCTCTAACGGTATCCCAGCGATCACAGGGGAACGCAAACTGTTGATTATCCCGTTCAAAATAGGCAACGACACCAGGATCAGTTCCGTTGCCAACTTCGATAGAAATGGTATCTGCGTTCCATCGGTCGAGTTCCGTACGAATATTTTCGATTGCAGCGTCACGATTGACTCTGAAATTGTGAGGGTATGGAACTCGGTCATCTGCAGGCACTCGATCGAATCCGTCTGGCCAATCAATATCGGTGGCAGGTGCCATACTAGATACCTCTACTGCTATCGAATTAGTTTTTCTGGGCAGTAGTACTGTCTGTTCCAGCAGTATTTCGATCGCTCACGTATTTGATCGGCCACCCGCGGACATGCTGGTGCTCGTCTATCCCGATTTCCCCTCACCAGAACCCGATTAATCAGTATCGACCGATCGAATCGCACCGAGGGCCTGTTTGCACATCTTCGTCGGCCTGTAGCCGCGTTCGCCGCCGATCTCGGTCTCTGCGATGAGACCGGCAGCTGTCAGCACTGCCAGTCGGCCGTGGAGGTCGCTTTCACAGAAGTCATAGCTCGACAGGATCGTCCGAACGGCAAGCGAGTCATGCTCGTCGAGTTCGACCAGCAGCCCGAGCGTTCGATCGTCGTGGACCGAACGCAACAGCGTCCGAACCGGATCACTGACGGTCTGTGCGGCGAGTTCGAGTGCTGACTCGTCGATCGGCTCCAACCGATCGTTCTGGATGTAACACTCGGTTCCGGTTTCGGGGTCGCGGACGAGACTCGCGCTGTCGGACTCGGTGAGCAGGAGGTACTCTCGTCCGGTGTCATCGCGGACAGTTTTCATAGGGAGTCGGGTGTCGGTAGTCGACGGCACACGTTCAATTAGGTTTCGGCGTCGCGATCGGGTGGTGTATCGTCAGGGTCGTCCGTTGGTGGTGAGTCGTCGGTTGCCGTTGGATCGTCGGTGTTCGCTGTCGAACCGTCATCAGTGGCTGTCTGGTCGGTTGAGTCATCATCGGAGTCGAAATCGAGTTGCTCGTACGCCCGGTACCGTCGGTAGGCAAACGCCGACAGAATGAGTCCAGCGACGAGCAGCCAGCTACTTCGGGTCGTACTCCCTTCGAATACGGCAAAGAGAACGGCGAGTGCGATCGCCAGAATCGCCCCGTTGAGCACGAGCACCAGCCCCCAGAAGTACGTGAGCAGTTCGCTCGGAACGTCGAACTGGTCTGCCTCGGTCGACACGTCGGGAATCTCTACCTCGGGGCCGGTGGCCGACTGGGACTCCTCGGTTGAGATCTCGGGGATCGTCAGTGAGTCACTATCGGGGTCTCGAAACTCCGCTTCCGGATCGTACTCCTCGGGCTCGTGTTCGGTCCGATCGAACGGCACAGCGGAGTAGACGGAGAGGATCGCAAAAGAGTTGGCGTTCGAGTCGGACCTACGCAAGGTCGTCTAACACGAGTGTCTGGGAGGTCTCGACCCACGCCAGCGGGTTCTCGGCATCATAGAAGACGACGCCGTCTTCGGTTTCGTAGGATTCGATCGTCCGCGTCCCGTCGCGTTCGCCACGTGGTTCACTACTGTCCGTCAGATCGTCATTGTTCGCACGAGTGGACATCTCCGATTCACCTGATTCTATGCTAAGTGTTACCACGTTATATGTCTTGTTGCCTCGCCAATACTGCCGGACGCGACCACCGGCGCGGAGTGACGGGGTTTTTATTCATCCGCTTCGAATCCCGGTATCATGACTGAGGCGGGCCAGACCGGGCTCTCGGAGTTTGCCGCGGAGTCCGAGGATCGGCCAGACGAAGAGGCAGCTGCCGTCGCCGGCAACGGTGGAACACGCGCCGCCGACGTAGTCGACGTCGTCGAAGAAAGCCTGCCCGAGGCCGAAGGGACGATCGACCTCGCCGTGATGCAGGTCGATTACACGATCGCGGGCTACGGTGACGACGAACGGCCGATCATGCACGTCTTCGGGCGCAGGCCCGATCGGACGCTCGAACACGTCCAGGTCGTCGGCTTCCGGCCGTACTTTTATGCGCCGACCGAAACCCTCGATCGGGCACCCGAGGAGGCGTACGATCGGCTCACGGGCCACGAGGAGACCGACGCCGATGGCGAGCCCTACCGGAGCATCCGTGGGGAGAAACTGACCAAGATTTTCGGCCAGACCCCACGTGATGTCGGACAGGTCCGCGACGAGTTCGACCACTACGAAGCCGACATTCTGTTTCCAAACCGGTTTCTGATCGACAAAGACGTTCGCAGCGGTATCCGGGTGCCCGAGCGTCGGGCCGACGATGGCTCGATCGTCGTCCCCCACACCGAGGTCGAAGCCACCGACGTCGACGCCGACCCCCGCGTCTCCACGTTCGACATCGAAGTCGACGACCGATCGGGCTTTCCCGAAGACGGCGAAGAACCGATCATCTGTCTCACCAGCCACGACTCCTACGACGACGAGTACATCATGTGGCTCTACGAGGCCCCGATCGGCGATGGCGAGATTCCCACCGCAATCGACGACTACGAACCGATCGAGGGCGCGATCGACCACGAGGTCCGATCGTTTGAGCGGGAAGAGGAGATGCTTGACGCGTTCATTGCGTATATCGAACGGACGGACCCAGACGTGCTCACTGGCTGGAATTTTGAGGATTTCGACGCCCCCTATCTCCTCGATCGACTCGAAGAACTCCAGGGCTCACACCACGAGTACGATCTCTCGATCGATCGGCTCTCGCGAGTCGACGAGGTCTGGCGGAGCAACTGGGGTGGGCCGGATATCAAGGGGCGGGTCGTTTTCGACCTGCTGTATGGCTACCAGCGGATGGTGTTCTCGGAACTGGACTCCTACCGGCTGGATGCCGTCGGTGAAGCAGAACTCGGCGTCGGGAAAGAACGCTACGCTGGCGATATCGGCGACCTCTGGGAAGACGATCCCACGCAGTTGCTCGCGTACAACCTCCGGGATGTCGAGATCTGTGTCGAACTCGATCGTCAACAGGAGATCATCCCCTTCTGGGACGAGGTGCGGGCGTTCGTTGGCTGCAAACTCGAAGACGCGCCGACGCCGGGCGATGCAGTGGACATGTACGTTCTCCACGAGGCCCACGGCCGGTTCGCACTGCCCTCGAAGGGCCAACAGGAAGCCGGCGAGGAGTACGAGGGCGGGGCGGTGTTCGATCCGATCACGGGAGTCAAAGAGAACGTCACCGTTCTCGACCTGAAATCTCTGTACCCGATGTGTATGACGACTGTTAACGCATCACCTGAGACGAAGGTCGATCCCGACGAGTACGGCGGCGAGACCTACATTGCCCCTACCGAACCCGAGCCGATCCACTTCCGCAAGGAGCCTGACGGCGTGATGCGCGAGATGATCACCGAGTTGCTGGCCGAACGCGAGGAGAAAAAATCGCTGCGCAACGAGTTCGAACCCGGCGCACCCGAGTACGAGCAGTACGATCGTCAGCAGGGGGCTGTCAAGGTTATTATGAACTGCTTTACGCCGGATACGGAGGTGCTCACGCCGGATGGCGTCCGGAACATTACCGAACTCGAAATCGGTGACGAGGTGTACTCGCTTGATCCGGAGACGGAGCGAATGGAAACAAAACCGATCGTCGACACCCACGCGTACCCGGAGTATGATGGAGCGCTCATCGATATCGAGACGACCAAGATCGACTTCAGAGTGACGCCGAACCATCGGATGCTCGTTCGGAAGAACGAGACGAACGGAATCACCGAAGACGAGTATGGCTTCGTCGAAGCCGGGGACCTCGATCGGGCAACGAACTACGAACTGCCCCATGATTGGGACGGGCCCGAGGGTGAAGAACTCGGTAGGGTCGATCTCACAGCGTTGATCGATGGCGAGTACGAGGTGTGGGTACGGCCATCTGTCCACGGGCGGACGTTCACCACGGAACTGGGCTGGAAACCCCGGCGTGTGCCGAAGGCAGATGTCGGAAAAACGGGGTACGTGTTTACTGCCCAAGAATTCGAAGACCACCGTGAGTACATCGAAGAGGTCTGTGAAATGAGCGTTATCCACCGTGAATCCGGACGGAAATGGATTCCACGGACCTACGATGGCGACGAGTTCCTCGCGTTGCTGGCGTGGTTCATCACAGAAGGCAACGTCTATACGTCCGAAGAGAAGCAGTTCGGCGAGAATTTCCGTGGATCGGCAACGACCGTTAAGCTCGCACAGAACAAGCTCCCGGTTGCCGATGGTGGGATCGACCACCACACGACGATCGGCGACCTACTCGACGAGATGGGATTCGATTACTACGTCGACGACCGGTCCTACACCGTCACGTCGAAACTACTGGGAGAGTTCCTCCGATCGACGTGTGGTGATGGAAGTTTCGACAAACGAATCCCCGAGTTCGTCTTCGAGTGCAGTCGCCGACAAAAACGTCGCTTCCTCGATGTCCTCATCGACGGCGATGGCGATCGGCAGGTCGACTCGTGGCGATACACGACCGCAAGCGATCGACTTCGAGACGATATTCTCCGTCTGTGTGCCCACCTCGGTCTCACGGCCAACTACAACCGTGATAGTGGCTCGTGGCGGATTTACGTGACCGAGAATTCGAAGAATACGCTTCGGATGCACCGAAGTTCGTCCCGCAGTACGGCTGACAACGGCGTCTACTGCGTTACCGTCGAAGACAACCATACCTTGCTTGCCGGGCGAAACGGTA
>LKMJ01001301.1_pt1 | contig 21750 bp, 20 predicted proteins | sample 643391 | NCBI WGS metagenome assembly LKMJ01 (sample SAMN04112250, study PRJNA286221) | soda lake metagenome | biome: soda lake; feature: Kulunda Steppe; material: water; isolation source: sample PL-Br10 brine of Picturesque Lake | place: Russia: Kulunda steppe | collected 2010-07
AGTCACTTGTTCTGCAAAAAGTGTTACACTTCCGGGCAGTCAATCCCTGTGTGATTGCCATGACCGACTCACGACGCAGAGACGTACTCAAAGCAGCAGGTGGCCTCGCAGTTGTTGGAACAATCGCTGGCTGTGCGGACGAAGAAGAACCAGTCGACGGTGAGCCCGAGGACACCGAACAGGAAGCAGATGAGCTTCAAGACGAAGAGGAAGACGAACTCGGGGCGTTTCGAGCAGTCCATGCCTCGCCGGACGCACCAAACGTCGACATTTATTTCGACGACGAGCCAGCAGTCGAGGACCTCGGCTTCCGAGAAGTCAGTCCGTACATCGAAGTCGAGCCGAACACGTATCAGGTGCAGGTGACTGCTGCGGGCGAACAGGAAACCGTTGTCTTCGAAGATGAAGTCGATGTCGAACCGGGGACAGCCAGCACCGCCGTCGCCTTTGGTGAGGCGGCAGGTGGTCCCGATGGATTCGCCGTCGAAATCCTTGAAGACGATATCAGTGACCCTGGTGAGGATATGAGTCGAATCCGGCTGTTCCACGGCTCGCCTGATGCCGAGGATGTCGACATCGTCGTTGTAGAGGGACCAGACGAGGAGCCAGCCGAAGAGGATCAAGAGGCTCCCGAGGACGACCCGGAGGGCGAGGACCCACCGGCAGACGAGGAGGAGCCCGAAACAACCCAACAAGAAGACGAGCCACCGGAGGACGAACAAGAAGAGGACGCTCCCGAGGACGAACCGGAAGGCGACGAAGCGGACGATGACGAAGCGGACGACGCCCCGACCGAGGACGAGCCCCTGTTCGAGGGCGTTGGCTTCGGCGACGAGGACACTGCGGAGGTTCCGTCCGGCGACTACACGCTGGGAGTCGTCCCGAGCGAAGAAGCACCTGCTGACGAGGCGGAAGACGAGGAAGCAGAAGACGAGGAAGCAGAAGACGAGGAACCACCAGCTGACGAAGCGCCTGACGAAGAGGCCCCTGAGGACGAAGAAGACCCCGAAACAACCCAACAAGAGGATGAAGAGCCAGCCGAAGAGGAGGAAGCAGAAGAGCCGGTCGAAGAGTTCGAAATTGCTCCCGAAAGCGGTGGCGTCTACTCCGCATTCGCCGTTGGCTACCTCGACCCCGAGGCTGTCGACAGCGACGAGGAGTTCGAGATTGTGACTGTCGAAGACGCAATGGAGGGCGAACGCTCCGAAGGCGGAACCGAAGACGGACTACTGGCGTTGCTGTAACCACCGCATCGTCGTCGCTGATTTTTATCTCGTTGCGAACGGCTGTGTCGGGAGACTGAGCGTCACCGTCCTACTACCCAACGAGTTTTAACATACCACGGCTCGTCTGTGCGGACAATGTTCGATGCCGAGGATCTCACTACGATTCGCAACGCCAAGGCCGAGTGGGAGTCCGAAACGCTGGGGCCGACGTTGGATCGCTTTGGCGAGCGTGCCAAGACGTTTCGCACCGATACCGGCGGCCAACACGTCAAGCGGCTCTACACGCCAGCTGACATTGATGGGCTCGACTACCAGGATGATATCGGCTTCCCAGGCGAGGAACCCTACACGCGAGGGGTCTATCCAACGATGCATCGCGGCCGGCTCTGGACAATGCGACAGTACGCAGGAATGGGGACTGCCCGCGAAACCAACGAGCGGTTCAATTATCTCATCGAGCAGGGCTCTTCAGGGCTGTCGATGGCGTTTGATCTGCCGACGCAGATGGGCTATGATTCGGCTGCCTCGATGGCTGCCGGCGAGGTTGGCAAAGCGGGTGTCGCCATCGACACGCTCGCGGATTTCGAAACCGTCTTCGAGGGGATTCCACTCGACGAGGTTTCGACGAGCATGACGATCAACGCGCCAGCGGTCGTCCTCTTGGCGATGTATATCGCCGTTGGCGACAAGCAAGGTGTCGACCGCGAACAGCTCCGCGGGACGATTCAAAACGATATTATGAAAGAGTACATCGCCCGCAACCTGTTTATTTATCCTCCTGAGCCCTCGATGCGCCTGATTACGGATACATTTGGATTTGCGGCCTCGGAAATTCCGAACTTCAATACGATCTCGATTTCAGGATACCACATTCGGGAAGCCGGCTCGACGGCTGGCCAAGAAATCGCCTTCACGCTGGCCAACGGGATCGAATACGTCAAGGCCGCACTCGAAGCCGGTCTCGCGGTCGACGATTTTGCCCCACAGCTCTCCTTTTTTTTCAACGCGCATAACAATATCTTTGAGGAGGTCGCGAAATTCCGCGCGGCCCGACGGCTGTGGGCGACGATTATGGACGACCGATTTGATGCGAAAAACCCGAAATCGAAACAATTGAAATTCCATACCCAGACCGGTGGCTCAACGCTGACGGCCCAACAGATCGAAAACAACGTCGTCCGCGTGGGCTACCAGGCGCTGGCGGCGGTTCTCGGCGGTACACAGAGCCTGCATACGAATGGCAAGGACGAGGCGCTCTCATTGCCGACCGAACAGTCGGTCAGAACGGCGCTCCGTACCCAGCAGATTCTGGCACACGAATCGGGGGTTGCCGACACAATCGATCCACTTGCCGGCAGCTACTACGTCGAATCACTGACTGACGAAATCGAAGCCGAGGCGCAAACACTGATTGACGAAATTGATGAAAAAGGCGGGATGTTGCGAGCGGTCGATACAGGCTACATTCAGCGGCAGATCCAGGATGTCGCCTACGAGCGACAGCGCGAAATCGAGGCCGGTGAGCGAATTATCGTCGGCGTCAACCAGTTCCAGGTCGACGAAGCGCCCGAAATGGATCTCGAATCGGCTGATGAACAAGGCGAACACCAACAACAAGAGCGGCTCAAATCAGTCAAAACCGACCGTGATGACGATGCGGTCGACGCTGCGCTTTCGGCCGTCAGTGAGGCGGCTGCGACTGATGACAACGTCCTACCCTCAGTAATTGAGGCGGTCAAAGCGTATGCAACCGTCCAAGAGATCTGTGATACGTTCCGCGAGGAATTTGGTGAGTATCAGCCAGGTGTCTAAGTAGTCGACCGGCGCTCACACTCGGTGCGTCGGCGGGTGTTTTTATACGATTCCACCCGGTACCGTGGGTACATGCAGTTTCATCACGCTGGGATTGCGACGACCGATGCAGCCGCCCTCGCTGAGCTATTCGGCCAGTTGTTCGACGCACCGATTGTCCACGAACAGCGTTTTGATGGGATGACGGTCGTCTTTCTTGAACTCGGAAACGGTTTTTTTGAACTACTTGAACCGCATGAAGACGGGGCAATTGCCCGGTACCTCGACGGCCATGGGCCGGGGATCCACCACCTCGCCCTGTCGACCGACGATATCGACGCGGCCCTGCAGACTACCCGAGACGCCGGTGTTGAACTCATCGACACGGAACCACGCCCCGGAGCGTGGGGCCATGAAGTCGCGTTTTTGCATCCGAAATCAACTGGGGGCATCCTGATCGAGTTCGTCACGGCCGACTCGACTCAGTGAAAACCGCGCCATTGAATACACAGGGTGGTGGTACCGTTTGCTCAATGAGTTGACTGTCAAAATATGTATGACATTTCATAAGATATATCAGAGTATAAATTGGTTGTGTTTGTGATGATTTAAGATGGACTTTCGTATCCTGCACGAGGCGACTGGCTCGGACGAACGCTGATCGGTGGGCTGTTATTCATGTTTTCACTCTTTCTCGCACCCGTATTTTTCATCCTCGGGTATCTCATTCGAGTGCTCAAAACAACAGTCACGGGCACCGGGGAGCCACCGGCATTCGATGACTGGGGTGATCTCTTCGTAAAAGGAATCATTGGAACCGGAATTTCACTTATTTATTCACTTGTGCCGCTGCTGTTGTTTGGCACCTTCAGTTTCGTCCTCTTCGGAATTATCGGCGTTGCCGGTGGGGCCGGTGGCGATGGCGGCGGAATCGTCGCGGGGTTCGGACTACTGGCGCTGATGATGCTCGGCCTCCTTTTCGTGCCGATGGTGTTTCTCATCTATTATATGGTGCCGGCGGCACTCACCAGCTATGCCATTGAGGGCGAGTTCAGTGCAGCATTTGACTTTGAGACGCTGAAACCAATCCTCCTGAGTAGTGACTACCTGATTGCGGTGTTCCTTCCGTTGGTCGTCGCCGTGCTGCTATGGATTGCAACCAGCGTGCTGAGCATTACGATTATCGGCCTGCTATTGGTTCCGTTCCTACAGTTCTACGGACAGGTGGCGGTCTTTCGGATGTTCGGAACGGCGTTCAAAAACGTCACTGGCCGATCGCAGGTCGCCCCCGCAGCAACCACCACAACGGCCGACTGAGCGACGGACAGCGACGAACTGTTTGCGATTCGGTGTCCCGGTACAACCCGTTCTCTTTTTTTTTTCAAACGCGCCAACGTCGACGGTTTCGATGGGGTCGGCTCCGCAATACCTGATACTGCATCGCCGTCATGCTACGCGTATCGTGGACGGGAGGGAGCAGTGGGACACCCACAAATGATAATCGGACGGAAACGTTCAAACGTACTGGCTCATATCCTCCAACAGAATGGTGACAAGTCGTGTCACACGACAGTAATTACCTCACGACAGTCGACGGAGGCGGTGAGATAGCGACGGCCGACGGCCTCGAAACGGCTGACGACGAGTCGACACCTGCGCTTTCCTCGCTTCGATTTATTGGTCCGGTAACCGCCGACATTCTCACTGAGGCCGCCGTCGACGCAGCCACGGTACGGGAGAAACGGATCTCCTACCTGATGCTGGTTGAGATGGGTGTCAACCCGGGTGTCGCCGCAAAAATACGTCGTGAACACTCGCTCGCATGGTCGTTTCGCTCCGGTGGTGATCTCACCCGACGGTCGATGCAGGTTCGTGGACTCGGCTCCGAAGAGGCCGCATGGGTGGCTGCATCGGCCGGCGACTGGGAGAGACCAGCCAATCAGCCCCAGCAGGCCGATACCAGAGCCGACCGGCCTGCCGCCGACAGCGACCCCGAATCCACAGCCGATACCAACCAGCCATCCGAATCGATTTTTGAGACGCCGTGGCCGACCCACTCAGGCCAACTCGACGCCGTCGAAGCCACCACGCCGAGCGACAGCCGTCTCGCCGAGGCCGTCTGGCGGGCCCAGAGCAAGCCGACACCACTGTCTGCAGTCGATGGGCTCGACCAGCGGGCGATTGACCAGCTCCAATCGGCCGGCATCACGTCGGTCAGAAGTCTGGTGGTCGCGAATCCAGAACGGATTGCGACCGTCTTGTCGATTGACTGCGATCGCTTCGAAGCGTGGCAACGGCTCGCGGCGGCAGTTGCGGAATAAATTTACTCAAAGAGTAGTACTATCTCTGTTTTCTGATCGCCCGATATCAGGCCCAAGACGGTGTGTATGGGACAAGTAAACATATCAGTAATGCTGTAATCACCACAGCTTTTTTATCTTTGTTTACCAGTTCTAGGAACGATGATCCCGAACGCTGATTCGGCAATCACTCGCAACGAGAAGGCCCTCATTCTCGCGTATGACCATGGACTTGAACATGGCCCGGTCGATTTCGAGCCGAACCCGGCGACTGCAGACCCCGATCGAATCTTCGATCTCGGAAGCCACGACGCGGTTACTGCCGTCGCTGTCCAGAAAGGAATCGCCGAAGGCTATTATCCGTCCTATGAAGATGACGTAACGCTGTTGGCAAAGCTCAACGGTACCTCTAACCTCTGGATGGGCGAGCCGAATTCGTCTGTCAACTGGACCGTCGAAAACGCTGTCGAGGTCGGTGCCGATGCCATCGGATTTACTGTGTATGGCGGCTCAAATCACGAAATCGAGATGGTCGAGGAATTCCGTGATGCCCAAGAGGCCGCCCGCCAACACGGTCTGGGTGTCGTCATGTGGTCCTACCCCCGCGGTCAAGGGCTCAAAAACGCGACCACACCGGAGACCATTGCCTACTCGACTCGCCTCGGTCTTGAACTCGGAGCCGACATCACGAAAGTCAAATATCCCGGCTCCCCGGACGCAATGACCCACGCTGTCGAGATGGCAGCCGGTTCGAAAGTCGTCATGAGTGGTGGCTCGAAAACGAACGACCAGGAATTTTTGACCACTGTCCACGAGGCGATGAAGGCCGGGGCCAACGGGCTTGCGGTCGGACGCAACGTTTTCCAGCGCGACAACCCCGAGCAGATTCTTGACGGCCTCGAAGCAGTTATCTTCGAGGAGGCGAGTGTCACAGAGGCACTCGATGTAATGGGTGCCGAACCGACTGATCCCGAGGCCCTAGACTAATGACACTAACACCGACTGCCGACCAAGACGCCGTTATCGACGAGATTTTTGAAACACTTGCTACGCTTGCCCCCGAAATCCGGGCGTCACTGCCCGGCCGTCGCGTCAAAAGCGACGAGACCAATCCTAGCGGTGAGGTACGGCTTGAAGCCGATGCCTACGCCGACGAACTCCTCGAAGAGGCGCTCGGTGCAATCGACGGCGTCGGTATCTACGCCAGCGAAGAACAGGCCGATCCGATCGATGTCGGTGAGGGCGACATTTCAGTCGCGCTCGACCCACTCGATGGCTCGTCGAATATTCAGCCCAACAGCCCGATGGGGACGATTATCGCGGTGTACGAGGGCGACCTTCCCGGACAAGGAAGTTCGCTTCTCGCCTCCGGATTTGTCCTCTTTGGCCCGATTTTGACGATGACCGTCGCCCGTGACGGACAGGTCTATGAAGCGAATGTCGGAAGCGGCGAGATCGACATTATCAATGATGCCGTCACGCTTCCCGCCGAGCCAACGGTTTACGGGATGGGTGGCCGCGTTCCCGACTGGACTGCCGGCTTTGCGGCCTTTATCGACGAGGTCGAAGACGAGTACAAACTCCGGTACGGTGGCTCAATGGTTGCCGACGTCAATCAGGTACTGACCTATGGTGGGATCTTTTCGTATCCCGCACTTCAGTCGGCACCAAACGGCAAGCTCCGTCTGCAGTTCGAGGGGATTCCGATGGCCTATATCGTCGAGTGTGCTGGCGGCCACTCCTCGGATGGCACCCAGTCGATTCTCGATGTCGAGGCGACCGAGTTCCACCAGCGGGTGCCGGTCCATCTCGGCAATGAAGCGCTTATCGGTCAGGTTGAATCGACGCTCGCGGCACACGACTAATACAGACCTGCCACCAGTGGATATGGGCAGTTGTGGTGAGTGAGTATCGCTCGGGGCTGTCGGACTCGCCGGCAAACAGTACAATCCAGCCACTCCACGAATCTTCAGACGGGCTGAAATTCTCGGCCCGACGGTGAAAAATTTGCACAGGTAGCCAATTTCTACGCACAATCCGTGCAAAAACAAATCTATTCAGTAGCTGTTTGTAACCGTTGAACCTCTTTATGCATATGGAGACACCAACTACCATCCAGCAAGACGCAAGGAGCGAAGTGATCGAACTCGCAGAGACACTGATCAATGCGGTTCCTGAAATCACCGCCATTCTCGCAGCCGAACGCGGGGCCAGCGGGAAGGTAAACCCGAGTGGTGATGAACAAAAAGTCGCGGATGACGAGATCGACGAAGTTGTTTTTGACTGTGTAAGCAAGCACGATGGCTTCGGGCAGTACCTCAGCGAAGAGCGCGAGGGAATCGACGACCTCGGATCAGGCCTGTCGGTTGCCACCGATCCGCTCGATGGCTCATCGAATATCAAAACGAATACGACGGTTGGAACAATCGTTGGAATCTACGATGCGCCGCTGCCAACACGAGGCCGTAATCTCATCGCGAGTATCTGTCTGGTGTTCGGTCCGGTGACGTCGATGGCAATCGCTGCCAACGGCGAGGCGGTCGACTATACGATTCAAGACGGCGAAATCATCGGCTACGAACCGATTACGATACCCGAAGACGGCGGCATCTGGAGTTTCTCGGGTCGGCCGCCGGAGTGGACACCAGCGCTCCGAGACTACGAAGACGTGTTGGGCCAGCAGTTTGACCATCGGTACACCGGAGCGATGATCGCTGACGTCTGGCTCCTACTCAGTGCAGGTGGCATGGTCGGCTATCCGACACGGACGACAAAACCCGACGGTGTGCTGAGACTGCAGTACGAGTCGAACCCGATTGCGTATCTAATCGAGTGTGCCGGCGGGGCGGGATCAACTGGATCCCAGCGCATTCTCGATGTCGAACCCGAGGACATCCACCAGCGGATTCCGACCTACTTCGGGACGAAATCGCTGATCGACGAACTCGAAACGCGACTCGAAGTCGAAGCATAGCAACCGCGTCCTCGCTGGCTTCTCTTTGGCCATTTTTCCGCAGGCACTTACCGGAGCCGAACACCCTACGAACGGCTGTTAGGATTCTGTAGCGTGCTCAGTGATTTCGACTCGGTGTGTGTCGAAATCGAGCCCATCAGGTGTGGGCATTTTCGTGCCTGGAACGCTAACCATGAGCGAGGCGACAACGATCCCGCGTTTGAGTCCAGCACGCGAGCCGTTTCCACGAACAAGCTCCGAGAGAACACCCGAGAGCATCGCATCGCCTGCACCAACGGTATCGGCCACGTCGACATCAAGCGCGGCTGCATGCAACACCTCGGTTTCGCCGATCATGAGCGCGCCATCGCCCCCGAGAGAGGTAACGACACGGTCGAATCCCATCGTCCGAAGCTGCTGTGCGGCTGCAATACAGTCTGCTAGTGATTCGACAGACAGACCGGTCGCGGCGGCGAGTTCGGTACGGTTCGGTTTGCAGAGGGCGTAATCGGCTTCAAGCTGACTGAGGAGCTCCCCACCGACGTCGACAACGGTCTCCCACGGCCCAGCGTCTGCAAGTTTATCGATTGCGCGGTAATCAAGTCCTGGCGGGAGGCTTCCTGCAACAAGGACCATCGCTGGATCGGTTTCGGTGAGAACGTCAATTACCTTGTCGACGATCTGTGTCTCGACAGTCGGTCCGGTGTGGTTGATTTTATACTCTGCATCGTCATCGATGATCGTGGTATTGAGTCGGGTTTTCCCCTCGATTTCAATCAGGTCGTGGTCGATTCCGTCATCGTGTAGCTGCTGTTTGATATAGTCACCGAGAAAATCACCGACGAGTCCGGTTGCCACAGTGTCGACACCGAGCGTCGTAAGGTACTGTGAAACGTTTATTCCCTTTCCGCCAGCGTCGAACTGCGCGGTATCGGTTCGGACGACCGTCTCAGGTTTCGGAAGCGATTCGACCTGGACCGTATGATCGACAGCCGGATTGAACGTGACAGTAAGTATCATTGGACCGAGTTGGTGACAACTTCGACATTTCCTTGCTCGAAGCATTCGTTGAGTTCGCCGGTGACTGGTCTGTCGGAGATAAACATATCGAGCTCGTCGAACGCTGCAAAGCTGATGAAGCTCTGTTCGTTTAGTTTCGAGTGATCGCTAACGAGGATGACGCGGTTGGACTTCTGTATCATGAGTGATTTGATGTTTGCTTCCGCCTCATTCGGAGTCATAAGGCCTTCTGTCGGGTGGATTGCGTTTGTTCCCAAAAACAACAGATCGAACGTCATGCGGTCCATAAACTGTTCTGCGCTCGGGCCGACAAGCGAGTACGTTGGACTCCGCAGGCTGCCACCGGTCAGTTTCACAGTCATCCCCTTGTCGTCGAGCTCCATTGACTGCAGTGGCGAGTTCGTAACTGTGAGAACGGTTTCATTTGGTGGCAGCTGCTTTGCGACCTGCATGGTCGTCGAACCGGCGTCGAAAAAGACCGCCTGATTGTCGTGGACCTCTTTGACCGCCCGCTCAGCGATAGCCATTTTAGCTTCGAGATTCTGAACTTCTCGCTGGCGGTAGGTCTGTTCTTGACCGACCGAGGTTGCCGGTACCGCACCGCCGTGAGATCGCTCAATCAGTTGTTTGTCGGCGAGAGAATTGAGGTCCCGCCGGATCGTTGCTTTCGAACACTCCATCATGGCAGCGAGCTCGCCGACCGAACAGCCGCTGTTCTCAGAGACGAGTTCGACGATTTCTCGCTGCCGTGCTTCTGGTAACATATTCTAGTCGATAGACTCAGTTCTGTGGGAACCAGTATAATTTTACTGAATAATATCGCCTGAATATGTGTGAAATATACTCTGAAGGTGAAAAATCAACTGAAATTGGGCATAAACAGACAGTTAATACTAATCTATCATGAGGAATGTGGCCAGAATTCCATGTGACTGAAGTGACGGACAATCTGCGTCTCCGTCTGCGTCATGATTTGGGTATCTCCGCACCAAATATATCATGATTAAATGTTATTAATGAGGTATTTTGTATGAATAGTGTTCAGTGAGAGTTAATTTTTCTTTTTGGGTTCAGGAACAATCAAATACGGTAATTCTTTTTCATCCGTTATAGTAGTACGAGATAGGCAACAATGGTAACAAAAGATCAACTACGATCCGACCTGACGTCCGTGAAAGAAGACCTCATGACCGGGGTTTCGTTTATGATCCCATTCGTGACGATCGGTGGGATATTCCTCGCATTGGGGTTCATGATCGCCGAACTGCCGTTCACCATCGGCGATACTGAAACCGTCTTTGACCATCCGGGTTCGCTTGCGTGGTATCTGGCTGAAATCGGTGGACTTGGGCTGACGATTATGATCCCTATCTTAGGGGCATTTATCGCCTACTCCATCGCGGATAAGCCCGGACTTGCACCCGGATTCATTCTCTCGTTCGCAATCCAACAAGAGCAGATCATCGACGCAGCCGGAGCGGCAGTCGGCATCAACGCCGAAGGCGCTGTCGCCGGCTTCCTCGGTGCGATCGTTGCCGGACTGCTCGCTGGCTACGTTGCACGATGGATGAAAGGCTGGAGCGTTCCATCGGTGGTCAAACCGATGATGCCAATCCTCGTTATTCCGGTGTTGGCGACCGCCCTCCTCATCCCGGTCGTTGTTTTCGCCCTCGGTGTTCCGATCGCACTTGTTGATTCGTACCTGACGACCACGCTTGAAGGCATGCAGGGCGCAAACGCAGCTCTCTTGGGACTCATCCTCGGTGCAATGATGGCATTCGACATGGGTGGGCCCGTCAACAAGGTCGCCTACGTGTTCGGAACGGTCCTGGTTGCTGACGGTATTTTCGGGCCAATGGCGGCTGTGATGATTGCCGGGATGACGCCACCGCTCGGACTGGCACTATCGTACTTGATCGCACCGCACAAGTACCCCGCCCAGATGCGAGAAAGTGCTGTTGCAGCCGTTCCAATGGGGCTGTCGTTCATCACCGAAGGGGCAATTCCATTTGCTGCAGCCGATCCGCTTCGAGTCATTCCAAGCATTATGGTCGGCAGTGCAACCGCAGGGGCCGCCGCAATGACACTCGGTGTGACGATGCCCGCACCTCACGGTGGCATCTTCGTTGTCATCCTCTCGAGTAGTATCCTCGGTTTCCTCGCCTGTATCGCCCTTGGGGCGGCTGTCACCGCAGTGATGGTCACGCTCCTCAAATCAGACCATCCTGAAGCCGAAACGGCAACCACCACCTCGGGATCGACCGCCTAAATCGAGTCTCGCCACCACCTTCACAGGGATACACACACCACATACACCAAGACCATGGCAAACACCGACCACAAACCACTCACAACCGAGCTGATTGATCTCGACCACGAGCCCGAGACTAAACCCGAAGCCATCGAACAGCTGCTTGCGCTTGCGGTCGACGCCGGCCGCGTGAACGACCGCGAACAGGCACTTGTGGATCTCCACGCACGCGAGGAAGAAGCCACCACCGGCGTCGGAATGGGGATCGGCATTCCGCATGCCAAGAGCACAGCCGTTGTCGCTCCGACGATTGCATTCACTCGGTCGGCAGAGGGAATCGACTTCGATGCGATGGATGACAAGCCGGCAACGCTGATCTTCATGCTCTTGGTTCCAGCTGAGGGTGGTGAAGAACACCTCGCAATGCTCAGTTCACTCTCTCGGTCCCTCATGCACGAAGAGACACGAACAGCATTACACGAAGCCGAGTCCCCCGAGCGTGTTGAATCGATCATCTTGGAGGCTGTCGAATGATCGAACGCACTGTCACCGTCATCCCTGAAGACGGCTTGCATGCTCGTCCGGCCTCGAAAGTCGTCGAAGCCGCAAACGAATACGAAAGCACTGTCACCGTTGGGCCGGCCGACGGCGATTCGGTCAACGCCGCAAGCATGCTTGCGGTAACCGGATTGGGTGTTGGCCCTGGCGACGAAGTCGTTGTGACTGCTGATGGCCCGGACGAAGCCGACGCACTCGACGAGCTCGAATCGATCCTGACGACTCCAGAAGTATAACATCCAATGACACACCACATATGACACGAACAATCCCCGGTGTCAGTGCCACGCCGCTGTCAGGACTCGGAACCGTTCGGTGGTACCGACCCGGCGAGCGGCCCGATCCAGAAACGGTCACTGCTGACACGCCAGACATCGAAGCACAACGGTTTGAGGACGCCCAAACGACGGCCCGCGAGGAACTCGAAACCGAACGCGACCGGACGAAAGCCCGAGTGGGTGATGAGGAAGCCGCCGTCTTCGATGCGCACCTGCAGTTTCTGACCGATCCACAGCTCACTGAGCCGATCCAGACGGCAATTGGCGATGGCGACGCTGCCGAGTTGGCCGTCAAGAGCGCCTTTGGCGACGCAATTTCGCAGTTCGAAGGCATGGAGGGGCTGATGGCCGAACGGGCCGATGACCTTCGAGATATCCGCGACCGCCTCTTGCGGATTCTCTCAGGCGGCGAGCGGACCGACCTCACCGCCCTTCCGGAGGGAACGGTCCTCTTTGCCGAGCGGCTGACGCCGAGCGATACCGCCCAGCTCGATCCTGAGGCAGTTGCAGGCTTTGCAACGGTCACTGGTGGCCGAACCTCGCACGTCTCGATTTTCGCCAGATCGCTCGGGATTCCGGCGATTGTCGGAGCCGGTGAGGAGCTATTAGCTGTCGACGAGGGAACTGAGGTTGCTATCGATGCCGACGAGGAGGCGGTTGTTGTCAACCCCGATACAGCCGTCCGCGAGCGGATGACCGCTGGCCGTGAGGTGACTATTCGCAACGAACGGGTCGAAACGGCCGATGGCGTCGATATCGAAGTGGCTGCAAACATCGGCACGGCCGCCGAGCTTGATGGGGCGGTCGCACAAGGGGCCGACGGAATCGGCCTGTTCCGGACTGAGTTCCTCTTTTTGGACCGTGACTCCCCACCGGATGAGGACGAGCAGTTCGAAACCTATCTCCAGGCGCTCGATTCGTTCCCCGAGGGGCGAGTCGTCGTCCGGACGCTTGATATCGGTGGCGACAAGCCGATTCCGTATCTCGATCTGCCCGAGGAAGAAAACCCGTTCTTGGGCAACCGAGGGATTCGCCGGTCGCTCGGCGACGACGCGGAGCTTTTCGAGACACAACTTCGCGCCCTGTTGCGTGCAGGAGGGCAGTCAGCGGGAACGCTGTCGGTGATGTTCCCGCTCGTCGCGACTGTCGAGGAACTGACCGCCGCACTCGATCGCGTTGAGGCCGTCGCCGCCGACCTCGAAGCGGCGGGCGTCGAATACGCAATCCCGGAACTCGGCGTGATGATCGAGACGCCCGCTGCCGTCTTATCGGCCGATGCCTTCGCTGAGCACGTCGACTTTTTCAGTATCGGGACTAACGATCTCGCCCAGTATGTGATGGCCGCTGACCGAGAGAACGAGGCCGTCGCTTCCCTCCATGATCCACAACAGCCGGCAGTATTGCGGGCGATAAAGCGGAGTGTCGATGCCGCTCACGACAACGACGCGTGGATCGGGATGTGTGGAGAAATGGCCGGCGATCCCGACCTCACCGAGTTGCTGGTCGGGTTGGGGCTTGATGAACTCAGCATGAGTGCAGTCACGGTTCCGGCGGTCAAAGCCGAGATCACGACAATCGAGCGTACAGACGCAGCGGCCATGAGCGACCGTGCGCTCACGGCAACAACTAAATCCGCGGTCACCGAACTACAAGAACAATGAAATTCGTCGCAATCACCGCCTGTCCGACTGGTATCGCCCACAGCCAGATGGCTGCTGAAAACCTGCAAACAACCGCCGAAGAGCGCGGCCACGAAATCCACGTTGAAGTTCAGGGTGCGATGGGAACCGAAAACGAAATTCCAGCCGATACCCTCGTGGCGGCCGACGCCGTCATTATCGCTGCGGACACGGGTGTCCAACAGGATCGGTTCGACGACCATATTGTGGTCAAAGGAACCGTCAAAGATGGCGTCAATGACGCCGGTGGTCTCATCGATGAGGCCGTCGAACGTGTTGAAGGCGCGGACATCGATACGGAGACCGCCGAGACGACTGCCGCTGATGCGGATGAGCCAGCCAACGGTGACGCTGTCGAATCGGACGCAGCCGACCAACAGACCGCAGAGCCGGATACCGCATCCGAAAACGAGACCGGTGTCATTGGCCGACTCAAACGACTGTTTTCCTGAGTAGCACGGTCCACTGTAAAAATAGCTGTAGACCGTGTTTGTCTTTTTATCGCTTGTGCAAGAGGAGTACTGCACAGATTACGGTGACCGCCCAGCAGCCGGCGGCTTATAGATTTCTCCTCCGAAACAAGCTATATTGTGGGTAAAACTAATCAAAAATAAACGCATTCAGTACTAATTAGTGCACATATCTGCATGTTCTACCTAGCGATGACTGATCTCACTGACTCCCCCTTGACACGAGATGGCAAGACCATCGTTCTGGCACACGACCATGGCCTCGAACACGGGCCGAGTGCGTTTTCGGCGGTCCCGGACCGACTCGATCCTGAGACGGTTTTCGAGATGGCAACCCACGACGCGGTAACGGCATTCGCCGTCCAGAAAGGACTTGCAAAGCAGTATTATCCGTCCTATGAGGACGAAGTAACGCTGCTGGCAAAATGCAACGGTGCAAGCAGTCTTCGGCAGGGTGAGCCCTTTTCACCACAGACGTGGTCGGTCGACCACGCTGTAGAACTGGGTGCAGACGCCATCGGTTACACTGTCTACCCGGGTACCAACACGGAGTACACAATGTTCGAAGACTTCCACCGCGTCCAGGAAGCCGCCGAGGACCACGGCCTCCCCGTTGCGATGTGGTCGTATCCCCGCGGCCAGCCGATCAAAGAACACCGCAGTCCCGACACCATCGCGTACGCAACCCGGATCGGGCTCGAACTCGGCGCGGACTTCGTGAAGGTGAAATATCCCCGAAGCGGCGAGGCGATGGAACACGCTGTCGACGCATCGGGCGCGTGCAACGTTCTGCTTAGCGGTGGTTCGAAAAGCGATGACCTCACCTTCCTGTCAATGGTCGAAAACGCAATCGACGCCGGCGCAAGCGGGCTGGCGGTCGGCCGAAACGTCTGGCAGCACGAAGATCCCGAGTATCTCCTCGATGCGCTCGAACAGGTCGTCTTCGAGGAACAGTCGGCTGAAGCCGCACTCGGCCGATAGCCGTTCGCTGCTCCCGATTGCTGAAAAGCTGTTCTCACGATCAACAAGTCAGCAATCAGTACTGTTTTTGAGCAGGGGCGGCTCGAAAAGATATGGTGATTGCCGGGTATATCGGGCAGTTCGAATCGCTGTTGGGAGAAATCGCCTCAACAGAGTTGCGGATTGCGATTAGTATCGTAATCGTCCTTGTAGCACTCTTTGCCGCTGGCATTGTCATTCCCCGTGCTGTCGCACAAACCCGCCAGCTGACCGCGAGTTGGACGCGCGCGCGGTTCGGAGATACCGTCGTCAACGGGGCCGAACGCGTTGACCAGGTCGTCCCCCTGTCGCTTGTCTTGACATTCGTTGTGAGGGCTGTACAGCTTCTGTTGGTGTTTTCGACTGTACTTGCACTCCTCGTCGTCTGGGGGTTTGCCGATCTTGCGTATTCGATTGCGCAGCTTGCTGGACGAGCGCTTCCATTCATCACACAGGTGTTAGTTACCGCAGTCGTCATCGTTGCTGCCTATCTGGCCAATGATCTACTCCAGGATCTGGTGAGCGATTTTACCACCGGCAACAGCCGCGTTACAGCCCATCAAGAACAGATTCTTACTCGCGTATTACAGGTCACGATCATCCTCGTGGTTGCTATTGCCGCACTCAGTATCTGGGATATCGATCTCGGCGGTCTCCTCGTCGGAGCCGGCTTTCTCGGTATTATTGTCGGTCTGGCGGCCAGACAGACACTCGGCTCACTGATCGCTGGGTTCGTGCTCATGTTTTCTCGACCGTTCGAGATTGGTGACTGGATTGCCATCGGAGACAACGAGGGAATCGTGACGAAAATCACGATCATGAATACTCACCTTCGAAATTTTGATGGCGAACACGTTGTCATCCCGAACGACAACGTTGCCGACAGAGCGATTACAAACCGGAGCCGTGATGGGAAACTCCGTGTACACGTTGAGGTTGGCATCGACTATGATTCGGATCCAGAACACGCCCAGCGTGTGGCACTTGAGGCGATCGAAACAGTCTCGTCTGTTGCAGGTAATCCGAAGCCACAGGTTTTCCCGGTTGGATTTCAGGATTCGGCGGTGTTGTTGGATATTCGGTTTTGGATTAGTCCACCAACACCACAGCTCCGCTGGCGGGCAACCGCGGCCGTCGTCGAAACAGTCAAAGAACGATTCAAGACCGAATCAATCACGATCCCGTTCCCACAGCGAACCGTGAGCCACCGCTCGGCAGACAGTCGGCCGGATACTGACCGACCAGCACCCATCGGATCGGCCGACTCGCTCGAGAAAAATTAGAGGGAATCGAAAACAGCTGTTGACGCTGTCAAATCACCTCTTTGAGTCGGGAAATCCGAATACTCAAGTACCGATTCGAACGAGAAACGGTATGGATGTCGATGACGCCAGAGAGCGATTTTCGCGTGCCTCGTGGGCCAACGTCATCGGCAACGCCGCAAAAATCCTCGTTGAGGGGGCTGCTGGTGTCGCCTTCGGCTCGGTTGCGCTTATTGCCGATGCCGCCCATTCGGTCGCTGATCTCGTCGCCAGCTTTGTCGTCCTCGTCTGGGGCAGCAGCTCCTATGACAACCCTGACGACAATCATCCACACGGTCACGAACGGATCGAGCCACTCACGGCGCTGTTCGTCGGGGCGGTGATCGTCCTGCTCGGGCTCTATCTCTTCTATGAATCGCTGTTAGGCTTGCTGTTTGGTACAGACGTCGTTTTTAGTTACTACCTCCTCGGTGCACTCGCGTTTGCAATGATCGATATGTATCTGGTCTACCGGTACACCGAGTGGGCAAACGAGGGGCTGGATTCGACCGCTCTGTCGGCGTTGGCAACCGACTGTCTCAACGACCTGTATACCACGATTGCAGCTATGATCGGCGTGCTTGGTGTGCAGTTCGGCTATCCGATACTCGATCCGGTCGCCGGCGCACTGGTAAGTCTCTTAGTGATTCACCAGGGCATCGAAATCGGGCGGGAAAATCTCGACTATCTCGTTGGTGCAGCTCCAACTGTGGGAAAACGAACCGAAATTCGAGAGGCAATCAAATCGCATGGCGCTGTCGAGGGCCTCCATGATCTCACCGTCTTTTATGATGGAACTGTCCTCGAAGTCGAAGTTCATGTCGAGGTCGACGGGGCGATGACGATCAGAGAGGCCCACGATCTGGAAACCGAACTCATTACGCATCTCAAGTCGATCGACGAGGTTGGTGACGCACATATTCATCTTGATCCCTCCGGTCTCGGGGAGTGGAAAGAGGCCGTCGACAGAGAGCTCCACTTCGAAGGGTAGTGATCACGCTCCAAGCCCATCGCTCATCTCGTCGATGAACACGGATTTATCCGTGCCTCTCTGAGGAGTTGGTGTGCAGATTGTGGGCTACGATTCGGCTGATGGTGGGCTCTTGTTGAGCGGTGCAATGGACAACGCGAAACAACCCGACCTCACCTACCGATCGCTCACGCCAGGAACCGAACTCGAATATACGCTCGGTGAACGACACTGTGCGGGCACAGTCCATGACGAGTCACATATCAGCTGTTCGAATGTCGCTGCACCGTACTGCCGCGAGCACCAACAGACCTGGGTCTGTGCGGTCTGTACCGGAACCTGTCTTAAAGACGAGATGGATTGTTTCGACGAACACGCCATCTATCTCGCGGCGTTCGCTCCGAATACGTTCAAAGTCGGTGTTACCAAAAAATGGCGCCTCGAAACCCGGCTCCGCGAACAGGGTGCCGATAGAGCCGCCCACATTCGAACGGTCGCCAACGGCCGAATCGCCCGCGAACTCGAAGCCGAAATCGCTGAGACGATTCCCGACCGCGTCCGTGTGCCGACCAAACAAGCCGGGCTCGCCGACACAGTCGATACGGGGGCGTGGGAGCAGCTTCTCGCCGATTTCGACCCCATCGAGACATTTGTTTTCGACTACGGCCTCGACCTCGATAGCCAGCCGGTCGGCGAGACAATTGCGACCGGTACCGTCCGTGGAACTAAGGGACGGCTCTTGGTTCTCGATCGTGGTGGATCGACGTATGCCGTCGATATGCGCCAACTGGTTGGCTACGAGGTGACCGACGGCCGCAGCAGCCGACAGCTACAGTCGAGTCTCGGTTCGTTCCGATAGTCGACCGGTCCCACCAACCCGACTGAATCGGCCAAACAGCCGCAGGGTGATGAACAACGGTTTTCCGTTCCCCCGTCCAACGGTGAGCCATGACAGACGACGAGCCAGAGACGCCGGATGAGACCAACGAAGCTGACGCGTCGAGTACCGACGAGACCGATTCCGAAGAGAAATCGTTCCGCGAGCGCGTCGAGGAAATCCGTGAACGACGCCAACAAGAGCGCGAAGAACACGGCGAGGGCGGTGCCCCGAATCCTGAAGCAATGATGGGCGAGGGCGGACCCGGCGGAATGGGTGGTGGCCCCGGTGGCATGGGCGGTGGGGGCAATCCGTTCGCCCAGATGATGAGCGGGATGATGGGTGGTGGCCCCGGTGGCATGGGTGGCGGCCCAGGTGCTCGCGGCGAGGAATCGAGCGGTGGCAACGAACAACTGGTTCGAGAGGTTCGGCAGCTTCGCGATGAGGTTCGGGATGCCAACCGCGAACTCCGACGGATCGCTGACGCACTTGAAGAGTAATCACGGTCCAGCGCAGACAGACGCTTTTTATTGGTCGTCAGCTCCAGTCGAGACACATAACTCCTTGAAAGCACTATGATTACCAATGAAGAAGACTCGCCGCGCGGACGCCGAAACTCGGCCAAGCGTGCTGTCACGCCGGACGGCACTTGCGGCCGCTGGAAGCACGTTGTCGGCCGCGATGGCAGGCTGTCTCGGACTGGGTAGCATCGGAGAGACGAACCTCCCAGCGACGTTTTCGCGTCAGTGGCACGGGTCGACCCAAACTGACTACGGACACAACCACCACGACTTTGCTGTCGTCGAGGGCGAGGAATCCGTTATTGTTGCCCCACATAGCAGCCAGTCGGGCAGCCAAGACTGTGGGTTTCATGCGACCGATGCAGCCGGCTCCGATGCGTGGCGTGGCGAAGTCGAGCCGGAATTTTGTACACCACATGCAGTCGGTGACGTGGGTGTTGGCACGCGAAACGGCACGACGGAAGTGTTCGGTGGGACCGAAGCTGGCGAGCTCCGCGGCTTCGTCGCCGAAACCGGCGAGGAAACCCTGCGGCTTGATATTCTCGGGTCAATGGGCTATAGTGCCCCAATCGTCGCGGCATTCACCGGAAACGAACCGGAGGTAATCGTTGCGGACTTTCAGGGCGGCGTCTTCGCTGTCGACACCGATTCGACAGTTAGCTGGGAGCACAATTTCGACGGACAGATTTCTGCATCGCCACGCTGTGCACCGTTAGTCGACGACAGTGAGCCACAGCTTGCCGTTGCACATGGCCGACGTTCTGACGCCGCTGTCAGTGTTCGTGATGCCAGCGGTGAATCGGTGTGGTCAACAGGGGTCGACGGCATCACACGAAGCTGGATGACGACAGCGCGTGACGATGGCGGCCATGATCTCGTCGTTGGTGCGGGCAGTTCGGTGCACCGTATTGCTGGTGCGACTGGCGAGCGCCAGTGGACCGAGTCGTTCGACGAAACCGTCTATCTCGGGGCGATTGTTGACGACTCAGTGATTGTCGGATCGAATGACGGGTACATTCGAAGCCTCGATACCGCTGACGGAACGGCCGACTGGGAGACGCAGATCGCCTCGGGCGATGAAACGCGGTTGACAGCGCCGGCAACTGGTGAGCTCCGTGGCGACGGGGAGACACAGATTGTCGCAACAACCTACGACGAAACGGTCGTTGCCCTTGACACAGCCGGCGGGCTGCTGGCTCGATACGATCTTGGCGTCCCGAGTTACGTCTCGCCACAGTGTGTCGATCTGGCTGGCGACGGAGCTCAAGCAGTTGTTGTGATGGACGGAACCGGCCGACTCACCGCACTTGGATTCGAGTCATCCGAGTGAGCTTGCTACACCGCCGACGGGACGGGATCCGAGTCTGAGACTTGTGGACAAGACCTCAGACGACCGACTGGTAGATCGATTGCAGTTGGTCGATTGCGTGATCAACGCTCATTTTGGCTCGACGATCGAGACAGTGCTGTTGAAGCGTCGGTCGGTTCGCCAGTGCCCGCTCAATTGCAGCCGCAAACCCATCGGTGTCGCCCGGTTCATACCGATAACCGGTTTTGTTGGTCACGATGGTTTCGGTCAGTGCGCCGCGGTCAACGCCGACAACCGGCGTGCCACAGGCGTTGGCTTCGACCGCCACAAGCCCCTGCGTTTCGACCGGGCTTGGAAAGCCGAAGACATCAAGCGCGCTGTAGAAGGCGGGTAATTCCTCGCGAGAAAGCCAGCCGAGAAACCGAACCTCGGTGTCGATCTGTGCAGCACGCCGTTGCAGTTGCGAACGGGCCGGTCCATCGCCGGCGAGAACAACTGTTATCTCCTCGGTTTCGGCCTGGTCGGCGGCGACCAGCAGTGTTTCGAGCTGTTTTTCGAAGCCGTGACGACCGGTATAGCCAACGAGTGTTCCGGTGAGATCGTACCGCTTGCGGAACGCCGTCGGATCGACTGGGTGGAACCGGTCGGTATCGATACCATTGGGAACGACGCGGATGGCTGACGCAGAAACACCAAGTGTATCGCGAAGGTGGGTTTTTGTCGGCCTGCTCGGACACAACACGAGATCGGCACCGCGGAAAAACCACCGTTCGTACCGGTTGCAGATGCGTTTGAGCAGTGCCTGTGGAAGTGGTCGGTCAGTAAGATAGCTCGCGTATGCACTTGCGGGCGTATGGTATGAGGCGATGAGTGGTCGGTCGTGGGTTCGAGCAAGCCGCCTTGCAGCGAGTCCGAGGGCAAACGGGGTGTGTGCATGCACTACTGCAGCCGTATCGAGACTCTCCGGAATCGATGGCGGACTACAGCGAAAGCCGTCATAAAACGGGAACGGAAGGCTCTCGACGGCATGTTCGCCACGACGTGGCGTATACGATTCGGCATCGGGAAAGACAACGTCCATTCGACCGCCACGAGCCTGCCATCGGTCACGCCAGGTCTCGACCGTATAGGTCACGCCATTGACTGTCGGGAGATACGTGTCAGTAAACGCCGCGACAGGACCCATGGTCACAGCGACGGCGTCCGCCCAGTAAGGGTTTCTGTCTGGGTCGCACCGACTGTCAGTA
>LKMJ01001302.1_pt1 | contig 21747 bp, 23 predicted proteins | sample 643391 | NCBI WGS metagenome assembly LKMJ01 (sample SAMN04112250, study PRJNA286221) | soda lake metagenome | biome: soda lake; feature: Kulunda Steppe; material: water; isolation source: sample PL-Br10 brine of Picturesque Lake | place: Russia: Kulunda steppe | collected 2010-07
AATATAAGCTATCCAATGGTGTGCTCAGGTCAGGAAATGGTGCTGTGGATGCAAAATAATGCCTTGAGAGGCCTATTTGGCCACGTTTGCCTAAGAAAGGGGTGACCCAGTGGTGGGGACGACCAGTTTATTTCTGGAAAAAATTGAAGCCATCTTCAGAACAAGCTTCAAGCTTCTCAAGTGGAGAGAAATGAAAAGCTCCAGTCTGATTGACAGAAATTTTGTGTGCCAGTGGTACAAAACAAATTGAAGCCTCAAAGAACACACTTGCATGCAAGGACACAGGAAAAGAGCGTGTTTTTCATCTTGAATTGCCTGCAAGCCACACTTATTACAGGTACCATCGTGATGTTCCCAGCTTATTGTTTCAACACGCAGCGTTACGTAGCTTCTTGTCTCGACACGCAGCTATGGGAATGTAACCTGAAACGTGCAATGTTGCGCTGTGTTTGCCTGCCCAAATCCAGATGCAAATACCTGCGTCGGAAATGTTTGGGCTGTTGAAACAACCATGGTTGATTCAACCAGGTCCAGTTGAAACACTGGTTGATTCAACCATCAGCCAGGAATCAACCAGAAAATGGTTGAAGAAAAAGGCGGTCCATCAACTGTCACCGACCTTAGAGGCAAAGCAACACAATTATGATATTTTGCAGCATTGTCCGTCTGACCTTCATTGCCTAGCTGGTTTGCCTGGCTCCAGATACTCCTCAACCTCTTCCTCACATCTACAGCAAATTCTGACTGTGGGATCGTTTGTAATGTCCTCATGCGATGTTGGAAATCACTGCTCCTTTCCAGACCATGTAAAGCATCCAAGAACTCAGCACTCCAGCACTTGTTGACAGTGCTCATCGCAATATCAGCCTTGAGGACTTTGGCAAGAGTGCCACTGTTACTGCAAAGTAGAGCATTATATAATCTCACAGCCGCTCGGAACCAATAGCATTGCAAGGGCTCTTGGCCACACTCACGTAACACAGACCAGTTGGGAGTGGTGCGCTTCACACCTAACTTAGGTTCTTGAAGATAATTTTAAGCAAGCACATGTGAACTGTTTGCAGAGGGCAGTCCATCTCAGCTCCTTGCTTCATGTACCTAGTGCCCCATATTTGACTTGCGTACATGCTTGCTGGAAGAGCATATCCTTTAGCCAACCGAAGCATGCTGTGAGGCCTATCTGTTAACCAGTGCTCCGATGCAAACTGCCTGGTTCTACGACCACCAGCCACGCAAGGCGTAAGCATATGCTCAGCTGCGGCAGCCATGTTGCGTGTCTTGGTGAAGATCATGCCCAGGTATTTAAAAGAATCTTTGTTGGCAAGCTGCAACCCTCCTAGTGTGAACACAGGTACCCTTGTGCGTCGAGAGTTAAAGTGCACCACCTTTGATTTAGATGTGTTCTCAATCAGTCCCTTCCTTAGAGCGTAGGCACTCAGCCTATCCAACATCATCTGCAGTTGATCTGGCTCATTTTAAATGAGTCATTTACAGTTAAGCTCAGATCACCTGCATACAACATGTGTGTCACGCGAACATCAGCTACTTTTGTCACCGCCCCACGCACGTCCCGAGCTATGCAATCAACATCATTGATGTACAGAGAGGAAAGCAAAGGTGAAAAAGGGCATCCTTGTTTGACACCACAAGTAGGCTGCACCCTTCAAGTTGCTTGCTTAGTTCCATCCACCAGCACATACTTGTCTGCATCATACAGATTTTGACTGATCTTCAAGAGGCAGGTGGGCATGCAATTGCGTTGGAGATGCTCCCAAAGGGCACACCTAGGAATGGGGTCGCACGCCTGCTTGTCAATACAACTCAATAAATGCTGCATGCAATCTAGGAGAGCCATGAGGTTTTTTTTTTGCGCAGCATGCAGCAAATGTCTGAGGGTGAACATGGGCTGGAGAGCGTTTCTGCCTGGATAGAAACCAAATTGCGTGTCAGTTATCTTATTGTACTTCTGACACCACTCCGTCACGTATACTCTCAGAACATTCACATACAGCCTGTACATTGTTCCGCTCACAGCCAACATGCGATAGTTGTTTGGATCCAGCACAGGACCTCTTTTATGCTATGATGTTACTTTGGACTTTGGCTGCCTTCCACGTCTCAGGGATCTGAGCTTTTTCCATCATCAAGGCAAAGAGGCGGGCAAAGTAGGGTGCTAGCACGTTCATCTTTTCAACACCACGTCCAGAGCTGGCACCTCTTTCTCAGCATACTTGATAAAAGGGGCAGCAATACAGTCAAAGCCAGGTGACGCCCGGACATTCAGCTTGCGCATGAAGTCGCACACAACAGGGTACAGGTCATTAGCTTCTGGAAGTTCAAGAGCATCCGGGTCAGGCAGCCACCCATTCTGTGCACTTTGTTAAAACAGTACCTCAGGTGGTGGGTGATTGCGGCTCAAGGGAACGTCCGTGTCCCGTGCAGAGGCTCCAGAATTCCCAGTCCAGCGCGCCGCAACCATCTGTGCTACCCCACGGACAGTTCCCATGAAGGACTGCACTCCTCTGTTGATGGTTCCCCAGACCCCCCGTTGTCCAGCAGTTGCACTTTCAGGGCAGCGACCCATGCTTCCTTGTTCCCAGGTATCCAAAATGTGTGAAGAACTTGCTGCTGGACCTGTGGAGATTTCCACAGACCCGCCATACTGTTGTGCTTCAACATTTCCTGTGAGGCTTTCAGGGCGGCTACCCTCCGCAGCTGCCCTATGTGGTGGGGGGCAGCTGTTTGATGGGGTACAGAAGTGCTCGTGCAGATATATGCCTCCCAGGTATCCTTGGTGATGGGTGTTTGGTGTGCTCCTTTTTGCTTGCGCAGCATAGCGTGGATCTCAGGGCTATGTTAGCGCAATCTGCAGTCAAGAAGAGCGACTGCTAGCCTGCTCATAGGTTAATTTACAAAGCTGTACCCGCCAAACAAGGGCAGCTTAGCTGAAGCCAAACAGGCCTGCAACCAAAACTATCAAAAGGCAAGCAAGGTATCTAGAAAAGAAAAGAAAAGAGAAGAAAAGAATATACGTAGGCAGTGAAACCACTCCCTACATCAGTTAAGGAAAAGGAGACACATTGGCCCAAAGAGTCGTGAGTCTCAACTTGAGCTCCACCGAGGAGAAGGAAGAACTAGTGAGGATCTGGAGGGTGACAAGCTGGCCCCTGATCTAGACCAAGACCTTGAGAGCATCTGGATTTTTCAAGAGCGACGCGGCGCGTCTAGTTCTTGTCAGTTTGTGCGCATAGAGCACAGAATGAGCAAGTAATTTGAGGGCAGTCATATGGGATTTTTGTGTATCAAGGCCGGGCTCTTTGAGATGATTCAAAGTGTGTAAGGAAAAGATAGAGCCTCCCACACCAAGAAGAATAGTGTGAAGGAAACTTTTTGGGCCTTCAAGCGCTTACAAAGAACCTCGTGTTTCCTAGGGGTTTCTAATTTGTGTCCAGGCCGCGTATCTTCACAGTATTTAACCTCAACGAGGCATATCTCCCTCATGTTGACATTGAGCTTGTGAACTCTGCTTTCATCTTTTCTGGCTTGTCTTGGGTGTGACACCTGGTGCAAATGAGGAGTGGTCGGCGATTTTAATTTTAAGTAGGTAAGGGAGTCAAATTGGCATCAGGGCGACTAGAGGTGAGTCTATCGCTAGCAGATAAACAAGCATCAAAAAGCCAGCTGGGTATTGTCCTGTTATTAGTATGCTCAGGAATTTGAAGGTTTTGTTGGGCCAAACGGGCAGTACTGCCGGCATCCAAATGGACCAAACAACCTGCCAAAGAGCCTTGCGAGCTCTGGCAGGGTGGGGTGAGAAGTCAAATGCTTATTTTGCTGTGGGCACTTGTTTTTGATTTAATTCTGGTAGTAGGTGTATTAGCTGGTATCAGTTTGTGCGTTGTCTAGTTTGTGTACCTTATGCATGTGAGCTTGTAGCGCGTCGCGTTCATTGGGGAGGTAGCGCATATGGGGTTGGTAAGATTGGGATTAACTACCGTTCTCAATAACAGGACATTGTTTATTTATACCATCCGTGGAGGTTGCAAGCCAAATGATGTTGTGAAAAGGGTTACCTTCATGCCCTGCCGTTTTTATACCAGTGTCAGCAGCTTCAGGACGTTTGGGCACATGCTTCGCTATCTGATCAGCGCGCTCATTACCAATAATGCCGGTGTGGGCTTTACTCAGAAATTTGATGGAGGGTGTCGCTGTGTTGCAGATTAGTTTGATGTTAGTCTCTAAGAGGTTGTGGTGGATGTGGTAGGTGTGCAATTCTGAGTATCTGATCTGCTCTGTAATTTGTCTCATTGAGTTTCCACTGTCGGTAGCTATCAGAAGGTAGTCATGAGTAACAGCTGCAGCAATGCCTGCAAGCTGAGCCCTATGACAGTATTAGTGATATTGGAGTCATTGGGATTCACATGATGAATTCTGTTGATGTCAGGTATGTAGACGCCTGGTCCAATGATCTGCTGGTGGTCATGACAGATGCAGCTCCCATCTGTGTAGGCAATCTTCTTCCAGTCCACTACTTTGAGGGCCAGATGAGGGCTTGATTTGTCTTGTATTTGTGTAGTTGTCGTTTGGTATCTGCTCGGCTAGCGATTTCTCTAAGCCTGCTTGGGTCACTAGAGAAAGTGCAGAAGTGGTGCTTGATGCACAATTCTGTCAAGTCTGCACTCAGGCAGTCTATAAGTACGTGCTCTTCATCTTGCACACAGTGTCAGTTGCATTTAGTGCAGATTCTAGGCTTGTAAGGAAGTCTGTGCTGCTGTTGCTGGAGCCGCTCAACATTCAGGTCGTGACTGGAGAGTCTGGAGAGAGCATGTGAAAGATGGTTGGGGTTATTCTGCCGTAGGTATGCGCATTTCTGATCATCCCACCAGTCGGTCTGACTCCCTAAGGGCACGCCAAAATGGGTGTGATATGTTCTCATGACCCTGCTGGAAAGCTGTGAATCATGTGGATGGATTTGGTCCAGATCTGTCCATCCTTGAATGGTTTGCTCGCGCCGCAGAGCGGTTCAGAGTCACTCATGCTGATTTTGGAACGGCTCATGGTAGTAGAGATGTGCACATCAGCTCCAGATGTTTCGCGAAGAGCAGATAAGACCTCAAATGTCCAACTTCCTTTTCTGTGTGCCAGCAATAAATCAGCCCCATTAATCTTGCTCAGCAAGGCATTGTTGGTAGTCAACAGGCTGTTCCAGAAGCAACACAGTGAAACCAGTAGAAATACAGGGGCATCTGGCCTGTTTTCCTCAGTAGGCTATTGTGTATTTGTGCTTCTTTTTACACCCAACAACATTTATAGAAAGCACACGTGCTGGATGTGGGCACTAGTTTAAGTGGAAGATTTGAGCGTGAGAGCATTTTAGCCAAAAGTTGACATCCATGTAGGCCTGCAGGAAGTGCAAAAATCCAGAACATGGCATGCTTCCTGTTCTTGATGCCCAACTCTGAATAAATCCTCCTTACTCTGGCTATGGTGCCAGCAAAATTGCATGCCATCTGGTATGAGGCATGTCATCCTCCCATTGTGACGGAGAGTCATGCCCAAACATTTAAATTCTTGCACATTCTCGAGCGGAGTGCCATTGTAGCAAAATATCGGTGGGTTGGAGCAAAAGAAGACCATGATTTTGGTTTTGTGCGCAGTCAGCATCAGCCCTTTCATAGTTGCGTGGGTGCGTAATCTGTCAAGTTGGAGCAGGAGGTGATGGGCAGTATTGGTAGTAAGTGCAATGTCGTCAGCGTTTTCAGAGTGGAAAGCTTTGGTTGTTTGCGAGGCTGTCATTGCCCCATCCGATGTATTCAAGAACTTGCCCAAGTCCTTTACGAAGAGAGGGTAAACGACTCTCAGCGGGCATCCCTGCTTCAGTCCTTGATTTGCCATGATTTTATCTGTCTCCGTCAACGAGGATATGCACATTCTTAACCTGCTCATTATTCATGTTAGGAAAACACTTGATTCAAAAAAGCAGACTCATCAAGAGATCCTGTTTGAGACGACAGCCAATAGTTGTTTTGCTTTCAATCCAAAACATGGTGAATTATGAGGAAACATCATTTTCATAGGTATTGGAGCCCGGATGGCTCAACAAACTGTGGTTTTGCCGGCACCTGTGGGTGGTTCCCTGGTTGCCCGGGCTCATGAGACCACATGAATTTTGCGGAAAGCTGCCAAAAGTCTTCAGTGACAGAGAGCACAAGTCCCACACGAATGAAAGTGTACTTGGAACGGAATGAATGAAAATGGAAAATCTGGACAACGAAATGGCAAATGGAATTGAGCATCTTGAATTTCATTTTATTAAAAATTTACGTGTATTATCGTATCACAATGGCGCTATCTGCAAAGACTATGAGCACGACAGTTGTGTCAAGACCCTCTTTGCTCAGGGGAACAGCAAGGGGAGTACCCAGGCCAATAAGAGTAAAGAGCTTTGGCAATGAGGTGGTGGAGAGCTGGATGGACATGTCCAAAATCGTAGCAGGCTCACAAGACAAGAAGTCTCCATACGAGTCATTGGCTTCCAGCATCGGTCAGTCGGTGCTGGTTAGGAATGCTATGGCTGTGCTTACCTGCATGCATGAGCGCATGCGTGCGAGCGTTTGTGCTTGTATGGATGATGTGTATTCGCACGAGTCATGCCATGAAGAGTATTCATGTGCATATGCGTGTGTACAAGCTGCATTTGGGTACGTGTGCTTGCATGTAGTGACAAATTCCCTGCCTATAATTGTGAGGGTGCTTATAGTGTCAATGCTCTAAATTGGGCAGTACTCCGTCTTGTGCAGGTCGTGACGTGTACGTGGACATAGCTGGCTGGCACCTGTTTTTACGTGACATGAATGCCGCCCCCGGTGTCAAGATGAGCACAGCCCTGGCCAACCAGTTTGGGCCTGAGGTGTGTCTTGCATATGGAACTGTGCTTGGAGGAAACCACTAAATGAGTCACTTGTCGCAGAGGGTAGGCTGCTCAGTTTATAAGGAGCTAAACAAGTGCATTAACGAGAGGCCTGTGGGGCGTCTCAGCAGCATCACCACAGGCTCAAAATGCGACACAAAACAAGAAACAAGAAGAGGCATTTTTAAATATCCAACACTGTATTATTATTACTACTACTTATTTACTTACTGTCGTTTGGGTTAAGGCAACACACTGCACATGAGAACTGCAAAGACAATGCCTTTCTCACCAAGCATTATGCATGTTTGACGACATATTTGGGTCATGGATCTTGGAGCTGCTTACCTCAAAAAGGCTCCTGGTGCTCTGCTGCTGCAGTCTGTGAGGTTGCTGCTGCACCCTCATCTCAATGCAAGCCTAAAACGATACAGACCAGTGATGTGCCAAAAATATGGACTCATTATGACGCACAAATTTAGGAGGATATGAACCAACTCATTCTCAAGGAGTTGCTAGTTATGAACAAAATTAACCCTTCTAACGCAACAACTCGGACTTGTCTCTGCTTAAGCCCAATGCGGGGTGCATATTGCAAGGCCACAAGGCCAGCAAGCACCACAAGGCCAGCATGAGGTTGAGGACAGCCAAGCTCATACAGTCATGTGAGCTTCTCTCTGGGCTAAGCCCCCTGGATCAAGTCGAATGCTCGTGCTTTCTGCAGAGTTAAAAAGGGCCAACAGATGGACGCATGCTGCTGTCGGTGTTCCTGGGGAGGTGCTTGCCCCTTTGATGCGATGGTATAAATGCAACATTTACTTATCATCAATGCAAAATAGCAAACACAACACACAAACTACACTGGCATGCCTGCACACGAGGACACATGCACGCACCCGTAGTACTTCCGCATGCCTTCACACGCTGGTGCGGCTGTGCTATGGGCACAAGCACAGGGCCCAAACAAGCTGTGGCACATGTAATCATGCCAGTAATGAGTGTGGGTAACCCATCTGAGTAGATAGCTGCCAAAATGGGGGTGCAGAGAGGATGGTGTACTCAAGGCACCTGGCCCTTACTGGCAGCCCAGGTGCACCAAATATAGCGCTATGTAGGAGCCTACGACGCCATAAAACGCGCCTAAATGAATATTTTCCTTCCTAAATTTGCAAGAGGGGTGCATGCATCATATTCCATCCGACATTCAAGTTTGATGACAAAATTCGGGCTGGCTGGGGGAGATCTGGCGTATTTAGCGCCTGAAATATAGCGCTATATAGCGCCATATATTTTTCCATTTAGCGCTATACGCCGACCCCTACATAAGAAGGTATGGTTCTGTACAGATAGAAGCATCCCTGCTGCTCAAGTTGCTGGCACAGTGCACATGCTGGGATGGTTAAATGTTGCTTATTACTTGCAAGCAATTACATCCTTGACTGAGACGCTGTGGCGCTGCGCCTTCTATACATAAGCTACTGTCTCTGATGCTTGCAACAGAGGCTAGTTGGGACTTAAAATTGTTGCCAATGGTGACGTGCATGCGCAACTGCCTTTCAAATTCCTTCTCAGGCCAAGAACCGCCTCAAGGAGTCTGACATTGAAGCATTTTTGAAGAAGATCCCTGTCAAACTGGGAGCTGGAAAGAAGCAGGTGAGTGAACATTTGTGGCACCATTGCAAGCTAAGGCTTGTCAACCATGCCATATGTTCACCAGGGATATAAACATCGCCAGATCGGGAGGTCCCCAACGTTAAATTTTTTTGATTGGTATATTCACGTATAGATCGTTAAATTGACCTGGCAAAACATAAGCAAGGCCGGGCCGGGTCAAGGGAAGCCCAACTACCCCCCCCCCAACTGCCGTGCAACTGACATGAATGGCCATTAAACATAGAATCCCTCCATCTAAGGGCCCTTAATGGGACCAGGTTACCATTTTTGTGCCTATGGGACTAAGTTGAAGGGGTTTGCAAGGAGGAGTGAATCGCCTGATCGCAAGGCATGCCACTGACGGTGTGGTGGTACAGCAACCTGGCAGAAACACATAATCCCTAGAGCTTCAGGACATAAACCAGGCCTGGGTGGTGCTTTCAGAGGAAGAGGAGGAGGAGGAGGAGGAGGAGGTCCTGGGGGTCCAGGTGTTGGGGGGACTTCATTGATGAGGATAAGTGAGGAGCACAGGGAGGGGGATGCTAAACTGCATTAAATAGTATAAATTTTCTTTGCAATTGGTGCAAAAACGCAGGAAGATAGACAAGAGAGTGTCCCTGAGCTGTGCCCCCCCTGCAACGTCAAATTGTGACTCTTACTTATTTGGCAATTTGTCCCCATCGTGAATTTCAGCCGTTTTGTTCTCATCAAAAAAGTTTGAGAAATTTGATGTCTACATCCCTGATGTTCAGTGCGTGCATTTCAGGATTAGCCTGCAACTTGTGCAGCCCACACACTCGTTGGCAATGTGGCCACAAAGTTCTTTGGTATTGCAGAGTGAGCGTTCCATGCTACCCACTAAAAGAGAGCGTGGCAAGGTAGGAGCATGAGGTCTATGGCCATGTCATAGAAAATTTTTGCACCTTACTGTGACTTCCTGAAGAAATTGCATTTACTCTATGGAGGAAGAAGGAAAGGCTAGGACAAAGGAAGGACGACAGATTGTCTGTTACACAGAGATTATGAGGTATCAACTGCATCATGTATTCCCATCGAATAAACAGAAAAAGTTTGCCCAAACTTTACCTATGCTGGTGTTTTCCAACCTTGAACAGACCTATCCATGCAATTCCTGAGTTTTGCTCACTGCTATTGCTTTTGTGCTCCACTGCACGTTCACTCCCTTTCAGGTGTCTCTATTCGAAGTGATGCCATCCATGTGCATTGGCGACCTTGCTAAGATCATTGAAGATTATGGAGACCGCAGCTGAAGGCAGGACTTTAACGTCATCATTGATCATATGACCCTTGGTTTGGTCCTGCTAGTAGCCCTGGCCTGCCTGCCTCCCTCGATGCTCTTTAAGCTTTCATGTCTAGAAGTCCTGGCCTGCATGCCTCCCTCGATGCTCTTAAGCTATCATGGCTAGAAGCCCTGGCCTGCATGCCTTCATTAATGCTCTTTAAGCTATGATGACTATTCAACAGGTTTGCAGGAGTAGCAGTTGTGTAAGGATGTGTGCGGAGGCACAACTTGTAGCAAGGAAGGGTAAGAAGCTAACCTTAATGTTGGGGGTGACCCATTGGTTTGTGGCTGGCTGTTAAGTTGCAAGTCAGGATTAACCACCAGCCTGGCCGTTAGGCTGATTGGTTCTTGGCTGGTCTTTGCCTGCCCAACAAGTAATGCGTAATGTCTGAGATAAAATGGCAAAATTTGCTGTGAATTAAATTTTTTCCCGGAGAAAGCATGACTAGGCAGGGCATGCAAAATAGACGGGGTCTCCACGGAAAAAAAAAACTGGCAAAAAGAGAGGGAAAGGAATGACTTTTTCTCTGTGAGAGCACAAAAACAGGTCTTGACAGTTAAAAAGAACATGCACCTTACTAAGCATTGTGTACAGTAGCACAAGAGCAGCAGTCACAATGTCCATTTCCACTGCGCGAAAGGAGGCATTCCACCACAAATGTGCACGAAGCCTGCTCATATTCCTCAGAACATGCTTAGGGAGATCAGGGTGCAAATAGAGAGGTAGGGTCAGAGGAGCCCTCCCATTCAATGGGAGAAGTTCTGCGCACCAAGTGCGTGAATTAGCTTCAAAGCCCCACCTGGCTGTTATGAATTGGTTTTTTGGTGAAGTAAGCTTTTTTTGGTAACAAAGCTGTACCTGCCGAATGAGGTCAACTTAGCTGAAGCAACCATAATCTCAAGAACTCAAACTTGCAAGAAAAAGTCGTATTTGAGAAACAAGGATCACTCTTGAACAAACAGTTGCCCTCAAAGTCTTAGTTTGGAGCATGCTCCCTGCGCAGGGAGCAGCTTGTCACCTTCAAGATCCTCACTAGGTCTTCCTCTATCCTGGCAGAGGAGACTCACAGCTCTTCGAGCGTATGTGCCTCTTTTTCCTTGATTGATGTAGGGATGTTAACTGCCTACATAGTCTTTCTTTTTCTTCTCTTGCCGGAATAAAAAGTATTGGAGAAAATTTCTTTTGTTTTCTTGTAGTGAAGTGAGTCATACAGTGCTTAGGCCCTAGATGACTCTTTTGGAATAACAAACCAGTCTGTTTGAACAGTTGAAGACAAGCTGCACCAAGTTAAGCAAGAACTATGAGCTCACAATGTGCATGATTGAAGTCAGTAAAGAACTTGCCAAACGTCAGGATGACAGGAGTTACAAGCCTTAAGGATAAGTCCTTCAGTCAAGAAGTGCGACTGGCAGTGCCAGACCCAGGCGCAGTGTGCTAGCCTGCTCATAAAAAGCAAGTAATCAATGTAGGAATGCAACTCCAAATCACCGTTACTCAATAACAAGCTGTTAGTTAATCGTAATTCAATAACAAGATGTTATTTAATCGTCTAAAATACAAAAGCCACAGTCTCGGATGTCGCACCAAGTGCATGCTTTTGGCATGTCCAGAGTACTAAATTCTTGCATCAAGGGGCATCAAAGTGTAATACGGTCACAGCTGTTCACTAAGCTGGGGCGCTAATAGCCTAGTAGGGTACTGCATAACTTATTTGTATTGATTGCTGCTGCCACCCATCTATGACCCTCTGTCGCCACACGCCTTGTGCCGACTAAGACCATCACCAGGTTTATGTTGCATGGTGAAACGAAGGGGTGCTAGCACCCAGCCACAGGACAGGCTTAATTGCTGTTGCGCTCTCGTGGATGTATATCAGAATATGGTGTCCAATAATCCAAGTGCCTCTCCCTGAGGTCCACAGCAAAATGACCAAGATCAATGGGCTCAAACTTCAGCAGCCATTCCTTGAACAAATAGGATTTTGTGAGACCATTCATAGCAGACAGGATGTGGGATGACCAACAACCATCACACTGTGAGCTCAGTTGCATGTCAGATTGTAAGATCTTTCTCGCAGTGGAGCTATTGCTTTGGGTTAAAGCATTGTATAGCCGCACTGCCGCCCTGAACCAGTTGAACTGTAGAGGCTCTAGACCACGCTCGCGCATAACGCACCAGGAAGGGGTTGCGTCCTTGACCATCAGAATCCTCTTGAGCACTTACATAAGCCATTTTAGTAAAGGATTGTCCAATTCTTTGCCCTGTTGTAAGAACGGGGTGGCTTAAAGCTGCCTTGCATACATACCAGCAGGAATTGCGTACGTTTAAGGAGCCACATGTAGATGTGTAACCTGCTTGTAAGGTCATGTTCCTGTATGAACCTGTTTGATGCGGAAAGTACCAGAATCCAGCAGAAAGCTGGTACTTTCCGCTGGATGACGATAAACAAGGATGGTGTACTCGAGGCCCTTACTGGCAGCCCAGGTGCACCAAATATAGCGCTATGTAGGAGCCTACGACGCCATAATACGCACCTAAATGAATATTTTCCTTCCTAAATTTGCAAGAGGGGTGCATACATCATATTCCATCCGACATTCAAGTTTGATGACGAAATTCGGGCTGGCTGGGGGAGATCCGGCGTATATAGCGCCTGAAATGTAGCGCAATATAGCACTATATCGCTATACAGCGCTATATAGCGCTATATGTCTTCCATACATGTGGGTCACCAAAAAAATCCATCTTTTACCTCGTCTGCAATGCTATCAATGTCATTCGAGTAGATGGCGATCAGCAGAGGGGAGAGGGGACATCCTTGTTTAACACTGAAAGATGGCTGCACAGAAGCTGTCTTATCCCCATCCAATAACGTACACTCATCAGCATGGTACAAGTCTTATAGGATGGACAGGATACGGTCAGGCATCCGGCAACTGTGTAAATGGCCCCAAAGCTTATGTCTTGGAATACAATCATAAGCTTGTTTGAACTCAATAAACGCAGCATGCTAAATGCGCATACAACTGTGATGACCCGAGCATTCTCTGTGCAGCATGCGCATGCTTTACGTGTCGTAGAATGAATAAGGGTTGTAAGGTGCTTCTGCCTGGATAAAACCCAAATTGCATGTCCAGAATCTTCTTGTGTTGGATGCATCAGTCCTGAATCATATGATTCATGCATGGAGCGTAGCAGATGAGAGTAAAGTCTATACAACGTGCCACCGATTGCAATCATTCTGTAGTTCACTGTGTCAATGGCTCCTTCTTGTGTATGGGAGTGAGCTTTGCTTCTTTCCAAGACCTGGGGATGTTGGCTTTTGCGATGAGCAGCTTGAAGAGAGCAGCAATGCGAGGAACTAGCACATCGACATTTTCCCAACTTCTCTCATTGTGTTTGGGCACGCACTTGCAAGCACATTTAATGAAGGTTGGTGTAATTGTGTCAACCCCAGGTGAAGGTGAAATGTTGATTCCAGAGATATGGGTGGCGACCAAAGTGTGCAGCTCATCATCTTCTGGCGTGGTAAAAGGTTGTGGGCCTAGAGGTTGTGCATTGTTGTGTCTGCGCCCCAGTTAGATCAAACTATCCATGGCTGATTCAGTGCCAGTCCATCGTCTCACATGTCTGTGCTGTTGAGTTTGAGCGGCAGATTGGCTCACTGTTTCCCACCTGAACACCCTCAAGTAGTGTAAATGGCTGCACCAAGAGCTCTCTGCGACAGGGGTCACATGCTTGGCAGCTGGTTTCTTGAGCATCTTGAACAACTTACCATCAATGGTGCGCCCTCCCTACCCAGAGGGCCCTGGTCACACATTTGCCATACCCCCCGGGTGTACTGCACTGTAGTACAGAGCCTTCCTAGATACATGCTCCTTGATCTTCCTCGTGACGTTATGCGCAGCATGGCTCGCTTCAGACTTCGTGCCCACACCCTACGAGTTGAAACTGTGACTTGGACTCACAATACCTCCCCTACTTGTGACTTGTGCAAGTAATGCTAATGATGTACAAGATGAGCAACACGTCCTTATTCACTGCACCCATCCACACGCGGTCTCTCTCCGAAGGACCTATGCATCCCTACTTCCTCTTGCAGGCTTCAACAATGTGTCTGCTTTTCTGAGCCAGGAAAACAATAATCTTTATTTCCTCTTTCATGCACTGATAGTTTTTTATGAGGAGGCCAGCAGTCGCACTTCTCGACTGATGGCCTTTTTCTTATAACTCACTCGGCAGGTACAGCTAAGGAACACTTACCCTACACGGTATGATGCACGGAGTTGGAGGCATGTCATTGCGAGTTACACACTAGTTAAGGTCCAATTACACTGTTTTAAACTGTACAAAGAGCGAGGCTGGCATGCAGCCGACATAATACTTGGGAAAGCATGGTCATAACATGAACAGGTGAAAGGAAAGAAACTGCAATTAAGCATGGTTACTTCAGCATTCTAAGTCTTCTTCAGACGATCTGTGCATCTAAATTTTAAAAAGCGTACAAGTACACACAGACAAATCATGATGATATTAGTCTGAAGAGCACAAATAATGCCAAAGGCTCTTGCACACCGGTTGAGCGAGCTCTGTTGCATAAATGACAATAATAAGGGCGACCTCCCCCGGCTACCTCCTTGAGAGGGGACTGGCGTTGATGTGGATGGATGGGGCCCCAGCAAGCGGGGCGATGGAGACACATGAGAAAATGAAGCCAAGCAAAAGGTAGCCACAGCAAGATCCAGAAGAGCAAGGGGCTGGCTTTATTCAACGCACTGCACCATGCCAAGCCTTTCCCTCTCAAACACAAACCTTAAGCAATTCAAACCGCAGGCTACAATGAGCAGCAAGGTAGCCAGCATCCGACTTGCATGAATAAATGTATGAGGGGGATGAAGCCTGCTATCTGGTCTCACATCACCGTCGAAGGGAAGGCCATTGAAATATACACACGCAGAAGCATGTACCTATGTAGCCACCTGACCCACACCCCAAAAGAGTACATTGTTGGCCATCCTGCTCCAATGCTTTTGCCGTCACTGAGCAGCCAGCTGGTTACAATCCTGCCTCAGCCTTTTTAAAAACATTCCTAGCAGCATTAGCCCTCCAGTGTGCCAGCAAGTGACCAAAATAGCCCATCCATCTGCCCCCAGGTTGCATGTAACGAACACAGGACACACCGGGACACACACATTGCAACAGCACTCACATCGCAACCTTCCGTGCATACGTGGCATTGTAGCCAGCCCCTGGCTTACTGGCTACAATCTTACGGCTGAGTCTGCACCCAGAACTGCTTGTGATGCTGCTGCCACACGTACTGCTGCTGCAGCTTGAATCTGCACTGTCCATGCTGCTCCTGGTGCCATCCTGCGAATGTGTACAAGCACGCTCATGCGTGTGTGTGTGTGCTGATAACATGTCTGCTTTTTTGAAGCAGGACAGTGAGCTTTTTTCTTTTACGAATTGATTTCCTTTCATGAGCAGGCTAACAGTTGCACTTCTTGAATGGATGCATTATCTGCGTACACCTAGTAAATCTTGTGTATGTGTGCGCGTGTGCATATGCATATACATGCAGTGCACAGCTACAGCAGCAGCAGCAATAATACCGCTGTGCCCAATGGACTTCTTGGTGTCGCTGCTCCACATCAAAAACAAGGGCATCAACAAGGAGTACCAGGTGTTCACACCTGCGGGGACGCGCTCAGACCCAGATCCATCAACAGATACTTCTGGCAGGAGCTTGTGAGCTGCAACCAGGATCCCATGGTTGTTTCGCTGGGTGCTTTGACATGGGTTGACAGATCTCGGCTGAATGCTTCCAAACGGCCAGAGATGGACCGGAGCAGTGCGCACACACAGCTGTCCGCATGGCCTGCACACATACACACAAGCTCCATGAAATAGGCTTCTCAACCACAAGTTGGGAAGGTGAGAAAAGGTGCACACCAGGAAGCTTGGGCGATGGGACAGCAAATAGCTGATAAAGCCGCACACCATCCTTTAAAGGGTGCACCATGGTATAACACCTTCCAAGAATAATGCTGGTGGCACAGCTCAAATTAGCAAAGGCGATGTGCTGGCTGGACATCAATTCTGATCATGTTGCAGCTACTTAGGGTTAAGTTTGGAGCTCATGGGAAGGGGAACGGAGCAAGGCCCGCCTTGGTCAACGCGAGGGTTCACAGCTGCAGCAACACTGGCCAAGCTTCTTATTCCTATCCCTCGGTGCGTACCATGCTCTGCATAGAAAGCCAGGGGAGCCACTGACCTTGTTGCCTAAGCTGAGCCTGAGTCACCGCATGGAACAGCGACTCAGTTTTTTCCTGGAGGGCGTTTGGTCCTGCAAAGCACACGCATATCGTTGAGAACTATGTAAGGACAGCCGGAGCACCAAAGGAAGGCAGCTCCATGCGCGGATGCCTGCGGCATCAGCCCGTCGGGACATGCAGCGCTCGGCGCGGCACGGCAACACTTGCTGCATACCTGCTGTCGTCAGCTGCGCAGCATAATCTTGCAGCTGATGCAGCAGCGTATGTTGCTGCTGTTGGAGCAGGAGCTCGGAGCCTGCGGGGCAGGCAAAAGACGACCGGGTGTTGCCGGAACAGCTCGGATTTGAAATGCGCCATGCACGCGCCTTTTGCGCGCACAACGTATGAATCCCAGGCCTGCCCATACCATCATTGCAGCCACTCTCCTGCCGTCCCACACGCGTGGGTGGGGGCGCGCAGGACCAGCAACTGGGGGGCCGCGCCATTCGACTGCCCAAATCCCTGATTCACTCACCTTGAAATTGCTGTGGGCTGACTCCCATAACTGTAAGAGATGCTCAAATTTGTTTGATTATAAGGCTGCGCGAGTTGGGTAATCCTGAAATGGATCAGGTCCGATACCCATTTTACCCAGTCTTCATTTCAACTAATTGCTATATTTTATATTCAGTTATTTATCTCTATTGTGTGCCTCCATGTGAGACATGCCGGGCGCTAGAGGAAGCTGGTGGCTGGTAGCCCTGTTCTTTAGCCTGGTGGCAATCCCGTTGTGGATTGCACATTTTAGGACATTCATTTGGGTCCCTAAGCCAAAAGATGCAGAACCATCAGAATTTTCGGAGCGAAGGGCTCTCCCCCACATCCAGGACCTGGTCTTGGGGATCGGTGACCGGCAGGTGAGGACAAACACCACAAACAAATCATTGATTGATTCACTGTCTCTGTACTGTCCTGCAGGGGGCCTGGCTCCCTCTTGCATTGGTATGCTTACACAGGAAGTGAAAGTGCGCACGCAGGGCACTGATCTGCACAGGATGTGCATGACGTTCCATCCAGCGTGATCATTCTGTGAAGAATTGCTTTTCCAGCTGCGGTTGTGAGCGTGCACACTTCGTTCCTTGACAGGTATCTAGTCTTGGGCTGTCCCTGGCAACAAAGTACATGCTCGAACACGCAAAGGCAATCGCTGAGTCCTGTCGTTCAAAACAAAATCTGGAGGTCCAGGTAATGGATTGGAAATAGACGAGGACTGTTATGAAGCTTGCTCAGCTTGCAGCGCTCAACTTTTCTGATCTATGGGGTGCGCGCGTGCATATGTGTGTGTTTGTACGTGCGTGCGTGTGTGCATGCATGCTTGTGTGTGTTGTGTATGCGTGCGTGCGTGTGTGTGCGTGTATCCTTGCGCACATGCAAGTTCAAAGCCCACATTCACAACTTATTTGTGCTTGTTACTGACTTTTGTCTCTCAGGTGGACCTAGAGACGGTCTCTGGGGTAGGTAGAACGAGTTTGATCATTCAGATGATGTGTAGGCATTCAGGAATAAGGGTTGACCTGGTCTTGCCTTAAGTTTGATAAGGTAGATGCAAGTCACATCCAGCCTAGAGAGGTCTATGGCACACTGCATCGCCTGCCATTAAGTTTGGTCCCCTGTTCTTGGTGTTGCCATCTTTCCTGCACATGCCATAGCCAAGGGAGGATGCTACTGATGCCCTGCTTGCTATGCAGGCCGTTGGGATGTCGTTCATGGGAGTCAACTTCACCAACGCGTACAGGTGCGTGTATTCACTTGTGGATAGGGGGGGGATCCTGGGTCATCGTTTTCCTGCTTGACTTGTCTTGTCTTCTTGGTCATGAACATGATGATGCCACAGATGTCACTGAGGTTGCAAGTGCAAGCATATGTCAGGAAGTTGGGATGCGCGGGATGCACACTGCCATGCTAAGCGGGTGCCAGTGTATGGCCTTGATGTCATGCCGTCCTTCTGGACTGTCTGGACCTTGCGCTTGGTGCCATGAAACACCCTGCCTTGCAAGGGCGGCCAGCAGGGAAGAAGCTTTAAGTCTCCTCAATGAGGCAGCAAGCATGCCTTGTGCAACTATTGCCAACTGATGCAACACAGCCTTTGCACTGTACTAGGCAAAGCCATGACTTGATCCCAGCTTCATCGCCTCTCACAAGCTGCCTCGCCGCTTGCTCCCTCTCACTAGCTAAGGCACACAGGGCTGCAGGTGGGCAATGCATGGGAAGGCAGTGGCTTAGTGCTGATCATTGCTAGCTGCACATCATCCTCAGGTCAGCAGCATGCAGGAGCAAGGCCTGGCTCAATGGCTTGCAACGAGCCGCCTTGTCCCCTCCATGGTCGCCGTGTTCCAGTATGAATGCGCACGCCTGGCTCACTTGTGGCCAAGCGAGCCCAGCACCCTGTGAGCGTGACGGTCCAGCCACACTCAGCTGCTGCTTGTGACGCTGGTGCGGTGCCCCTCCCGTGACGTGCGGCCCATGACCTCCTTCCCTGTTTGTGGCAGGCACTTGGACAACGTGGTCCTGAAGATCACGCCAGCAGGGCAGCAGGGCCGCCCAGCCGTGCTTGTTGCGTCCCACTACGACTCAGCCGTGTGCTCAAAAGGAGCTTCAGATGATGCCTCCCAGGCGCGTCTCCCTGCACCATGGCGAAATGCGACCCGTGTCGTGTGCATAGCTGGAGGGGACGTTGCTCGTCTTTGCCTGCACTTGCCTTGCCCCACAGGACTCTGCTTGGGTGCTGCCAAGGAATCCTGATTGCCGTGCGCTCAGGGAAGGGCCTGGTTGCCCTTAGGCACATGCTCACACAGAGGCTCTCAACCACAACAGCACACACACATACAAATAAGGGCATGCACCATTATGCATACGCACACCATACCAGCCGTGCATGCGTACGCGTATTCAGTACACGCGGTTTCGTTGTGTGATCAAAACGCATTCATGCACTAGGCGTACGGCATATTGCTCAGGAATCTGCTACCATGTCCTCATCCAGGTGGCTGTCATGCTTGAGCTGGCACGAGCTATTGTCAACAAGGCCGACCACATGCCATCTTCACCCATCATCTTCCTGTGGACAGGGGGTGAGGAGGCCATTAGCCCGGTGTGTGCGCGTGTGTGTGTGTGGGTGTGTGGGCGTGTGTGTGTGTGCGTGCATGTGTGTGCACGTGCGTGTGCATGTGTGTGCGCGTGTTTTGGCGCACTGAAAATCACTTATATTACAGAGAGCGTCACTCAATCTTAGTTGCAACGTAGTGCTCAGATTGTGTGAGTGTGCATGTTCTTGTGTGTATGCCTGCGTGCGGATGCATACGCGTAAGAGTTTGTGCACATGTCTACACAGGCTTGTCCACTTTGATGCGCTTTATGCTTTGATGGTCAAACAAGTTTAGCCCATGGACTGTTGGCTTCTGCTTTGGGCTTTATTCAGCTCGGCCCAGACTTATGTCTGAAAGAATGAGACATGGGCAGTGCTCGCCATATTTGCAGCACAATGGAGATAATGCACCTAGCATGAATGGGGGGGAGCAAAGGAAACGGGCAAAACCCACATGCATTATCGGGCTCGGCTCTGCTTGTGCAGGCTAGCCTGCTGCTCTCTGGTGCCCATGAGCCAAGCACATTACAAGTACCCTCAGCCTTCCCTTATCCGTAGACGCCATGCTGGATGCTCCCTAAATGCCTGTGTTTACTGCACAATTAGCATGTTTTTTCTCATGGGCTCTCTGGACGTCAGGCTGCCAACGGGTGGGCGAGACACTCCAAGCACTCCCAAGAAGTGGGGGCTTTCATCAATCTTGAGGTGAGGCTGCCGCTACTTGGTGTGTGTGTCATGAGGAGATGCTGGATGTACAATGCAGCCTGGCTATGAGGAGCATCCCCTTCAAGAATATGAAATGCTGCCACGCACAACTTCACATTCGTATTTCACATCGAAACCTGTGTGGTCATTACTCAAGCATAAACCCACATCAAAAACTATGAGGTCATGCGCTTTAATCTCAAATTTACGCCTGCATTCATATACATATATATATACATATATATACACACTTTTGTGGGGTGATGTGCCTGAGCGCTACCCCAGATCAAGATTTATGGGGTCATGCAGCAAATAGTAGTTTTGTGGCCATAAGTTGTGTGATGAACCTGCCAGCTCGAGTGCAGGAGCGTGCACAAGCTCTTTGCCAGACTAAAAGCATGTTTTATGCAGCCCACTTCATGACATGCTTCCTGTTTCTTAAAGCTCATGCGCGCATGTGTTCTGTTGAGCATGCGCACCCTTCCCCACCTCAGCAGCCCACTTATTCTTATTGGCCTCAGGTATCCCAAGAAACGGCATGCGAGTGGGCACATGCGCTGTTTTGTGTCCCCACATGCTTTTCTACACTCCCTACTGTGCACCACAGTCCATGGGCGGCGGCGGCGTGCCCATCCTCTTCCAGCACACAGGGGCCTGGGTGCTTGACGCATTTGCACGTGGCGCACCCTACCCACGCGGCTCTCGCATTGCCCAGGTGCGTGCGTGCACACCTTCTGGCCTCATGTCTTGTGCCACCGCCTCAAGCTTGTGCGTGCACACTCTGAGGCCTCCTGTCTTGTTCCACCGCCTCAAGCTTGTGATAGGAGGTCCCGTAGAGTCTGTGCACGTAGGAGGTCCCGTAGAGTCTGTGCACGTAGGAGGTTGTGATAGGAGGTCCCGTAGAGTCTGTGCACGTAGGAGGTCCCGTAAAGTCTGTGCGCTTTGAGGAAGTCCTGTAGAGTCCTGTCTTGTTCTCTTGCCTGATCTTGTGCCTTTGCCCAGATCTTGTGCCCTTGCCAGAATCCTGTGCCCTGGCCCAGACCATGCTATCTAGAACCCAGAAAGGAGGATTGTTGAGTACTTGCACTGAACGCATGCCTCTCACTTCGTCCATGCCACCAGAGCAGCCCTATGTAAATAAGCCACACCAGGCCATGATGCGGGCATATGCCCCGGTACCGGATGAGGCAGCTTGGTGGGACGAGGGACTGGTTGCCTCTGTCAAGCTTCACACCAGCCCTCTGATCATCTGCCACACCCGCCTAACCTGCCTTGCATGCAGGACATCTTCGACCTCCACCTGATCCCTGCAGACTCAGATTTCCGCATGTTCAGCGCCCGCCACTATGGCAGGTGTGTGTGCCTGTGTGTTGCTGTACCTTTGGCAGTGTATATGCGCATGTGTAGGGTAGAGAAGGCACGGGCAATGAAACGAATTAAGTGCTTCAATGTGCTTCTTTTTGAACGTTAGCAATGTCTGATGATGCACCCGTTTACGTAAAGCAGTACATGACGTTTTGAGATCCCCTGTTATAATAGTACCGCTATAACATCACGGGTTGGCTGCTTCCAATGATCATACAGATGCCAAGAATGTGTTTTCAAGCTCTCTTTGCTCTTCCATAGCCCACTCAAGTGACTTGAGAACACCTTGGGCTGTTTGTGAAATATAAGGTCCTATCACTGTGACGCCTTGCTTGCACATCTATTCATCTATACTGTTTGCTGGCACTGAGTACTGGCACTGAATAAATTACAAAACTAGATGATAGGCCT
>LKMJ01001288.1_pt1 | contig 21731 bp, 22 predicted proteins | sample 643391 | NCBI WGS metagenome assembly LKMJ01 (sample SAMN04112250, study PRJNA286221) | soda lake metagenome | biome: soda lake; feature: Kulunda Steppe; material: water; isolation source: sample PL-Br10 brine of Picturesque Lake | place: Russia: Kulunda steppe | collected 2010-07
CACACACACACACACACACACACACACACACACACACACACACACACACTCAGGCATGCAGAGACTCAAGACTGTTTGATATGAGGAGAGGGGATGTCAAAAGGGACTTCATCGATGAAACCATCCTTTGCAGCATCCTTTGCAGCATCCTTTGCAGCATCCTTTCCAACCTATGGTCGCTTCCTGCTGACTTATTTTGAGAAAATTTTAATTGAATTTCCTTGATAACTTACGTAAACGATTGATGTAATATCGATGTTAAGAATATGTATATCCATGTTAATTTGTTCAAGTAGTCATTCGAACAGGCGCAAGGAAGAGGAAGATTTGCGCAAGGAAGATACTTGAGGAATAAGTGCAAGATCTAAATCATCTAATATTTCAATTATGCAAGTATCAATTATAGGCCAGAAGCGCTTACTGCTGGGGCGGTATCAGCCAGAACCGCGTCCGTTCCGCACAGCACCTCCCATTGGTCTACTGCGCCTACCGCACAGGTGGTTATTTCAAGCAATCATGTTCCTTGGTTTTGTGCTTATGTGTTCGGCATAGGGGCAAAATGTGCTGACTCATCCCAGGACATCGTTCCCGCTTTCCCTGCCAGGCACCCATCATGGAAGCTGTGCAGAGCCTTTAAGGAGCATGATCAAAGGTCAAAGGTGAGGAATAAGATAGGGAATGGCAGGAACAGGTGTGACACATAATGTGCACTAAATGGTATGAACGCAAACACTTGCATGCAAAATGTGCTAGCTGCTTCTTGGGGACTTGCAGTCTTGCACACTTTCATAGCCTCATCTCTATGGATGAAATTTTAAGCCTGCATGTGGAGACAAAGGGGGTTTTGAAGATGCGCATTGACCAGATCATATTGTAAGATGAACGGCTTGGGGCCAAACAGGCTAGCCAGGTGCAGTGGTTTCACACTTGTATTGTCTGTTTGTGTAGATTTGATCTACAATTTAACTCAACATCGCCACATACGATTCCTATGCACATCCTGTCATGTATTAAGACTCCGCATTATCTTCACTGCATTAGCTGCATCCGCATGAGGCTGTGGGTGCGGCTGGGGCGGCACTGCTAAGATAGCGTCTATGTCCAGAAGATGTAGACGCTCTCATAGCATTGGCTTATAAAAGTTGTCTTCACTGAAGGATGAGGGTGCATGCACGGCCTCCACCGACGAGGAAGATGACTTTAATGCTACGACCTGGGTGCTTAAGCTTGCGCGGCCTGGTGCTGTGCGCGCAGCGTACACTGTCGTGGATCGTGTGATGCACACGCACACTCACTAAGGTTTGGTCTTGCACAACCAATTAACATCCTGCATGAACAGGCCGAGAATTATGCTAACACAAGGTTGCAGCCCCAATTAAGGCACATCAAGGCCTACAGATCAGCGCCTGTCGTTCTAAGCTTGAGAGGATGTACGTGACAAGGTGCAGCAGCCCTGGCATCTCAGGCTTTTTGTTCAACTGTCTGTTCACAGAACTCTATACCCAAGGCTCCCTGCACTCCGGCACCAGAGAGGCGGAGATCTTGGCGCCTGCATGGTCTGCCTGCAGGCATGCACCCTGCTCTTGCAATCCCAGCATGTTGCCGCACCCGTTGCGGTACAAAGAGCAAGCGCTCGCCTTCAAAACTGTCATCCGTCTCTCTGACCCGCGTTGGCCACGCTCGCTGCACCCTCTGCCCCTGCTGCTGCACCACGCCCATTCCACACCCCGCACTCCTCCCAGCCCTCTCCACCTCCAGCACCCCTGGATTTGAACCCATGCGTGCCCTTGCATCCAGCCCGCTTTTGGGGCTCTCAATAACTACCAGCCCCCTCAGTGACTCCCACTACCAACAGATGCCACAGCTATATCCAACAAGGCATCATTACCAGCCCCCCCATCATGCTCACACTGCACGTGCTGCACTCACAAAATGCGCCCGCAGGTACCCCCTTCCCCTGGCCAGGTCACCCCTCCCCCACACCAGCCTCCTCCTGCCGAGGCTGAGCCAAGCCCAGTGCCGCCTGGGACATCCCCCACTGATACGCCCCGGGCCACCTACCCCCCTACGCCATCGGCCACGGAGAAGCTGACCGGAGCAGAGGCGGGTGAGCGCTGTTTCTGTGTGTGTGTGTGTGTGTGTGTGCGCGCGTGCTTGCATCGTGCGTGCGTGGCCTGGGCTGCCGCACCTGCCAAACGCATGCACAGGTTGCCATAGGCGGGGCTGCACTAGCTGCACCCAGGTCGCTATAGGTGTGGTACCTTGCGGGCCTTGGGTGTGGAGAAGGGGCGCAGCGCATCAGAGGCTGTGGGGCACGAGCCGGCATGGCCAGCATGGCGGTGCTGCACAAGCTGCACCCAAAGCTTTTGGGCCACCACCTTAGCGCCGCGACACAAGGACCGCTTGTCTAGAATCGCGGCCCCACTTTGCAGCAAGCTGCTCGCCCGCCCTTCGCATGCCAGCCATGTCTGAATGCCATGTAATCTGCCTACCTGCAGGAAACACAGCACACACAGTCTGGCACACGCCTGTCCCCCTCCCTCCCCTCCCACGCATGCAGAGGGCCTCAAAACAGGCGCCTATAGGATGAGTGCCTGTGCTTGCTCACAAAATCATGCCCCTGGAAAAGTTGGCCTCAAGACAGATCCCTTGGATCGCTCACCAAAACATGCCTCTAGTTTACTGCCTAAATCCCTCTGTCCTTCGCGCACAACCAGGCGCGGTCCCAGCCCGCCCGCCACCTGCACCTGCGCAAGTGGCTCCTCCCCCACAGCAGCCCTCTGCAAAGCAGCTGGAGGCTGCTGCACCACCTGGAGCGCCACCTGGTGCGTGCAGCTGCAGCGCGGCATGCACAGAGGCAGAGTGGCAGGCGCTCCACGTAGGCACTTGTGCCTGTGTGGTTGCACTTCTACAAACAGCAGAAATGACCAAGGATTTGGAGGGAGCTGCCCCCCCTGCCTGTGTTGCCGTGCCCAGGCAGGGGCAGAGGCTTGAGCCTCCGAGTGCCTCAAGATTAGCGGAAATGGACAGCCTGCCCACATTGTAGAGGGCAAGAAGACCTGAGCTGAATGCATACTAGAGATTTGTTAGGTTTGATGGGTGATGCATTAGCCTCTGCTGTTCCTGATGGTTAGATTCAATGGGTGATGCATTAACTTCGGCTGTTCCTGATGGTTAGGTTCAATGGGTGATGCATTAACTTCGACTGTTCCTGATGGGTAGATTCAATGGGTGATGCATTACCTTTGGCTGTTCCTGATGGTTGGATTCAATGGGTGATGCATGAACCTTGGCTGTTCCTGATGGTTAAGTTCAATGGGTGATGCGTTCTCCTTGGCTGTGCCTGATGGTTAAGTTCAATGGGTGATGCGTTCTCCTTGGCTGTGCCTGATGGGTAGATTCAATGGGTGATGCGTTCTCCTTGGCTGTGCCTGATGGTTGGTTGCACCTTGCTGCCCACAAACAAAGGAGCCAGGCTGAGCGAGCATCTCGCCAGGGCGCAATTGCTGCGATCATCATGACGCGCGCCATGCATTTGGGGCAGACAGACAGTGCGACACATGTACAAAGCCATGCAGAAGGCTGGGTGCCTGTTTTGGCCACCTAGCTGTGCTGTGCTGTGCTGTGCCATGCTGCGCTGCAATTGCAGAGTCGCGCGTGACGTATCCCCCCCAAGCAGCAAAGCCGGGATACCCCCCAGGCTTCGAGGCACGCAGGCTTTGGGTCTTTGCCGGCATCACCTTAGGGTGAGTGCTGTTTGCAGCTGCCTTGTGTGTTCATGTACCGGCGTGCGCCGCACTCTTACATCGCTCCCGACAGAATGAGGCTCTGCTGGCATCCTTTTGCAAAGACTACCTGAGGTCAATTTTTCCTATCTGCTGCCCAAGGGAACCAATACTTTGTACAGAACAAAAAATGTGTCTTTGCTGCGCGTGCTTCTTTTGGTGTCCTTGCATCACTTGAGCCACAGGGTGTCGACCATCCCAACACTGTGGCAAAGCAACAGCTGCCCTCGTCATACACATGTCCATCTTCAAATTTTCGCCTGGCCCCCTTCTCCCCACCCTTCCTCTCACCTAGGTCTTCTTTCTCAGCCTTCGTCCACATGTGCGCGCATTCCTAGCTGCATGGGCATTTCTTCTCACACAGTATCTATTTGCTTGAGGCAGAGTATAAAACATTTGTCTGAGGCAGAATACAAAATATTGGCTTGAGGCGGAGTACAAAACATTTGCTTGAGGCAGAGTACAATACATTTGCATGCACACGCGCGTGCAGCTACATGGGCCTGTACTTCACCCGCGGGTCGCTGACCTACACAGCACCTGTGATGGTAGCAGAACCCAAGCTGCCAAACATTGGCATGTCTGAGATTGGGGCCATGACCAGCGCCTTCCCTATGGCTTACGGGCTCAGCAAGTGAGTGGGGCGTGCGCTAAGACAGGCTCAGAACTCAGCGCGCGCCACACTGGGGAATTCAGAACTCAGTGAGTGCGTGGCTTGTGTTGGGACAGGCACAGCAAGTAGGGAATCTGACACCTTGTGTAGCCAGCGCCCTCCCATCGCGGCTTGCCTCCTCATTGAGTGGGATAAGGTGATCTTGTATGGGCCAGATCAAGGCCATTTGAGTGTTAGAAGGCACAGATGAAGTCAAAAGTCAGTGTCCGCCTATGCCAACCAGAGAGCAACTCTCGTGCACGTATGACATTGGATAGGGCAAAGCAAAGCAGGCCGAAGGCTGAAATACACGCACAGGGAGTCAGAACTGCTTGCTCTGTTGCTTTGTCTCTTCCCTGAGATTCCTGGATCGACTGTGATGAACAAGCTCTCAACTCGGCGTGCTGCTTGATGGGCATGACTCTACCGCACTCGCCATCCTTGTGTAGATTTGCGGGGGGCGTGCTGGGCGCCAAGTTCTCGGCGCGCAACATGCTGGGTTGGGGCCTGGTGGCCACAGCAGTTATCAACATCGCTTTTGGCTTCAGCGGCGCCAGCGTGGCTGCACTGACCACGCTTTGGTTTGTCAACGGCGGCCTGCAGGTAAGAGTGGCTTGGTGCATGAGAAGTGGCATGCTGTATGCAGCAGTTCCAGGACAGACATGGTCTGCAAGCATAAGGCTGAGGTCATGATGGGCGGTGGGCAGTGTACGTACCAAGTAGCATGCATGTATTATGGACAGCATTCTTGGTGGTGGATGAAGGGCATATTCTTGGGGGTGGATGAAGGGCATATTGGGTAATTCCTCGATTGTAGTCTCCCTTTAGCCGTTCCCTGGGCCTGTGCTTGGCTCAATGGCCTCCTTACCAACCTCTATCCACGTAGTTCACCCTTCCCTTGTGATCCTGGGGCTACCCAGCATGTTGTGAGTACGCACTTTTGAGCCAACGGAATGATTTCATGTGACATGTTGCCTAAAAGCGCGTACCACTAACATGTACATGCGTTCGATTCATGTGAGTACCACTGGGTCCTTGCATAGGATTCAAATGATTCACAGGACCTGAAATCTGAAACACTACTGCCCGCATTGTCTGACAAGTGGTACGTGATTTCTGCCATCCATCAAGATGGACTTACAGGTGAGGCTCGTGGTGCACTTGCTGATGCGTTGCTTGCATACATGGACATGCTTCATGACCCCTACGCAGGGCCTAGGCGCACCAGCTTCTGCATCCATCCTGACACGCTGGTTCGCAAGCAACGAGCGCGGCACGTTCTGGGGGCTGTGGAACACGGGCGCCAACATGGGAGGATTCCTGACGCCTGTTGCTGTTGGTGAGTGCCATTTTATGTGCTTGCTAAGGGCTGTGGAGCACAGGGGTACCAATGCTGGTAGGGTGCAGGGGCCTGCCCCATAAATTGAGTGCGTGATAAAGGTGAGGTTTGAGGGGAAAAGGGAGCGGCAATTAAAGAGGATGCACCTACTCTGATGCACGCACTTAAGTAGAGCTCTGGTCTTTGGCCCACCATGGACTGGAATGCTGGCAGAGAAAGTCACTTGCACCTCCCTGCTATGCTCCAGGGGCATTTTGTTGCTCTGAAGGCTTGTTCGCAAGGATTCAGGTGTTCCATGGGGATTATGTGTAGGTCATGCTGCAGGCACGACTCCAAAGCACTGAGCGCTCCACAGCATCATGAGCATGATTGGTGCCGCGGGCTGCAATGCAACTGCAAAGCACCATGTGCTCCACAACAGTGTGTGTGTGTGTGATTGGTGCTGCAGGCTACATTGCAAAGCACTATGGCTGGCAGTGGGGCATGTGGGCACCGGGCGCTGCAGCCTTAGCTGTGGGCTTGTTTGCGCTTGCCGCAGCCAGGTAGGCTTCTGGCACCTGGTGACCACTGCCACATGATCATCTTTCATGAAAGCTTACTCCATGCACCTGGTGACCACTTCCACGTGAAAGCTTACTCCATGCACCTGGTGACCACTTCCACGTGAAAGCTTGCTCCATGCACCTGGTGACCACTTCCACGTGAAAGCTTACTTCATGCACCTGGTGACCACTTCCACGTGAAAGCTTACTCCATGCACCTGGTGACCACTTCCACATGAAAGCTTACTTCATGCACCTGGTGACCACTTCCACGTGAGAGCTTACTTCATGCACCTGGTGACCACTTCCACATAAAAGCTTACTTCATGCAGGCTTGTTCTGGCTTACTGTTGCCACCCGCGACAAAGCTGGGCAAAGCTCTGACCCAGCACAGGTGCCCCTTCAATTCCAGAAAACCTCCAATTTTGGGCATTGGACACCTCAGGGGCCCAAACGCGATAAGTGCTCCTGCTCTTTTAAACACGATAAGTGCTCCTGCTCTTCTAAATACGCTTGTGTAAGGGGGCCGAATACCATAAGCGCGCCTGCTCCTTTGAAAACCCTTGTGTAAGGGGCCACACACCCTTTTGAACTTTATCAGCCAAGGGGCAGCTGCTTCGGCACTCGACCAGCACGTGCCCTTTGGTTGATGATTCAAACAACTTGCAGATGCTTCTTCATGGCATTCCACCTCATATCTTTGCAAACGCATCATTGATGCATGCATAAGATGCCTATGCGTACCTTTGCTAAGCAATGGGGCTCGTCATTCGTGATCCATTCAGCCAAAGCATGGAGGTTATATCATTGACAGCATCTAACATCAAGTCGTTCAGTCTGCTCCTGATTCATTCTACATTATTTGAAAAATGATGGCCGGCCAATTTCAGGCATATGCCTACACTGGAACTAGACTGCTAGCAACACAAAATAGCCATAATGCCATAATACAGGAACAAGCATCCAATGAGAGGTTGAGAAACCTTGCTAGCACCCTGAACCTGCTATTGGATATAGATTGACATGAGCGCTGAATCGTCCCAAAGGCTTCTGAGCAGCACAGGACATGCGCCATGCATGGTTGACAGAGCATGGGTTAACGCCTGGCCCTTCCCAACACAGACCACACTGCACACATGCGGACCTCTGCAAATTGTAACAATGTTGTACATAGCATCTCATGGTATTTGGTCTGTGCCCTTCATTTCTGTGCGTGCCATGCAATCGTGTGAGTGCCCAACTGTCCTGTGGTTCCTATTCAGCTTTCAAAGATGAGTACTACTTGCGAGGAGCCTCCAAAGCACAGGCTGGGCTACCAGCTTTTACCCCCCCCCCCTTGTGACATAAGCGAGGCCCAGACCCAGCCCCAAAACACAAATTATGATGGCATGCACATGCCTGCTGCTGTGCAGGGATAGCCCCCAAAGTGCAGGTTACCCACCCCCAGAGGCAGAAGCGCCTGCAGACAAGGCCAAGCTTGACCCCACTGGCAAGCCCAGCATTCGTGCGGCCCTATCACAAGTTGTGTCGCACCCAGGCATCTGGCTGCTGGCCCTCACCTATTTCTGCGTCTATGTCGTGCGCCAGGTGTGTGTGCATCTCTGTGTGTGTGCATGCACACATGCTCCCGTACGCATATACGCTTCTTCGCGCCCACAACGTACACACAGCTCACACTAGCACTTCTATGCCTGGAGTTAAGCCGCACTTACTTACTCCAAAAATTGTCTGAAGTTCATTTACTAATCTCTTTACTTTACAGGGCGCAACATCTTGGCTTGTGTTCTACCTAATGAATGCCAAGGGGGCGGCAGGTAGGGCCCTGCACCTCATTTGTATGTGTTTTACCACATGGACGTATTCTACCATGTGTATCCTGCCTTACGGATGAAGCATGCACCTCAAATATTTGTATCATGACTTGCGTACAATATTCGTGAAAGCCAGGGGGCTGGCAGGTAGGTCCGTGCACCACATTTGTGCGTGTTCTACCACATGGACGTGTCCTGCCTTGTGAATGAAGCATGCACCTCAAATATTAGTGTTCTGCATTCTGCGTACCATTTCTGTGAAAGCAAAGGGGGCAGCCGAGGTGCAGCCTTCTGCAACTGATTGTGCATCAGCTAGCTGGGCCTTTGCATACTCTTCCTGATGCCCGCAGCGGTGTGAGTGTGCAATGCCGGTGCAGCCTGACTATTGTTTTTCTCTACCATGATCATTTCCTTAAGTTAGTGTCCTCAACCAAGTTACAACACAGATTCACAGATGGCCCAATGAGAACAATAGACACTTTTTTCTTAAATGGCCATTTCTTCATTTGTGTCCTCTACCATGTACAACACAGATGCATAGCTGCCTCAAGAGGAGCTTTAGATGTATGACTACAAGGCTGGGGACGTGCATAGATATTTTTTTGTTCTGTGCCTGTGACTGAGGGCGCATCATCTGCGGATCTCCATGCACTGGCAAAAGCATACAGTGATTGGTTATATACAAAGCCTCCCTTTGTACTCCCAGCACAGTGCACATCACCAACCCTGCTGCCCATATTCTTGAAACACATAGAACTTGGAGCTCTGTGCAATGATATTGCCTCGGATGCCAATGCATTGAGTTTGCCATGTTGTGGCCCGGAAATCCGCAGATGCTGCCAAAGCCGCGGTCACTGTATCCGGACTGGAAGTGGGGGGATTCTTTGGAGGTACCCTGGCTGGGTTCATGTCAGACAGGTGTGCGGCTTTACTGCTGCAGCCCTCCATAATATCCCTGACCTAAAGCAACTGCATCCTTGGTGCACAGCAGCTGCATTCCTGGCGCACAGCTGCGGCTCTTCCAATGGCACTATCCTGGTTGGTGTTCAGAAGCTTCCACTCCACAGCCTTCTCGTTATTCTTTGCCAGGACCATGCTAGCGCTCTCCTCAAAAGGCAAACACAAGTGGGGCCAAAAGCCATTTAAGGAATTTATGCATTGAGCATTCTTGATATGTGCTTATCTTCCAAGTGCTCTGCAACAGATAATGGCATGCCATACCACTTGACAAGTGTGTCTTCCTGCAACTCGCCTTGAATCATTGCCAAGGCACAACTTGGCTCTAGCCATGTCGCCTACTCATAGCTAGCCAAGTAGCTCAAGAATGAGGGTATGCAGTCCCATGCACCATGGATCCTCTAGTATTTCATTCATCATGCTAGCTTTATCCCTTGCAGACTGATCCGTTCCAAGGGGGCCGAGAGCACGGTGGGCCACGTCGGGCAGCGAGTCAAGATTGTGATGGTGCGTGTGCAAGCAAGCGCAGGGTTGGCGCATGAGCGCAGGCACACACTTGCTTCACACGTGTCTGCACGTATGTTAACGTGTGCACCAAGTGCGCATGGGTGCTTATATGTGATGTGGTGTGTGTATGTGTGCTTGTGTGCGTGCACGTGCGCTCCAATGCTGACTTGTGCTTGGCTGCCTCGTCTTTGGGGTTCTCCTGTGCCCTCACAAAGTTTTGTCCCAATGCAATGGCCTGTGTGTGCATCATGCTCAGGGAGCCCATGTAAGCACACACTTCCATCTATTTTGTATCTTCATGGGCGGAGCTGCAAAGTTCCCTCTTGAGCTTGACTTGTGGTGGCGTTGTTTGACATACACACTTCAAGACAATGCTTTACACAATTAACATGTCAAGCACCTGCACAGCTGTGGATCTGAAGGTCCCAAAAGCAGGTGTGTACTGCATGCAAATGCCCACCCCGGTGCATGTGTGTTGTTGCAGGGCTATGTTGCCGCTACGTTTGGCATCTTGGCAGCAATCAGGGCAGTGCCAGCGGAAGCTAAGTGAGTTTGAGTTTCTGAGGTTTGCGTTCTTTTTGAAAGACGGAAGCCTTGCTTCTGCCTGCTCTGCCTTTGTTCCCAAACCTTGCTTGGGTGGGGCGCTTGGGAGGCCCTGCTGGGTGAATGTGTTTGCTGTGTGTGTTAGCCTCATGTTTGCTGTGTATGTCAGCCTCATATTTGCTGTGTGCGTGGGCCTAGTGGGGCCTGGAGGGTTGAGTGTGGGACCTGGAGGGTTATACCTGGGAACTAGAAGGCTGTATGTGGCGCCTGGTGGGTTGTATGTGGGGCCTGGAGGGTTGTGTGTGGGACCTGGAGGGTTGTGTGTGGGGCCTGGAGGGTTGTGTGTGGGGCCTGGAGGGTTATACCTGGGACCTAGAAGGTTGTATGTGGCGCCTGGTGGGTTGTATGTGGGGCCTGGAGGTGGCCTCATCTGCTGTATCACCAGCCACCCCATCAGCCCAAAGGCTGCTAAGTTTGTATTTGCAGGGCTGCCACAGGCGCCACACTTAACAAGTTTGTTTTTGTACTGTGTCTCCTGCAGCTCAGGGGCATATGCACGGATCGTAGCTGGCAGGTCTGTCAAGCACTTAAGTGTTCCTGCAGCGTGTGTGTGTGCAAATCATATCTGGCAGCAGTTGATGGTCCCATCTTCTACATGAAATGCCATACCAAGGGCTGGTTGGACGAGGCTCTAATGCTTAACTCTGGCCTCCACCATGTTGTTTGCAGTATCCCACCATTTGGTGTGGGCACATTCCAGCCAACAAGGCATTAGTACCAGGCATATGCTGCAGTGGGTGCAGTGGGCAGTGGGCAGTGGGCAGCCGTTGCTGAAGTACAGGCCTTTGATCTCAAGTTATTTCCCCCCTAACAGACGATTTTGGCATTTGGATATGCTGCAGGTGGCTGCAGTGGGCAGCCATCGCGGGCCTGGGCTTCTGCATTTATGGCCCACATATGCTGATTGGCCTTTGTGGAGCAGAGCTGGTGGATAAGCCTGCAGTTGGAGCCTCACAGGTGAGTTGTTGATTTGGAGATCCTCATGCCAGGGATTGTGTGATAGTACGTACTTTGGCTGCACTCATGTGGGTTTCAAAACCTTGAACCGTGAAAACTTTTCCAAATTTCTTGTGCCTGAGATTTGTGCACACTTGATCCTGTGGAAAAATGCATTGTGCTTCCCCCCCCTGTTTCTTCTTGAATTGCCATCTGAAGCCCACAGGACAGCACTTTCTTTGCCTAGTTATCCACACGCGTATTCTATGAGGCCCATTACCTCTGTTTTCCCTGCGCCAGGTCCGTACTGCATGAATCTCCCTGGACTTGCCCAGACCTGCTGAGCAACAGGTCTCCTTTGTCAGTGTCTAAGATCCTGTGATGACTCTCTGCATGCGTGCCGTTTAAGCCCTGCTTGCTGTGCAACAGCACATTTCCTGTTGCCAACGCAGTGCCTTGCAAAGGTACGCTCACTGAGACTAGCTCAAGCAGAATCGCACAACATGGAGCTCACAGCTGATGCACGCAGGACCGACCCGCAAGCTGGGCAGCAAAGGTCCCTGATTTGCCTCGGATCTTATCTTGGCTTGGAAATGGCCAAGGCTTAGCTTATGCCAGAGCATGGGCTCTGTGCTGGCATGGGTTCAGCCCTGCTGGTTCTTGTGAGCTGCGCTGGTGGGCCTTGTCTAACTTGCACTTGTTGCATGGGCTGAAGTCCTGTTAATGCTCTTTTTATAGTAAAAGCCTCAAACTACCTGAAAGCGCAGGGCTTGCTGGGCCTTGTGAGCTACCTGGGTGCAGCCAACGCTGGCATCCCCCTCTCCTGGGTCGTCAACCGCTTTGGCTGGGATGGATACTTTGCTGGTGCGTGTCTGGGCCAGACATGTCTGCATGTACAGGATATCATGTATGCATGTGCAAGAGAGCATGTATACGGTGTGTGTGCCTACACACACCAAGCCAGAAATTCTCTTTTTAAGGAGAGCAAAGCTTGACCTACCAATTGCTAGCAGTCTTTCAAATGAGCCACACGTGCCAGCATCTTTGCATGTCAATTCTTGTCACGTCCAGCACTCGTTCTCATCCAGTTCTTTATACATATTTATCATCCCATTTTTGCTGAAGCTTTTTTAGCAGCTGTATGCTCATTGCCGAGGTCAAAGGGGAGCAACATATACAAAAAGAGTGCCTCTCCCCCAAGGGATTTTCTAAGAGGCACCTTTAGGTTGGGTTACCTAACTTGTACCTATCATGTTAGGTCAGAAACTGCCATGTCTCCTAACTCTGATGGCAAGCGCTTGAACTTTTTTGACATAAAAGGTCTATTGGCCCCAAACCAGGTAATCGTCTGAAAAGCATCTTGTAATTTACCCTCTGATGGTTTTTAAAGGAGTATTCAATGACTTTGCTGCATTTGCAAGGAACCTCCTCCTCTTGCCCTCCGCTTGCCAGCAAGACCAAACCACATGCCTGGTCACAATACTTAGCAATTGTGTCACAGTGCCCCCCCTTTGTGTTTCATTCCGGTACTCTTGCACTACGTGCTCCTTCTTGCTGCAGCCATGGCCACTGCATGCGTGGGCGCACTGTGCCTTCTGGCTCCCCTTATGGGTGCCAAGAGCCGCACCCAACAGCAGGAGCAGCAGCAGCAGCTGGGTGCTACTGCAGCAGCATGAGTTCCCGCTTTGCAACCAGCAGCAGCAGCAGCAGGAGCAGCAGCAGCAGCAGCTGTAGGGGCCGCAGCATTGCGCACAGCATGAGCACGTACCAATATGTGAATGGTAGCAGGGATGCACAAGGCAAACAGGTCGTATGCACATGCATCTGCATGCCGGCGTGTGAGAGGTTTAAGTGGCAGTCATGTTGCATGGATACAAATTTGGTGATCATATGGGTGATTGTTGCTCATCATCCAATTGTAAGCACGCAGAGTGCTTGCTACAGCACCTGAGTGCAGCGTGCACACCTGTCTTTAAGCAGCATGTAGTACAGGCAGGGGTGCTTTCATAAGGTTCACTCTTAATCATGGGCCAAATCTCAACATTTTGTCATAAGCTACGCTCATCAGTGCAATGTACTTTCATGGTATTGTGTTGAATTGTCCTATTTTTCATCAAGTCAACTTAAGTTGTACAGTGACTTGAATACTGATACAGTGAGCCATAATTGTTCAACAAGGAACCCTACAGGACTGCCTACCATGTGTTTTCACTATGAGGATCATGTTGCATACTGTGAACTTGCCATCAGGGCAATTATATGATATTGCTTCATTTGGAGGGATGTTTGTGTGTGTTCATTCAATGATGCAGAGTGCTTCATTGATATACATATGTACTCAAAGACAATTATTAAAATGATGCAGGAAAAAGTTCCCGATCAATTATAAATTGCCTTTTTCATGACCACCTTCCATTTTGGTTCCCTAGCTACTAGCTAGGGATAGTAGTAGTATTCGTTTTGCACTAGCCTTATGTTCATGACCACACAATCATGTTGAAGCTTTGCAAGTAAAAAGCAGTATTTATGATCACACAAATATGAAGCTAAATGAGTGCAAAGCATTGTTTGCCTCCGGGGCCTCAAATTAGTGTCTATATTTTGCAAGGCTTGCAGCTCCGCTGATGGCACCACATGCTTTTAAACATAGTCTCATAGCTCAACAAGTTTTGAACTTAAAAGCCTGATTTTTTCCTGTACAAGTAGCCAACAATACCTAACCTTGACCTTTTTCACATAAATAAATTCAATTTAATCAGCACCATTGCAATCAGGTTTCAATCAGGTTCGATCCATTTCAATCAGGTGGCTGCAGTAGTAGTGACATTGGTTGCCTGAATAGTATCAAGTGCTCTTACTTAAAAATGATTTATCTAAGACCGTCTTAGAACACACAGTTAGTCACTTACTGTGTGTTTTGTGGGTTTGCTTCAATTCTATGTTGTGACAACTACTGATGTCCAGATTTGGGAATCTGTTCAGGATACTTGAAAACAGTCGCATTGCGCGTCATCTTACACTGTAAGTAAAACTGTAATTGGCAATGTGGAAAAGGTTTATGTTTAGCACTGCATATAGCATAGTGTACAGGCTGCATCTAGAAATTCCACGCAAGGAAGCTCAGGCAAAAACACAATTGTGACATGTATCTCTCTCAGGAGCTCAGGCTAAATAGGTCACACAAAATGCTTAAGAACTTGCATTTGCGTTTGCTTTACCGACATTTTTGCTGATCGCATGCATTTCTGCTAAATGATTGACCATTGCCATTTTCTGGCTCTAAAGGCCTTTAAGAAAGAAAGAAAAACCTACGCAAGCAGCAAAAAGCTCCTCACATCAATTAAGAAAAAGGGGCCACTTGGGAAGAAAAGCCATTCACCAGAAATCTAATCTAATGTATTTGAGCAAATGTGGTGTGTTGACTGGCTGCTGACAGCGACAGTGTACACCCAGCAGACAACAGGCTGCCCGCGATGAGACTGAGGAGCCTCTGATACCCTTATCCTTCCCTACACGTTCTCTCTTTCGCTTCAGCCTGCAAATAGGCAAAGTCAGCACTGTATGCAGCTGCTGTCGGATGCACTCACACTGGACAGGGATTGGACTGGACTGGACGGGGCTGGGCGCTGCCACGCCTGTGTGCCCCCCAAGGGCTAGAGGGGTCTACTCCCTGGCGACATGTTACAAGGTCGCTAGGAGCAAACAAGGTATTACTGCAAGTTCGTCTTTGACGTGCTCAAATACAGCTATGGCTGAACTGACAACAGGATCAAATACTCCTCCAACTGACTCAACCGACCTCCAGCTCACAATGCAGCATATATCTGGCACTGCATAAATCTGGCGTGACATGCCCTTACCATAATAGATAAAGACATGTTGCATGTATTTTATCGATTTCTATTAGGATTGAGTTCAATTGCTATCTCTCAAAGCATGAAACTCAAAGCTTCAATCAACATATCGTTGAAATCAATCAGGAGGATTGAAAGAGAACCGCAGGAGGCGATTAAAACCAATCGACTTTTTTGACTGTATGACACTCACTGAGTTGAGTCAATTGGCAATTGAAGTACCCTACAGACTCGATTGACTCAATACTTCAGAAGTAACAGGTTCTATTGAAGTACCAATTGAAATAGCTCTGATTGAAATCAATCACCAACCAATTTCAAAAAGCCTGAAATTTTTCTTGTTTGTCTTGATGCTTCAACTCTTTTCCAGGAGTGCTGACTTCCTTCTTTAACGCATCAAAGGCACATTGCTGTTTAGCACCCCATTCCCACTTTGCTGACTTTGTCAGTAATGTATTCATAGGATGTTTTCACAAAAGTTACTAACCGTAGTAGGGATGTAACACCTACAAAAGCCCGCGAATTATAAGACACTCCTGAGCTGACTGGCATTTGCGGATGCATACAAAGCCTTTACTATTTCTTATCGTGGCCCTTAATTTGTTTAACGGCAAACTTGGCTTCGCTGGGGGACAGCCTGCTGAGCCCCTGCTGACTGACATTATGACCAAAAAAGTCCACAGTGTCAGAACAAAGCACATTTTTGCAGGTTTGGGCCACCCATTTCTTACGTCAGGGCAAAGAAACATACAATCCTGTAACAAAAAGGCTGCTGATGGTGCTGAAGAGTCATGCATGAGTGTGGTCTAGAGCCTGTATAGCTCAATTGGTTCCGGGCGGCAATGTGGCTCTGCAACACTTCAACTTAAAACAATAGCTCCACTCCCCATTGATGTAGGGAGTGATTTCACTACATACGTAGTTTTCCTTTTCTTTCCCACTGCGAGAAAGACTTTACAAGCTGACATGCAACTGAGTTCACGGTGTAATGATTGCTGGACATCCCACATCCTATCTGCTATTGATGGTCTGACACAATCCTACATGCCATGAACTTCATGTATTCAAAGAAAGGCTGCCGAAGCCCATTGATCTCAGTCGTGTTCTTGTGGACCTCAGGGAGAGGCACCAGGAATACTGGGCACCTTATTCTGATACACATCCACGAGAGCACAAGAGCAAATGCTCAACTTCAAGTAATCATGAATGGTGCGCCCTCTCTACAAAGAGGGCCCTGGTCATGCATCGTCGTACATTCTTCCCAGACACATGCTTCTTGTCCTTCCTCGTGATGTTAGCCACCGTGGAATGTTATCCGCCGCGCTGTGACAGCACGGCACACTTCAGACTTAGTACCCACATCCTACGAGTTGAAACAAAGACCCGGACCCACAATGCTTCCTCTACTCAATACAAGTACAAGGCTTGTAACCTGTGCAATGCTAAAGATGTACAAGATGAGCAGCATGTGCTTTACCACTGCACCTATCTTTACGTGATCTCTCTCCACAGGACTAACGCGCTGAGACGCGCGTCTCAGCTTCCTCCCACAGGTTTCCACAATGTGTCTTTTCCGGGTCAAAACAACAACAAGCTATTTTTTCCTTCATGCACCTATTGCCTTTTGTGAGCAGCCTGCTCTGCTGCCTGAGGCTAGTACTCGCAATTCTTGACTGAAGCCTTCAGTGAAGGCCTTTCTTATTAAACCTTGTAAAACCTTAATAGTCGATGCTATGTAGCAAGAAAGCATCCATCTTGTCCCTCAGACACCTTCTTGCCTCAATTATTGCGGTGTTTTTCTAGATCTGGGTTCTGGTTCAACCAAGTGGCAGGCTTGATCATCAAGCCTTGATAGGCTTCAGCTAAACTGGCCGGTACAGCTATTCAAACCTTACCCTACTAGGATGATGTAGTATGAAATCAAGAATAGTTTCATCTCGTGTTGATCCAGTTTGTTTGCCAAGCTCATCATGCCAGTTTCCAGGGACAAGTGTCCTGGCAAAGCTGCCTGTGTGCAGATTATCAACAATGCAAGATACAGTCATGACTCATGAGACAGGAGTGCCAAAAATCGAGTCATTCCAGTCAAATTAAGTCTGGGCAAGCACAGTAAAGGCAAAGAAATTTCGCGTTTCTATCATTATGCTTTGTGCTTGAACACCTGGCCTTGTTACTTGTGGCCCCTTCATTGCAATTCAATTGTTGGTCAAATTTGGTCTTGTTCATGCATCTCTGCCTGGTCCAAGGAAGGAAATCATGGCAACTCCAGCCGGAGGAGCCGATAGGCAAGCTGCAAACCCCAACCTTCAACATTGGAAGTGTATTTCTTCAAACCATGAGCAGCCATCCTGCTTACGTCAGAGTGTCTATGTCTATGTACAAAGGCAATCTGCAAAAGTTGCAGCATGCCCAACGAGTGTCACCCCTCATTCATTTCAAGGCAGTCCATTCTTCTTTGAGCCAGACATCCTGGTCTCAGCTTGACCATGCTCTGTTCCATTGCCTGCTCAAGACCTTATAAATACCTTATTTTTATACTTACCCGGCTTAAAACTTCAGGAACGAGAAGATTTTGCCAAGACCTTTCTCCTGCTTTTGGGGCTTTTTCTGCGAAGAAGTGACTGCAGCGAGTAAACCTGCACGTGGGCATGCGATTGGGTGTGCCTCTGTGCATGGTTGTTTGTCGATCATGCGCATGCATGCTTGTGGACATGTATGTGTGTACGCGGGATTGTGTTTGGAAGCGGAAGTAGCAGATGTGGCCAGGTTGGTAAGCTTCTTCTTTGTTCAAGATGCCGATGTTCCTGTCTGTGCAGGGGCTGCACCAATTGCCTTTGGCACAGCTCAGCCATAGCAAAAAGCCCGGGCATCGCCTGCGCAGCTACCGCACCTGGAGGCAGCCCTGAGGGTGAGCCATGCCTGTGTTCTTGCTCCCCCCCTGGCGGTCCTCCATTTGAGCCCTGGTGATCGGGCGGGGGACGCGGCCTTGCTGCTGCTGCTGCTGCCTCAGCAAACGCCGCCTCCACTTCAGGCGAGGGTAGCGGGGGCCCTGGCCAAAGGGGGTCGTGCTGCATGTGAGCATGTAGGGATGGTGACGGTGATGACGTTGAGCGTACGAATGATTGGTGCGTGTGAGCATGTATGGACGGTGGCGCCACTTAGCATTTGAGTGGTGCATACCTGGCATGCAGGCTAGGCGGGGGCAGCAGCTGGCCCTGCTGTGGCGGATTCTGCTGTGTGTGCGCATGCTGGCACCATTTGCACTGTATCACAAGCATCTTTTGGACAGTGTGGAAGAGGCCTTACATGCTTGTCTGGATGTCTGCGAGCTAGCGTGCTTCCATTACAGTGTGTGCTTGCATTACAGTGTGTGCTTCCATCACAGTGTGTGCTTGCATTACAGTGTGCGCTTCCAGTACAGTGTGTGCCTCCATCACAGTGTGTGCTTGCATTACAGTGTGTGCTTCCATTTCAGTGTGTGCTTGCATGTGACTTGCATGCGACGGTGCACAAGTGCACACACCGGAATACCACATGCCCGATCCATTGGGATGACACCTGGTTGATTGAGACACCTGGTTGATTGAGACACCTGGTGGGCCCATTGTGGAAAGGCACCTGGGCTCTTGTGGGACGGCACAGCAGCTGATCTACCGAGGGGCGCCACCTGGTTAAACCATTGGGATGACACCTGGTCGATTGAGACACCTGGTGGGCCCATTGTGGAAAGGCACCTGGGCTCTGTTGTGGGACGGCACAGCAGCAGATCTACCGAGGGGCGCCACCTGGTCAAACCATTGGGACGCACCTGGTCCATCGGGACAACCTTGGCGTGCACGGTGTAGCTGATGCTGTCGGTGGTGGCCTCCTCCTGGCCCTGGGCCACAGTCAAGCTCGTCTTCAGGATGAACGTGCACGTCTCCTCAGGGTCCAGCGTGGTGATGAGCGGCAAGGTGACCTGCGCACAGGGTAGGGATGGGCGAGCGTCAGGCAGACCGTCAGGCTGAAGGTGGTGATAGGTGGCAATTGATGTTAGCATGCGTAGCCATGCAGCAAGGCCGTACGCAGAGGCGCTTCCAGCTGATTGACAGTGGGTGGCAGGTTGACCTGTGCAGCCAGGATCTTACGGGCCTGAGCATGAGGTTTGCGCAGCCAGGACGCTGCTCCAGCCCGGATACGCATGCACCTTCCACATGGTGTCCAGCATGGTGTGGTGATGGGCATGGTGGCCTGTGCGGCCATGCGGCAACATGCGGAAGCCGACCTGTGCGGCCATAAGACAACCTGCATGGCCATCCATCGGCCATGACCTGTGCAGCCATGGGGGCGACCTGTGTGGCTGTGAGTCAACCTTGACCTGTGCAAAGTGGCCTGGGCAGCCATAACGTACAGATCCTTTGAAATGATGCTTGCAGCCATACCACAAACACCTCTTGCTGAGTTGATGGGCTTATGTATGCAGAGGTAAGCCTCTGACTTGTGCATGCACCTTCGCCTCACCTGTCAGTCAAAAGCCTGCTCCCTTCTTCTGGTGCAGCATGCAGAAGCAGGGAAGGACCACACAATCCGCACAAAAGGGTCATGTGTACACAAACTTTTGCAGACAGTAAAAAGTCCTCTTTGTCCACTTTTGTATGAAGGCTGCTCAAACACGACCTTCAAAGGACCGTGAAGTACATGCACAAGCCTTTCCTGGCTCAAGAGCTAGAATACATACAAAACACAGCAACGAACACATGCACACTCTTTCGGAAGCACAGCTTCTTTTTTTTAACGTCTTCATCAAGAGAAAGCTACGGCCCTAAGGTCAAAGGTAAATTCAAACTCATGTCCCCACCTCCAACATAGCCTTTTTGCCGCTCAGGGACTTGACAGGAGGCATTTCAGTGTAAGGGTCTGACGGGCATGACAGCTTGGAGTGCTTCAGTTTCATGTGGCATCCTGTGGCACAAGAAGGGCAGGTCACCAACAATGCGGATTGCGAATTGCAACCCCCAAGTTTTGCATATTAGTACTGCATCGGCATACTTTGGAACAGGGTTGTGTTATTCGCCTGTTTTTGGATTTGCAACGTGCGAATGGTTCAGTAAAATACGGAATACGCCAAATGATTTGATTGGAAATTCGCCTGTGAGCTTTGTGAGAGGAGGCGGAGGAGGGGGAGGCACTAACTGACACCAACTGACCCTCCCCCCTCCCCCCATCCCCTGATTCCACAAACACACATTTACAACAGTGCTTAAGACTAGGCTGTTAACATGGGGCTAGTATATGTTGCAAAACGGAGGAAGATAGGTGCATCGCAGGGTTCATTTGGGGAAGGTTTCTAAAATAAGAAAGAAAGAATTTTTGTTTTACAGTGTGGCGAATGATTTGGTAAAATTCGAATTCGACCGGCATGTGGCTTGGGCAAGGAAGACCAGCTGGCAGCAGCACAGAGATTGTTCTGAACGTGACAGACCCATTGAGCGGGATTCGCATACCAAGCAGGGGGAATGCACAGAGCAAGTTTGGTGCAGAGATCAGATGGACGCAGAAAGTTAAGTCAGAGGTATGATGTTGCTGACGAGATACGGTTTTGATGTCATACCTTGTAGATGCATGCTGAGATGAGCATGGACCTGAAGCACTCATAGGCTGAGAGGGCCTAGACATCAAGTACCAGAGTGTGCTGCCTTGAGGCATGAGAGATATGCCTGCTTGTGTTGCTGAGGCCAAGAGGGCCCAGTCTGAGATGAGCACCTGAGAGTGCTGCCATGCGGTGCATAGAGATGTACCTGCTGCGGTCAAGTTGCTGAGGCCAAGTCTCTTGGCCCAGACCATGAGATTCAATGTGGCCAAGAGGGCAAAGACTGAGCTGAGACTAAGACTTAAACATACCCACAGAGGTGGGGAAAGGTTGAGGCTTGGAGTATTGCTGCACCCAGCACGAGGACAGGGGAGGACAGGGTACTGTCTGTTATGCTGTGTATGCTTCAGGCCTTGCAACTCCAGTATGTGTTCTTTCAAGGTATTGTAATTTTGCTGTGTTTTACATAAGCTGCATTGCTCGAACAACTTTTGCCTTATTTGGTGTAAAAACTCGTCTGTGTTAATGCTTCATCATTTCCCTTGGAACATGATATATCTGACATTCAGCACCAGATGCTTGCACTTCACTACTGAATGGGGGGGATGTAGACTTAATTTCCTTCAGACGCTGAATTGTTCATGATGATGATTCAGCATGATATTCTGAATGATTTAAGATGCGTGAGTGACCCATCCCTGCTTTGGAACATTGCATTTGCATCATGCTTTTTGATAGGAACGGGCCATTTTCCAGGCAAAAAGCAGGCTAACCCATTGTACACAGCTTCAGTGCAAGATTGAGGTTGGCAAGGCACCGCAAATGCTAGAAATCATGAGCCTGGGCATGTTCCGATACATCGGGGCAATGACACATTAGGAGAACCACGTCAGAGAAATGACATATGGTTCTCCCTAGCGTGCATGTGTGCACGACTCAATTGAGACGCTGGGTCATCATATAAATGACACACCTTTGAAGTTCTTAAATTCCAAGGCAAAAAGGGTGGGCTTTACTGTGGAGGATGCACAGTAGATCTCAGACTGGGGGTACGTGTCAGGCAGCCATCCGAGCCTGAGGTTGCCCAAGGACTTGCGGAACTGAAAAGAGGAAAGAAGCAAGATACATCGAGATGTTAATTAGCAGCCTCAGCTCAAAATGCTACCTTCACACACT
>LKMJ01001304.1_pt1 | contig 21731 bp, 23 predicted proteins | sample 643391 | NCBI WGS metagenome assembly LKMJ01 (sample SAMN04112250, study PRJNA286221) | soda lake metagenome | biome: soda lake; feature: Kulunda Steppe; material: water; isolation source: sample PL-Br10 brine of Picturesque Lake | place: Russia: Kulunda steppe | collected 2010-07
ATTCGGCAGGGTGTGAAATGAGGGGCTCACAAACCGTGACATAAAAAGGCCAGACGACATAGCACGGGCATAATATGCAGTAAACCTGCGCTACTTTTCGGGACGCTGCTTTAGTTGTTTTTAACTAAGTGACCGAGGAGTCAACTGGTAATCGCATGCATTCACTCCCAGCACTAGCCTCGATTCGAGGGATCGACTCGTTCGAACTTTTGGTGCCATTACAGCTGTCAGGGGAATTTCTCCACTGGGCAGTCGTATTCTTCGTCATCGCCATCATCGCGGCGATCGTTGGCGCTCGGGGGGTGGCTGGTGTCACCATGACGGTCGCGAAATGGTTTATCGTTATCTTTCTCGTGTTGGCGGTCATTTCGATACTGCTCTGAGAAAAAGACACGCACACCAGATCCGAAGATGGTATTTTACACATAGACATTGTTAGATGAATACGAGCGGTCGTTATCGAACCACCGATATCGCGCGAATCACACCGGTGACCCGTCCCCGGTCCGGCCTGGGCGCGTGTCCGAGTTCGGCGATAAAATCGGCGGCAAGAGTTGCTTGATGTTGATTTCAATGGGCGTCGGGTCCACCCGCCGGGTTCCGGTGTCGATCTCGAACTCGTCCGGGAAGTAGTTTCCGACCTCAACGCTGTGAATCCCGCAGTATCAGCGGACCGATCGCGAGGGTTCGCTTTGCGGCCGTCGCGATTCGCAGGATATACGCCGTCAGCAGGAAGAACGGCACGAGCGTGATCGTGAAGGTGATCGCAACGATCCACAACAGCGTCTCGACGCCGAGAATCCTCCCGGTAAACGTCGTGGCGTCGACGAACGTGATCATCGCTCCCGAGACCAAAAGCGCCGGAATCGCTGCGTAGAGAATGTATCGCGAGAGATTGATCAGCTCCCACTGGAAATACAGCGTCTTGATGTGCTCGCGAGCCGGGCCGAACATCGCGAAAGACGTCCGCAAATCCTCGAAGGCGTTCCGTTGTTCCTCACTGATGTCGTCCTCATAGTCAGACAGCAGCCGATCGATCTGGAAGATTTTCCAGGAGTAGTTGTAGTCCATCGAGGCGTAAACAACGTCGAACGTGCCGAACTTTGCGTCCTCGAGTTTGTCGCGGACGGTCCCGGCGTTGCTGGTGATGCTGTCCACGAACTCGCCGACCTCGTTCCTGAGATTATCCTCGTCTGTCGACTCCATGGTATCCTCGAGGATCTCGGCGCGTTTCCGTGTCACGTCGATGATCTCCCGGAGAAGCGCCGACGGATCGGCCGGTGCCGGCCTATCAGTGAGCTCTTTGATGTAGTTCCGGAAGTCAAGCGTTTCGCTCATCTGCGTTCGCTGTTCGCCGAGCGGGGCGTTCTCCTGTGAGATTATCAGTTGGCTAATGGTGACGACGATGGTAACACCGGTGATCAGCGCCCCAATCATCTGTGCATATAGCGACTCGATGACTCCCCGGGTCTGCAGTAGATCCGAGAGCGTCGGTTCGAAGAGGCTCCCGAGCATAAACAGCCCGAAAAAGGCTCCCGCAAGGATACCAGTGACGACCTCCCGGTTCGCTCCGAGGAGCAGCCAGAGCTTGATCCGACTCTCGTCGGTCCGCTTGGGCATCGTGTCCTGAGTGCTGACTTCATCCTCATCGGAGTCGTCACTCATCGGCGTCACCACCCGCCGGCCGCTTGAACACGAGATACTTGGTGCCGCCGCCTTCGTACTCGATCGTATTGACGAACTCCCAGCCCTCTCGCCCGTATTCGTTGAGGAGCTTCTGCGGATCGCTCGCTTGCTCCATCGTCGCCTCGCGGGGTGGCCGTACCGTCTCATACTCCCAGACGGTTCTCTCGTCAGTTTCCATACTCGTATATCGGCAATTCGCCGAAAAAAGGTTCGTATTCGCACAGTTCAGTTCGGCCATGAGATCGACTTACATAAGGAACGACATCAGCGTAAGGCAGACAGTCGCTTATACCGCTGGCTGCAACTGCTTCAAGCAGTAGCGGACAGCACCCCGTGGTTCGGCCCAGCTGTTGGCGTACATCTCGAGGAGATACTCACGGAAGTACCACCCGGCAGTATTACTCCGATAGAAGGACACAGCTGAATATTTCCCCCGGAGACGTATATCCTTCTAACTTCGCCGGCACGATACGCGAAAAAAGAGTAATCCCTCGGTGCATTGACATCGGCAAGAGCAGCTGATTCAGAACAGGGGCCGCCCCGCTGCTCTCTAGCCGAGCTTCACATTCGGGATTTGAGTCGGATTTCGTCGTCGGTTATCTCTTCGATGCTGTCTTCCCGAAGGGCATAAGTATCTTCGTTGCGGTCACCCCAGCCGAGTTTGGATTTGATCGTATCAGCGATACCGGGGTCGGGATCGACGTGGGCAGTGCCGTGCTCGACGTTGACAACCCGGCCGATCGTTTCGTTTTCGTGGACGACTTTCTTGCCTTCGTCGTCGTCAGTAATGGTGCTAGCCATACGACCACACAACTACCTCACAGTGACTTGGTTCTGGTGCTTGCAAATGCTGGATTCACGTACCCAAACCGGGTTAACGCGACGGCGGGAGCCCGGAGGTTGGTGCGTCGTACAGCGGAGTGAAAGGGAGTATCATCGCCACCCGACGGGGGCGACACCCGCCCATCGGCGCGGTGTCTCGGTTCTCTGTGGAGAAACGATGAATGCCGACGGGATTTTCGGTGCTATAGATCAGGATCTGAAGCCAGTCTCACGTTGTTTCGTCCCCGGATCCTGTATCCGGGCGATTCGACCTGTAGTTGAACGAAGCAGCGAACGCAGAGAGGATTAACAAAGAGGAAGTTCCTTACTCAGAGACAGTTTGGCCACAGTAGTAAGATATTTATCAGGCCGTAAATTTCCACTTTCGAGCGATCCTCGTCCCTTCGTGCGCTTCGAATCGTGGCGGTCGAGCGTCCGAATAGTATGTAAGTAACAATTAAGCACCTCTACTATCTGTTAGTGTTATTTCCTCGGAGTCTGACGCCACAAGTAACGGAACCACGTTAATAATAGCGTCAACGGCGTTAGTACTCATCCATAACGAAATTAATATTGTTATTTAATTGAGTTTCTACTTTCGAACTATCCGTTCAAGTAAGTCCATCGTAATTGATGTATTATAAATCTATACAACAATGTGACAGAACTTTGAGCGAGGAACCGATCCGATCTCGGTTGACGTACCATGGCCCGTCGAAGTCGTTCGAAAATCGCCTTACTGGAGCTATTCACCGGTTCGACGAACCCGCGTGCGATGGATCGTGGTTAGTCAGGAGTACACAGCGAGGCGAGTCAGATCTCGGCCGATCAGTGACCGAGATTGCCCGCCTCAGCGGCCATAGCGACTGGATTAAGTTAGATTCAATGAAGCACACCGAGCGATCTGATGGAACCTGGTATTCACATCATCTCGCCTTTTTTATCAGATATAAATATAAGTAAAATATTAGAAATTTTTGGTTCCAAACGCTCACGTAAAGCGTTCACGACGAGACACAGAAAGCCGAGTTACAGCCCGCCAGCGATGCCTGCCCGGATCACGTTGCATTCGATGGAACAGCGATCCGATTCTGAAACCAACAAATCTCTGTACAAAAGGTTATTTAAACGACTTCGACGTCAGTGAACTCTCGATGTCACGTTCTGGGAAAGTGCATCGATCACATCGGCGACGGTCGCATCAGGTGATTCCTCAGCGAGTTCTCCACAGGTTGTTTGAACACGGTTCGATCGCTCGGCCGTGACGCGAGAGATTATTCAGATAACCGGCGAGGCTCGAGGTTCGCGGCGTTAAGAAATTCACGACGACGAGAGAGTAACCGAGATTTTCGACCAGCCGGACACTATTTTCCACAATAGCGTCTATATTTACGACGGGAGCGGACAGTCACGACAAGTATTAAGGGAATTACTGTTGTCATTAAATTATGGCATCACATATCCTTGTACCCGTCGACGAGTCTGATCACGCCGAACGAGCGTTCGAATTCGCGCTGGAGAAGTTTCCAGACGCGCAGATGACGGTACTACACGTGATCGATCCAGCAGAGCGGTGGGCGTTTCCGGATCCGAGAAAGTTCCCATCGCAGGACGAATTCGACCGCGCCATAGAGGAGGCGGCGGAGTTCCTCGAAGAGTACGTCGATCGGGCAAAAGCCGAGGGCGTCGACGCGACAGCAGCTCACGAACTGGGAAAACCAATCCACGAGATTATAGCCTACGCCGACGAGAACGACGTCGATGGGATCGTTATGGGAAGCCATGGCCGTTCCGGTCCGTCCAGAATCCTCCTGGGGAGCGTCGCCGAGGCTGTCACCCGACGGGCGTCCGTTCCGGTCACCATCGTTCGATGACGGCCACAGGGTAAACTCTGATATCCCAGCGTGGAACCTCGATCGAACACTCAAGGATTACACGACTACCGTTGAACCGTGTAGATGGTATCAAGCGGTTGAACTGTCGTACATTTTTTCGAACGCCTGTTCGCCCCGGATCAACTCGTCGACCCCATCGGTAAGCGTCACCTCGCCGAACACGGTCGCTCGATAGTACGTGTATAGACCGTCCTGTCCCCGCTCCGTGCGCTGGCGCTTCTCGACGAGACCGACATCGACGAGCTCGTTGAGGTGATAGTGGAGCGTGCTGTCGTCGATTTCGATTGCATCCTCGAGTTCCTTCGGGCTCATCTCGCCCCCGTGGACGAGTCGATAGAGGATTTCGTATCGGGTGCGGTGGCCGACCGCGGCGTGCATTGCGAGATACTCGTCGAGACAGAGGACGCTGTCCTCGGGCAGCAGGTCCGCCGGATCGTCCGGGGGGTCTCCGCCGACCGTCCGCGTTTGATCCGTCGCCATCGTACGTCGAGCTATGAGCCGGAGACGCTTAGTCATTGTCAAGCCGAGAGTTCTCAAAAAAGCACCTTTTTATATACTAACGCTTGATACGGATATTCATGAGTGTCGAGATCACGCGCGAGTTGATCGCTGACAGACTCGGGCGCGCGAAATACGACCGCTTTCTCTTCTATCTGATGGGGCCGTACAAGTCGTTCAACCTCAACTACGTGCTCAACGAGGAGGAACGCCGCGAAATCGAAATTGGCGATCTCCCCGGACCGTTGCGCCGGCTCTTCGGAAACAAGGACGACATCGACGCGGCGCAGGCGCTCTTGCGTCGCGTACAGGGGGAACTCCGAACCGAGCCGGGCGTGAACGCGTTTCTCGCGCTCGACGTCGACGTCGATACAGACGACGTGGATGCCGTGACCCAGAGCATCGAGTACGCCCGGTGTAGCAACGCGACTGCGTTCATCGTACCGTTCCTCGGCCACAATTTCGGCGTCGGGGAAGAGGCTGGCAGTATTCTCGAAAATCTCGCGGACACGCACGGTGAAAGGCTGGTCTTCGTCCACGAGGATGACGTGACGAGTGCGATGATCCGTTCGGCGTCAGTTCGGTGGGATTTGCGAGTCGAGACTTACGAAACCGAAGACGAACTCGTTGCCACGCTTCGGCGGTTCGCCGGCGGGGTCATGCACCGTGAACGGCGGGGAGTTCTCCGTCGTCTGGATTGATTACCGTTTGTCGCTATTGCAATCGGTAGAACTATGTACTCATTCTTTGCGTCAGGGTGGCCAGCGACGAGACGCTGGGCTCGGTCTGAACCGTGATGTGCTGTCCGCTGTTAGTCGAAAGTGGTACAGCCGACAGTATGAGGCGTTGTGTGACCGGCAAGCGGTCACTCAGATCCTCGCTGATCGGACCGAGAAGTATATCAACTTTCTAAAGAGATATACTATATGATTGTTTCGCCAATCCTGAAGCCAAGCCGTCTGGAATTCCTTCTTATAGGGTTACTGTTACTTATATTTTTGATTGTTTAAGCGCTCCCGGATACTATCGATAATCATGTGCGGGGGTAGCTCCATTTTCAGCACGCGATCCGCATCGGCTATTCATACTGCCGACTGTATTTATTTCACACTGCAACGGACAGTATACGGTGTTTCAAACCGACAGCTGTCGAAATCCGCGACGTGAGTTTTGCGGAACTACAGCCGACAGTAGCAGAATCTCGACGGAGCTAAAAAGCGAGGTCCAACAGAAGACCGTCGAAACCCTGACACCCCATCAACAGGCGCTATACGAGAACATCTCTCGAAGACGTGTCAGTACGGCCTGATCGTCGCCGAGGGGGAAACCGTGGACGCACGTATCGCCCGTATCAGTATGGCGCTGCGGTACCGCTTCCTCACGCTGACGGGGCGACCGTTACAGAGAGTGATCGTCTTCGAGGTCCGTCACACTCGACCAGAAGGATCGATTGCCAGGTTCCTAACGCGAGTTCCCCATCTCGGACCGGGATAGCGACGCTCCGTCCCAGAAGCGACGATCGCAGGTGCGCGTCGGCGTTGTCATCGAGCGCGTCGTGCTTCCAGCCGTCGGGGGACGAGAGCCCGGCGACGAACTGCTCGATATCCTCGATCAGTCGCGGTTCGGCTTCGTTGATCGAAATCGCTGCAGTCGTGTGGTCGACGAAGACCGTACAGACGCCGTCTTCGACAGCGGGCAGTTCCGCGGCGACCTGATCAGTTATATCGACGACGTCGATCGAACTGTTCGTCTCCACGTGGAACGTCATAGCCGGGAGATTCGTACTCCGAGACTAATAGTTACTGATCGGGCCCCGCTGAAAGTCTCGATCGAGAGCGGGTCTCCGTGGGCGTACCGAATAGAATCTCACCCCCGGAAAACCGTCGAGCTCTGCGAAATTATCGGCTTTCGACTCTGGCGTCTGTCGGAGAGATATTCAAAGGAGATTATCCCGATATCCCGCCACTGCCCCTGTCTCTCGCGTCTCGGACGACTGACGAGATGAACGGCCAATCCGAACGGAATCGATACCCCCACGATGGGAGCAAACAATTTCGTCGAGAAGGTCGAACAGTACGGGTACACGAAACCGGCCCACCGCAGAGAGCACCAACGATCTCTCGTGTCGTCCGGACGGGATTGAAATACTCCCGGCCACTCTATCGGAAAACGTCAGATGTTATTGTATTTCTGGAGTACCGAAGCGCGGTTTGTATCTCCCGATCGCATAGAGAATCAACGGCACGCCGACGAGCGTCGGCCCCATCCACCGGACCAGCGGCGGCAGCATCGTGAGGTTCACCGTCACCGTCGCCGTTACCGTTGCGATGTAGCCGCCACCCATGAACGCGATATGACGCTCGAACCACGGCGTCCGCTCCGGGACGGAGACACGAAGTTGACGAAGCTCCCGAACGGCGAGTACTCCGCCGATCAATCCGAACACCGTCAGGACCGATCCGAGATCCATTACACCAGTTACTGCCCCGTATCCACCAACACCGATCATACCGACGCCTGCGACGATCATTGTACTCTGGAGTGCGTAATCCGCTGTCCCCGGATCACTCACGCCGGAACGTCGGCGGAGAATGATTCGATAACCTGCCGCGATCAGGTAACCAGTAAACACCGCGATCGCGAACAGAAACCAGTTGTCCGCCCAGATCGAGAGCGGGAACGCCGTCACGACGACGATCGCCATCGTGATGCCGTAAACCCTTCCGGCACGATTGTGCCGAGAACCCCCCTTCATCGTCACGATCGCGGCAAATCCAGCGAACAATGCGATCACGCCAGCGAGGACGTGCACCCATAGAATCGGATCTGCCACGATAGTTTGCCCGCTCGATTCAACGAGCCACAGCGGCGTCCCGCCGAACGTACTCACACTCATATGGAGACATACTGGAGGCCGGAGGGAATATGTTTCACCAAGATGTTGGGCCAACCGTCTTCCTCAAGCCCACATTTAAGTCGATATCGCGACATGAACGAGACGAGATGGGATGAGTCACGGATGATTAGTGCGCAGTTTCGGATTCAGCTCCCGGACGGGCTCTGGGTCACGGAGGTATCTCAGGCGTTCCCGCGGGCGACGTTTCGGTTGCTCTCCGGGTATCGGATCGACGACAGCGCGATCGAACTCGGAGAGGTAATCGCCGACAGCCCGCCGGAAATCGTCGAAACGATGCGGAAACACTCCTCCATCTCGAACTACGAGCTGTTAGAATCGACCGAGCGCCGAGCTCTCGGAAAGTACGAGACGAGCGATACGGACCTGTATGAGTTCGTCGAGGCGTCGTCGCTAACGATCGAATTTCCCGTCGACGTCCGGGGCGGGTGCTACGAGTTCGATCTGACGGGAACACGTGAAGAGCTCGATCACCTTCGAGAGGTACTAGACGCCTCGCCGCTTTCATACAAGCTCCAGTCGCTCGTCGGGTCAAACGATCGCGAGGAGCTGCTCACGGATCGTCAACGGGAAGTACTCGACGCCGCGATTCGGAACGGCTACTTCGAGGTGCCGAGAGAGTGTACGCTCGAAGAGCTCGCCGCGACGCTCGACGCCGACAAATCCACCGTGAGCACCGTGATTCGGCGTGGTGAAGGGCGAGTTCTCAAATGGTTTTTGACAGGAGCGCGAGGTGAATGAAATTCGAAAGACGCCGACGGTTATCGGATGTGTCACTTCATTTCCACTGATTCGCAGTCCGGTGAGGTTCGCTCGCGAAGCGTACACACAGAAATCGCATACAACGCGTCGTGAATCACCCCGGCATTCGCCTCGACCGCCCGGAGATGTGTTTTCACGACCGGGCGTGATCGGCTCGAATACAGGCGTCCTGTCGAAGGACAAGAGATCTGTCCGGACGCCGTCCAGCCCGTATTCGACCGGAGGCGCTCCCGGTTTCGATTGCTCCTATCAGCCCACTGACGAGCGACAAAGGATCAACGGTCGATGTATCCGTCTTCCCAATCCCGGCGTGCATCGATCTCTCGTCTCCCCCGTCGCGTCGGCGCGTAGAAATTGGTCCGTTTGTCACGCTCTCCTTTCTCGACCAGCCCCTTCTCGACGAGCGTGTTGCGGTTCGGATACAGCCGTCCGTGATGAATCTCCTTCTCGTAGTAATCCTCGAGTTGGTCTTTGACCGCCAGCCCGTGAGGGTCCTCCAGGCCGGCGATCACGTACAGGAGATCGCGCTGAAATCCGGTCAAATCGTACATACTATACACAACGGTTGTCAGAATATTAAGGCTGATGACTGGTTGATTTTTTGGTTTCGGGATATAGAGATACGAATAGATCTCTCGGAAAATTACCCGATCAGACGTCCGCCGAGTCGTTTATATGTGTACCCGCCATGACGGCGAAAGGCTCGGCCGAGACGAGCACGCTCGCAGTTCCGAAATGATTTACAATCGCCCGATCGAACCGGACTCGAGATGGCCCCTCCAACCCGGAACGATCCGAATAGTACACCCCTCATCGCGGCCGCGTTCACTCCGACTGTCGACCTCCAGACGTACAAAAACCTCGTCTATCTGGTCTTCGCGTTCCCGCTCGGGTTCGTCTACTCGATGCTTCTGGGCCTCGGATTCGTTTTCGGCATTGTGCTATCGGTCGCAGGTATCGGTGTGATCGTCTTGCTCGCGTTGTTGCCCGTCCTGAGAGCGCTCACAGCGTTCGAACGGTGGCTAGCGACTCGCCTTCTCGAAGCGCCGATAGACGAGCCGGGAGAGATCAGTTCAGACGGTGGGCTTTATTCGACGATCCGAGCGCAGCTTGCCGCCGAACGCACCTGGCGAGGGCTCGGTTTCCTCACGCTCAAGTTCTGGCTCGGGTTCTCCGGGGTGCTCTTGCTCGTCGCGTTCTCGACAGCGGTGTCGATGATCTCCTCGGTCCTGCGGCGCCCACACGATATCGAGTTCGGCGAACTGAACGGCGAGCCCGTCGTCTGGACGGTCGAAACGCTCCCGGAAGCGGCGCTCGCCGTCGCGATCGGAGTCGTTCTCGCGGTCTTTTTCGTGCACCTGACGAACGGCTTCGCGTACGTCGCCAGACGGATGGCCGTCGCGTTACTCTGAGTTATACGAGAGCCGCGGAGACACCTACAACCACAAGAGGAGGAGAAATCCGACGAGCATCGACACCGTGAGCAGCACTTGCATCGCGGTCGAAGCGAGCATGCCGACAGCCGTGACTGCCGCGGTTTTCACCCCTCGACGAACGTCGCCGTGCCGTAGATACTCCAACAGAAATACCGATCCGACGACACCGAGGAGCGCACCGAACGGACCGAGGACGAACAGGAGCAAAATCGCCGCGACGGCCGCGACGATCGTCGTTCGTATCGAGGCACCGCCGGCCCGTGCGGAGATCGCACTCCCCAGGAGATCGAACGCGACGGTGAGGACGCCGAGCGTGATGAAGCCGACAAACGCGGCGGTTCCGAGTTCGTTCGTCGTCGCCCAGTAGTATGTGATACCGAGCGTCGACACCGCGCCCCCCGGAACGAGCGGCACGAAACTCGTGATAATCCCGGCGAGCAACAGCACGACGGTAACGACGACCGGGTCGATCGGGAGCATCGAAACGAAAGACGGGACGGAGCGACGAAACGCTGTCGGAGCGTTCGACACGCGAGATCGTGTGTTCGATCGTCAATGAGTTCGTTTACGGGACTCCGAGTATGGGGATTAATCCGCCCCCTCTCGTTAGCCGTCGACCTCAACCCCGACGGATTCGGGAGTCATTTTCTCGGGGATAGTCACGTCTTCACCACGGATATCCTCTAGAACTGGCATAAGGTACGCTTTGAACAGTTCGGGATTCTCACTCATGGGGAAGTGACCGATCGCACCCATCTCGATCGCCCGTGCGTTATCACCAATTCCGGCCGCGACCTCACGGGCGTCGTCCGGATCAGTCGCGAAGTCGTATTCGCCGTTCATCACATAGACCGGACAGTTCGGGTTTACCTGATCCAGTTTATTCCGGTAATCGTGATCAACGGAGTAATAGTACAGATCGCCGCGGAACAAGCCAGTAGACCCCTGTTCGTAGAGATGCATCGTTTCGCGGCGTGTCTCTTCCGGACCCTGGGGGGCCATTAATCCCCAGCAAGCGTAAGCACTCGCTTCGGCGATGTTCACCTGCGGATCGTGGAACCAATCGAGGAAGTATCCTGGGCTGTAGGTTCCCGATTCGAGCCCAATGAGCGCGCGAAAACGATCCGGATGCCAATCTCCGAGTTGCATGATCACGTTGCCGCCGATACTCGAACCCATATAGACGGGATCGTCAAGGTCGAGTGCATCTGCAATGTTAACGATGCTCTCTACGAACTTCTCTTCGGTCAACATGTAATCTTCGTTCCACCATTCTTCGCTCGTCGGTGGAAGTGACTTCCCGTGATGCGGCAGGTCATACGCGATTACTCGGAAGTGTTCGGTGATGTCCTCATCGGCCAGAAGATGCCGCCATTCGTGGCCGTGATTGCCAGCCGTATGCTGACAGATGATTGGGATCCCGTCTTCGGGACCGTTTTCCTCATAATACACTCGGTTTTTGACACCGTCGATTTCGACGCCGACGTAGTGTCCGGTGATCGCTTCGTGTTCGCCGTGTGCAGGTGGGTGAATACTCATTGCTCTCGGGAGTTCTGTGTTTCACGCATCAATTCGAGTGCGCGCTGAAACGGTCGCAGATTTTGAAAGACCTTCTTGTTGTTCCCGTGCAGTTGGAGATGTCCCTCGTCTCCACGGACCACAGTCCGATAGTCCGAGGCGATAATTTCGTTGTTGTGTGCCGGGGGAATCTCCTGGACGAACTCCTCCCACGCCTCGCGGCTGCCTGTTACGCCGAAGGAATACTCCCCGTTCACTCCGGGATTCGCGACAACGTCTTGGACCTCACCACCGTACATCTCGACGACAAATCGGTCGTCGTCGATCTGGACGAAGAAGTTCTCATCGAAGGCATCATGCCCTCGAACGTTCATTTCCTGGTCGTCGTTCACCGTCTGTTGATATTCGTTCCACCATTCGTCACTGCCGAGGGTCAGATCTGGCATCGGATATTCCACCTCGTGTAATGGAATCGCACCAATCACACAGAGCCGAGATTCGAGACTGGCGTCGTTAGTTATGAGGACGATACAGCACAATAACAGCAGCATACGAAGCTGTAAGACCTTTCTGAACGTATATTTCCAGACATAGTACACACATACCAAACCGTTCCCGTCCCGTTAATTAGCGACGGTCGATCGACCACAGAAAGTCAACCCCATCGACCGAACACAGACCTATAAGTACGTGTGCCTCGCGTCTACGTCCCGTGTCACAGTGAGATGAGTATCGAGGACCGATCGTCGACGTTCGCCCTCGAATGGATCGACAGCGCGCTCATCCTTCACAGCGATCGCGGTCTCGCCCCCGAGAGGCCACCCTATCGAGAAGCCGGCTTCGCCGAACACCGTCGCACGGGTGGGAACCGCTCGCAGAGTCGACAATGAGTTCGCTCGAAGAGATCCTGAGAGCGCGAATCGACGACCGGAAAGCGCTCATTCAGCGAGAGTACGTTGGGTTACTGCTGGGGCCGGCAGTCTTCGCCTTCGTCCACGTGCGAGCCCCCTTCGAGATCCCGACCGAGGCCAACGCGGTTCTCGCCGGAACGCTCTGGATCGCGATCTGGTGGATGACCGAAGCCGTCCCGATCCCCGTGACGAGTCTGTTGCCCGTCGTTCTGTTTCCGCTCACGGGAGCCGTCCCGATCGCCGAGACGACCGCGTCGTATGCGGATCCGGTCATCTTCTTGCTTCTCGGCGGGTTCTTGATCGCGCTCGCCATCGAACGCTGGGGATTGCACCGACGCATCGCGCTCACGATCGTCAGCTTCGTCGGCGTCAGTCCGGCACGACTGCTTTTCGGATTTATGCTGGCGACGGCGTTTCTCTCGATGTGGATCTCGAATACGGCGACGGCAATGATGATGATCCCGATCGGGACCGCCGTCATCGCACAGTTCGTCGCGATACGCGACGATCCCGAGACGGAGGAAGCGATACCGAACGAGGGACTGACGGCGAACACCGACCCGGACAACGTTCTCCCGACGAGCGGAAACAGCGTCGTTACCGACGCGAGAACCGAAGTCGACGATTCCCGATACGAAAAAGAGACGATCGACGACGAATCGATTCCGGACCCCGAATCGCTTCCCCGGTCGCGGTTCGGGATCGCACTGATGTTGGGTATCGCCTACGCCGCCTCGATCGGTGGCGCGGCGACCATCATCGGCAGTCCGCCGAACGCCGTTTTCGCCGGGGTGGCGGCCTCGACGCTCGGCGTCGAGATCGGATTCCTCCAGTGGATGCTGTTCGCGCTTCCCGCCTCGGCGGGTTTCCTGATCGTGACGTGGTTTCTACTGCTTTCGAGGTTCCGTCCCGAGCCTCTCGCCGGCAGAGAGATCGAGGACGTCGTCGGAGCGCAACTCGAAGAGATGGGCGACCTCGGACGGGGAGAACGGCGTGTCCTCGCCGTCTTCAGCGTCGTCGCAGGGGGATGGATACTCAGACCGTTCGTTCTGGAGCCGCTTTTTCCGCCGCTCACCGACTCGATGATCGCCATCGTCGGCGGGATCTTGCTCTTTATCGTTCCGGTCGACGCACGAAAGCGGGAGTTCCTCCTCGAGTGGGGGGACACGGGAGCCCTCCCGTGGGGCGTCCTGTTACTGCTCGGTGCTGGCTTTTCGATCGCCAACGCCTTCCAGACCAGCGGCCTCGATGAGGTGATCGCGAACGCTCTCGTCGTGTTCGCCGACGTCCGGTTGTTCGTGCTGTTTTTGATCGTCGCCGGCGTGGTCGTATTTCTGACCGAAGTAAACTCGAACACGGCGACTGCAACGGTGTTAATTCCGATAATGGTCGGCCTCGCCGGAATACTCGGGGTCGATCCGCTGGGGTTGATGGCGCTGACGGCACTGGCGGCCTCGTATGCGTTCATGCTGCCGGTCGCGACACCGCCGAACGCGATCGTGTTCGGAAGTGGATATCTGACCATCCCGGATATGGTTCGTATGGGGATCTGGTTGAACCTCATCGGGATCACGCTCGCGGCAGCCATCGCCTACGTCTGGCTCCCGTTCGTGTTCTGATACAGCCGGCTGTATGTCTGTACACACTCTCTCGGGCACCCGAAACGGATACTATCGGCTGTCCGTCCTCTGAAGGATCTCGGCACCCCGTATGTCGAACATCGTATACATTTGCGGCCGACAGTATCAAGAGGGCTACATCGGTTCAGATACGTATGCGCACCGCCATCTGTTCGCGAAGTGCGGGACCCGATCGAACTCGTCGCTCGCCCAGTACGCCAGGACCGACCGAACTCGTCAAGCAGGCGGCCGAGGGGGCCGAACCATGAGGCTGGCGATCGTCGGTGTCGGACAGGCGGGTGGGAAGGTTCTCGACCGGCTCTTCGAGTACGATACCGCCCGAGAGGGGGGATTCATACAGCATGCGGTCGCTATCAACTCCGCGAAACAGGATCTACAGGGGCTCGAGCACGTCCCCGAGTCGAACCGACTACTCGTCGGAGAATCGATCGTCAACGGACAGGGGACGGGGACGGACCCGGAAATCGGTCGGGCATGTATCCAAGAGGATCTCGAAGAGATCCGGAGTGCGATCGATCGGGCGGCCACGAGCGAAATCGACGCGTTTCTCGTCATCGCGGGACTCGGCGGCGGCACCGGCAGCGGCGGCGCGCCCGTTATCGCAGAGCGCATCCGAGAGATCTACCCCAAGCCGGTGTACGGACTCGGGATCCTCCCGGCAGCCGACGAGGGCGGCATCTACAACCTGAACGCCGCGAAGTCTCTCCAGCGGTTCGTCGAACACACCGACAACGTCCTGCTTTTCGACAACGGATCGTTCAAGCACGGTGGCGAAAGTCTCGCCGGCGGGTACGCCGAGATCAACGACGAGACCACCTCCCGTTTCGGAATGTTCTTTTCGGCCGGTGAGATCGATGCGATGGCCGGCAACGTCGCCGAATCGGTCGTCGATTCCTCAGAGATCATCAACACGCTCGGCCAGCAGGGACTCACAAGCGTCGGGTACGCCACGGAGGAAATCGAAACGAGAGACGGTGGCGGACTACTCGGTCGGCTTCTGGGACGGAAAGACGACGAACCGGAGTTCGCCTCCGAGGGGAGTGCAACGAACCGGATCACCTCGCTGGTCCGACGGGCGACGCTCGGAGAGCTCACGCTCCCGTGCGAGATCGAAAGCGCGTCCCGTGCGTTGTTGATCGTCGCCGGCCCACCGGAGCACCTCGACCGGAAGGGGCTCGATAAAGCGCGACAGTGGATCGAAGAAAGGACGGGCTCTCTCGAGGTTCGCGCCGGCGATTATCCGCGTCCCGATTCGGATCGCATCGCCGTGTTGGTCGTTCTCTCCGGCGTAACAGACGTCCCTCGAATCGAGGAGATCCAACGGCTCGCGGCCGATGCCGAGCGGGAGAGTGAAGCTCGAGCCGAGAACTCGGACGAGGAGCTCGAAGAGCTCATCGAATACGACGACACCGAGTGAACGGCGGCACACGCGTCCGCTTCACGCGAGGGACGTCTTTCGGCCGGTTCGTCATTTTACTCGGGTTCGGCCTGCTCGACGACGACGATCAGCGACACGACGAGCGAACCGACGACCAACAGGCCGAGTCCCCAGACCAGTACCGTCACCGTCGCGTCGGGGACCGTCTCCGCCATCGGAACGAATATCCGAACGTCGAAGAGCAAAACGAAGAGCGCACCCACGACGTCGAAGAACAGGTCGACAATCGTATCGCGTCGCCCGTAGTGATCGAGGACCGGCGGCACGTCGAACTGTCGGCCGAAATCCCGAGCCAGAAGCTCTACAAGCTCCCAGAACACCCCCGCGAGAAGCGTCAACGACACGACAACCGCCCAGATGGGACCGGCTCCGACGACGATTCCGAGGTGATCGAAGGAGACGAGAACGGCCGCGTGAACCAGTGCCGCGATCAGTGCGGCGGACACCGTGTGGGTGAGGTGATCCCACCACCAGATATCGTCGTACGGGCCGAGCATACCGTAGGAATGGGCGACGCCCGCAACGGCGATCCAAAAGGACAGTTCCGGAGAGAGCCCGGGGTCGATCCCGTAGATGCGACGCGCGATCGAATCGAAGAGGAAGGAGAGTAACACCAACGAAGCGGACACGAGAGCGTTGACGAGAGCCGGAATGTTGCGCTGACGAAACGCGATGTAGAGGACCGATACGATACCTCCGAGACAGAGAAGCGTCCCGGCGGTCAACACCCACTCCATCGCGCGAGCCTGTGGGTTCCGGGAACGTAGCCGTTTCGATCATCGGTGGACACGGGAAACGAGGACGGCGAACACTATAAGGACGAACGGAGTATCTCCAAACGGAGAGGTGTAACGAGTGCTTCCGATCGTCCATCCCGTCGTCGGCTATCTCTGTTATGCCGCATACACGCGGATCCGTTCCGGCGAACCTCCCGACGACACGCCGGCACTCGTCGCCGTCGTCGCGGCGGCACTACCGGATCTGATCGACCAGCCGCTTTGGCTCGTCGGCGTCACACCCGTCGGACGGACGATCGCACACTCGCTTTTCACGGCGCTTCCGCTCGTCTGTATCGTTTTCCTCTTCGCTCGCCGTCGGGGACGCCTGTCGCTCGGAGTCGCCTTCGCGATCGGCTATCTCTCACATCTCGCCGCGGATGTCCCCTGGCACGTCCTCGCCGGAGAATACGGCGAACTCGGGTTCCTGCTGTGGCCGATCACACACATGCCGGAGTATACGGGGACGAAAGTGCTGGGGACTGTCGGCGAGATCGAGGTGAAGACGCTCTGGTTCGAGGCCGTGATATTCGCCGTCGGCGTCGGGCTCTGGTGGTACGACGGCCGACCGGGATTGGAGCCGGTGCGTTCGTCCTTTCGAGGCTGATAACCAACGGTCAGATGACACGTTGACGCAGGAAATCGAGATTCTTCGCGTTGTAGACGAGTTTGACGGTGTCCGTCTTCGGGGTCGCGACGCAGGTCAGTCTGATATTCTTTTCTTCGATCTCCTCTTCGGAGAGGCTCCGGTGGACTTCCATTTCGACCTCACCGGCAACGAGAACCGCGGCACAGTTAACACAGGCGCCGCCCCGACAGCGAAACGGCCAGTCGTACCCCTCGGCCTCGGCTGCCTCGAGGATGTATTCTCCCCGGTTCACCTCGATCGTCCCGTAGGCTTCCTCGTCGAGGTCGGCCTCGGCCGCGTTTGCCTTCTCGAAGAGATCGCCGTCATCGAGGGACCATCCCCGTTCTTCGAGAACCTCGTAATCGAGGTATTCGACGCTCGTGGCGTCCCGGGCTGGTTTGACGGAGATGACCGGTACCGGTGCAAATCGGACCGTTCGTTCGGTGACGCTGCCGAGCAGATATCGGCGCAGGCCGGTTCGGCCGTGTGTTCCCATGAGGATGCAGTCGATTTCGGCTTCCGCCGCGTATCCCCCGATCGCCTGATGGGGGCGTCCACGCCGGGTGGCCGCGACGACGTCATCGAGACCGGCCTCTTCAGCACGCTCTTTGAGCGCATCGGCCGGTGTCCCATCGGCCGGCTTGGCCGCGTCGGTGACGAAGAGCGCGTGGAGCGTCGCGCCGGTGCGTTTCGCGAGTTCGATCGCCTGCTCGGCGGCGGCCTCGGCACTGTCGCTTCCGTCCGTCGGCACGAGGACGTTCTCGATGTCGAACTCGACGTCGGTATCTTCGTGGACGGTCACGACCGGGATCGACGACTCCCGGAGCGTCTGTTCGGCGACGCTTCCGAGCAAGAATCTATTCATACCAGTCCGGCCGTGTGTCCCGATCACGATGGCGTCGGCACCGTTCTCCTCGGCGTACTCGATGATCGCTCGATGGACGCTCCGACCGTCCTCGATGACGTCGGTCGTCGGATCGAAACCGGCAGACTCCGCCGCGTCGGCGATGGCTTCGACCGCGCGTCGTTCGTCGTGATCGTCGCCGGGGTCAGCGACACTGATTACGGATAGCTCGGCGTCGAACCGCGTCGCCATCGCGATACCGACGCGTCCGGCCCGCTCTGCGACCTCGCTTCCGTCCGTCGGGATGAGAATCCGATCGTACATTCGAACCGGGGTACGCCCGGTACGTATTTCAAACCACCCCGTCGTTCTCACGACGGTCGGATCGTTCGACAGACCGACCGTCCCCGTGCTTCGGGAAAGCAGCCGTCAGTCGTCGTCAGGGTGTGCGATCTCGAGATCGAAGTCGTCTCGGGCGTAGGCGACGCAGGTCAGTATCCAGCCGTCTTCGATCTGCCCTTCTGAAAGGTATTCGTTGCCATCGTGGACGACCACGTCGTTAGCGTCACCCTCGTACTTCGCCGTACACTGTCCGCATCGGCCCACCTCACAGCTATACGGGATGTCGACGTCGGCGTCGAGTGCGGGATACATGATCTCCTCGTCCTCTCTGACCTGAACTTCGATCCGCTCGTCTGCATCGTGGAATCCGAGGAGATACGTGGTCACTTCCTCTTCCGGGTCGTCCTCGGTCGGTTCTTCCTCCGGCTCGTCTTCGAGACAGCCCGCGAGCACGAGTGCTCCGGCACCGGCCACCGAACGCAAGAATCGACGGCGGTTGCGCTCTGACATCCCCGGGGGAACAGTCACGTTCAGTTTCGAGTCGTCCGCAGGCCGAGAACGGTCGCATTTTCGTATCTCGCTCATAATGAACGAGAGGTTCAGTTATCTGATAAACGTAGAGAAAACGTCCCAAAGCGTGAAAATAGAGAAACGATTTACGACGGCAAGCGACACTCTCACTCGATCCGAGGGCGGAGCACACTCTCACTCGATTCGACACGCGCCCGTGTAGTCGATACCGTCGGTCGTTTCGATTCCGTCGGGCCCGCAGACGGAGCAGTCGGGGGTTCGTTCCAGCGGCGTCGAAACGAACGTCACGTCCGTCGCATCATAGCGGAGTATCCGGCCATCGAGCGTCGTCCCGATACCGAGCAGCAGTTTGATCGTCTCGGTCGCCTGTAGCGTCCCGATCGTCCCGGGTACCGTCGGAAAGACTGCCATCGGTTCGTCGGAGGGGACCGTCCCCGGTTTCGGAGCCTCCGGTAAGAGACAGCGATAGCAGGGGCCCCCGGGACGAAACGTGGACGCCTGCCCCTCGAAGCCGTATATCGCGCCGTGGACGAACGGTACCTCGGCGATCCGGGCGGCGTCGTTGAGGAGAAACCGCGTCGGAAAGTTGTCCAGTCCGTCGACGACGATCTCGTAATCGCTGACGAGCGCTTCCGCGTCGTCCGGTTCGATCAGCCCCTGATGCGTCTCGACCGAGACGTCGGGGTTGAGAGCCCTCACGAACCGGGCCGCGCGTTCGGCTTTCGGTTCCCCGACGTCCTCGACACCGTAGATTACCTGCCGCTGGAGGTTCGATCGTTTGACGGTGCCGCCGTCGGCGATTCCGATCGTTCCGACGCCGGCGGCCGCCAGATACTGGATCACCGGCGAGCCGAGCCCGCCCGCTCCGGCGACGAGCACGCGGCTGGATAACAACGCCTGTTGGGCGGCTTCGCTGATCGAATCGAGGAGCAGTTGCCGCGAGTAGCGATCGCGCTGGGACGGCTGGAGTGGCGTTTCTCGCTCCATGGCGGGGGTTCGATTCCAGGCGGTTTCAATACCGGGCCCGATACTGCCTGACGTCATTCCGCACCCATTCGATCGCCCAGGCGGATGCGCTCTCCCGACATCGGCCGGTTCGAGGTTCTCCTCGTTTCAATTAGGGGCGTCCGGCAGTATGATTCCCTCGGACGGGGACCGTCTGAAGCGATATCATTCGTGTCGGAACCAGATTAAGGTACCTTCAGGTAAATCGCACTCGAAACGACGACCGAACGATGATCACCATCGACGGCGCCGAAGGCGGCGGTCAGCTACTTCGGACCGCATTGAGCCTCGCGACCGTCACCGAGACTCCGTTTCGGATCGACGATATTCGGGGGAACCGGCCGAGCCCCGGGCTCAAACCACAACACCTCACGGCAGTCGAGATCGTCACAGACCTCTGTGAAGCCGAGGTATCGGGGGCGAAACTGGATTCGGAGTCGCTCACCTTTCGACCCGGAAACGAGCGCCGGAGTACCTTGCGGGCAGATATCGGCACTGCGGGAAGTATCACACTTCTTTTCGACACCGTCCTGCCGATAGCGGTAACCGACGACGAACCGTTCCAGTTGACGGCGACTGGTGGCACGAACGTGAAGTGGTCGCCGACGATCGAATACCACCAGCACGTGAAAGGTCCCCTTCTGACCGAACGGGGGTTCGACGCCGAAATCGACCTGCTCGAGACTGGCTATTATCCGGCCGGCGGCGGAAAGGCCACCCTTCGGACCACCCCGTCGTCGCTGTCGTCGTTCGATCTGGAAGCGCGCGGCGACCTCGAACGAGTAGCGATTTACTCGAAAGCCGCCGAGGAACTCGAAGAGAAGGAAGTCGCCGACAGACAGGCGGATCACGCACAGAGGGAACTGGAGGATAGAGACGTTCCGACGGAGATACGCGGCGTCGAGTACGTCCAGACGCGGTCGACGGGATCGTCGCTTTTGCTCTGTGGCGTCTACGAGCACGCGCGGGCCGGGTTCGATTCACTGGGTGAACCGGGGCGAACGTCGGAAGCCGTCGCAGACGACGCTGTCGAGCAGTTCACAGCGTTTCACGCCACCGGAGCGGCGGTCGATCGGTTCATGGCCGATCAGTTGATGGTATTTCTCGCACTCGTCGGCGGTCGCCTTCGAATCCCCGAGGTGACGGCGCACGTCGAGACGAACCTGGAGTTGATCAACGCGTTCGGAAGCGATATGCATCTCGAACGGGAGTCGGACGGAACGTATACCCTGACCGCGTCCGCGCATCGGGCGGTTCGGTGACGCGATCTTCTGTAATAATTCGTTAGAACCGCATTTCGTCGTTCGTTCGAAGAGAGAGTTATCAGGCCGAGATGCGTCGAAAGATATATTTTACGAACTGTGCATGATAGTTTATGTCACGTGATTCGGAAGCAATTGGCAAACAGATAGATCACCTCCTGACGATCGATCCGGAGAACCGAGGCGTCATCGACGAACTGTATGAAGCAGCGTTCGAAGAGTACGGCCAGAGTCCGACGATGGAGGCAGCCGAACGGCTGATGGAAAACGTATCCGAGGGAGACAACGTCGTTTTGATGACCGGGTTTCCAATCGGACCCACCTTGGTTAACGAAACCGACGGACCCATCGCTGCAGCGTTGATAGCCCGAACCATCAAAACGGGTCTCGGCGCCCATCCGACGATTTTAACCGAGGAGCGTGGCGTCGACATCGTCGAAGCCGCGGTTCGGTCGTACGGTCTTTCAGTGGAGAATTACGGCGACCAATCGTACAACGAGGAATGGACATGCGACATTCAGGCGTTCCCGATCGATCGGCAGGAGGCCGAAAATCGAGCGGACGAACTGATCTCCGAAAAGGACCCGGCCGCATTCATTACGGTCGAAAAACCGGGAGCCAACGATCGGGGAGAGTATCATAAAGCAGCCGGACAGAATATCACCGATAGCACAGCGAAGCCGGAAGTCCTCTTCGAACGCATCGACGGTCTATCGATCGGTATCGGGGATGGAGGAAACGAGTTCGGGATGGGTGCGATAGAGGAGACGATAAAGGAGGTGGCGCCGTACGCCGAGGACTGTGGATGTGGATGCGGCGGGGG
>LKMJ01001306.1_pt1 | contig 21723 bp, 12 predicted proteins | sample 643391 | NCBI WGS metagenome assembly LKMJ01 (sample SAMN04112250, study PRJNA286221) | soda lake metagenome | biome: soda lake; feature: Kulunda Steppe; material: water; isolation source: sample PL-Br10 brine of Picturesque Lake | place: Russia: Kulunda steppe | collected 2010-07
GAATGGCGTGTCTTCGCCGTCTTCAGGTGTGACGTACCCGGCGCGAATGCGCCCGCCAACGGTAGCGAGCGTGCAGTGATCTTCGTTGTACGTGATGGTTCGCGTGCCATACACGATGACCGTACCCTTGAACGTGGACTTGCTTGCCGTTTCACCTGCTTCGAATAGTCTGTCTTGGCAGTTGTTGAGTGCTTTATCGGCGAGACTGCGAGCGGATTGGACGTGGTTCGAGTGAAGGTCGGTTTCTTTGCGCACGTCGTCGTAGGTGGCGGCGTTGAGGTCGCTTTGGTCGGTGATGATTTCAGTTGGGTCGTCGGCCCATCCGTAATCCGCCACGTACTGAGCGGCGTAGCGGAATTGCTCGAACGTCTCATCGAGAACGCTGTGCGCGTCCTCTGGTACGTCGAGTTTGACTTGGATGTTCCGAACGACCGTCACCCCTCATTTGGATATCCGATATTACTTAAAGATTAAGACTGTGGTGGGGAGTCAGTCTGGTTATCGTCGGTGGATTATTGCACGACTCGTACGCGCTTCCTCCCACGGCTAAAGCCGTGGGTTTCCGCGCTGTACTGCTATGACTCCCTTCAGCGGATATCCCAGTTCATGTCGTTTCCCTCACGATGAGTCGACATCTTCGTCGAGTGTGAAAACCTGCCGTGTCGTCTCATCATCTGGCTGTTGATCAAGGCTTTCTATGATACGTTCGGCCTCTTTGGTCTCGGTTTCTGTGAATGTCTTGACGAGCGTCAGCGCACGTCCGAGTTTCGTTTTTCGCCATGCTTCCTCGCGGTGCTGATACGTCCTGATACTCCTGAGAAACTCCGGTTTTGAGAACTCTGGCCAGTAGGGCGTACAAAAGTATACCGCAGCCTCATTCCCGTTTGCGTACCACGGTAGGAAGTTACTCGTTCGCTCATCGCCGCCCGTCCGGATAATAAGATCGACATCCCTGACTGGACGATCGTAGAGCTGGTTCTGGACCGTTTTGATGTCTATATCATTAGGTGACAGGTCTCCGTCGTCGACCTGTGAAAGGATGCGTCTGGTAGCCGAGAGCAACTCGGCACGTCCACCGTACGCCAGTGCGATATTCAATACGAACGAATCGTACGCTCGGGTTCGGTCCTCGGCGTAGTCGACAGCGTCCTGAACACGAGGAGGAAGGCGATCGATATCACCGAGTGCCCGGATACAAACTCGGTTCTCGTGTACCCGTTCGGCGTCGGCGAACTCCAATAGCTTCTGTTCAATAAGATCGAACAATGCCTCACGCTCATCTTTTGGCCGTTCGAAGTTTTCCGTCGAAAAGGTATACAGTGTTAGCTCTTCGATCCCCAGTTTGTGGCACCAGTCAAGAACCTGTTCGGTCCTCTGTGCGCCCTGTCGGTGACCGTCGGACGTTTGTTTCCCACGGTTTCGGGCATAGCGTCGATTTCCGTCCTGAATTACCGCGACGTGTTCCGGTACTTCTTCGATCTCACTTCGAAGAAGCCGGACATACAACGCGTCAATCTTCCTCCTGACCCACTCTCTCATTGCAGTCTGTTTGTCAAATAATAAATCATGTACCCGCTTGAACTTTCTGGTCTCGTAGCGCTTCATACAGGTGCAGGGCGGAAACCTACCCCAAAGTGGTGGGTGCCTGACTGTAGCAACAGGTGTGCCAATCACCGAACTACTGATATCAATACTAACAAGCAGTCAGGTGCCACTCATTATTCGCGGAGAACGGTGGATCAACTAAGAAGAGCACATCGGTCAACTTTGCCTCCACAGTAATGTGCTTGCACCGATCTCAGCCACCTCCGAGACCACAAAAAGTGTAGAAATCAGAGAGCTACTGCAGCGGGTCGTCTAGCTCACCCTGACTGTACGCATACATCACGGCAGTCACAGCGATGAGCATGATGAGCATCAACGCCACGAACACGTACCAGAGGAAGCTGAACTCGTCGTCAATCGGCTCTTCGACATCCTCTTCGACGACGGTCAGCGTCCCAGCGTTCACATCATTGACATCAATTTCATACTCACCAGCCTCATCGAACTCCTCAGTGAATTCGATCGTATTTGTTTCACCTGCGTCAAGGGTGACCTCCGTAGTATCGACTGTTTCACCGTCAACGAGAAGCTCGACGGTATCAGTTGCAGCTTCGTCACCGGGGTTTTCAATTGTCGCTGTCACATCGACGGACTCGCCGACTTCAATTTCGTCCTCGGAGAGCTCCGCGTCGATAACGTTCACTTCGCCAGGCTCATCAACGTCAACGTCCTCGTAGGTCGGCGCGTAGACAGACAGACCCGGTGAGTCGACGAGATACGTCACCGTCTCATCATCCGACTCCATGATTTCGCTGTCAAGTTCCTCCCAATCGCCCCCGTCATGGCGGTAGAAGGTAACTTCTTCTGGCTTACGGTCATCATCGGCAAGGCGAGCCTGTGAGACTTCAGTGGTCAGTGTGACGTCTTCGACGGATTCACCGACTTCATCGGCGTACTCGAGTTCCATGAACGTCAGGCCACCAGCTTCGGTCGGGACCTGGTCCATCGCTCCTGGCCTGTCATCGGTGTGTCTGAACGTGACATCGAGGTCGGTGACCGTAGTGTCCTTCGTGTTGAGACCGACTTCAGTGAAGACGTAATCGGGGTTCTGGATATCACGTTGGAGCTGGATCGTCACCGAGGTACCCGGACTGATACCTAGTTCACTGACCTGCTGGGTATTGTCATCGATGATTTCAGTGTTCAACTGCAGCTTATCTTCTGGTGGATCTGGGTCCGGTGGTGCTGGTGGTGCAGGCGGTGGGGCTACATCGTCCTCTGCAACTTCAACGGTGCCTTCTGCAGTTTCGAAGGAGCGTGGGTCTTCTTGATCTACAGCAACGTGGACGAACTGATACTCACCCTCTTCCCAGTCCTCGAACGTCTCGACGGTGAGCTCACCGTCAGGTCCGACATCGGAGGCCGCAGTCATTGAAGCGTCAAGAGTGACATCATCCGTTGCTTCAGTCCGAACTCCCTCAAGCAGTGTCCCCTCGGTTCGGTTCTCAATAACATCCGCCAGAACAAACGGTCCTTCCGTTCGCTCAGCGTCCATGTCGTCGAGGAGATTCAGCGTATCGAACTCTTCGAGACGGTCAGGGTCTGTCGCACTGAGATCTGCGACCCCGTTGATAACCGTTATATCGTGTTCAATGAGCAGATCCTCGGCTTCGAGATCCTGACTGATATCGTCCTGAACGTTGAGTGTGGTTCCTGTACCAGTGAATGCATCCTCATTGTAGAGGGCAACTGCGTGACTAACGTCGTCATCCCCTGCATCGAGATCAGTTTCGATATCGAACGTGACGTTCTCACCGGGCTCGATCGAATCTGGCGCACTCACTTCGGAGGGCTGTTCATGCACAGCCACGGCTTCCATCCCGATCACAGTACCAGACCCGGACAGTGAGAGGTCACCATCGGACTCGCTGAAGATATCGCCCGTGGAAACCATCACACCGTACTGGCCAGCCTCAGGCTGGTCGAGCTCGAACTCAAGTTCGCCATCCTCGTCTATTTCGGCAGTTTCTACACTGAACTCGATATTCTCATTGATCTCATCTTGGATCTCTTGGAAGTCCTCAACGAGTTCCTGTGCTTCTTCGATTTCCTCTCGTAGGTCACCGACTTCTGTGTCTTCTTCGTCAATGACTTCATCTGGATTCGTAAAGAGGAATTCTGCGGCCTCTCTGGCGTCATCCTCATCGACATCTTCGTCTCCATCATCCCATGCCTCAAGCGTGTCCCGTGCCTCTTCAGCTTCCTCGAGAGTATCGCGTGCGTCCTCAAGGTCACTCTGGAGCTGGACCAGGTCATTGAGACTATCAACACGGTCCGAGAGGGCGAAATTCATCGGATCCTGAATCGCACCCATCGGATTGCCGTCCGATTCTGCAATGACGATTTGGACATCTTCACCAGCGAACTGTTCGGTGTTTGCGCCGTCAACATCACTGCTGAGGGTGATCGGTACGTCCTCGCCTGCGGCAAAGACGCCGATGTCGCCACGATTGGCGTCACGTTCAGCCCCATCGGGGTCGTTGATGAAGAAACGGTGGTTATCGATGACCGTATCTGCTTCATCGGTGTCCGCCCGGAGCGGGAGCATTGACCGGTCCCACACGGCGACCTCATCAGTTACCTGAACTGTCTCGCCGGGATCAGTCGACTGGAGAGAGGCATTTTGCTGTGACGACGCCATCCCCCCCATCCCGGCCGATGCCGCCGATGCAACCGGCGACATGACCATTATGGCCACGAGAAACAGTGGCAGTAGTAATTTTGTTGACTTTCCAATATTCATTATTGTCGGTTTATTCCGCATATGTCTTAGTCGTTATGTTTGTCACATCGAAGGTTGCATATCCAGCGTTGGCGAATAACCGTTGAAACCGAAGATCCACGATATTTATACAACACAGTCCCCCTGAAACGAGTATGGATGCTGTCATTATCGCTGCAGGCGAGGGGACTCGAATGCGCCCGCTCACGCGTGGGTGCCCGAAGCCACTGTTGCCACTCGGGGAATCGACGCTCATCGAGCAGACGATGGCTCGCTGTGCAGCGGTCGTCGATCGCTTCGTCGTCGTGGTCGGCTACATGGGCGAGACGTTCGAATCCTGCCTCGGCACGGAGTACGAGGGTATCCCGATTGAGTACGTCACACAGGAAGAGGCGCTCGGGACCGCCCACGCGATCGGCTGCGCTCGGGAAGCAGTGACTGACCGGTTCCTCGTCATCAACGGCGATGTCGTGATCGACGAGACGCTGCCCCGACAGCTTGCCACAAGCGAGGGTGCAACGATCGCCGTCCAGCCGGTTGCAAATCCGAGTTCGTATGGCGTCGTCGAGATCGATGATGGCGAGGTGACCACGCTTGTCGAGAAACCCGACGATCCGCCCTCGAACCTGATCAACACCGGTATCTATGCCTTCGACACATCGATCTTCGAGTATATCGACCAGGTGGAGTTGAGTCCTCGTGGTGAGTACGAGATCACCGACGCGATCGAGTTATTGATGGCCGATGATCAGTCCGTCGCCGCAGTCGAATATGACGGCCCATGGCTGGATGTCGGCAGGCCGTGGGAACTCCTCGACGCAAACGAGGCTGTGCTTGCTGATCTGGACGGTCGCGTTGAGGGAACCGTTGAGGATGGTGCAACGCTGCAGGACGAGGTCGTGGTCGAATCCGGTGCTCTGGTCCGTTCGGGAGCGTACATCGAGGGCCCGGTCGTGGTGCGCTCGGGCGCTGATATTGGACCGAACGCGTACGTTCGTGGGTCGACGGTCATCGGCGAAGACGTCCGAGTGGGCAACGCCGTCGAGGTGAAAAACTCCGTGCTGATGGCCGGGACCGCAGCAGGTCATCTCTCGTATATCGGCGATTCAGTGCTCGGGCAGGACGTCAACTTCGGCGCTGGTACGAAGGTCGCAAACCTCCGTCACGATGACCAGTCAGTTTCGATGCTGGTGAAAGGTGAGCAAGCCGACACCGGGCGGCGTAAGCTCGGCGTCGTTGCTGGCGATCGGACGAAGACGGGGATCAACACCAGTCTCAATGCTGGCGTGAAACTCGACGTCGAGGCGACGACGATGCCCGGCGAGTCGGTGCTACACGACCGGACGAACTAGCTTTCTCTCGTGGGCAGCCCGATGAATCCCTGGAGTCTGCCGGCAGAGTATGCAATGCCCGGGCGGCCGTCACGCCACCAGACGACGAGGGCGAGTCCGAACAGAACGAACTCGAACAACAGGTAGTTCGACAGGTCAAGCGTGAGGAACGCACCGACGATCGATGGTGTCTCCCCGGCATCGTAGCCGGGGACGGAGAGTATGGGCCACAACAGAAAGCGAGCTTCGGCTGGGTCGCCCCACAGGAACGCGGGCAGCGCGTCGACGATCACGTGCGAGAGGTTCCCGATCGCGAACGCGATGCCCCACTCCCCGCGGAGACGGGGGTGCCGTCGACATGTTTCGTATACTGCGAGGCTGACCGGAATGGCGAACAGGAGCGAGTGGGCGAGGGTTCGCCCAGTCGGGAGGATACCGACCGTCCACGAAAGGGGCTTGTCGATAAAATCGGGAAACTGTGTCCCGACGACGAGGAATATCGTCGCAACAGCCAGTGGTCGGTGTCCGTATCGCGTCCGTGTATAGAGCGTATACAGGAGATATCCGACTGCGAAATGCCCCCAGGGCCACATGTCCGGTTGTAGAACTGGGGAGAACTTAACTTGCGGTCTATGAACAATGGCACGGTCCACCGCCTGAATGGGCTCTCTGGCGTGGCTCTAGCATCCGCAGTTGCAAAAAATAGACTCCTGTGAGAGGGACGCTAGGTGCTGATCAGGTCCGACGATGACCCACTATCAGTACGGCTACAACCCCGACAAACGTGCCCAGCACGCCGAATCCGGGCTGGTCGTCGTCAGTAGGTTCGTCGTCGGCAACATCGTCTTCGGTTTCGTCGTCTTGCTCGGCATCATCAGCGTCCTCATCTTCGGTCTCATCCTCCTCAGTGTCGTCCTCCTCGGTGTCATCGTCGTCAGCCTCAGTGACGGTGACCGAGATGTCCATCGAATCGTCCTCCGTTTCGAGGACCATGTCGTACTCACCAGCATCGTCAAAGCTGGTTGACAGCGTCACATCTGCCGTCTCATCACCATCGAGAGCCGTCGTATCGCTGTCGACAACGTCGCCGTCCAGACGTAGCGAGACATCCTGTTCGTCATCCTCGTCGCCAGTGTTCTCGACTGTCGCTGTGACTGATAGCGTCTCGTCAACGCTGATCGGGGCGTTCGTCTCGACCGTCGAGATATCGAACGCCGCAGGGTCAGGCGCTGGGGCTGGTGGCGGTGACGGGTCAGGCGTAGTGTCGTCCGGGTCCTCAACGTCGACGGTCAGGAGGTCCTCGCCAGTGATCTGAACGTCCGGTTGGTCGTCAGCTGTCGCCACACCGGCGAAAGCGTACTCGGTGTCATCCGCTGCGTCTTCTGGGACGCTCACCGAGTAGGAGATCTCAACGGTATCACCGTCTTCGAATGGTTCTTCGAGCCCGATAGTGAGGCTTTCACCGTCGATCGCACCGATCACCGGATCAACCGATTCGCCGTCGTGTGTTACCGACTGGATGGATGCGTCCTCAACCCGGTCGTAGTCCTCGAAGACGGTGAGCCGGTCAGCATCGTCGTCGAGGTCCAGTGTCAGGTCAACGGTAGCGGTCTCACCCGCATCAACGGTTGTCGAGTCCAGTGATCGATCCGCTGACGCTATCGGATTGTCCTCGAACTCAATGGTCGAATCGCCACCGATATCCACGTCTTCCTGATCGTCGATCCCGGCCGTGCCATCGAACGAAACGGTCTCGTCACTGTCGACCGCATCTGCAACGGTCACCGTGTACTCGACAGTGACCGTATCACCGTCTTCAAAGGACTCTTCAGCTGCAACCGTGAGTCCGCGATCATCGACAGCAAAGATTACGGGATCGATGGACTCACCGTTGTGCTGGAGCTCACCAGCTTCCGCAGCATCGACGTGTGTAAAGTCCTCCTGAATGGTCAACCGATCACCACCATCCGTGACGGTAAGCTCAACGGAGACATCAACACTGTCCCCGGGCTCAACTACCGTCTCGCCGACCGTTCGGTCAGCCGTGTCGACTGACGCGAGGCCGACACCGCTGAACGCAACACTGGCTGCGACGACCGAGACGAGCAGCACCGCGGCGACCGTGACAGCCCGTGACTTCGTTTGAGTGAATTTCATATCGTGTGTCACCAAGCTGTACCGTTATTCGGAGTCTCCACGACGCCAGTTGTCCGCAGCATCGCGGAGGGTATCGGTGTCTGTCTTTCCATCCTCCCAGTCGGATTCGGCGTCCTGGAGGCTCTCTGTCGATACGTCGCCGTCTTCAGTGTAGTCGTCGAGGTCTCTCGTCTCCACTGCGTACGGGATTGTCGCACGGTCCTCCTCGGTAGCAGAGAGAGCGTCCTCCTGTGAGACGGTTGGCGGGGTGACGATATCGAGCACTCGTGGAGCGTTGTCAGTGTCGGCGCCCGCAAAGTTCCACTCCTGTTGGGAGTCCTCTGTTACTACGTCGCGCAAGCCACCGGGGCCGAAGCCGTCGTGAGCGGACACCGCGAACGCGAGTTCATGATCCACCAGCGGTGCCTCGAGTGCCTCAGTCGAGAACTGAAGGACGATTGCATCGTCCATCTGAACGAGTTCGATATCCAGGTCGCCGATACTGTCTCCCTCGGCGTCCTCGAACTCGGTGATGTCCTCACCGTCTCCGACCACTCTGTACTGGTACTCGGCTTCCAGAGTCGCCTGGACGCCCTCGCGGGCGTCGTCGGTGCCAGGTGCGTCGCTGTCAGGGTTCCGGATGTAGACCTGCGGGACCGGATGTGAGAAGCCGCGAGGCAGGTCGAACTGGTTCTCGAGTCCGTCCGGGTCCATCTCGAAGGCGACTGCTGCGCGTTCGTCGTACTGATCTTCGTAGACGGCCACGCGGTCGATGTCTATGGAGCCGTCCGGAATCTCGAACTCACTCGGATAGATGTAGTTTCCGGGACCGAAGCCGGTTCCGTCGCCGCCGTCGTATTCGCGGACGAGTTCACCGGGATAGACTCGGTTGCGGATGCCCTCCACCATGTCGAGAAGGGGAATTACGGCCTCGTTTTCGGTGTCGTATTCGAGTGCCTCGCTGTTGTCGATGTCGTTCGGCGTCACCGCATCGATGATGTAATGACGGGTGAACGGGTTGTCCGGGTCCTCCCACTCATCGTCATCGAAGCGCGTGTCCTCGAATTGGAAATCACCGCCGTCTTCGGTCACCGCACGGAACCCACCACCATCTTCGCCCAGCAGTAGCGGTGCGAGTTGGAGATCTGTCAGGTCGCTCTCGAATGCATCCTTCGGAATCGTAACCTGGATCTCGTTACCGTCGGTCTCTGCAGTCCCAGTTGCGACAGGATCTGGATCCTCCTCACCGATCTGTTCGGTGGTAAACACCCTCGGAGCACTGAACCCGTCCGCTTCGATCCAGAGGTTGTAGTCCTCCTCGAACGAAGTGAAGAACGCATCGCCGAAGGGATCGAAGTCGACACCGTCCGCGTCGTGGGATTCGTCCTGAACGAAGATGTGGGGGAACTGCAACGAGAATCCGTTGTCGCCGCCGAACGGGTTCTCGAGGTCTGCGACTTCGAGTGCGAACTGAACGCTCTCCTCACTCTCACGGAGCTCGAAGTGTGTGAGATCAAATGCACCCTCGTTGAACGCCTCGTCCGTCGGGTATTCGTACCAACCGGGACCATCGTCCGTCCCTTCGGGAACGTCCCACGATGCCAGCACGTCGAACTCTTCACCGAAGTCCTCGGTTTCGAGCACAACGAGATCGTCGACTTCGACGATCGTCACCGAGTCGTCCTCGTCGTTGTGGTCGGCAGCGACGTCTTCCTCGTGGAAGTGGTCAAATGTGTCCGTTTCCTCCGAAAGCTCGACGGTTTCTGGCTCTTCGTTGAAGTTGATCACGACCGAGACCCGCTCGGGACCGTCGATGTCGAGATCGGAGCCATCTCGACCGAACAGGAGGAGTTCCGCGTCTTCTTCGTCCTCGACGTCGAAGAAGATTGGCTCGAAACTGGCATCGGTATGGAGGACCTCGTGCTCGTGATAGAAGTCGATGAGGTCCTTGTAGAACTCGAGGTGGTCTTCGGGATACTCGTCCCAGTTCATGAACGCCCGCTGTCGACCGCCGGGTCGGACGTCGGCGTCGACGTTGATCGTCTCGCCGTCGTCCTCGAAGCCGCGATCGTCCTCGTCGCCAAGGTGTCTGCCTTCTCCGAAGCGGCTAATCTGGCGCTCCTGTCCATAGTACAGTTTCGGGACGCCGGGCATCGTGATCGCGGCGGCCCAGCACAGTCGCATTCGCTGGGCGAAGAACTCCCACGTTTCGTCGTCGATCTCATCGTGGTTCGGATCATCGAGATCGACGGCGGCCTGATTGAGTGCGCGGAGTTCGTCATGGTTTTCGAGCGTGTTGACGAACAGTGAGTGGTCGGGAATCGCGTCCTCCGTCCGCTGCTCTATGTCGCCGAACAGGGAGCCGCCGTGAGCGTCGTCCGCGATAACACCATGAGTTGTCGTCAGGAAGCCAGCCGTGTCGTGGTGCAGCGAGAACATGTTCTCGGAGAGCGCGGCAACCCGCGGGATCGACTCGTCGAACATCAGGAACTCGCTGTCGTTGGCTCGAACGATTTCACGGATTTCCTTCCAGACGTCGTGGGGGACGCCGTAGGCGATGTCCGCACGGAAGCCGTCGACGCCGACTTCTCGGGACCAGAAGTCAGCGACTGCGAGCATGTACTCCCGAAGTGCGACGTTATCGAAGTTGAGATTCGGCATCACCTGCAGGTCCGCAAAGCCGGTGACACGAGGCTCGTCTTCGAGGAGGTTGCCGTCCTCGTCGACGAGTTCGACATCAGCACGGTCCCACCAGTCGAAGTACGGGCTCTCTTCATCCCACTCACTGACGACTGGCCAGGGGTCCGCCTCTTCGGTTTCGGCGATTGTTTCCTGGAACTGTGGATGCGTCCGGCCGGCATGGTTAATGACGATATCGAAGAGGACCTTGATATCGTGCTCGTGACATTCCTCGATGAACTCCTCGTACAGTTCCAGGGCGTGCTCACGCTCCCATTCGGGCGATAGGTCTTGCGAGATACCAGTGTAATCGGTCGTGTCGTACCCGTGTGGGCCGCCACCGGAGAGATGCTGTTCATCGGGATCGATTCCCATTCCGTCCTCGAGATCGAACCCATCGAGATAGGCGAACTGCCGTTCGACACTTGTCGCCGGGACGACCGGTGTAATCCAGAGGACGTCCACGCCGAGTTCGTCGAGATAGTCGATACCCCGAGCATCCTCGCTTCCGTCTCGGAGCGTCCCGTCGATCAGCGTTTCGAGCGTCGTCTCCTCGCGCTCGCCGCCCCACGAGCGCGGGAAGATCTGGTACATAACGCTGTCTTTGAGCCATTCGGGTGGCCGACTCGGAAGCTCGATCGAGCCGTCGTCGTGGAGTTCGATCACGTCGGCGGCGCTCTTTTTCCCTTCTGCGTCGTCAAACGCCGCTGCGTGAACGCGTGCTGATCCGTCGAAGTCCTCCGTGTCGACCGTCGCTGTCAGTCCATCCTCACTGACATCGATATCGTCGTTCGAGAGCCCATCACGGTCGTCGGCAACGAACACTGCCCAGAGGTCGTCTTCGTCAGAGTCGACCTGTGGTGCGGGGTCGGCGTTCGAGTGGACCGTGAAGGTCCCCGCTTCTTCGTCGTACTCGGCGTCAAGGTCGATCCGTGGGGCACCGTTATCAGTATCGGGCGTACTCGGATAGACTGCCGCCCCGTCAGTTTCCGGGAAGGCATAGATCGTCAGTTCGTGGGTTCCATCCGGCCCGTCTAGTTCCAGCGTGTACCAGCCTTCGGCATCCGCCTCGAATTCGACGACATTGTCCTGTCCGGCGTCGTACCGGGGGACGTCACTCGACGGGGTGGCAAACGAGAGAACTTCACTCTGGCCATCACTGTCTTCTGGTGCATCGACAAGCGACCATTCGAAGTCATCCGGAGCGTATCCATCGAAGTTCTCGCCGAGCTCTGGAAGACGCGGACCGAGGTGGTCTCGTCCCTTGTCGAAGAGAACACTGCCGTCGGGCTCTTCGAAATCTGGTGTCCCCTCAGCGTTGAAGCCAACCGCCCAGATCGGGTTAAACAGCGTTTCACCGACTGCGACGAACCGGGGTTCGCCGGGATGGTGTGACTCGACTGGTGTTTGTGGGTCGAATCCCTCCGGAAGCAATGCTTCCGCGTCGGTTGTGGTAAATTCTTCTTCCGCGAAGGTGGGCGCACCCATCGCAGAGAGCATTCCCGCCCCTGCGACACCGCCGAGCAGGGAACGTCGACTAATCTCGTGGAAGTCCGAGTCTTTAGTCATGGGAAACCCCCAGCCCGGTCGTGATGTCGTTGAGATACTCGTCTGGCTGAACAGGCAGCCAGTCAATGACACTGTAGCTTTCTATCATGGTTGTGAATACCAAGTCCGGTGAAATGTAATGAACTAATACATAATAAATACCATGATGTATTTGTACAACAACCGTTGTTATTGTATCGGTAGTGAAAAAATGAGCTGTAATGAACTACGAAAGATCTTGAGAGCAATGGCGTGAACCAACAGTGGTGGATTCTTAGGTTTCCGCCCCCTCCTATCGGCAGTCGGTGGTACTCCCCGCTCAGAAGGGTTCCGTAGTGATGAGGCGAGGCATTACGGAGTACGCATGATGTATCTCCGGCTTTCCTCAGAGTGTAGTGGGACGTAATGCTGGTCACCAGTCAACAAAGCAAGTCGGCATCCTCTATACCTACCCCTTTCAATACATTTATTAAGTAACAATAAGATCCAAACATGTCGTATGAGATTGTCAAGCACGACACTCTCCGGGGATCGTACGGTCGACGACGCGACATCGCTCGCGTTATCGATCGACGAAGTGATCGGGGAATACATCCGCGAATTCGCAGAAGAGCAACATAGCACCTATCGGGATGGACTAAAACTCATCGCTGCGGGCGCTCTGACGATCATTTTCGCATACGTCGTCATCGGCGGCGTCTGGGTCGCAATGGTCGGTGCAGCGATCGGTGGAAAGGGCCTAGTAGATCTCAAACGGGCCAGAGACGAGCGCCCGGAGATCCGTGTGACCGGCGCACGGAAACGATACTGGACAGGATATGCATTTCCACGGGGCGAAGGGACGCTGCTGTTTGATGCGACCGATACAGCATCTCACACGGAGTTCAATCTCGAACGGCTGGATGATCCGGACGCGCTGGCCCAGGCCCACAACGAGCTCACGAAGATCGACCGATTCCCGACCGTTATCGATCCCGAGGACAACGTCGAAGAGGATATCGTCCGTCATCTCGGGAACGTACACAACGAACTCGCAAACACGGAGGAACTGACGCTTTCCGCGCCGGTTATCGAAGGCGACAATCCACTTGTCGAGGGACTAGAACGGATCGAGCCCGCGATGAGTGATGGTGGCGTCGATCTCGACCCCGAGTACGAGCTCGACGAGGCTGCAGAGATCGTCGACACGATCGAGGACTTAGAACAGCTCGCCTTCGAGACCGACCCAGGGGAGCAACTGCGTGAACTCAAAGAGAGTGCAGACGAGACGGTCACACACGTCGTCGAGACGCAGTCGGATGCGATCGAGACGCTAAACGATCATATCGAGACCGCGGGAGATCTTCTCGCGACGACGACGTACAAGTTCTACTGTCCAGTCTGCCAGATCGACGAGGTCGAATCACAGCTTGAGGGCACACTCTCCGACGGTGCGGAGTGGCACTGCCCGACGTGTACGAACACGTTCACCGAGGGCGTCATCATCCCGAAACATCGGATGAAAGACGAAGTGATCGAGGACGTGTGGGACCAGCTCTGGATCGAGAAAGACGACGAGCGCCGCCGAATCTACGAGTCCATCGAGGATCAAAAGACCGAGCTCGGAGAGCGTGAATACGAGCAACGCCGCGAAGAGATCCGAACGGCCAGCGGTCGGATCAAGGACCGGCGCGCAAAGCTCCGGGACCTGCAGACTCGTGCACGTGCCGGCAAAGGAAAAATCGACGAGATCGGTGATCTGATGGTGAAATATCGGGGGCTTGCCGAACAGCGCAAGAACAAGTTCCGGACTGAAGTCAATCAAAAGGCCGAGGAAATCGACCGACGCACGAGCGAGCTTATCGAGGAAACACGAAACGTCGAACAGGAGCGGCTCGAACAGGCCGAACAGCAAGCACAGGCCAACGCACAGATGCTTCGGGCCGAACAGGAGCGTCGCCACAGAGAGAAGATGGCGGCACAGGAACAACTCATCGATGTCGCCCAGCAGAACCTCGAAGCCAACGAGGCGGCCGCCGAGTTCGCCTACGAGAGCGCGAAGGCAAACCGTGTCGGTGCCGAAGCATCTGTCAGGAACTTACAGGCCAGCAAGCATCAAAAGCAGTTGCTCGAATCCATGGAGGACATAGACAAGAAACAACACATCATGGACGTCAGGGGGAGCGTCAATCCGATCCCCGCGATCAACAAGGGGCACATGATGGCGAAACGAGCAACCGGAATGAGCCGAGCAAAACAGAACTAACATGTCGAGTCAAGATCTCCACCCACTCCTGTCGAACATCAGCGAGCGTATCGGCAACGTCAGAACCGAGATACAGAACCTGATCGGAGAGGTACAGAAGATCCGAACGGCGATCACAGAGGGTGTCGAGACGATCGTCGATGCGATCAACGACAACACACAGGCACAGGCCGAAGTGAAGCTTATCGACGAGATGTCGGAAGTCCATAGCCTCGAACCGCAGATCGCGGCCGAAGAAAAGACGATCGAGGAGGAACGCGAGGAACTGGAGTCGACCCTCGATCGGATCGGCGAGCGATACCAGGAAAAACAAGAGGAGCTGGATCGCAAGGCCGAAAAACGAGTCCGCGATGTCGGCTCACACATCTTCGAGATCGACGAAAACGAGTTCGAGGAATCCGTCGAAACGCCGTTTGTCGAACACGTCACGAGCACGTGGGCCGAGTTCCGTGAACACAACAACACGGTCCAGTCCTCACGCGAGGGATCGCTCCGGCAAGCAATCGATCGGGCATACGACTCGATCGATGGGTTCATCGACCGACGTGAGCGCTTGCTCGACGATATCGATCACCACCGGGCCGACACGGCACTCACGATCGATGAGCCGACACCAATTCAGGTGCCGTGCTGGGAGATCACCGTCGAACGGGGAGCAGAGAGCAAAACCTTCGTCGTCGGACCGTCACAGATCCAACACGACGATGGAGAGTGGCTCTCCGCATCGATCGATCAACTGGACCAGTTCGACGATCCGATGTACGCAGTTACTGGTCGACCCCCGGATGACACCGCACGACTGGACGTTCGGAAGGACGATCTCGTGGACGTGATCGACCAGCATGGAGAGGAGCGTCTCGGTGGGCTTGTCTCGTACAGCGATGCGTTCGATGGCGTGATCGAAGATGGAGTCCGAATCGAGGTGGAAGAGTAATGGCTGACCTCTCGGATACCCGGGCGATCGTCGACGAGAGCGAGGTCTACGAGGGCCAGATCATCCCGACCGTCCAATCCGAAATCGGGCGTGACGTGACGGTCGGTCCAGATGCCGTGGTGACCGACGGAATCTACGGGAACGACGTGGCCATTGAATCCGGCGCACGCGTCGAAGCCTCAGTGATGGGAAGTACGGGCGTCGAACTCGACGAGTGTGAAGTGTATGGTGACGTTGGAGCAGATGGCCGGATTACTGGAACCGATGCCTATACGCATAGCAGTGTCAGCGGGACGACGATCCGCCTCCAGAACTGTGTGATTCGTGGAAACGTCGTCGGTACGACCGTCCGCCTGGAGAACTGTCTCGTGCTCGGCATCGCTGCTGCCGAGCGTGAACTCGTCCTCGAAGATAGCTTGTGTTACACGTTCAAGGCCCCTGGCGGCGGTGAATGCAGTGGTTCACAGGTGCTGCTCCCGCAGGCTGTCGCTGGTGAGTCGTTCACTATCGCGGACCCGATTTCGGTCATCGGGCTGCCGATTTCGAACGAGGACTCATCTGAGATCGAGCTCACTGACGAGGACCGTGTCGAGTACGACGAACAGACCTATCTGACGATCGCCGACCGGGTGCTCGATCTCGACGGGATCGAGGATCGTATCGAGACACTCGAAGCGATGCTGAGGGAGGTAGTTGACGAGGCCGAGGCTGCTTCGGAGGCAGACCTCCGTGCGACAGTCGCAGCTGCGCTGGATATCGACGAGGAGCGATTGCCCTGAGACCCACCTACCTCTGAGTCGTTCCCCATCTCCTCGATTCACGGGTACCGCTGCAGGAGGAACTCTGTAGACGGTAGTCGAGAAGACATCCACAAGATACGCTTGGCCTGCGAACAGCTGCTGGCTGACATCGACTGAGACGTGTGTGGAACAACCTTTTTGTGACTCTCGTTGCGAGTCAGAGCAAGTGAATAGAGTGACGGCAAACGGGACAGACGACGGCCGCGACGAGGATGCTACGCACGCAGGGAAACGGGTCGGTGTCGACGTCGGAGGGACGTTCACTGACGTCGTGCTGGTCACAGCGGACAGTCTGGTCACGGCGAAGGTCCCCTCGACCGAACCCCAGCACGAGGGGGTGCTGTCCGGGATCAGAAAAGCCTGCAATCGGGCAGGGATCGCGCCAGACGAGATCGAATCGTTCGTCCACGCGACGACAGTTTCGGTTAACGCACTGCTGGAACGCGATGGTGCCGAGACCGCGCTCGTGACGACGGCGGGCTTTCGCGACGTGCTCGAAATCGGCAGGCAGACGCGCCCCCATCTGTACGATCTCTCGGCGGAGAAAACGCCGCCGCTGGTGCCCCGGCACCGTCGATTTGAGCTCGACGAACGCGCGACTGTGGACGGTGTCGAAGAGCCGATCGATTCCAAGGCGATCGACGAACTCGTCGAGACGCTTTCGGACGTCGACAGCGTCGCCGTCTCGTTTCTTCACGCGTACCGTCACCCTGCCAACGAAGCTGAGGTCGCAGCGACGCTCCGGGAGCGGCTTGACGTGCCGGTGTCGGCCTCCAGTGAGGTCCTGCCGACGTTTCGTGAGTACGAGCGGACATCGACGACCGTGGTCGATGCCTACCTGCGCCCGGCGATCGACTCGTATCTCGGCGAGCTGGTCGCGGGGGCCACGGAGATCGGCCTTCCGGAACCACAGGTGATGCAGTCCAACGGCGGGATCGCCGACCCGGATCACATCAGGGAGCGCGCCGTTACGACGGTGCTTTCCGGTCCCGCTGCGGGCGTGGTCGGCGCGAGTGCAAGCGCAGACGGCGTACTCGACACAACGGGCGTCGAGGGGATCGTCACGTTCGACATGGGCGGCACCTCCAGCGATGTAGGCGTCGTCAGAGAGCGCGACATCGCGCGGACGACCGACGCGACGGTCGCCGGGCAGCCGATCGGCACCCCGATGGTCGACATCGAGACGGTCGGCTCCGGCGGGGGGAGCATCGCCTGGGTTGACGAGGGGGGTGCGCTCCGTGTCGGGCCCGAATCCGCCGGCGCGGACCCCGGCCCGGTCTGTTATGGCAACGGCGGCGATCGGCCGACCGTCACCGATGCGAACGTCGTGCTTGGCTACATCGGCGCTGGCACGGAGTTCGGCGGCGAAGTCGCGATGGACGAGGCGGCCGCCCGCGAGGCGCTCGCCGATCTGGCCGAAGAAGCAGGTCTTTCCTCGGCGGTCGAGGCAGCCGAGGGGGTCTACAGGGTTGCGAACGCGACGATGACCCGGGCGATCCGCTCGGTGACGATCGAGCGTGGCCACGATCCGCGCACGTTCGCCCTCGTCGCGTTCGGGGGGGCCGGACCGATGCACGCGGCCGCCCTCGCCGAGCAACTCGATATCGATCGCGTGGTGTTCCCGCTGGCTGGCGGGGTGCTCTCGGCCTACGGGCTGCTGGCAGCCGACGAGAAATACGACGCGGTGCGGACCCGACGGGTCGAACTCGCGGAGGCGGATCCGGAGACGATTGTGGGAATCTACGAGGAGCTGATCGACGAAGTCGAGTCGAACGTCACCGCCGAGGAAGCACCCGTGATCGAGCGAACGGCGGCGCTACGCTACCGCGGCCAGAGCTTCGAGCTGGACGTCGACGTCGACGTCGACGAGCGATTCGATCCGGCGACCGTCCGCGAGCGGTTTACAGCGGCCCACAGGCAGGCGTACGGCTACGCGATGGACGACCCCGTCGAGCTCGTCACACTGCGGGTGACCGGAACCGTTGAGAACGAGCCGCCGCGGACCCAGTACCGCCCCCATACCACAGAGTCGGCGGAATCGAAGGACCAGCCGACCACGCGGTCGGTCGTCTTCGATGGCGAGGAGCAGAGGGCAACCGTATCCGGTCGAACCGAACTCGAACCGGGAACGACGATCGACGGGCCGGCGATTCTCGAAGGCGAGGAGAGCACGACGGTGATACCACCAACCTGGACGGGGACCGTTCGAGGGGACGGTGCTGTCGTCTGCACGCGCGGTGATCGACGATGAGCCTCGATGCGGTAACGCTGGAAGTGCTGCGGAATCAGCTGGTCGGGATCGCCGAGGAGATGGGCGAGGTGCTGATTCAGAGTGCGTACTCGCCAAACATCAAGGAGCGACAGGACTGTTCGACCGCGCTGTTCGACGCCCACGGCCGGATGGTCGCGCAGGCCGAACACATTCCGGTCCACCTGGGTGCGATGCCCGAGGCGGTCTCGGCCGTCCGTGAGCGCGACCCAGAGCCGGGAGAGGCCTACGTGCTGAACGATCCGTTCACCGGCGGGACGCATCTGCCCGACATCACGATCGTCTCGCCACTCCACCTCGACGGCGAGATCGTGGGATACGGGGTCACGCGCGCCCACCACGGCGATGTCGGCGGGATGTCTCCGGGGAGCATGCCCGCCGGTGCGATGGAAGTGTACCAGGAGGGAGTACGGCTTCCCCCAACCTGCCTCGTCCGTGAGGGCGAGCTTCGGGAGGAGCTGCTCTCGCTGATCCTCGCCAATGTTCGGAACCCCGAACAGCGCCGGGCGGATCTGCGCGCCCAGCTCGCCGCGAACGATCGTGCCAACGTGCGCCTGCGTGAACTCGTCGACGAGCACGGCAGGGAGACGGTCGAGACCGGCTTCGACGAGGTGATCGAGTACTCGCGCAAGCGGATCGAGGGAGAAATCGAGGCGATTCCGGACGGTGAGTACGTCGCCGAGGACGTCCTCGAAGGTGACGGTGTCGTCGACGAGGAGATCCCGATCGTCGCGACCGTCACCATCGACGGCGCGTCAGTGAGGGTGGATTTCGCAGGGAGCGCCGACCAGATGCCGGGGAACATGAACGCGCCGCTTGCGGTCGCACAGAGCGCAGTCTACTTCGTACTCCGCGCGGTGACTGACCCGGATATCCCGCCCAACGCGGGCTGTTACGAGCCCATCGAGGTACGCGTCCCGGCGGGATCGATCCTGAACCCGAGCCCGCCCGCGGCGGTCGTCGGCGGGAACGTCGAGACCAGCCAGCGAGTCACCGATGTCGTTCTCTCGGCGTTCGCCGAGGCAGCCCCCGACCGGGTTCCCGCACAGGGACAGGGGACGATGAACAACCTGATCATCGGGACGCGGGACACCGACGGCTTCACGTACTACGAGACGATCGGGGGCGGCTTCGGTGCACGACCGGACCGGGACGGGATGGACGGCGTGCAGGTCGGCATGACGAACACGCTGAACACGCCGATCGAGGCGCTGGAGAACGAGTATCCGTTCCAGGTGCTCGAATACGCGCTTCGCAACAGGAGCGGCGGCGATGGCCAGTACCGGGGCGGGATGGGACTCACTCGCTCGCTCCGGCTGGAGGAAGAAGCCACGGTTTCAGTACTGACCGAGCGGCGACGACTCGCTCCGCAAGGGCTCGACGGCGGCGAACCGGGTGCCACCGGCGAGAACCTGATCGACGGCGACCCGATCCCCGCGAAAACCACCGTCGACGTCGACGCCGGATCGACGGTCACGATCAACACACCCGGTGGAGGGGGGTACGGTGATCCCACCGAGCGAGCGACGGAGCTTCGTGAACGAGACAGTATTGACGGGCGCAGAAATGCGGACGACGAGTGATGCAACGGCCGACGGAGAGCCGAGCGATTCGTGCCACTCGTGGCGGCTCGACGAGTGGACTTGAGAAGACGTCGGCGAGTACGTCGAAACTACCCCGTCTCCGTGACTACTCGCACGACTGAAGTCGTGGGATTTCTCCTTCATTTCGTGTAACGACTTCCAATGTGCAAAATGCGGGTCAGAAGCAAACGTGGATTACAACGCGGCGAAGAATATCGGTATCTGGTATGTTCGTCGAGGCCAACAGTCGTCTCGGCGGACGGGCGGCAGTCAGCTCGCCCTACAGTCTGGAACGCTGAAGCCGAACGCCGGAGTTACCAGATACCCTGATGGATTCGAGGCGGAGTTTACTATCCCGTTCGGGGAATCCTCCTTTAGGGCGGGGAGGATGTCAAGGACAGGCCCCACCCTCAAAACGCCGAAGGCGCTGAGTGTGGTGTTAATCCGAATCTAGTCTGCTCGGTTGGACTGGAGGAGTAGTCCGTCCTTAGTATAGAATCGATAACATTATTACATTTCTACTCATTGAATCTTCTATGCACGGTAGGGGCCGAACATCGCCATCGTGGCATGTTCGCACGGGGGACCGATTCCCCCGGGAATCTATGCCGCTTTCGCTGGTGACCAATAATCTCATACTAAGAGTAATAAATGCATTAATCATCTATTTACTGATAGTAGATAGTGGTAGAGCCGTAGGTGATCAAGAGCCAGTCAGGAGTACCGATCCACAGACAGTCACGGGCCGATCTACCGCTCCGCTTGCATCAGATCCAGAGGAGCCCACCACGACACTCGATCGATCAGCAGCGAGGAAGATCACATGAACCGGCGAACGGCGTATCGATTCAGTGCACTGGTTGGCATCGTTACAATAACGTCGATTGCAGTAGGCTTCATCGGCTCCCGTGAACCGACGAGTGGAGCTGGCGCTTCCCTGATGACACTCGTATTTGCTATGTCGCTTACGCCACTGTACGATCCACAACCACGCCGGACGATCGATATCTTCGAGATTACTATCAAACAGGTTGGTGTGGGGTGTCTGGCGGTACTTGGTATCGGTGCGATAGGGGTTGTAACGCTTCCTGGGCCCGCCACCGTAGCCGTACTCGGAGGGGCGCTCGTAGCGATGGTTACAACGTTTATTGTTACACTTCGGAGGCAGACAGAGTCGGACCGATATCTCGTTGTCGGGGATGATCCGGCAGCAATCTCATCGACGATCGACCGTCTCCCTCACAAACCGGTCGGGTTCCTGTCGCCAGTGCTTACATCCCCGACTACTGATATCGACGATCCGAAAGGGAGAGCATCTCCAGAGCACGCAAGCGATTCCGAAGGGGTGCGAGAAGAAATACCTGCGACAGACGGTGGGACCACGATTACGCAGATAAACACGCTGGCAGGGGTCGGACGACTGAGCGGACTATCACGACTGAAACACGTCCTTAACGAGCGTAGCATCGATACGGTGGCGCTTGCGTTTACCGAGGCGGATCGACAGGAGTGTTTCGGCGTGCTCCGGATCTGTCACGACAACGGCGTCGATGTCGTCGCACGGGACGACATCAATCACGCTCTGCTTGGTACGGGTGGGCACGGTGAGTTGATCGAGGTCGAGATCGAGCCATGGCCGTGGTACAGCCGGCTAACGAAACGAGCGTTCGATATCGCGTTCGCAGCTACTGGCCTGCTCGTCCTTGCACCCCTGATCGCCCTCATTTCGGTGGCGATCAAGCTCGACTCGCCTGGTCCGATACTGTACGGGCAACGACGGACAACAGAACTCGGTGCAATCTTCCCGGTCTGGAAGTTCCGCACGATGCTCCCCGAGAGCGAGGAAGCCCGGCCGGGCGATGATGAGGACC
>LKMJ01001307.1_pt1 | contig 21721 bp, 19 predicted proteins | sample 643391 | NCBI WGS metagenome assembly LKMJ01 (sample SAMN04112250, study PRJNA286221) | soda lake metagenome | biome: soda lake; feature: Kulunda Steppe; material: water; isolation source: sample PL-Br10 brine of Picturesque Lake | place: Russia: Kulunda steppe | collected 2010-07
CCCGCCGTGGCGGGTGACGACGGCCCCGGCCGCGCGCTGGAGATCATCGACGGTGTCGAGCACGTCACGATCCTGTTCAGCACACAGATGCACGCCACGGCGGCGGCGTTCCTGGCAACGGCCCTCGCTCACGACGTGGAGCCGCTGCCCGACGCGCTGCCCCCGATCGGCTGGTGGCTCCTGCACCTGGCCGCCGTGCTCACCCTGTGGCGAGCCGTGGTGCCCCTGCTCGCCGACCGTGGTGCGCCGGCCACCGCGACGGGCCGCGGTGTCGCGGGCGCGGCGCTGGGGGCCTTCGCCGCCACGGCAGTGCTGGCCGTAGCGGATGCCGCAGTGGACCTGACCGGTCTCGGGGGGATGCTGGTCGGCCCCCTGTTGGCGGGCTGGTTCCTCCTGGCCGGTGTCGTGTGGCTGTCGCTCGGTCCCCGCCCGGGGCCACCGCGGGGGCGGGACGCGGCCTGGGCCGTCGTCCTGGTCGTGGTGTTGCTCCTGGCCCTGGCCGTGCTGGGAAGCCGCGTGTGGCTTCCCGCGCTGCCGACGGGGCCCCGGCTGCTGCTGGCCGTGGTGTTCGTACCGGCGCTCCTGCCCTGGAGCCTGGCGCTGGCCACCACCATCCAGGGCCCCCGGGGGCTACGCGCCGGCGGCTGGTGGGTGCTGCTGGTCGCGGTGGTGACCGGCGGTCTGGGGGTCGCCGCCAGCGTGGTCGAACCACTGCGGTTCCTGGTGCTGCTGCTCCCGTTGATCCCGGTGGTGCTGACCGTGACCGCCGTGGCCTTCCTGCCCCTGCAACGGCCCTGGGCAGCAGCCGGTGCCACCTCGGTCCTCCTCGCCTGGCTGATGGCGGTGCTGTTCCCGCTGGTGTGAGCGGGCCCCGTGCCGGCCGAGGGCGGAGGTTGCCATGGTCCCGGCAGCTAGGCTCCGCCGGTCAGCGACGTGGGGAGCGGACCGATGGAGATCGCGGGCGCCAGCGCGGTGGTCACCGGAGGTGCCGCCGGGATCGGCGCGGCCATCTGCCGCGCCCTGGGGGACTGCGGTGCACGCGGGGTGCTGGTCGCCGACCTCGACGGCGATCGTGCCGAGCTCCTGGCGGCGCAGCTGCGGGAGCGCGGGACCAACGCCGTCGGCCGTGCCGTGGACGTCGCCGACGCGGCAGCAGTGGAAGCGATGGTCACGGCGGCAGAGGATGCCTTCGGTGGCCTCGATCTGATGGTCTCCAACGCCGGTATCGGGACCGGCGCCGGGCTCGAGGCGGACCTCGACCAGTGGCAGCGCGCCTACGAGGTGAACGTGCTCGCCCATGTCCATGCCGCCCGCGCCGCCCTCCCCGGCATGCTGGAGCGGGGCAGCGGCGCCTTCGTGCACACCGCCTCGGCAGCGGGACTGCTGACCATGCTCGGTGATGCGCCCTACGCGGTCACCAAGCACGGCGCCGTCGCCTTCGCGGAGTGGCTGGCCATCACCTACGGCGCTCGCGGTATCCAGGTGGCGGCGTTGTGCCCCCAGGGGGTGGAGACCGACCTGCTGCGTGCCGCGGACGGCGGGCTCCCCGGGCGGGCCGTGCGCGCCGCCGGTGCGGTGCTGAGCCCCGAGCAGGTGGCCGACCACGTGATCGCCGGGCTCCAGGACGGCCGGTTCCTGATCCTGCCCCACCCGGAGGTCGCCGAGCACATCCAGGGCAAGGCGGCGGCACCGGACCGCTGGATCGCCGCCCTGCAGCGTGCGGCTGCGGCCCTGGACACCTGAGGGACCTGGCTGCCGGTCGTCGGTCCGGTGGCGAGGGGGAGGCCGGGTGGGGCCTCGGTCGGCGACCGGCCCCGGCGGGGGTGGTCCTTCGGTCGCCGGCCCGGTCGGGGTGGTCCTTCGGTCGCCGGCCCGGTGACCAGGGGCCCTAGTCGCGGGCCGGGCCGGAGGGGTTCTCTCACCCTCGTCGTCGCGCTGCCGCCCCCAACGCGCACGACAGACAGGTCAGCTGTGCCGCACATCGTCGTGATCGGTGCCGGGATCACCGGCCTGACCGCCGCCCGTCGACTCATCGCCGCCGGTGCGCAGGTCACGGTCCTGGAAGCCGCGCCGCGCGTCGGCGGGCAACTCCACACCACGCGTCATGCCGGCATCGACCTCGATGTCGGAGCGGAGGCGATGTACGCGGCCATCCCGGCGCCCGTGGAGCTGGCCCGGGAGCTCGGCCACGGTGAGGACATCGTGCCTGCGGCGGCGGGCACCACCTGGATCCGCACCGAGCGGGGGCTCAAGCCCCTGCCAGCCGGGTTCGGCCCGGCCGGCCCCACCCGACTGTGGCCGGTGCTGCGTGCGGGTGTGCTGTCACCGGCCGGTGCGGTGCGCGCGGGGCTCGAACCCTTGCGTGGCGCCGCCACCATCGATGACGACACCTCCGTCGGCGGCCTGCTCGACGAGCGGTTCGGCAGGCAGGTCACCGACCGGCTCGTGGACCCCTTGCTCGGTGGGCTGCACTCCGGCGATGTCCGCAAGCTCAGCGTCACTGCGGCCACGCCCCAGCTGGCTGCGCTGGCCCGCAGCCATCGGTCCCTGCTGCTGCGTCGTCGCCGACCGCCGGGCCCCGGACCCACCTTCGTCACCCTGCGCGGCGGCATGCAGTCCCTGCCCAGGGCCCTGGCCGCAGGGCTGCCGGCCGGCACGCTGCACCTCGACACCGAGGTGGTGACCATCGAGACCGGCGACGGGGACCGGCGTGGGGCGGCGGGAGAGATGGCGGCCGTGGGTGATCGGTCGGGCGGGCGCGTCACCGTCGTCGCGCACGACGGGCGGACCTGGTCCGCCGACGGCGTCGTCCTGACCACCCCGGCGCGCGTCGCCGCACCCCTGCTCGACCGCGCCAGCCCTGAGGCTGCCGCGGCCATCGGCGCGCTGCGCGCGGCATCGGTGGCGGTGACCCTGCTCAGCTACCCGGCCGAGGTGGCCGACACCCCGGCGCTGGCCGGCACGGGACTCCTGGTGCCCTCGCGACGGGGCCAGTTGCTCAAGGCAGCCACCTTCCTGTCCACCAAGTGGCCCCACCTGCACGGTGACGACGTGAGCCGCCGGAACGGGCCCCAGCGTTTCCATGTGCGGGCATCGGCGGGGCGGATCGACGACCACCGGGTCGACAACCTCGACGATGGCGAGCTGGCGGCACGCGTGCACCAGGAGCTGGTGGATGCGACCGGCCTGTCGGCGGACCCGCTGGAGGTCGCCGTCCACCGCTGGCCCCGCACCATGCCCCAGCTCGAGGTGGGGCACGCGGGCAGGCTGGCCGCCGCCACCACTGCCCTGGCGCGTGACCTGCCCGGCGTGGTCCTGGCCGGTGCGCCCTACGTCGGTCCCGGGCTCGGGGCCTGCCTCAGATCGGCGAACGTCGCCGTCGACCGGTGCATCCCCACCCACCAGGAGCTGCCCGCGTGAGCACCACACCCCGCGAGACCGCGCCGTCCGCGACCACCCCCCGCCGGGCCGGGACCCGTAAGGTCGTGCGCACCATGCGCCACGACCCGAACGACCGGCCGTTCCTGGTGATCTGGGAGGTCACCCGGGCGTGCGCCCTGGTGTGCCAGCACTGCCGGGCGGACTCCCAGGATGAGTTCCACCCGCACCAGCTGACCACCGCGCAGGGCCTGGACCTGCTGGACCAGATGGCCGCCTTCGGCGCACCGAGCCCCATGGTGGTGCTCTCCGGCGGCGACGCCTTCGAGCGCGACGACCTCGAGGAGCTGATCGCCTACGGCAAGGACGTGGGCTTGAGTATGTCCCTGGCGCCGTCGGTCACCCCCAAGGGCACCCCGCAGCGCTACGCCAGCGTTGCCGAGGCCGGGGTGCGGGCGGTGTCGATCTCCCTCGACGGTGCCAGCGCCGCGACCCACGACGGGTTCCGCGGTGTGGAGGGGGTCTACGACGCCACCGCGCCGACCTGCCGGACGATCGTCGACCTCGGGATGCGGCTGCAGATCAACACCACCGTCACCGCCGACAACCTCTTCGAGCTGCCCGAGGTGTTCGAGCGCGTCCTCGACCTCGATGCCTTCCTGTGGAGCGTGTTCTTCCTGGTACCCACCGGCCGGGGCGACGCGCTGACGCCGGTCGACGCGACGGTGGTGGAGGACGTGCTGCACTGGCTGGTGGACGTCGCGCGCTACCACGCCGTCAAGACCACCGAGGCGCCCCACTTCCGGCGGGTGATGCTGCAGCGCCAGAAGGCCGGTGACGTGGACGCAGCCGAGCACTTCGGGCTCGGACCCACCTACCGGCGGCTGCGCACGCACCTGCTGCGCATCGTCGCCGAGCGTGAGCTGCCGGTGCGCACGCCGCGACCACCCCTCGATATCAACGCCGGGCGCGGGTTCGTGTTCATCGACCACGTCGGCACGGTCTACCCGAGCGGCTTCCTGCCCCTGCCGGGCGGGTCGGTCAAGGAACGGCCGCTGACCGAGCTGTACCGCACCTCGCCGGTGTTCACCCAGCTACGTGATCCGGACCTGCTCACCGGCCGCTGCGGCAGCTGTGAGTACCGCACGGTGTGCGGCGGGTCACGGTCACGGGCCTTCGCCATGGCCGGGGATCACCTCGCCGAGGAGCCGCACTGCGCCTACGAACCCCGTGGGGGGCAGCTCGTGCGGGTCGCGGCCCCGCGCGGGGGCGGACATCCGATGGCAGGTCCCCCCGGGGGTGGTCATCCAGGGGGTGGTCACCCTGGGGGTGGTCACCCTGGGGGAGGCGCGTCTCAGTCGGCCTGATCCGCGTACAGCAGTTCCGTCAGCCGCTGGTGGAGGGGGAGCTGTTCCAACCACCCCTCTGGCGCGCGGTCACCACCCTCCAGGGCCCGATAGATCGGGTGGCGTTGCTGTCGCAGCCACTCGATCGCCGCTATCAGGTGATCGCGCGTCAGCACCGCGGGATCGACGACCCGCCCGGGTTCGCCAGCGAGCAGGTAGGCGTCCCAGGCGTGGCGCAGTACCCAGGTGTCCGGATCCTCGACCAGTGCGCGCAGCCGGCTGCTCTGTTGCGAGCTGAGTCGCAGCGGCACCGTGCGGCGGGAGCCTGGCCGGAAATCGGTGGTTTGTGCGGTCACGATCCACGCTCCTGCTCATCATCTGCTGTGCTGGTGAGGTCGTTGGCGATCTCCGCCATCCCGCGCGCGAAGCTGCGGTAGGGCGCCACGCCGAACAGCCGCGGCAACTGATCGGTGCTGAACCGGCCGGTCCACCCCGTCTCCTCCCGGCCCGGCTGCGCGGGTGGTCGGGCGGGCAGCAGGTCGACGACAGCATCGAGGTAGTCGGCGACGGTGACATGTCCGCCCACCACGTTCGCCACGCGCATCCCGTGCAGCTCGTCGGCTACCTCGCCGGCTGCCTCGCCGGGCACCCGGCGGGCTGCCTCGCCGGGCACCCCGCCGGGCACCGAGGCCGTGGCATCCGGATCGAGCCCGGCCGCTGCGAGGATGGCATCGACGAGGTCGTCGACGTGGACGAAGGCGAAGGTGCTCCCGCGCTGGAGCGGCACCGTCTCACCGGCGCTGACCCGGCCGGGGATCCGCCGGCCCCAGGTCGAGGTCGGCCCTGCCCCCAGCACCGCCGGTGGCCGCAGGATGGCGACCGCGGTGGCGTCGGCGCCGTGCAGCACCCGCTCTGCCTCGGCTTTCGTGCGGGCGTACACCCCTGCGGCTTCGGCACCGAGCGGGACCAGCGGCGTCTCCTCGGTCACCGCACGATCCCCGCTGTCCGGCCGGTCGTACACCGAGGTGGTGGACACGTGCACCAGCGTCGGGACCCCCGCCTGCTCGCAGGCCGCGAGCACGCGCCGGGTGCCCTCCACGTTGACCGCGACACCCGCTTCCAGATCGGGGCCGACGGTGGCGGCGGCGTGGATCGCCACCTCGACGCCGGCCAGCGCCTGAGGGGTCACGGCATCGAAGCCACCATCGAGCTGGACGACCTCCAGCGCCGACAACGTGCCCGAGGTGCTCCGCACGGGGCACAGGACCTCGTGGCCGGCGCGGCGGAGGTGCGCGGCGGTCCGGCCACCGATGAAACCGGTCGCTCCGGTCAACAGTACGCGGGACATGGCAGCTCCGGCTCGGGGCGGGAGTGCCAACGGTAGTGACCTGAGAGCAGCTCCGGTCACGGAGGTACCGGCAGGGGCCGGGGCAGCAGGGTAGTGGTCCGGTGCACAGCCACGGCGGCGGTCTGGGGTGGTGGGGTGGCGAGGTGAGGCGGTGAGGTCGTGGTCCGGGGCACAGCCACGGCGGCCATGACCGCGTGGACCGTGGGCAGGCCGTGTGACCCCTAACCTCGGATGGAGCGACGCCGCACCGTGCCGCACCCGCGGCCGAACCGCGCAGAAGACCGCACATCATTCCTAGACGAGGAGCGCACCGTGGAGATGCCGTACCGCCGACTGGGGCCCTCCGGGCTCAAGGTCTCCGTCCTGAGCTTCGGCTCCTGGGTCACCTTCAAGAGCCAACTGGACGTGGACCGGGCCGTGGACTGCATGGCCGCCGCCTTCGATGCGGGCGTGAACTTCTTCGACAACGCCGAGGTCTACGCCGGCGGCGAGTCGGAGCGGATCATGGGCGACGCGATCCGCAAGCTCGGTTGGCAGCGCCACGAGTACGTGGTGACCAGCAAGTTCTTCTGGGGGATCAAGGACGGTCCGACCAGCAAGAACACCCTCAACCGCAAGTACCTGCTCGAGGCCATCGACGACTCCCTGGAGCGGTTCGGCCTCGACCACCTCGATGTCATCTACTGCCACCGTGCCGACCCACACACCCCCATCGAGGAGACCGTGCGGGCGATGTCGGACGCCATCGACCGCGGTAAGGCCCACTACTGGGGCACCTCGGAGTGGACCGCCGACGAGATCCGCGCCGCCTGGGACGTCGCCGACCGCCACGGCTGGCACAAGCCGATCACCGAGCAGTCCCAGTACAACCTGTTGTGGCGTGAGCGGGTGGAGAAGGAGTATGCCCGGCTGTACGAGGACATCGGGCTCGGCAACACCATCTGGTCGCCCCTGGGCTCCGGGCTGCTGACGGGCAAGTACCTCGACGGGGTGCCCGAGGACAGCCGGGCGGCGCTCGAGGGCTACGAGTGGCTGGGCAAGCGCCTCACCGACGGGCGTTACAACGACCAGCTGGTGCGCTTCAAAGAGGTGGCCGAGGGCTACGACGCCACGATGGCGCAGCTCGCCATCGCCTGGACGGCGGCCAACCCCAACGTCTCCACGGTGATCACCGGTGCCTCCCGTCCGGAGCAGGTCGTGGAGAACATGCAGGCGTTGCAGGTGCTCGAGCAGCTCGACGAGGCGGCCGTGGAGGAGATCGCCGGCATCTTCGCCTGAGGTGCTGCGCTGCCTGAGGTGCTGCGCTGTGCCACGGGGTGGCGATGGGTGGCCCCTCGTCGGGGGGGCCGGTCCGTCGGCCCTCCGCTCGGTCGGTCCGCCGGCCCGCCGGCCCGCTCACTGGGGAGTTTTGCGACCGTATATGGTCGCAAAACTCCCCAGTGCGTCCGGGTTGGCCCGGCTCGGACCCCGCAGCGCATCGTCGCGTCGGGCCCGGCGGCCCACACCCGGGTGAGCGGAGTCGCCGTCGCCCCTTCGCGTCGGGCCCGGCGGCGCACCCCCAGGTGGTGGGCGTCGCCGCCGACCTCGCCTACCAGCCGCGGTGGATCGGCAGCCCTTCAGCGAAACCCGCGCGGGTCTGCACCCCGACGCGCGCCCGTTCGTGGAAGGTCTCTAGGTCGAGGGCCCCCGCGTAGGTGCAGGCGCTGCGGAGTCCGGCAACCACCTTGTCGACGAGGTCCTCGACCCCGGGTCGATGGGGGTCGAGGTACTGGCGGCCCGAGGAGATGCCCTCCTCGAACAGGGCCTTGCGGGCCCGCTCGAAGGCGTCCTCGCCGGCCGTGCGCACCTGGACCGCCCGTGCGGAGGCCATCCCGAAGGAGACCTTGTAGGCACGCCCGTCAGCGTCGCGCTCGAGGTCGCCGGGGGACTCGTGGGTGCCGGCGAACCAGGAGCCGACCATCACGTTGGAGGCGCCGGCGGCGAGGCCCAGGGCGACGTCGCGGGGGTGGCGGACGCCGCCGTCAGCCCACACGTGTGCGCCGAGCTCTCGCGCCGCCGCAGCACACTCCAACACCGCGGAGAACTGGGGTCGGCCGACCCCGGTGGCCATCCGGGTGGTGCACATCGCGCCCGGTCCCACGCCGACCTTGACGATGTCCGCGCCGGCGCCGACGAGGTCCTCGACGCCGTCGGTGGTGACGACGTTGCCGGCGACCAGCGGGACCTGCGGGTCCAGGGCGCGCACGGCCTCCAACGACTCGAGCATGCCCTCCTGGTGGCCGTGGGCAGTGTCGAGCACCAACACGTCCACGCCGGCGTCCAACAGCTGTTTGGCGTGTTGCACGCTCTCACGACGGATACCCACGGCGGCGGCGATCCGCAGCCGACCGAGATCGTCGAGCGCCGGCTGGTACAGCGTCGAGCGCAGCGCCCCCGGACGGGTGAGCAGGCCACGTAGCCGGCCCTCATCGTCGACCACCGGCGCGAGACGGTGCCGCACCTCGGCGAGCTCATCGAAGGCCGCCCGGGGGTCGACACGGTCGCTGATCACTGCCGGCGCCCGTGACATCACTGCGCTGACCTGGGTGAAGCGGTCCTGGTCCTCGAGGTCGACCAGCGTGACGACGCCGATGGGGTGCTGGCCCCCGTCTACCACCACTGCTGCGCCGTGGGAGCGCTTCGGGATCAGGTTCAGCGCCTCACCGACGGTGTCGGAGGCTTCGAGGGTGATGGGGCTCTCGAACACCGGGTGGCAGGACTTCACCCCCTCGATCACCGAGCTCACGATGTCGACCGGGATGTCCTGGGGCAGGACGGCGAGCCCGCCGCGGCGCGCCAGGGTCTCAGCCATACGGCGTCCCGACACCGCGGTCATGTTCGCGGCGACCAGGGGCACGGTGGTGCCCGAACCATCGACCGTGGTCAGGTCCACATCCATCCGGGAGGTCGAGCGGGCCCGGGAGGGGATGAGGAACACGTCCTCGTAGGTGAGGTCGTTCGGCGGAGGTGGGCCGTCGAGGAACCGCACGGTGCGCTGCCTTCCAGGTCGGTGGGAGTCGGGGGGGTCGGTGGGTGTGGGTCGGTGTCGGTGGGAGTCCGCGGGAGTCGGTCGGTGTCGGTGGGGTGGTGTGGCGCTCGCGGCGTGCCGGTGGGAGGACGGCCTGCTGGTGCCGGCGTCAGCCGCCGGCGTTGCCGCGACGGCGCAGTGCCCGCAGGTCCCGGCTGTCACCCGGAGGAGGGGTCGGCCCCGGCGTGGATGCAGAGGACGTCACGTCACGCCCCCCACAGCCCCAGCAGTAGTAGGCCAGTCGGATGCCGGATGGTGCCCATTGGTCGCCGCGACCTTGCTCCTGCAGGGTGGCGGTGGGGATCGCCTCAAGGTCAGTCTCACTGCACAGCCGGCACCGCGGGATCGCGTCACGGTCCCAGGAAGCGGCACAGACCCCGCAGGTGAGTAGCAGGCGATCAGCGTCGTCCTCAGCGGTCTTGCGTTCACCCGTGAGGTCCTCCTGCTCACCGCAGGCCGGGCACTCGACGACCGGCACCGGACACCTCCCTTCGATCATCGGTGCAACGTACTGCTGATCGCTGATCGGTGTTGTTGCCTGGATTTCACTCAGCTAGTTTTGAGGCAATCGACATCGAGGTACCTGTCGAAGGAGGGCGGATGTCCGAGGCTGACGCGCCGCACGACACGCATGCGGTCCCGGTTGCAGATCGCGGGGGCGCGGTGTCGCAGCAGGTCCAGGTTGCCGACCTCGAGCGTCGCGCCGCCGTGCACCATGCCCTCAGCGATCCCCGACGCCTCATGATCGTCGACGCGCTCCGCCTGTCGGACCGCACGCCGACGGAGCTGCGCGAACTGACGGAGCTCGGCTCCAACCTGTTGGCGTTCCACCTCGGTGTGCTCGAGGACGTCGGGGTCCTCCAGCGCACACCCTCGGAGGGTGACGCTCGACGTCGCTACGTCCGGCTGCGCCCGGAACTGCTCCACGGACTCTGGCCCGAGCCCGTCATCGACGCTTCGGAGGTGTTGTTCGTCTGTACCCACAACGCCGCGCGTTCACAGCTCGCGGCAGCACTGTGGCACCGGTGCACGGGTCGGCCGGCGGCGTCGGCCGGGACCTCGCCCGCGGAGCAGGTCCATCCCCTGGCGGTCGCGACCGCTCGGCGGCACGGATTGGAGGTGGACGCGACCCCACGCAGCTACGAGGAGGTTGACGACGTACCCGACCTGGTGGTGTCGGTGTGCGATCGGGCACGGGAGACAGGGCCGCAGTTCACAGCGCCGGCCCTGCACTGGTCCGTGCCCGACCCGATCGGTGGTGGACCGGTCGAGTTCGAGCGGGCCTACGCCCAGCTCGCGGCTCGGGTGCAGTCGCTGGCCGACAGCACCCACGGGGCACCACGAGGTCGCCGGTGACCGCCGGCGCCGGTCCATGCTCCACAGAAGGACCTCAGGAGAGGCTGCCACCGCCGTGACCACCCTGCAGTTGTCCCTGGCCCAACGCCACGCCCTCAGCGAAGCCGCCGTGCGGCTGCAACGCGAGTTCGAGGGCGTGTGCAAGCTGGAGACCGTCCAACGCTGCATCGACGACCCCCTGGAACGGCTCTCCGGAGCCGCCTACCTCGGCTACATCTCCCTGCTGGCCGAGCGTTTCGCTCGGGAGCGGCTGACCGCTATCGCCAAGATGGAAGGCAACATCGTGTCCGACAACCCCACCGTGCTGTTCCTGTGCGTCCACAACGCCGGCCGGTCGCAGATGGCCGCCGGCTGGCTTCGTCATCTCTCCGGCGACCGCATCGACGTGTTCTCTGGCGGTTCCGCGCCTGCTGAGAGCATCAACCCCTCGGCCGTGGAAGCCATGGCGGAGAAGGGCATCGACATCGCAGATCAGTACCCGAAGCCCTGGACCGATGAGACCGTCGGGGTGGCGGATGTCATCGTGAGCATGGGCTGTGGCGACGCGTGCCCGGTTCTACCCGGCAAGCGCTACCTCGACTGGGAACTCGAGGATCCGGCTGGCAAGGGCGTCGACTCCGTGCGTCCGATCCGCGATGACATCGAGCAGCGGGTCCGCGGCCTCATGGCGGAACTCGGGGTGCAACCCGAGGCCGGCTGACGGCCAGCGCCCACGTGGCGCAGCGACCTGGCACGCTGCAGGACGCGATGCCGTGGCACTCCCGCCACGGTCCGCGTCCGGAGGCTGCGATGGGATCCCAAGGCTACGAGTGGGTCGTGGTCTCCACCTTCGCCTCGCGGGTCGAGGCCGACGTGGCACGCACGGCGCTGGAGGCCACCGGCATCGACGCGGTGATCCACGCCGATGACGCCGGCCACGCCGGGGCGCTCCCGCTGTCGTTACGCGGTGTCGAGCTGCGGGTGCCTGAGGACCGGTGGAGCGATGCGCGACAGGCCCTCGGGCTGCCGTTGGCCGAGGCGCGGCGCCGGCGTCCGTCGCCCTGGGCGGTGTGGGCCGTCGTGGCCGCGGTGGTGCTGATCAGCCTGGCGGTAGCTCTGGAGGTTGCCGGCTGAGCGGTGGCCGGCTACCTCGTCGTTGTCGTCGTCGCTCGCGCCAGGTACCTATCCCGCGGCGGGCGGCCCTGAACAGCGTCACCGTCACCGCGGTGCCGGCGATCACCAGCACGACCACCAGCACCAACGCGACCAACGGGTTGGTGATCGCGAACCAGACCACCGTCGCGACCAGCCCGTCCTCGAGCAGGCTCACCCCGGCGTTGGAGATCGGCTCCGGTGAGCTGTTGACCGCCAGCCGGGTGGTGGCCTTGGTGGCGTGGGCGGACAGCGCCAACCCGCCGGAGCCCAGCGCTGCCAGGGCCTGCTGTGCTGAGGTCGCCTCGCCGGTCAGCAGCAGGGCCAGGACCGCAGCTCCGGCCGGGCGGATGAGGGTGTGCGCCGCGTCCCATACCGAGTCGAGCACCGGGATCTTGTCGACCACGAACTCGCATGCGAAGAGAACCCCGACGATGACCAGGGTGTCGGTACGGGTCAGTACCTCGGGTACGCCGCCCGGTCCGAACCGGCCGAACAGGCCCAGCGCGAGCGCCGCGCCGTAGAGGTTGATCCCGGCGGACCAGCCGCTGCCGGCCAGGAGCCCGATGAGCGCGGCGTCCACGGTCACCTCCACCTCGGTGCTGCTCTGGTGGGCCACCTTACGACGATGCCCGCCCGGCGGTCACGCGGGGCGGGCATCGGGGGCCTCGACGCGGGCGGCGTCCGCGTCAGGAGCAGCTCACTCGACGGTGACGGTGATGGTCTCCGTGGCACCGAAGGCGGTGTGGATGCCGTCGGCCAGCTGCACGCACAGCTCGTAGGTCCCCGGCTCGAGGTCGATCTCCCGCGAGTCGGAGCCGTCACCGAGGTGGAAGCGGCCCTCCGCCTCGTCCTCGTCGCTGGGGCCCGGGATCAACTCACCGGTGTCGTAGCAGCCGAGGTCGGCTACCACGTGCAGGTGCGCCTCGCCGGCGACGGGTGCCCCGACCTCGGTCAGGGTCACGTTGTCCGCGGCGAGCTCCACGGTGAAGGGCGAGCTGACGGTGTCACCGTCCGAAGGTGAGACGAAGCTCGCGGCAGCGTCGTCGGGCTGGTCCTCGACCCCCTGGTAGTCCTCAGCGGTGGCCTCCTCCACGGCGTCGTCGCCGTTGCAGGCCGCGAGCAGGAGCGTGAGTGCAGCCAGCGGGGCGAGCAGTCGCAGCGTGCGGGTGGAGCGGGTCAGGTATGGCATCGGTTCTCTCCCTCGTGGGCACGGCCCGAGAGGCCGTGGGACGCACCGTGTCGTGACCGGTGTTCGGCAACGTACTCCGGGGGGATGGCCTCGGCGCCTGCAACGCCCGATCCCGCCCCTCAGCCGGCGAGGCCGTCCACCAGGTCGATCCACAGTTGGGTGGACAGGCCGAGTGATCGCAGATCGATGCGCTCGTCGTGGCCGTGGAACCGGCTCTGGAACTCCTCCAGGGGAACCTCGGCGCTGAACATGCCGGCGCCGTAGGCCGGTACCCCGCGACGCCGGAAGAAGGAGGCGTCGGTGCCACCGACCGTCATCCAGGGCAGTACCTCGCTGCCGGGGTGGACCGCGGCGGCGCGCCGTCGTAGCAGGTCGAACAGCGGGGTGTCCTGCGCAGAAGCCGATGGGGGCCGGCCGACATCGCCGGGCACGATGGTCACCCGGTGGGCGAGGTCGCCGAGTGCCTCGGTCAGCATCGCATCGACCTCGGTGCCATCGACACCGGGCAGGGTCCGGATATCGAGGTCGAGGTGGACCGCGTCGGGGATCACGTTGACCTTGCTGCCGCCGCGGACCACGTTGGGGCTGACGGTGATGTGGGTGCAGGCGTGGCCGTAGCGCGCCAGCTTCGGGTCGACCTGCGCCAGGGTGTCCTTCAGGCGACCCTCGTCGAGGAGGCCGTCCTTGACCTCGGCGGGCAGGTCGAGGTTCGCGACCCAGGCTCGCCAGTGGGCGCCGAGGCGCGGCGGTGGGTCGAAGGCCGTGATGCGCCGGATCACCTCGGCGGCGGTGACCAGGGCGTTGTCCGCCCCGTAGGGCATCGATCCGTGGCCCGGCGTGCCCCTGACGGTCAGCCGCCGCCAGCCGATGCCCTTCTCTGCCGTGGCGAACACGATGGACCGCCCGCGGGCTCCGTCCACCGGGATGCCGCCCGACTCGGTCAACACGTAGTCGCAGGCGACGTCCGACCAGGCATGGTCGACGATCCACTCCGCACCGAGGGCGCCGCCGGCTTCCTCGTCGGCCACCGCCAGGAACTTCACCGTGGAGCGCGGGCGCTGCGGCCGGGCGGCGAGATGCTCGACGGCCACGGCCATGGAGGAGGTCAGGTTCAGCATGTCCACGGCGCCACGTCCCCACACCTCGCCGTCGATCAGCTCACCACCGAAGGGGTCCTCCCGCCAGGCTTCACGGGTGACCGGGACGACGTCGAGGTGGCCGAGCAGCAGCACCGTGGGCGCGTCGGGGTCGGTCCCCTCCAGGGTCGTGAGCACGCTGCGGCGGCCGGGGACCGGTTCGAAGTGCACCTGGTCGAGGTCGCCGAGCACCTGGTCGATCACCGCGACGTTGCGCTGTTCCTGACCCGAGGCAGCGGTGCCGTCGTTGACGCAGGCGTTGCGGATCAGCGTCTGCAACACCTCGGTGGTACGGCCCGTCAGGGCAGGGTCGGTCGGTGTGCTCACACGGTGGCTCCGGTCGAGGGTCGGCAGCGTGGGACGGTTCGTCGGCTCAGCCCTGCCCGAGGAAGGTCTCGAGCGCCCAGGAGACCAGGGACACGATCAGGGCGGCGAGGAAGGTCCACCCGAAGCCGTCGCTGGTGAGCGCCAGACCGAGGGCCTCCGACATCCACACCGTCAGGGCCAGCACCGCGGCGTTGACGACCAGGAGGAACAGCCCCAGGGTCAGCACCACCGCCGGGAGCGCCAGCACCCGGATGAAGGGCTTCAGCACGGCGTTGAGCACCCCGAGCAGCACGGCGATCACCAGGAAGCCGACCCAGCCGTCGCCGTCGAAGTCGTAGTTGAACCCCTCCAACAACTGGACCGCGACCCAGAGGGCGGCAGCATTGATCAACACGCGTAGGACCGCACCCACCACGTACCTCCTCGTCAGCGGTCACCGTACTCTGCCGGCCGAGGGCCGGCACACCGGCAGCGGTGTGCCACGGTCCACGTGAGGGCGCACAGCGCGAGGAGGCGGCATGGACGTGGCGCAGGTGATGTCCGCCCCACCGGCTGCCGCCTGGCGGGTGTTGACTTTGCTCGACCTGTGGCCGCGGTGGGGGCCGACGGTCACCGCGGCGGAGCTCGACGATGGCGGTCGTCAGCTCACGGCGGGCGTACGGGGCCGGGTGCGCACCCCTGTCGGGGTGTGGCTGCCCTTCGAGGTCACCGAGCTCGAGCCGGGCCACCGTTGGCGCTGGCGGGTGGCGGGTGTCCCGGCGACGGGGCACCGGGTCGAGCCGCATGCCGAGGGCTGCCGGGTGGTCTTCGAGGTCCCGGCGGTGGCGGCCCCCTACGCCGTGGTGTGCCGGGTGGCCCTCGGGCGTATCGCCGGGTTGCTCGCGGACCGGGCGGCGCAGTGACGCTGCCCGCGCTACCCGGCCACGGCCATCCCACGCCCGACGCGGTCGGTGGCGCGTTGCCCGGTCCTCCCCTGCCGGTCGACGCCGTGCTCGGGGAGGTCCTGGCGGCGCTCGCGCGCACCAGGGCCGCGGTACTCGAGGCCCCACCCGGCGCGGGGAAGACCACCCGTCTGCCCCTGGCACTGCTGGCTCGCGAGCGGCCCGGGCGGATCGTGGTGCTGGAGCCGCGGCGGGTGGCGGCCCGTGCGGCGGCGGCACGGCTGGCGGCCCAGCTCGGCAGCAGGGTCGGCGAGGTGGTCGGGGTGACGACCCGTGACGAGCGCCGTCGGTCCGCGGCCACCCGCATCGAGGTGGTCACCGAGGGGGTACTGCTCCGCCGCCTGCAGCGTGATCCGTCGCTGGCGGGCACGGCCACGGTGGTCTTCGACGAGTTCCACGAGCGCAACCTCGCAGCGGACCTGGCGTTGGCCTTCGTCTGGGAGTCCCGAACGGCGCTGCGCGAGGACCTCGAGGTGGTGGTCGCCTCCGCGACCCTGGACGCGGCAGAGGTGGCCGCGCTGCTCGACGACGCGCCGGTGATCCGAGCGCAGGGCCGCCGCTTCCCCGTCCGTGTCGAGCATCGTGCGCGACCTCGACCCGGCGGGCTGGACGCCGCGGTCGCCACGGCGGTGCGCGAGGTACTGGCTGAGGAGGACGGCGACGTGCTCGTCTTCCTCCCCGGCGCCCGTGAGATCCGCCGGACCGCCCGGCTGCTCGAGGACGTGGCCGCATCCGGCGCAGCGGTGGTGGTGCGTCCCCTGCACGGGGCGCTGCCACCGGCGGAGCAGGACGCGGCGCTGGCGCCGGCTGCGCCGGGGGTCCGCAAGGTGGTGCTCTCCACCGACCTCGCGGAGTCCAGCGTCACCATCGACGGCGTGCGCACGGTCATCGACGCCGGACTCTCCCGCGAGCCGCGCTTCGACGCCACCTCGGGGCTGTCGGGGCTGGTCACGGTCCCGGCCTCACGGGCCTCGGCCGACCAGCGTGCGGGGCGGGCCGGCCGCACCGCCCCCGGGCGGTGCGTACGGCTGTGGCCGGCGCGCGAGCACGCGGCACGCGACGCCCATCCCCGGCCGGCGATCGCCACCGACGACCTGACGCCCACCGCCCTTGAGGTCGCCGCCTGGGGGGCGGACATCGCCGAGCTGCGCCTGCTGGACCAGCCGCCACCGGCGGTGTGGGAGGCGGCGCTGGCGGCCCTGACCGACCTCGGCGCCCTGGACGGCGACGCCCGCCTGACCACGCTCGGCCGGCAGCTGGCGCAGCTGCCCGTCCACCCGCGGCTCGGTCGGCTGCTGCTGGCCGCGGCACAGCACGGTGCGAGCGGGCTGGGTGCGGAACTCGCCGCACTGCTCAGCGACCGCGACGTGCTGCTCACCTCGCCTCAGCATCCCGATGCGGACCTCGCACTACGGCTGCACGTCCTCAGAGGTGGGCGTGCACCGGCGGGGATCCGGGTGCGGCACGGTGCGCTCCAGCGGGCACGGCGCGAACGCGACCGGTTGCGGCGCTCCGTGGACGCCCTGGAGCTCGCCGGATCGGCACCTGTGGGGCGGGCAAGCCCCGGTCGCCTGGTGCTGACCGGCTGGCCGGACCAGGTGGCTGCCGCTCGCCCGGGCCGCCGTGGGGGCTACCTGCTCGCAGGTGGCCGTGGTGCGGAGCTCGATCCGGCCGATCCCCTCGCCGTGGAGCCGTGGCTGGCTGTCGCCCACCTCGACCGGGGCGCCGAGGTGGCCCGGATCCACCTCGCCGCCGCCGTGGACGAGGCCAGCGTGCGCACCGTGCTGGCCGGGCGCCTGACCACGCGCACGGAGGTCGGATGGCGCGAGGGGGACGTGGTGGCCGAGCGGCGTGTCGAGCTGGGCGCGGTGGTGCTGGAGCGGCACCGGATCGACGACCTCGACCACGACCAGCGCCTCGGTGCTCTGCTCGAAGGGCTGCGCACCGAAGGGCTGGAGCTGCTGGCGGTGCGCGAGGCCGACCGGCAGCTGCAGGCCCGCGTCGCACTCCTGGCCGCGGTGTTCGGGACGCCGTACCAGCCGGTGGACGACGACCGGCTGCTGGCGGCTGGCGAGGAGCTGCTGGCACCCTTCCTGCTGCGTGCCCGCAACCGTTCCGACCTCGCCCGACAGCGCCTCACCCCGGTGCTGGAGGCAGCCATCGGCCACCAGCTGCTGCGCGAGGTCGACCGGCTGGCCCCCACCCATCTGACCGTGCCCTCCGGTTCGCGCCGGGCGTTGGACTACGGCGTCGGGGAGCGGCCGGTCCTGGCCGTGCGGCTGCAGGAGCTGTTCGGCGCCACCACCACACCGACGGTGGTCGAGGGGCGTGTGCCGGTGCTGCTGCACCTGCTGTCGCCGGCCGGGCGTCCCGTGCAGGTCACCGACGACCTCGCCGGCTTCTGGCACCGCGCCTACCCGCAGGTCCGCTCCGAGCTGCGCGGGCGCTACCCCAAGCATGCCTGGCCCGAGGATCCCCTCACGTCCCGGCCGCTGCGGGGCACGCCCAGACGAGGCAGGTGAGCGCGGTTGCTACCGCCCTCGCTGCGGCCTCGCTGCGGCCTCGCGATCGCCGCCGTGGGGGCGCCGCCGTGGAGGACGCGGCCGCCACGGGCAGCTACCAACCGAGCGCGTCGAGCCGGCTGGCGACACCACCGAGGTAGCCGGCCCCGAACAGCCGCACGTGCACCAGCAGCGGTGGCAGCTGGAGCAGGGGCAGCCGCTCCTCGGACCCCGCATCCAGGGGCCAGACCTCCTCATACCCGCGGCGCATCGCGGTCCCGACGGAGCCGAACAGCTCCAGCATCGCGAGGTCGATCTCCCGGTCGGCGTGGTGCACCGCCGGGTCCAGCAGCCACCGGTCGGCGAGCACGTTGCCCGACCACAGGTCACCGTGCACCAGGCTCGGGGCCACGTCGTGGTCGGCCACCTCTGCGACCGCGCCACGCTCGAGGGCACGCTCCAGGCGGCGGGCCAGGTCCCTCGGCAGGTCACCGAGGTAGGGGATGAGCCGCGCCTCGGCGAGGAAGCCCGGCCAGTCGTCGGTCGGTGGGTTGGCCTGGGGCAGCGGCCCGATCACGTTGTCCCGGTGCCAGCCGAAGCGCTCGCCGAGGTGGCGGTGCACCTCGGCCAGGCGTCGCCCGAGCTCGCGGCGGTCACCCGAGGGCCCCGACAGGTACTCGAGCACCAGCACGGTGTCGTCATGGCCGAGCACCTGTGGCACCGGCGCGCCCGCTGCCGCCAGGGCCTCGAGGCCCTCGGCTTCGAGCTCCGCCGGGGTGTCACCCTCCTTGACCACCACCTGCGAGCCGTCGGCGAGGTGGGCATGCCAGACCGCCGCGATGGAGCCGCCCGACAGTGCGCGCGCACGCTCGACCGCTGCAAGGCCGCCCGGCAGCGGCTCGGGTGGACCGCCAGCGCCACTCATGCGTCCTCGCGGCGCGCACGGAGGGCGGCCTCGACTCCACCCTGCACGAGGGCGTCGACCAGCCGCTGCGAGGTACGGCGACACATCTCCACCACCTCGGCGAAGCCCTCCGGGCCGCCGTAGTAGGGATCCGGGATCTCCGCGGTCCCCGTCGCCTCCGGGTCGAAGTCGCGGAACAGGACCATCGGCGTGTCGATGCCGGCGCTGCCCACGAGCCGCTGCAGGTCGCGCAGGTTGGCGCGGTCCATCGCCACCACCAGGTCGGCCTCCTGGAGGGACGCGAGGTCCACGCGCTGGGCAACGCCGTCGATGTCGAGCCCCACCTCAGCCCCGGCGGCGCGCATCCGGGCGTCGGGTGGGTTGCCGAGGTGCCACGCGCCCGTACCGGCCGAGTCGACCGACAGCGCCAACCCCGCGGCGTCGGCGGCCTCGCGCAGCGTCGCCTCGGCGGTGGGGGAGCGGCAGATGTTGCCGAGGCACACGGTCAGGATCGACAGGGGTTCGCTCATGTCACGACCTCTCGGTGGCGGCGTGGGGAAGGGCAGCTGGAAGTGGGACAGCTGTGCGGGTCAGGCGGCGGCCTGCGGTCCGAGGACGACGGTGACCAAGTCCACCTCGGCCTCTTCCAGGGTGGCGGGTCCCCGGATGTCCTCTGCGAGCTGCTCAGCCGCTGCTTCCCGCCCGTTCGGGTAGCGGATGCGGGTGCGATCGGTGGGCTCGGCGTTGGTGACCTCGGCGACCGGATAGCCGAGCTCCTCGAGTTCCGCGGCGACGCTGCCTGCCAGGCCGTTGATACCCGCGCCGTTGGCGACGATGACGGGCACCTCGGCGCGGTCGACCTCGGCGTCGGTGCTGCCCGTGGCCTCCTCGAGCACACTGCCGTCCCGGAACCGCGCGAACAACCGGTCAGCCTCGGGCTGTGCGGTGTCGAGCACCCAGGCCCCGCCCGAGGTGATCCGCGGGGTGCCCGGCACGGTGTAGGTCGCCACGTCGCCGGCGGCCAGGGCCCGACCGCCGCGGGCCAGCTGCAGCATGCCCACCGGCCCGAGGGAGTCATCGACCTGGACGGCCTGCCCGGCGTCGCCGGACAGCTGCCACAGGGTCAGCGGGTTGAACAGCACCGCGGGCCGGGTGACCTCCCGGGCCAGGGCCTGCACGAAGGCCTGCTGGCGTTGGATGCGCTGGAGGTCGTCGTCGATCTTGCGCACACGCACGTAGCCGAGGGCGTCGCCACCGTCGAGCCGCTGGCAACCGGCGGGCAGGTCGATGCCGGCATCGCGGTCGGCGATCGGTTCGTCGAGGCACAGTTCGACGCCACCCACGGCGTCGACGACGTCGCGGAAACCCGCGAAGGTGACCCGGACATGGTGGTGGGCGTGGATACCGGACAGCTGGCGCACGGTGTCGACCAGGCAGCCGGGACCGTCGATCGACTGCGCGACGTTGATGCGTCCAACCGACCCATCGCAGCGCGTGACCCATAGGTCGCGTGGGAAGGCCAGCATGGCGGCCTCACCCCCTTGGAGGGTGAGGATGAAGATGGTGTCGGTCCGCTCCGGGCCGTAGTCGTCCAGCCCCGTCGACAGTTCGATCTGCTCCTCCCGGGTCAGGCCCTCCCGGCTGTCGGAGCCGGTCACCAGCACGTGCATCGGCTGGCCCCCCGAGGCCAGGCCCTCGACAGGTGCACGGTTCAGTCGCAGGGTCGCCAGCACCGGCAGCGCGACGGCGGCGGCGAGGAGTAGGACGAGGAGGGTCAGCAGGATGCGGCGCAGCGCGGCACCACCTCGGCGGTGCTGCTCCACCTCCGGGCCCCAGCCCTCGTCGCGGTTCGGTGTGCTCACCCGTACTCCTCGTGGTTGCGCGGGTCGGTACGTCCGACCGCCCCAGCCGCCGGCGCGCCGGGGATGTCGGTGGCCAGCACGGCTGCTCCGGCGAGGGTGGGCAGTGTTCCATCCCGGCTCCCTGCCGTGGAACAACCCGCCCCGTCCCTTGGACGGCGGTACGGTCGTCACCCCAGCCGGGAGCCCACCGATGGAACGCACCGCTGAGGCCCGCGAGGCCCTCATCGCCCACGTCCGCCGCTCGGTGATCGGTGAAGCCGAGGCGGTGGCCACGCCCTTCGGTCCCCGCCGGGTGATCTACGCCGACTACACCGCGTCCGGCCGGGGCCTGAGCTTCATCGAGGACCACCTACGTGAGGTGGTGCTGCCGCTGTACGCCAACACCCATACGGAGACCTCCGGCACCGGACGTCAGACCACCCGCTTCCGCGAGGACGCGCGGGAGATCATCGCCGAGGCCTTCGGCGCCGGGGACGACTGCGTGGTGCTGTTCGCCGGCACCGGATCGACCGGTGCCATCGACAAGCTGATCCGGGCGCTCGGTATCCGCATCCCGGCGGAACTGGACGCGCAGTACGGCCTCACACGTCACATCCCCGCCGGCGAGCGGCCCGTGGTCTTCATCGGGCCCTACGAGCATCACTCGAACGAGCTCCCGTGGCGTGAGACGATCGCCGACGTGGTCCGCATCCCCGAGGACGAGGACGGTCACGTCGACCTGTCGGCCCTGGAAGCGGCGCTGATCACCCACGCCGATCGGCCGCTGCGTATCGGGGCCTTCTCCGCGGCATCCAACGTCACGGGCATCCTCACCGACACCCGGGCGGTGTCGGTGCTGCTGCACCGCCACGGTGCCCTGGCCCTGTGGGACTGCGCCGCGGCGGCGCCCTATGTGGACGTGGCGATGGCGCCACACCGCCCGGCCGTCACCCCCGAGGGTGCCGGGAGCCCGCGCCGTGCTGCGGAGGGCGACCCGGGGGCATCCGGCCTCGACGACGGCCACCTCGACGACGGCCACCTCGACTACAAGGACGCGGTGTTCGTCTCACCCCACAAGCTTGTGGGCGGGCCCGGCACGCCGGGACTGTTGATCGCGCGGCGGGAGCTGTTCGCCAACCGGGTGCCGACGGTGCCCGGCGGCGGCACGGTCGCCTACGTCAACGCCGACGAGCACCGCTACCTCGATGTCATCGAGGAACGCGAGGAGGGCGGCACCCCCGACATCCTCGGCG
>LKMJ01001308.1_pt1 | contig 21719 bp, 29 predicted proteins | sample 643391 | NCBI WGS metagenome assembly LKMJ01 (sample SAMN04112250, study PRJNA286221) | soda lake metagenome | biome: soda lake; feature: Kulunda Steppe; material: water; isolation source: sample PL-Br10 brine of Picturesque Lake | place: Russia: Kulunda steppe | collected 2010-07
CATTACTGGCATGATTACATGTGCCACAGCTTGTTTGGGCCCTGTGCTTGTGCCCATAGCACAGCCGCACCAGCGTGTGAAGGCATGTGGAAGTACTAAGGGTGCGCATGCGTGCATGTGTCTTCGTGTGCAGGCATGCCAGTGTAGTTTGTGTGTTGTGTTTGCTATTGTGCATTGATAAGTAAATGTTGCAATCATACCATCGCAGCAAAGGGGCGCGTGCAGGTGAGTTTGTGCAGCGCGAAGGTCAAGGCCGATATTGATGCAAGCTTGCAAGACAGGGGCTCTTGTGACGCTTTGCACCCGCCCAACAACACCAGCCCTGCTTGATGCTGTATCAGTGCTTGGGACCCTTGATATGCAATGACATCGCATACTGCTTGCTCCTTTTGGGTTGCCAGCGATGCAGCAACGCTGCGTGGCTGGCACGTGATGGGTGTGCGCATCCATGCAAGTGCGCACAGTGCATGCGCAAGTCACAGCATGCGATGCGCCACTCATAATGCCATGCCCAAGCTGCACTTTGCTGCTCCTGGCGCTTTTTGCACCCATTTCTTAGCCTTGAGCTCCAGCTACTGTATCTGGTCAAGGTTTTGTGCACTGCTTGCCCAGCTTGTTCACCACAGCAGACATGTTTAAATTGGCACACATAGGAACCGTCTGGGGCAGCCCGGCCAGACGAAGTTTTTCCCCCATGTAACATTATTTTTCATCTGATTCAAAGAATTGATTCAGGCCAACCAGTCACTCGATGGGCGTCTGAAACGAGCGAATCAGCAGGGCACCATTTTGGCATGTTATATTTCAAAAATTCCATAGCGCTATATAGCGCTATGTAGCGCTATAGGCCAACGCCGACCCCTATGTATATACTTCATATATGTATGTACGTAACAAGACGAATTCGGCACAAGTTTCATGGTTGACCTCCCAGATCAGCGTTGTTTACACCCCTGGAAAATTTGCTGAAAGCATTGTTCAAATATTGAAGTAATATCATTGCAATCAAGGCAGCTGGGACGACCTGCATTTTAATTAGGCGTGGTATGTATGCGGAAAGCCAAGCTCTTGAATTTTTGGTGGACAGGCCAAATATCACTGAAAAATTTAGCTCCATTAGAAGTCACTTATTGCGCTGCATGCTTATTATACCTAGTGGTTGAATTGCTGCCCCTGGTTTGCTTAGAAATATTACGTGGGCAGTGTGCTTGCCTCTTTTGGCTGCTTACATGAAAAAACAGGCAGCCCATTGCAACATTTTTTGCTAGGATGTAAACATCGCTGGTTTAGGATGTCCCCAACGTTTACATTCGTGTTTCATTCATATTTTTATGTATAGATTATTGGATTGACCTGGCAAAAAAAGAAGCTAGGCCAGGGAGGTCAAGGGAAGCCCAACTACAGTGTTTAATAAGGTTTTGGGGTATATAACTGATTGGCTACACAAGGTGCTTCTACCAAAAAAAATTGTATTGTAGCAAGCCCAAAAACTTTGGCAAGTATTTTAATAACATTCTTTACAACATGGTTAGTTTAACTTCGATTGCTTCCAATTTCACACTAAGGGCATCCGCACACTGACTGCCAGACCCTGCTCCCTGTATCAATGCTAACCTCCCCTCACTCCAGCCTTCCAAGTGGCCATGCAAATGAAACTAAGTGTCATGCCTTAAACTAACTTGTACTCACTCGTCATTGCTGTCAGAGATGGTGATAGGCTGCTGCTGCTTGGAGGGTTTGCTTGTTTTGGTGCCCATATGAGAAGCGACTGCATCCTTCTTAGAAACGTGTAAACCAGCACATCCTACTTCTTCAACCATGAGCATGACACACACTAGCACAGCCCATAGCCCATAACCACTAAGTGTACACTTTGGCAACATGTTGCCTCTACAACTCAGGAATTTTGTTCAGATCACCCAGCTTGTGCCCCCCTGGATGCCTTGTCTCCGCATCCTGCCCTCCCGGCTGCGCTTTCTGGGCCCAGCAGCCAGCCCCTCAGTGTCTCATGCTGCAGTCCCTTGCTGCTGCTCTCCCACAGATGTGCTTGCACAAGCTGTATCAGCAGCTGGGGTTGTTGCTGCTGGGGAAGCAATTGTTACTACTGCTGCTGCTGCTGCTGCTGCTGCTGCTGCTGCTGCTGCTGCTGGAGAGGGGGCAGACTGAGCAGGGGCAGGCTGGGCATTTGCCCAAAACTCCCTTAGACCCCCCCCCCGCCTCATTAAAAACACATAGATATTTGGCTACAACAGGTACTCCCCAGAAACAATCCCTTCGCCAATTGGCTTCACAGGGTGCTCAGAGCGATGCCCTGCCAGGTGTTGTTGCGTCTACGTCATTAGACGCGAGTGTAAGCAGAATGGCGACGCGTCACGCTTACTAGAAACACTGCCCAACTACCCCCCCAACTGACCTTTAACTCACCTATACGGCCATTACACATACAATGCCTCCATCTAAGGGCTCTGCATGGGGCCAGATTATCAGTTTAGCCCTTGAGTTAACGAATAGGACTAGGTGGAAGGAGGTGCAAGGTGCAGTGCAAGCAGTGCTTGCACGAGTTCATTAGAGGTGCCTCCCGCATCAGGGACCACTGCGTACACTCCACCCCTGCCTGTGGTGTCAGCCACTATGAGAAAGTGCTAGAAAACATGCTAGCATTGATGCAGCAGGAGCATGCAAAGAGGGTGGAGAAGGAGCATGAGTCTGCAGCAAAGCGAGCTCTGGAAATGGTAACCTGTTCGACAGGAGCAGTAGCAGTAGCAGCAGGCAGCAGCAAGAAGCAGAAGATGGCCCAGCCCTGGGTGGTGCTCTCAGAGGAGGAGGAGGAGGAGGAGGAGGAGGAGGGGTCCGTCCAGTTATGGGGGGGACTTCAGTGATGAGGATTAGAGTGGAGCACAGCAGGGAAGATGCTGAACTGCATTGATTATATGAATTCCCTTTGTAAATGGCAACAATGCAGCGGAACAGAATAGGAGAGTTTCCCTGAGCGGGGCTGTGGCTGCCAGACCACCCCCAGCAACGCCGAATCGTAATCGGTATTTTAAACGTAGTTTGTTTGCATTGCTAATTTGGGCCATTTTGTTCCCAGCAAATCAGTTCAACAAATCCAATGTTTACAACCCTGCACAGAACATAGAAATGTGAAGTATGATGCCCATGCAAATCTTACAATTCGGAGGATGCCTGGAAGAAAATCCAGATGGTGAACTATTTTCTTTTCAATTTTCATCGGGTTTGCAAGATCCTGCCTTCTTCTCAGCAAGCTCTAGCAGCCTGCAGAGGTGCCTTGCCTATGATTTGCTTGTTGCTTGCGCCGCCGAGTTACCTCTGATGCTACTATCTCAAAGCAAGGCTTAGAATGAGTGTCCTCTCGTGGAGTTAGAAGAACCAGGTTGGGGTGCTTTTGTCCACACTCGATGCCATGCACCCCACCAACAATGCATAGCATCGATTTGACTTAGCAAAAACAGCTGGGCTAGGGCGGTCAGGAGAAGTCCTACAACCCCTGACTGCCCTTCAACTGACCTATATGGCCATACAATATAAAGTGCCTCCATTCAAGGACCCTAGGTGAGATCAGGTTATCATATTAATGAAAGGCTATGTGCACAGCAGAAACCGCAACCGCCGACCACCAAGCATGCCACCGCCTTGATGTGGTTGTACAGCAACCTGCTCATAGTTGGCCAAGCAGACACACACTCCCTAGAGTAGCAGTACAAGAATCAGCCCTGGGTGGTGCTCTCAGAGGGGGAGGAGGAGTGGCAAGAGGAGGAGGAGGAGGAGGAGAAGGAGGAGGGCAGTGAGAGTTACAAGTTAGGGTTAACCGCCAACCTGGTTGTTAGGCTGATAAGTTTGCTGCTGGTGGAGGGCAGTGAGATGGGACTTCATTACTCTAATAGCACAGCAGAGAGGAGGCAGAACTGGAAGGTAGCATTCAATGAATCATATGAATTTCTTTGTGGCTGATGCAAAAACGAAGCAAATACAGGCAGGGGAGAGTGTGTCTGAGCAGGGCTGTGGCTGCCAGGCTCTCTTGCAATATGGATCTAAACTCGCATTTTAAACAGCAAATTTTCCCAACAAATGAAGCACCTATTTTGGTTCCCAATGCGAAATTAGGTGAAAATCATTGTTCACATCCCTGCATTTTCTAACGGGTTCCAGTTGTTTCATCCCTTGCAAATGCTTTGGTATTTAGAAAGTCCCATTAAAAGTTGGACACTTCGGCTAAGCAGATTTATTTCTTTTCAGGGTTGGGTCATACATGTTTTGTCGCATTTTACACATTGAAAATATAGGCTTAAATTTACAAATTGAAAAAACCCGGTTTACAATGCGGGTTCCAATGCGACCAACCCCCCCCCCCTGCTCTTTCCTTCGTTCCTGCTCATTTCCTCTTTCGGTAACTTCACTTAGCATAAGAAATGAAGAGAAGTAAGGAAGGTTTTAAGCAGTCTACATCTACTCCACATCGCTGCTGCTGTCCTCATCGCTGCTGCTAATGTCCTCTGCATCACTGCTGCTACTATCCTCTGCATCACTGCCCTGGCATTCCTCATCGTCGCTGAAGACTTTTGATGCTGGTGCCTGACCGAGCCCCCTGCTCCAGGACCTGGGTGTGCTCAGCCAAGTCTGCTCTCCTGCACATTGCAAGCGTCCGCTGCTTCTTTCCAGGTGTCGAGGAGGTGCTCGCATTTGCTGCTGTACTTCTGTTGAGCTGGCGCTGCTGTGCTGCTGCTGCTGCTGCTGCTGCTGCTGCTGCTGCTGCTGCTACTGCCTTGTTATGAGCATCGATGGCCCTCATATCATCTAGGACAGGCTGCAGGACTGCCTCATCTGCTGTGCACTTTGCTACCCCACAAGTTGGATTAATGTGCAGGAAGTGCTCCCTGATGCGGGAAGTACCAGCTACAAAGACATGCTTGCAGTACTTGCACTCCACCTTGTATTGGTGCGTCCTGTCTTTCAGTTCAATGATTGTGACATGATCCCATTCCTTCCTCTTTTCTCTAGGCATTTTAGATTTACATATAGTAAGAATAGGGTGCAGATTGGCAGCCTGGGGGGTAGTCAGGGGCCCACAGGTCCCCATCTACCCCCCCAACCTCTACCTTCAAAAATGACCCCTAAATGCGTCCGCATTCAGGTTTTATACGTGCATTGTTTGTACCATACGCGCATTGTTTTGGGCAAATGAACGCATGACCCAACCCTACTTTTACAGAGTTGAGCAAATTGGACTTAACCTATGGTCCAGGGATAAAGCATTCGCGCTTTTTCAATCATTCGCAAATTCATTTCACCAAATTATTCGCCAAACTGTTAAACATTAATTCCCGGATTTTTTAAGACCATCCCAATACTCATAGTCGCAGTGCAGGCACACCATTTTTGATGTGCCTGTCTTGCTCTGTTCTAGCACCTTAAAGTGGCCCCACACCGGTCCCCTAGGCTTCCCCAATGTTATATATTTCAAGTCTGATGGTAAAGGAGGGTTTGGGGGCTAAGGGAGGGGTCAGTTGGCGCCTCCCTCCCCCCCTCCTCTCACAGGCAAACGTTCAATCAAATCATTCGGTGTATTTCCAATTTTCCCGAACCATTTGCACTTTAAAAATCCAAAACAGGCGAATGCTCCATCCCTGCTATGGTCCAACAGTTTCATAAATGCAAAATCTTCTATCTTTACGTCTATATGTAATGTTAAGGGCTGGCATTTCTGGGCCTCTGTGCTCTTTGCTACTTAAAATATAATAATCAACTTCTGAGATGTATTTGTAGAAGCGCATAGAAAGATCTTTATAATGTAGCCTACTCGACTTAAGCGCATCAACACTCTTGTGGCCCTTTCCCGGCCCATTTCTTAGATAAGTCCTTAAGGAAGCTCATTGCTAGAGCATTGCCACCTTGGATCTCCACATGGTGCTCTAGAAGGCCCCCTCTACCTAGCCAGAAGGTGCAGCCTCCCTAACACCTTTTCCCTTGAGAATGATACCAAATTTGAAGGAAAGAAACAATGTTTACTCGTGCAAAGGTGTGCTAGCGTCCCAGTACAGGCGTAAAACAATTTGCCCTTAGCCTATGCCACCTTAATCTAGGGTTCCGCGCGGGAGCGCACCAGTTTATTTCACAAACCTATCACGTCAACTGACCCGCTTCAGCTATGAAAATCCATGCACAAGCTGAAACAAAATCAGGCAGTTTGCAGCTAAGAAAGTTGCATGCAGACGGCTTCATTCTTATTGTTGCCATGCTGCCATTTTAAGGTGGTGAGATGAAGCACCCCACCTGGAGGCCAGCAGTGGCTCCCTGGATAACACTGAACCTCCATGTGTTCAACAAATCAAGAAAGGCCTTCCTTACGGTTATGAAATGTTTTATTTTTATCCTTTTGCGTGTCCCTAATGAAGTAACGTCTTGTCTGTAATTCGTGGTCGGTTGTGCATGCTCTGACCTGGTGCATCAAAAGCGCCTCAGGCCTATTCCTCGGTCTTGGCCAGGCTTCGGCGCGTGTGCGCGTACTGCTTAAAGCACACAGGAGCCACTCGTTTTCTATCCTGGCATTCCTTGCTTAATAGCTCATTGTACCCCTGTGCGCTCCTTATACATGTGCAGGTGGTGGTAGAGGAGGGGTCGTTGATATGCCCAGAGACGCAGCGTCGTTTCCCCGTTAATAAAGGCATCCCCAACTTATTGCTTAACGAGGATGAATGTTGATGATGAGTGTTAACGAGGTGTCCTTTCCATTTTGAGTTTCTTGATGGACCTCATGCATCAGATATCAATTGACATATTTGTTAAGAATGTTTTGTAAATGAGTGGCAGCGGTCGCCGAGAGCCAGACATAGTTCGGGAGTAGGCTTGCCGGGAGCGGCAGCGGCAGCTCTGCCAGGATGTTTTGGAAGGTCGCTGGCTTCAGCCAGCCCTCACCCATTGAGCAAATCCTGGACAAGCAGGAATTCACTCTCGAGGAGCTGCTTGATGAGGAGGACATGATTCAAGAGTGTAAATCCCTGAATGGACGCCTTGTTGCCTTGTGAGCGTGAGATTGGGGCCTGGGTTTTGGGGCGTTGCTGTGAGAGAGTACGACAGCGGTGGTGTAAAGCATGGTTACGCTGCACTAAGACAGCCCAGCTGCACAGACATACATGCAGGCCAGCTTCCTGCTGCCCATCATCCTGCTGTGCAGAAGGGTGGTATCAGGAACAGTAGTGCAGGTGATGCACAGCATTCTTCCTAAGCCATGCGAAGCTTAAAGCAAGGCAACCACCAAGCCATGCCTGGGCACCGGTCTAACCAGCCTGGTTCTGTTTCTGCTCGCCTGTTTGGTTGCAGCTTGCGGGAGCGGAGCACAGTGGAGCAGCTCATACGGTGAGAAGCTGCAGCTTTTGGCCTGCGTTTCTCCTTGCTGCATGGTGTGACCGTCCCTGGTGTGTTGTGTGCATGCCTGACCATCTCCCTCCCCCTGCCTGCGATGCAGGTACATCGTGGACCCCCCGACCGACTCCGATGACCCCAAGCGCCTGTTCCAGTGAGTGCATCTTGCCTCGGATGCGGGTCGTGGGGGCCTAGCCTTCGCGCGTCTATGGGACGTTGCAGGGTGTTCGCCAATGCGGGACTCTGTGCTTGCGCAACCCTGTCTCGGTGGTGCCTCGCGGTACGCTGCCCCCCTCCCTCCGGACCCCCGAAACTGGACAGTTAGGTTGCGTATGCGCGACCTGCCTTTGCGTCGCGCAGGTACCCGTTCACCGCGTGCGAGGTCTTCTGCTGCGAGGTGGAGGCCGTCTTCAACACGCTCCTGTGGGACGAGGGCCTGATGGCCCTTCTGTTCTCCTTCCTGGACGCCCCCGCTCCGCTCAGCAGTCGCACGGCTGGCTACTTCGGCCGCGTGGTCAGCAACCTGCTGCTGCGCAAGACCAACGAGGCGATGCAGTACCTGCAGGCGAACCAGGGCGTCCTGCACAAGCTGGCCAAGCACGTCGACACCACGAGCGTCGCGGAGATCCTGAAGCGCCTGGTGGGCGGTGATGACCAGTCCAGCATGCTCTTTCTGCCGCAGTACGCGCAGTGGCTGGCTGAGACGCCACTGGTGGACCTGCTGCTCGCTCAGCTGTCAGCAGACAGCTCCGCGGATGCTCAGGCCAACGCAGCAGACATCCTGTCCTCCATTGCCCACACCCAGCCCTCTGCTCTGGCTTCCAAGCTCACACGCGCAGACAGCATCACCGCCCTCTTCTCCCACGCCCTCGCCCCCAGCCACCACCTGCTCGTGCCCGCCCTGGACGTGTGCATCGCCCTGGTAGAGCCCAAGCGCTGCGCCCAGGCCTCCGATGAGGCCCCTGACTTCCAGGAGGCCATCACGCGTGCGCGCATGGAGGCTGTGGATGCCATGCTGCAGCACCTGCCCAGCCTGGTGCGGCTGCTGGCAGAGGCAGGGGACAAGCTGGCTGTGGCTCCAGCTGAGACCCCGTACGGCATGCTCTCACCCCCCCTGGGCCGCGCGCGCCTAAAGATCGTGGACCTGCTGGCTGTGCTCTTCCGCAGCGGGAGCACTGGCATTGAGCCCATCATGATCGAGCTGGAGGCGGTGCAGCTGTGCTGCCGCCTGTTCTCCTCCTACCCCTTCAACAACCTGCTCCACCACTGCGTCACAGCGCTGCTGGTGGCTGCCATCACGCGTTGCTCGGAGACGATGCTGCGCCACGTCTTTGAGCACTGCCAGCTGCTGGACTGGATCATCAACCTGCCAGCGGAGGTGCGGCCCGCGCCCCTGCCCGGTCAGGAGGAGCTCGCCAGCAGCAAGCCCTCCATCCGCGCAGGCTACATGGGGCATGTCACACAGCTTGCCAGCACGCTGGAGAGCTTTACGCAGCAGCCTCAGAGCAGCAGCAGCTCTGAATCAGGGCAGGACAGCCCAGGAGGCGTGGACGCCGCTGCAGCTGCCGTGGCTTCTGCCAGCCCAGCATGCAGGAGCTCAGTCATTCAGTACCTGCAGGGGCATGCTCGTTGGCACGGGTATGTAGAACAGCAACTACACTACCAGCAGGAGCTAGAGAACACAAGCCGCTGGGCATGCGGTAGGCCCCTGCCAACACAGCTGGCAGGCTTGGACAGTGATGGTGATGACTTCCAGGTGAGCCATTGCGAGGGCGCGCCCGAGAAACATGTAGATCTCCTTACTTATGTCTGCTTGCATTAGGAAAAGCATCTCAGACCTGCAGCACAATGCCCTTGCTCATGGCCTGGCCTTTCAAAGCCGTTGCCTGCATCATGCATCAACAAGGGCCGGTGTGACATGGCCTGGCCCCACAGTTAAGCTTCGAGTCGTAGCTACAGTGTGCCTGACACCTTGATGAAGTGTTTGCTACTCTGGTTGGGAGATGCGAGCGCCTTGTCTTGCTGCCACTGTTTGCTGCTTGCAATTCAGACGCAACTTCCATCTGCATGCATATCTGCAGTTCTTCTCTATCTCCTGCTCTGCACTCATGCAGAGGATGCACTAGGACAATCAAAAATCAAACTTGGTATTGGTTGTCAAGCTTAGGCAGTGCCTTTGATGTTGCGCAACAAACACTCCTTGCCAAAAAATCGCCGTGTCGCTTGTGCAGGCGGACATGGACTCGGAACAGATGGTGGGGATGCAGCCAGCCCTGTATCACCGCTACAATGTAGACGAGAATGAGGAAGAGGAGGATGAGGACAACGAGCCCTTCAAGGCAACTTTTAATGCTGAGAGCTACCATGGCACCCAGGTGAGAACAGGGCTGGGGGAAAACATGCGTCGTCAGCAGTGTGTGTAGTCGCAACTATGTATCATTACTGTGTTGACCTTTCTGCACATGAATATTGTCAAGAGATGCAAACTGATCTTCCTCTTGCTGCTGCTGCTGCTGCTGCTGCTGCTGCTGCTCCTGCTGCTGCTGATGGTGATGGTGATTTTGAATACCGATTGCATGTCAGTGCTTTTCGTTGGCACCTGACACTCATCCAATTTTCTGACAATGGATGCACAGCTTTGCTGCAGCCAGCCTGCCTGCCTGCGCAGCATGCCTGCATGTGCATTTATTTTCGTTCGTTCCAGTGTGTACTTGCATCATGTCTCATCCTTTCATCCTTATTGGCTAATCTCTGTCCTCATGGATGGCTATGCATGTATGCAGCTCATCACAGAGGCTATGGGAAACATAGACATCAATGACTCAAACCCTTGGCATGATCCGAGCATTGGTGAAGAGCACAATAATGAGTTCTACGACTCAAAAGATGGGGGAGGTGGGTGCGCGCGTATCTGGATACATGCCCGTACATGGGAACCTGCTTCCTTTGTGTACTTGATGCACCAAGTGCCTGGATCAACTTGTTTTTGCTGAACCATACGTTTTTTTGCACACTAAGGGAAACATACGTCAAAAATGCTCCACAGTTTTTCATTGTCTTCGTGTCTTAGCGCCAAACCTCGACCACCTTCTTGCCTAGGGCTAACCTCAGCAAACTTATGGTGCCTGAGCAAGGGGCAAGGCAGCAGCCATCACATCGCATCAGGAACACCCTAAAAATGTGTGTTGGTTTGGTGGCAATCATTTGATACAGACTAAAGATCAAGCCAGAATTCACTGGCCATATGACGAACCAATAACTCCAACTACCGAAGACTCATCACCGAGCCCACAATAATATAAGAATAACCCCAATACTACTGCCAAGACAGTCACTGTGTTCTGCCCTTAGCCTCACGCCACGAGGTTTGGTTCTGTAGACAGGACATTGTGCCACACAATGTCACATTCCAGCACTCCCTCTAGGCACATGTACTGGTCTGCACACAAAGCAGGTACACACACACCACACGCGTCCACTGCCTAAGCGTTTGCAGGTACAATAAACGAACTTGCACGTGCCCTTCTTAATGCATCCTTGTGTTATCACTTAGTGCAGGTGCACGAGAGGAGGGTGCAGAGAGTAGAAATCAGGGTATGGAAGATGACGAAGTGCTGCTCGCCACAAGCGATGACGATGAGAGCCTTCCTGAGCGCGTGTCCTCTCCTTCCAAGGTCTTCCAGGGTCAGGAGGAAACAAGTAGGAGCCAGGCCGGCGACGCAAGCACCCAGGGTGAGTTACATGCATTTTGATACCACTTCCATGCTCTATAGTAAATGCACCCACAAAACCCTTCAAGCTGACCACTTAATTAAGCATATTAACCTAGGAAAATGCAAGGATGCCTCTGTGCAACGCCGCTCGGGATGAGGTCATGATGTTCAACGCTGCAAACAATTTATTTCCTGCTCCAGGTTGATGCGTTTCTGCTAGCCGTCTATACTGATTGCTCACTGGCTTTCCTGATGAAGCATGCAGCAGTTGCTCTTGGCAGTCTTAAATTGCACATACTTGCCCTGGGAGTCATTTCTAAACAAGTCTAATTTGTGCTTTTGCATGCACCTTCCGCATGCACGTGTTCCTTTACGGAAAATATGCTTACAGGAATAATTGTGGGATGTTCAAGAACCGGTTGGGTAGCGGTCTTTTTCACTGGTACTCAGGTGTTGAAGGTATTGATAATGTGTCGGCTGCTTGTTTGCAGATGGTCCGCCAGGTGAAAAGCAAGCAGGCGAGGACAGGGGAACCTTTGGAGAAGCACAGGCCTCTGACTCCAGCCAGGCTCAGCAACAGCAGCAGCAGCAGCAGCAGCAGCAGCAGCAGGCACCCCCACAGTATCCACCTGAACCGCAGCTGCTGGGTCAGCAGGAAGGTGGTGAGGGGCAAGGGGATGGTGCAGAGCCTGTGCAGGCTGAGAGTAGGGAAGGCAATGAAGCAGATGTTGGTGAGCCGCATGCTGGTGAAGGGCAGGGTGAGAGGAGCTCTGGTGGCCAAGGCAGTGCTGCCAGTGTGAGCTTGAGTGGGCAACCCGCTTCTGGGCATGAGTCAAGGGATGGCACGGGCTGAATTTGGGATAGGCTTTTGGTGTTGGGTGTGTCAGGCTAGGGATGGCTGGTAGGTGGTCCAGGAGTAGTCATGAGTCACAAAACCATTTTTATCACGCACGCACAAACTTGCTGCGTGACCTACCGTATGAGGAACTGGGGAAAATGCATGTAGACAAGGCAGGTGCATGCACAATGCCCGTTCGCATGTGCATGTATGTATCAACAATTCTGGGCTTGGTTTTCTGTGTGGTTGTCCATCGGCGCCTCTTTTGTTGCCTGCTGGAATGCGCACACAGCTGTAGAATATTGATCAAGTATTTTCTTAGGGAATAAAGGCATGCGGATGCCCGATCCCGCTTGCTGCAACATTTCATTCTTTTTGTTGCGGTATTCATGAACTTAACATGCTCTCTGGAAGATCTCCGGCTCGTGCTTACCTCCATGCTTTGTTCGCAGCCCCAGCACACACACTGCTGCCCACAATTGTCCGTCACGAAGTCACTTCGTTTTAGAGTCTAAAATGGCTTCGGTCTGACAAGGGATTAGTCTTAGCATGGGTAACGAGTTTTAGGGTAGGGTTAACCAGCGGGGCCGTTAGCTTAGGTTAGGTTAAATAGCTGTATCTGCCGAACGAGGGCAGCTTAGCTGACTCAGCTTGAAGCCTAAAAGGCCTGCAACCCAAACCAAAACTATACTAGCGCTCAGCGCCAGGCCATTAGGCTTATTAATTTGTGGCTGGTCATCACCAGCAAAAAAGGTTGAGTTTTCAAGAAAGAAAAGAAACTGCGCAAGCAGCAAACAGCTCCTCAAGTCAATTAAGGAAAAGGGGCCACTTGGGAAGAAAAGCCCCTACACCAGGAAAGAAAAGGGAGGTCAGTGAGGATCAGGAGGGTTGCGGGCAGACAAGCCAGCGGACCTCTCCTGATTGGTTCGATCTGAAGGTGAGGAGAATGCTCAAGAGAGCGTCTGGTCTGAACAAGCTTATGAGCATAGTGCACAGAATGAGCATGGAGCTTGAGCGAGGTTAAGTCTTCAAGTTAGGGTCGTTAGGCTGATTGGTTTGTTGCTGGTCCCGCCAGCCAACAAAGTTCATAATGTCTGAGATGGAACGGCAGAGTTTGTTGTGCCTTTGAGAAAGTTAAGTTACAATGGGTTTAGACCTTCAGCCTCGAGTTAGCCTCAAGTTGAGTTACTAAGCCCTTGAAACTTTTGTTACAATGGGTTTAGACCTTCAATCCTAGGGTCTGCGCCATCCAATTCCCTCCATCCCGTATTCAACCGCTCAACTGATTGACCACGTAGTCTTGTACTGTTCTTTCTGAAAGAGCACGCGAACAAGTCTTGACAGTGGAAAAGAACATGCACCCTATTTTGTACAGCAGCACAAGAGCACTTGCCACAGTGGCCATTTCCACCGCGCCAGATGAAGGATTCCACCGCAATAGTATGTGCATGCAAACGAAACCTGTGCACATTCCTCATAGCATTCTCAGGGAAGTCAGAAAGCAAGGGGGCCTCAAGGGGGCACCCCCATTCCGCACACAATCATGCTTGAAGGGAGGAAACCAAGAATGATAAGTCGCAAGTTTGTTGTTGCTTTCCTCAGTGAGAGAGGTTGTCTGGGTCACGGCCTGGAACAAATGCATCTGCATTCACAGCAAGCCTGTTTCATGTGGTCCAGGTCCATGCGCAGGGTGATGCAGAGTGAAAAAAGGCTCGTTGACTTAGGGCAGAATTAACAGAGTTAGTCAAGGCCGGCTTGTGCTAAGCTGCATACTGCTTTTTATCGTTGCACTCGGATCCATCGCAATTGTACACTTGTATACTAGGTTTTATCACAAGCTCATGCTCGGACGCGCGCAGCTGTAGTAGTGGCGCCAATACTTCATCTGGTGTCCCCTTCTCCCGCAGCGCTGAGTTTAAAGATTTTGTCGGAAGGCCGGTGAAAGATGGCCGGCCTGATGCAGCTCCTCAATGCAAGCAACCGAAGCGCTGCTTCCAGCTCCCTGAGCAGGTGCACCAGTCCCGCCAGCAGCTCACACTTTCCTACATGCAGCACTATTCCAGTGGCACAGGGCTTGGTATTTGCCTTGGGCAGGCGTCTATGACACCCTGTGCCATCCCCGAACCTCACTCTTTTTCCCGCCTCCTCTACGCGTCCGACCCGCACAGGCCACCATCTGCCCACAGGCTGCCACGGATTAGGCCTGCAAATGTTATTAGACGGGGCCGCTACCAGGTGAGTGCTCCCTCGGGCTTTTTCGCCTGCGTTCTGCGGGCCATCAGTCTGTTTGCCAGCCTAGACACCTGCCAAAGCATGCTGCCGGATGCGTGCATACAGGTCTATACCACGATGGCTGTGGCAGCTGCTGATAAGACCAGCAAGGAAGCCAGTGAGTCCTGCAGGGATGGCTGCTTCCCCCGGTCTGCAAGGGGGGTGGACGTGCTTGCACACATAAGCTGCGTGCACATGGTTTCGTTGAAAACAGGCCCTTCATGGATAGATAATGTCTGTGACAAATGTTGTGTGTGTGTGCGCGTGTATGTGTGCGTGTATGTGTGCGCGCGTGTGCGCGCACAAGAGTGTGTGTATGTGTTTGTGCATGTACATGCGCGTGTGCGTTTGTGCATGTGTGTATCGGTAATTAATGTGTGTGTGTGTGCATGCATTTGCGTGTGGATGTGTGTGTGTGTGCGGTGTGTGTGTGTGTGTGCGTGTGTGTGTGAAAATGTTGAGCAAAATGCAGACGCTTGGGTCAATGGCATTACGGTCTATGGCATAACCAGTTTGAGCTCTGGTGAGGTTGGGTCCCTCTGTAGCAGGTGCTGCTTGTCATTGCCCTTGTCTTAGTACATCGAGCTAAGCCATGTTGAGCTGGCTGGCCGCCCATCCGCCAGCAGGGCAGCGGAACTGTCTTCGGTGCTCATTTCAACAAGCTTGCTCATGAAGCTCTTACTAACATGCCTGCGCATATGGGCACGTTTCTGCCTTGCAAGGACCATCCTCATGCAGGTCACTTATTCAACATCTGGTAGTGTATCCAGATGGCCATCTTTTTGATTTGCGAGTTTGTCGGCTGGGCACCCTTGCTGGTTGTTCCCGGTCCCAGTGCCAGGCATGAAAGCACGCGTACCAACAATCAGCGTAGGCAGCAGTTGTACCAAAAACTAGCTAAGGTAGCACTCATACCCCAAATCAGGCGAGGGACCCCCCATACCAAATGACAGCCTAGTCCACATCAACGCTAAGAGCCTAACCGCTGCCCCCCCCTTCCACTCGCCCCCTTGCCCATGCAGCATCCTCCTTTGACTTCAAGGAGTACATGACGCAGCGGGCGGTCATGGTGAATGAGGCGCTGGACAAGGCGCTGCCCATGCGTCACCCGGAGCTGCTGTTGGAAGCCATGAGGTGCGTTGAGCCATGAGCTGCTGCTGGCAACCATGAGAGGTGTGTTGAGCCGTTAGCTGCTGCCAGATGCCATGAGCCGCTGCTGGCAGCCATGAGAGGTGTGTTGAGCTGTTAGCTGCTGCCAGATGCCATGAGCCGCTGCTGGCAGCCATGAGAGGTGTGTTGAGCTCATAGCTGCTGCCAGATGCCATGAGCCGCTGCTGGCAGCCATGGAGTGTGCATGAAAGCGCCTGGTGGAGTGAACAGGTGGTCTGGTTGTTTGCCTGGGGTTGAGGGAAGTTTTCAAGTAAGCTTAATCGCCAGCCTGGTCGTTGGGCTGGTTGGTTTGTGGCTGGTCATCGCCAGCCGAAGGTAGTCCAATATGCCTAAATGAAGTAGCAACGGTGGCCCGGAGCTGAGGGGACATTTGGAAAGGCATTAACACAAATGGGCGTCCATAGCGCATTGACCCAGGGTGCCGCCCCCCCCCCTCAACCCCCAAGGGAAGACAGTGCCATAGGCTGCTCAGAGCAGCTGGCATGCGTATGGTAGGGTGGGCCCTGGGGGAAGCAGTGGGAGTCCCCGCATCATTGGCCCAATGCCAGTATTGACAGACAGGAAGCTGAGCACTGCAATCCTGGGCCTGCTGAGGGACAAGCAAGCAGCCTCGTCGAGGCAGGTGCTTGAATGAGAGGCTGCCATACGCGGAAACATGTGCAAGAAGTCGCGCGGTGGCCACAAAACCCCACAGAGTCAGCCGTGTCCTCCTGTTTGGAGCCTCCAACTCCTGGCTTTCCTTCCTCATAGGGGCACGCGTGTGCCGGCATGGTACCACCAGGAGGGCTCAACACCCTTGAGACCCACTGGGCGCCCTGTGCACCTGGGTTTTGTGCAGCGCGCTTGGCTGCTCCATCCATGCGCCTGCCGCACGCCGCTGCGTTACTGCTGAGCCCAGGCGCTGCCTGAGCCGGCAGCATGTCCAGCGCATGCGCGCGCCGAGCCCTGCCCTTTGACGCGCGCGCAGGTACTCTTTGCTGGCCGGGGGCAAGCGGGTGCGCCCTGCCCTAACGCTGGCTGCGTGCGAGCTTGTCGGAGGTGGGTGCTGTTCCCTTTACGCGTGCCTCTGCAGGGATTTGGCTGCTTCCACAGCCACATGCGCCGCGCTCCAGGTGTGCTGTGCTGTGCTGTGCATGCAATGCGCCACATGCCAGAAGGCGTGCTGTGCTGTTCATGCCCTTGCCTTGCGGCAGGTGGCCATCTCTCATGCCGGCCGTTGGCACAGCCTGCTTCCGCTCTCAATGCCATGCGCATGTTCCACAAAGGCAACGAATGCGCATGAGCAACTGTTGCACACTGACAGACAGAGGGTCCACCAGTGGCCCGCGCAGCGCGCTGCATGTGCACGACGCCCCCGCACCAAGCAAACACCCACCACCTGTTTGTGGGGGCCGGTGCCAGGTGCGCAGCGCGTGCAGAGCCCTCCCCCTCTGCAGCTGTTCAGCGTGCGGCGCCGCCCTTTGCCCGAGCAGCGCCTTGTCTTGTGCGCGCAGTGCCTGCTGTTGGGCGCGCACGTGCGTGTGCGTGAGTAGTACCTTGCGTGCACGCGTGCAGGCGACATTGAGTGCGCGATGCCCACGGCATGTGCCATGGAGGTTGTGCACACCATGAGCCTGATCCACGATGACCTGCCCTCCATGGACAACGACGATTTCCGAAGGGGCAGCCCCACCAACCACAAGGTGCTGATCGCACGCGCAGCTCCCAACAGGGCTCCTGAGCACTTGCCTGTGTGCCCTGCCGACGGCAGAGGCCTTCTGCTCCACTCAATGCCCTCTGCTGGTCTCCAGGGCGGCTGCGCGTCTGAGTTCCGCAGCTCTTGCTGGCGCTGGCTGGGAAAGCCTGCTCCCCGCCAGGGGGGCAGCAGGTCGCCCGCCAGCCCGGGGACCCGCAGAGGGAGCATGGAGCTCTGCGGCCCCTCCTAGTGCATGAGCAGAGTGGTGGGCAGAGCTGAGTTTTGTTACTGGGCAAACGCTCAGACCAGGCGCCCCACCCTTGGGAAGATACTTACGCGCACACATCCCTCCCTTCTCCCCCGCTCACGTCTGCATGGTGCGCGTGATGGTTTGGAACTCTGTGTGGGCATGTTACACACGTAGGTGTGCGCATGTGCACACCCATGCACGCGCCCCCTCCAGCCTCCATCAACACAGCCTGACAGAGGATCAAGAGGCGCGCGTGCGCGGGCTCTGCTCCCACCTGCGCAGGTGTACGGCGAGGATATTGCCATCCTCGCAGGCGATGCGCTGCTGTCTTTTGCCTTCGAGCACGTTGCGCGCGCCACCAAGGGCACCTCGCCCGAGCGCGTGCTGCGCGTGATCCTGGAGCTGGGCAAGGCTGTGGGCGCGGATGGGCTCACAGGCGGTCAGGTGAGGGGGGGTGGGTGGCAGGCGGCCGGGTGGGAGGGTCTGCTGCTGCACTGCCGCGTGATAAGGAAGTGCCGTAAAATGGTCTCTGTCGTGTGACGCTCGCAGCGTGGCTCTGCTGGCTATCGCTGCTGCTCTTGGCTCCTGCCTACAATCTGAAGAGGTTGCGCAGGGAGCGGGGACGGGGGGAGGCAGCGTGCAGGCGCTGTGGGGGGCAAAGCAGGCTGCCTGCGAGCTGCGCGCGCACCCATCAAGCTTCAATGTCAAGGCGCCCGCCTGTGGGCTCGCCTGCGTGTGTCAGCACACCTGCGTACCTCCAAGACAGAGGGTCGAGAGCCGCTGCTGCAGGGCTGCTCCCTCTGCCTCTCATGCACCCCAGACCATGTGTTCGTGCAGCGGGGGGGTGTTGCAAGCCTTGGCTGGCTGGCTATCCCTCCAGCTGACATGTAGAAGACAGGATGAGGGCATCAGAGACTCCTCAGTCTCATCATCATGGGCAACCTGATGTGGTTGTTGGCGGCCATCATAGCCACTGCCAAGCAGCCTGGGCAGAGGCCGTGTGCCCTCCAGGGCCGCGGAGTAGTGCTTGCGGCACATATGCACGCAGTGCTCGTGGCACACCAACCGAGCAGCTCATGGCGCGCCCGGCGCGTTCGTGGTACATGCCGGCCGTGCCCTCGGCACCTCCTCGCTTGTGCTGCGTCCGCAGGTGGTGGACATCAAGAGCGAGAACGAGGAAGTGGGGCTGGAGGTGCTGCAGTACATCCATGAGCACAAGACCGCCGCGCTGCTGGAGGCGTCGGTCGTGTGCGGCGCGCTGGTGGGCGGCGCAGATGACGTGACGGTGGAGAAGCTGCGCAAGTATGCGCGCAATATCGGCCTGGCGTTTCAGGTGAGTGCACACACGCACGTGGGTGTGTGTGTGTGTGTTGGGGGGATGGGTGAGAGGAGTGACGGGGGATGGGTGAGCGGAGTGACGGGGGATGGGTGAGAGGAGTGACAGGGGATGGGTGAGAGGAGTGACGGTAGAGAAGCTGCGCCAGACTGCGCGCAACCTTGGCCTGGTGCTCCTGGAGTGTGCGTATGAGGGGAAGGGGGACGAGGCAGAAATGGGAGGGAGGATGCGCTGGATGTAGGCTGAGGGCGCTGAGGCCAGAAGCAGCGACCTGCCCGGGGTGCAGGACTGCGGTGTGGGCGATTGGCTGACAAGCCCCCACTATCGCTGCACAGGCGCGCCCACAGCGGTAGGAGAGGACAGCAGGCGGCATGTGCATGCGCGTGCACCAGCGCGTGCTGAGGTGCATGCATGCATGCGCACGCGTGTGCTTGCAGGTGGTGGACGACATCCTGGACTGCACACAGACGACCGAGATGCTGGGCAAGACGGCCGGCAAGGACGTGGATGTGAACAAGACCACGTACCCCAAGCTGCTGGGCCTGGAGAAAAGCAAGCAGGTGGGAGGGGGGTGCATGGATGTGGCAGTCGGAGGGTTTTGGAGGGTAGGAGAGGAGATCAAACAGGTGGGAGGGGGCCCTCCTCAAGTAGAATGCGCTGCTCCGGTGTAGGCTGCTTGCTGTGTGTAGATGAGCAGCAGCTCTGTGTGCCTCCCACTTGTGCGGTGACATGCTTGGGTGTGGAATCCACGCTGTGGTGAAATGGAAGGAAGAGAGAGCTGCAGGGTTGCCTCTGATGGCTGACACGTGGTGCCTCTGGTGCCCACGCTGCGCGCAGACCGCTGAGGACCTGATCGCGGAGGCCATCCAGCAGCTGGACGGCTTTCCCCCCGAGAAGCGCACGCCCCTGGTGGCGCTGGCCAAGTACATTGGCTACCGCCAGAACTAGGTGGCCGCTCGCTGCCCCTAGCCAGCCAGACAGGCTGGCAGGCAGGGGTGGGGATGAGGAGTGGGGTGGTGCACGAGGGGACAGATCCCCCTCAGCAGGACGGCCCTGGTCGGCAGGCCTCGCGACTGCACCAAATCCCAGGGTGCCAGATGCACTGTGACGTGCCGCTCGCGCTCCGAATGCATTTTGTGCAGGGGAGGGGGCGAGGGTGCCCAGGGCGAGCCGCGCATTTGTGGGTGGCGCTGTGGACTCCATCTGTGGGGCTGACTCCACTGTGTGATATGGATGGGGTGTGTGGGGTAGCAGCGGGCTTTGCTGTGTGAACAGCATGCAGGTCTGCGCCTTCGGGCTTGTGGCCAGCAGCCGCACCCACCCAGCTGGGGCGCAGCTGCCCCTGGTGGCAGGCCCCTGCGCGGGCTCGCGCAGCAGCACATCTCAGGCATGCATGTGGTGCATGGTGTGTTCGCAGCTGGATGGCAGCCGCCTCCTACCGCAGCTGCTGCACGCAAGAAGGCTGCCTGGGCTGTGTGCCGCCCCTGCACGTGCACCAAGGTCGCCAGGCGCATGGGTGTGTGCGCACTGGCAGGCAGCCCCGCTGTGCAGACGCAAGCATGCATGCATTGGTCTGCTTTTGTGGGGAGGAAACTCAGGGATGCAGCTGCTTGCCCGGGCAAGCCCTGGTCCTCGGGCGCTCCTTGGCTTCTGTGGAGCTCGAAGTGGCTCTCCTTGTTTGCTGTGCGAGTAAGAAAATTAATGATGATGAGGGCTGATTTGATGGGAGTTGGAGTGAGCTGGTGGGACCTTGAGGGCATCTGTGGGTGCTGCTTGCGTTGTGAATCGGGTGCTCTCTTGTGGAGGTGGCGCCCCTTGTTTGGAATGTTGTGCTCTGTTTGGCGCATGCCTCTTAGGAGCAGGAGGAAGGGTGCGTTGGAACAGACAGCCCCGCCTCGTGCATTGAAGAACTTGAACGGTTGCAGGGGGAGGTGGCGGTGGACCCGCAGCACGTGCCCGCATGCATGCTGAGCAGGGTGTGGGCATGCTTTGAGCTGCGCTGGGCGTTCGTTTGGGCATGCAAATCTGCCTCAACTTATGTCAGCTCTCACACAGGCTTGCCTTGCCAAGCACATGGCCGAGATGTGCTTGCTTACAAAGCAATGTTTGGTTCAGCAGCTTATGTTATTCAGCGGTAGAAGGCTTTGGCATGCCTTTGGGCAGTGGCTGGAGCGCCCTCAGCTTTGTGCCGCAAACCAGTCTTTCTTGTATGCCCTTGTTTTTTTTTAAAGGGCATGTTACATGACGAGCAACCGCAGAGTGCAACCTTCTTGGGTGTGTTTGTAAGCGTGAAGAGGATTGTGAATTTGTGTGTACTCTTTGGTATTTTAAACTGTGCTAGGGGCTCCTCCACGGAACTGACCCAAGCTCCAGAGCTGTTAAAGACCGCAAAGCCTTGAAGTGAGAAGTTTCAAGTTGAGAAGGGGCTTAAACTGTTCACAAACCAAACAGCCAGTGATGACCGTACCGCTGGCGGCAGATACAGAGATTAGAAGGCAACGGCCTTCAGTCAAAAAGTGCAACTGCTTGGCTGCTCACTCATAGAATGTCCTTTGGGACTCGTTAAAATTGGAACAATACAGAGATTAGCATGGCCCCTGTGCAAAGATGACACTTATAGAAAGCAAGTCATTCACATGATGTAAAAAAAGAAAGTTCAATGTTGTTTTGGTAAGGGGGTTTGCAAGGGAGTTTCCAAGAAAAGGCCTTGAGTCAAGAAGTGCAACTGCAAGCCTGCTAAAAAGTTTGGACATTCTCGGTATTCAGGTTGTCATCCCTACGCAGGGGCCTTGCTAATCTTCTCTGCATCGTTCCAATTTTACCATATCGTGAACGTAGAACTTCTTGAAGGAGGGATCCTGTGTAAGGGAATAGGGAGCCTCCCTGAGCAAGCTTCCTGTGGAGAGAGACCACCTGGGGGGGCGGGGGTGCAATTTAAGATGACTTATCCGTATTGAAACCCACCTTCAAACCAATCAGGAGAGGTCTGCTGGCTTGTCTGCCCGCAACCCTCCTGATCCTCACTGACCCCCCCTTTTCTTTTCTGGTGAAGGGGCTTTTCTTCCCAAGTGGCCCCTTTTCCTTAA
>LKMJ01001309.1_pt1 | contig 21718 bp, 33 predicted proteins | sample 643391 | NCBI WGS metagenome assembly LKMJ01 (sample SAMN04112250, study PRJNA286221) | soda lake metagenome | biome: soda lake; feature: Kulunda Steppe; material: water; isolation source: sample PL-Br10 brine of Picturesque Lake | place: Russia: Kulunda steppe | collected 2010-07
AATGATTTTTGAGCCCCAGGTGCTTGAAGAGTGCACCCAATAACAATCAGCATGGCCAAGCATGAATGCTGCCTGGCCAGGGCCTGCTTGCCAGGGGTCAGACAGGTCACCTGTGGTACAGGAAAGGGGGTGGTACAGGAAAGGGGTCAGACAGAGGTCACCTGTGGTACAGGAAAGGGGGTGGTACAGGAAAGGGGGTGGTACTGGAAAGGGGGTGGTACAGGAAAGGGGTCAGACAGAGGTCACCTGTGGTACAGGAAAGCCACTGATGTGCACAGCCTGGTTGGATCTTGCCTTACTCAACCGCCCTGGTCATCAAAGTCAGTTAGGGTGGTAGGCGCATGAAAGCATGTGCTATGTACTGATGGCCTGTGGGATTGTGCCGATACCCTGTTTGGCATGACCTCCGGAACCAGATGGATGCATGCGCAGCATGGCACATGGCAAATGGCATGCAGCTGTGTTGAACAGGCGCATCTGATCAAGCAAGTGTGAGTTAGTAGCCAACTTTTGTTGGTTCCAACAAGGCAAGCTCAAGGCATGCCTGCTCATAACGCTCAGCCAGGGCACATGACTGCGTGTGCGAGCAGATGTCCTGGATGCTCATCCAGCGAAGCTACCTACCCCAGCACCCTCTAATGCTGCACGTGCCACATCTGGCATGGGTGCAGAGTCAGCACTGCACACCTAAGTAGGAGGTGGTGCTCATCAGTCTCTGTAGCCAGACTTTGAATTGCGGCGTGTGTTGCATGCGGCAGGGGCGCAGACCAAGCAGACTTTGCCGCTGTGGCGACGGTGGTGGGCGAGGACGCATCCAGGCAAGTTGCAGCACGATCCTGGCGGCATGCGGGCACGGCGCGCACATGTTCTGTACTGATGCCCTGTGGTACTGCGCGAGTGCGCTTGCCCTCTGGCCACCTTATTTTTCCAACAGCATGTGCACGCAGCAAACGTACTATTCTTCAAGGGTGATGCGCGCACACACACACACACTCGCACACACACTCGCACACACACTCGCACACACACACACACGCACACACACACACGCACACACACGCACATGCACACACACACACACATGCACAGACACTCGCACGCACACACAGTGCAGCATGTGGTTGCAGCAGTCTCTGTACTGGCGCAGTGTTTTGACCTTGAGGATGGGGAGCAAGTCCCCCTGTTCCTGTAAAGAAACCAGAAGGTTCCATGGTGGCATCTAGTCACCAGATGTGGGGGCCCCTCCTGGTCTACCTCTGTGGCAGCAATGCACACAAACACGGGGAGCATATGTGGCAGCCCCACGTTGCCGCGCAGTCCTCCTTGGGGCGCACCAGCAATGAAGCAGGAGGCACTGGGGCGCATCCGGGCCAAGCACTCGCTGGGTGTACTCCCCCCTTAAACTCCGGCCCTGCCACCCTGCAGCCACGGCGGGCACCCCTCCTCTACTCGAGTCTTACCATGGTGCTATCATATGGTGCTATCATGGTGCTATCATGGTGCTATCATGGTGCTACCATATGGTGCGCCCTACACCGCTCTGCCCCCACTTCTTGTGTGCACGCGCCCCTCTGCCACTCCAGTCTCGCCATGGCGCGCGACTTGCCGCTCTGTCCCCGCTCTCTGTGCGCACACCCCCAGGTTCTCTCCCAGCGCGCTCGTGTCTGTGGTGTCCGCCACAGCCACTGCGGGGTATGTGGACCCCGCGCTGCTCACGGTCGTTGCAGAGGTGAGCGCCCTAGCTGTAGTGTAGCGCCGAGCTGGCCCCGCCTGCGGTGCCCACAGAGACCGCCATCCTGCGCATTGTCGCCGCGTCCTGCGCTGTGCCGCCGCATCCAGCATCCTGTGCTGTGCTGCCGCATTCAAACGCCGCGTTCTTCACACCCTGCACTTGATCACTCATTGCATGTGTGCATTGTGGGGATGTTGTATGCTTCAGCACCCTGCACTTGATCACTCACTGCATGTGTGCATTGTGGGGATGTTGTATGCTTCAGCATCCTGCACTTGATCACTCGCTGCATGTGTGCATTGTGGGGATGCTGTATGCTTCAGCACCCTGCACTTGATCACTCACTGCATGTGTGCATTGTGGAGATGCTGTATGCTTCAGCACCCTGCACTTGATCACTCGCTGCATGTGTGCATTGTGGGGATGTTGTATGCTTCAGCACCTGGCGCTCTGGCGCTCACTGCAAGCAAGCATTGCGAGGATGCGCCCATGCACCCCTGCCACTCCTCGTCTTTGTGCCACTTCCTCAACTGCTGCCCAGCACTCGTCTCCCCCACCGCTTTGCTTAGAAATTTGCAGCATTCTCTTGACCCCAGCCTAACTGCATCTATGAACCCAGAACCTGCGTACACGCCTGAGTCCGTAACAGGCCTTTTGACCAACACTTCACATGAGCCGCATGGAGTACAGCGTGCTGAGCGCACAACACACTGAGCAAGTACCTGCATGCGTCTATGGCCCAAAGCCTGTGCAAGTCTGCACTCTCTGCAGGCCTGACCCACCCTTCTGTGCTTGTTTCTGCTGATGCACGCATGTGCCTGCCTGTGTTAATGGTACGGCCAGGAGCTTCGCAAGCCAGAGTCTGTAGCAGGCCTGTCTACCACTGAGTTGACCATGCTGGCATGGTCGCTAGCCCTGCTGGGCGGCCCCAGGGATGGTTTGGAGGACCTGCTGGGGGCTGTGGCACGACAGGCCGCACGTATGGTGCGTGCGTGTGCATGTGTTTGCATAAGCAAGGTGTTGTTACGAGGAATGCTGCATGCCACGTGCATGCATGCATGATTTTCCTTCATTTGTGTGTGTGTGTGCGCGCACATCCGTAAACTAGCATTGCTACCCCAATATTGAGAAAACTGGCACACACACATGCCAGCGTGTTTTTCAGTTTCTATGGGCACATGTGCAGCAGCTTACCTGGTTGCTCTGGGAGGCAGCAGGCAGCACTCAATTGTGTGCTTAGGTTTTATCGTGCTAGACAGCAAGAGCCTTTTGCCATGTCTGTGCGCTTGGCAAGCATCTGAGTGGGTGTTGAGAAAAAGGCAGGGAGGACCGCGGGTCTTGACCCGGGGGTAGGTAAAGCAATCCAGTGGATGTGGGCAAGTTGAGTGCTTTGTTGTCTTGGGCATGCCATGTGCGTGCAAGAGCACCACTGCGTATGCACATGTGTACGCACAGCATCCTAGTTTGGGCTCTAGCTTGTGCCAAAGCAGGCCTGCCCTTCCCTAAGCAGCCGCCGCCTTGAAGAAACGTGTGATTCCACGAGCTGCGCTATGTTGCCTGCGCGCCTCTCACCCAGGTCCTGGATTTTGAGCCCTCTGACCTGGCGCGCCTGCTGGGTGGCCTGGGCGAGCTGCGCCACCGCGACCCGCTGTTGCTGGATGCCTCAAAGGGCCGCCTGAGTGTGAGCCTCATCCCGATGGCTCAGTTAAGCTGCGAGGATGTGGCCAAGGTGCGCGGAAAGGGGCCGCTTGCAGCCCTCGTGCGCATGGCTTGCACGCTTGACTTGAGGCTATCAATTAGGGCGGCTTGCAGCCCTCGTGCGCACGGCTTGCGCGTATGACCTTGAGAGGCTATCAACAAGGGCAAAGCTGCCGAGGCTGTCCATGAGGGCAAGCCACAGAGGGGCAGCCAGGACCTCATTTGTGGTCAGTCTGGATCCAGAGCTCCGGTGCGATCCGCCCCGATGATGCTTTGGGTCCTCTGATGGTTGTCACACCAGCGCACACAAAAGGCAGCTCAGCCTGCTTGCTCACTACGGTCCTTCAACAAACTGGTCATCTGAGCCACGTGATGCCAGCTGGCACAGGATTTTTTTGTGGAATGTCTGATGTAGCACTGCGTACCCTGGCTGGCCCTTGCTGCCAAACATGCGCATACATTAATGGCCATGCCACCATGGACGTATGAATCCATGGACAACTGCACGCGTCCAAGAGAAGGCCTCACGAATGCTGGGCTCATGCTGCGGTGCCTGTGCGCAGGTGGTGTTTGCATATGCCCGCCTGGGAGCATACGACCGGCAGCTGTTTGATGCGGCTGCAAAGGAGATCACACGTACAGCTGAGCAGGGGCTTTCCGTACAAGCTGCATCCCAGGTGTGTTTCCTGTGCATCCCTGGCGTTTTCCTTAAGCATCCCAGGTGCGTGCCTTAGCCTATCAAGAGGGCTACTTCAGCCTATCAAGAAGGCAGCAGAGAAGCAATGGTGTGGAAGGTTGCTAGAAATGAACATCTGCGCTCACATGGTGCTTCAAGCGTTTCTGGAATGCGCTGTCCCCTGCCATATGCTTGCAAACTGTGCGGCACAAAACTATAATCATGTTTGTTGGAGCAGGTTGCGTGGGCTTACTCGCAAGTGAGGTCTGAAGACCCCTCCCACCGCGTGGTTCAGGACAAGCCCATGCTGTATGTCCTAGCAGAGGTGAGCAAGAACACTCATGCGTCGTGCACAGCAGGACTGCAAGCTTAGGTCCGTGGGTGAGCACGGGGGGTATGCTCCCCCCAATAAAAGGAGACATCTCTGTGTGTACTGCCTATTTGGCGTGCCTCCGACCAGTCTTTGCGCCTGGAATATTTCGCACGTACACACACACATTACACTTGCAAGCATGTGCATGCAACACGTCCACAAACTCTACTGTGCACACCCGCATACACCCATGAAATGACAAGTGGGTGTCCATGAAATGACAAGTGGGTGTCCATGAAATGACAAGTGGGCGCCCATGAAATGGCATGTGTGTGCACCCGCATGCACCCATGAAATGACAAGTGGGCTCCAACTGGCGGCCGTCCCCATGTACACGCACAGAAATTCGCGTCCACCTGCGCCCCATTGCACATGCGTGCGCTTCACAGGTGATGCGGGCACGTGTGCGCCAAAAGGTCACTGCCCCGCCAGGCGCTGCCACAGATCCTGCGGGGCCGGACGCCATGCAAGCGCACTCGCTTCTGACCTTCCTGCTCAGCTACGCAAACCTGAGCCACCAAGCCCAGGAGCTCTTTGCAGAGGCCGGTCAATACCTTGCTAGCAACGTGTCCGAGTGCTTGCCGCAGGTGGGGGCAATTGTCTGTGTGCACACTGCAGGTGGGGAAGGGGTTATAAATACTTGCCGCAGGTGGGGGGAATGTCCGAGAGTGCGCCGCAGGTGGGGAGGGTATTAGAAGTACTTGCCGCAGGTGGGGAGGGGGTTGCGAGTGCTGGCTGCAAGTAGGAGTGGGGTGCGGGCACTCGCCACTGGTGGGGAAGAGGGGTGGCGCGAGTGCAAGCCGCAGATAGGGGGGGAGAAGGTGCATGAGAGCAAGGGGGAGCATGGGTGCACAAGGGTGTGTGCACGAGGGCCACCACCCACAGTTCTCGTGCGCTGCTGCCAGTCATTGCCGTGCGCACCCTGAAGCAGATGCCTGAAGCAGGGTTCCTTGCCATGCGCCTCAGGCTGCGGCCATGCATGATTTGTCTGTGTACACTTGTAGCCCCAGGTTGGGGGATGAGGGCTTGGCTAGCCAGCTCCCAGTTATGGTATTTTCCTCCTTAGGACCTTGTATGGCCCAAGTCGCAGATACTGGCTAGGAGAGTGACTGCCGGCTGGCATATCTTACGCTTGTGGAGGTTAGCCTGCAAATTGTCACTTTCATTTGTGAGGTTGGGAAACCCTCTTTTCTTCCAGTTTTTTTTGTCCTTAGGTAGCCAGCTGTCGTCTGGTGTGTGGGCTTGCTTGTGCAGGGTTTCTTGGGAATTACGTACACACATGCAGGGGCCTGCCCGGAAGCTTGCCTTGTTATAATTCAAAGCTCTGCATCTGAACATCTGGACTGATTGTTGCGTGTGTAGGACCTCGTGGTGGCTGCGTATGCGTATACAAGGGTCAAGCACTCATCACCCCCGCTCATGACAGCCATAGGGGATGCAGCTATCAAGGTGGGGAAGTGTAACCTAGACCCCCTGTCGAGGCCTGTTGCATGCTGCCTGCCGTGCCCATTTTGGTGCATGTGTAGGTGCAAGAAAATCCAGCAGGTCTTCAAGGGCACCTGCTGCAAGTATGGTGTGCAACAGGTAAATGTTGTCTGCCTGGGACCCATGCCGCTCATGGCCGCTCATGCTTTGAGTGTGGTTGTGTGCGCACGCCCCAACGCTTGTGCACACACCCATCAGTGCCAGCGCCTCACAGCGAAAGCAATCGTGCGTGCCTGCGCAAGCTTGGCCCCTTGCTGACGCAACATGCTGCTCTTAGCGGACGCTCAGAGCCTCTTTTTGCTCCTTTATGTGCCCAATCGCCCAGCCAGGCCTGCAGCTCTTCCTCACCCTACCTTTCCCTGCAAACCTGGTACACCTGGAGCGGCACCTTTACGGGCGATGGCTCTGCGCATCCCAAGGGCAGCACTCTTGAGCATCGTGCCCAGTGTCTCGGGCTTGCACCGTACCCACTTGTCTGTGCGGCTAACTGTACGCAACTGTGCGCCAGGCTTTGCTGCTGCTGCTGCTGCTGCTGCTGCTGGTCTCTGCACTTTCAAGTGGCCCTCTTTTGGCAGCCAGGCTTTGCTGCTGCTGCTGCTGCTGCTGCTGCTGCTGCTGCTGCTGCTCATCTCTGCGCTTTCAAGTGGCCCCCTCAGCACCTGTTGGACAGGAGTCCTGCTCCTGCTTGCGCGCAGGTGCTCCCGGCGCTCGATGATGAGGACCTTGTGTACTTGGCATCCGCATATCCAGTGACGCAGACATACCATGAAGGCTTGATGCATAGCATACTGGGAAGGGTGAGCATCCCCCTATACCATGAAGCAGGCGCCTTTGTGTGCACCCCTTGAGGAGGCTTGTTAAGACTTGTTGAGAACTCTTGTTGAGACCTGTTGCTGAGACTTGCCGGGTACACCCCTTGTCAAAACTAATTATTAAGGCTTGTATTAAAACCAAAGCCTTACGCCGTTCCCCTAGGCCATCTCCATTCTGTTCTTGGTATTTCCTTTTCTCACTGCTTCATTGCATATTCCCACCCTTGCCCGTCGTACGATCAAGAAGCAACGCCTTGGCTACTATTTTGCAGCACGCAGGGCACCTGCCACACTGGGCGCCTGGCATGTGTGCTCCACGCTCCAGCCATTGGGACCTGCCTTATGTGCAGGTGCTCCATGCTGCAGAGTCTTCCCCACAGCCCCAGATCGAGGCCACAGTCCTGCTGGACCTGGCGAGGGTCGTGGCCAGCATCCAGCACCATGATCCAGAGGTAAGTCAACCATGTTCTTGCCAATGCAGAGGGGGTGAACCCCACCTGGGGTGGAGTGGGTGGGGTTGGTTGCCATCATGCGATAGGCGCCTTCCTGCAGTCCGTGGCTATTTCCTTCTTGGCAACGCGCTTGGGCGTGCCTTGGTGGGCGATGCGCAAGGGTGCACCTTCGTTGGCAATAATACGCTTGGGCGTGCCTTCGTGGGTGATGCACATGGGCGCGCCTGGGTAAGTGATGTGCTGGTGCACACACCTTTTGATCCCACTGTGCTTGCTTGGTACCCTTGCACGCAACCTCGCAGCGCATGTGGGTGCGCACACAGCGCCAGGCATGAACCAGGTTCTGCCTCAGCAGGTGATGCAGATGCCCCCTGTAAACCCACAACTACGGCCGGCAAATACCTGTGGGTAGCCAGGGAGCTTCCATCCTAAGCAAGCCGGTGGTGACTGAAGGACCGCTTTGTTGATACGTGCCAGCTTAGGCACATGTGACCCACATTGCTGCTTAAACTCTCCCTTGGCTCAATCACGAATCTATTGCTGATGCACTGCTCTCGCAAGTACAGTACTACGGGCCCGTCTTAGACCGGTTGCTGGTGGGGGTGAACAAGAGCTACAATGCCACGGATGTGGAGGCCCTGAGTCAGCACTGCGGCACAACCGACTCGACAGGCTTGCAGAAATGATTGGTGCACACATGCCTGCAAGCGCACACGCATCCATGGCTGCGCTTGAGAGCTGTCCTCCCGCTCTGCTGTAATGAGGTTAGGGAGGCTCCGCAGTGCCTGCCGCACACAGGTACTGCGACAGTGTTTACGCAAGGTGGAACAATGTGCGCCTGCTTTGTACAACAGGAAGGGTGCTTTGTGCAGGCACAGCAGTTGCTGTGAGCATGCGGCGGATGCTGTGGACAAAGATGGGAGATTTGCTGGGTGTAACAAATGTATTTGCTTCGCACGTGGGCTTCTGAAGTCAAATTGCGTCACGTTGGCCTTTTCTGCGTTTGTAATTCTACCTAATGTTGTCCTGTGTGTACGGTAGCAGACAGGTCTCGTTGTGCACCATACTTTCAAAATTGTGCTTGGCCTTCAAAGCAACAACAGTCCCTAGTCAGGTTGACAGCAGTCGCTGTTTCTCGATGGTCAATTAATGCTTGCTCTCTGAGCTTGAGGCTTCTAGGTTTCTTGCTGTGCTGCGTGTGCACATTGTGTGCGCTTGTGCTGACATCTTACCAACTCCAAAGTTTGTATTTACATTGCGCATGAACAGCATATTTGGCTTTAAAAAGCTTTCAAACCCAAGTAGCCTGTATCCAACAATGGAATATCCTTAAATCCTTGATGTCTCGCATCTTCATGCTACTTTTCTTCACGAATTCCTGCTAGCATACTTGTAAATTCACTGGTAATTACTGCTGATTTATAAATCAGCAGCGCCCACCACTGCCGATTTGCTCTGCGTAACCTGTCTTGCAGACTTCGTGCAAGAGCTTAAAGGTGCCACCTTTTACAATTGTCACAATCGTTGTAAGAACTCCTGGCCTGAATATGACTCATCAATGGCAATCATGCCAGTGATTACTAATCTCTGATCTCTACTTGAGTTTGCCACGAATAGCCCATGGGGAGCAATAATGGAAAATAAGGAAGACTGTGTCTTTAGATCCCAAAAAAAAAGACTGCACCCTCAGGGATCCTCTGATGGCACGCACTAGTACAGTACTACGTGCAGTACCAAGGGGGAGGCATGCGTCCACTGGCAGGCGGCAATGCAAGCGCCACCATGGCACTGCGGTTTAGTAGAAAATTTAGTACCCATGCAAACATTTCATACAAAAACTGCACAAAAAAAAGTGTATAACTTGAAGCTAAAGAAGCAAGGTGTTGCTCCGAAATCTTGGGCACAGCAAGCTGAAGCACTTGCTAAGTCCTCAGTGTGCACAAAACTGGCTTCTTTCTATGCACCTAATTTTCCAAAGTGTGAAGGAGCTGAAAGATGACGCTTGGGAAGAACACAACTTCATCTCCCATTCAAGATCTTATGAGGAGGGAGTACAATCAATTTTGGTGGCTGAGTGCGAGCGGCTGGTGGTGGTAGGGAAACAGGGTTGAATGAGGAGGACTGCACAGCACAGGGCTAGCGCTACCACTAGCAGGTGCCCTGCAGACAGCCCGCTTGACTTCCAGTCGTCACTGGCATTTGATTTTCGGCGAGTTTTTCACTGCCTAAGTTCTCCTTTTTTTCTTTCTTCATTCGAGGTAAACCTGGTAGCACTAATAAAGTCGAGAAGATTGTGGTGGGGCCCTAGTAGTCTGTCAGTCACTCATCTCTAAAATACTGCTAGCTACCTGTTTTGTACAGATACCCCTTCTGCTTATTCAGGGCAGTGCAGTCTTGTTCGAGCATTTATCTAAAGAATTTAGACATCAAGAAACAGCTTGGCAGTGAATCAGAGTATGAGCCTTGCAAAATTAATAGATCCAAAAGCAACGGCGGAGAGCGACATTACCAGCAAGTTGCACGCATACAACAAAAAATTGGAACATGAAGTGTAGAGGCCATGATTACAGAGTCCTGCTAAGATCATATGGCGCTGGCCGCCAAAATTTGCTGTAGGCCCAAGAGTATGCTACCAGAAGCAGTGCTATCAGCGCAATATCACCCTGTACTATTGAGACAACAACAAAGATCAGCCTGAATGCAACGCACCTAGCCCTAGTGAAAAGCTATCCTCTTAGAGCATGGATACAACAGCCTAGGTGCTTCTGGCAACCCCTCTTGCTGGTTAAGCGTGTGAACCTGTACTTGACAGCGGAGGCGCAATGCAACAAATTGCCAACTGGCCTGAAACTGGAGCCAGGACTGTCTGTATGGATGACACCTCGGTGCTTAGAAAACTGGCCAGCCATCTGCTACACAATTTAACTTTTATGTGCGCGGCAAAGAGAGCACTGAACCCTGCAGCGACACGTCACTCTTATTCACCAGGACCCGGCACACAGCGACAGTCCCCGCCAAGCCAGTGCCGCAAGGAGGCCGTGCAAGTGGGGGCCACTTGTGCAGCACCAACAGTCCGTGCACACACGTGGGAACACACACACACACACACGCACGCTCACACACCACACGTACCAAAAAACTCGCAGCACATGCATGCGTGCACCGCCTCACAGCACCATCTGGTGCGCCCCGGCACCTGAGGACCAAGCCTCCAGCAGCTGTGTGACGTCGGCGTTGGAATCAGAGGGCTTCATGCCGCCGCCCTGCTTGGCGGTGCTCGGGGGGGCGCGCTCGCTGCGCAGGCTTTCCGCGCGGGACGCGCTGCAGGCGCAGCCATAGGCAGTTTGGTGGCGCGGGGTGTGGGGCGTGGTGGGCAGACGGCAGGGAGCATGTTGCTGGACCTTAACAAGCAGGCACGCAGGCTGGTTAGGGACACCCGAGACTTGTGTGCGTGGGCGGGGCGAGTGGCTGCGCGAGCGCGAAAATGGAACAGAGCGAGCGCTGGTTCGCAAGGGCAGCTGGGGATAAGGCATGCTCTGAGGCTTGCAAGGGCAGCCGGGCTTGAGTTGAGCCGGGGCTGCAGGTGCACTTGTGCTCCTCTTCTGCCTGTGCACGCACATGCTGCTTTTCTCTCTTGGCTGGCGCACGCGGAGCAAGAAACGCTCATGCTCGCTGCAGGGCACTAGCGGAGGGAGGGATCTACGCAGCACGGCCACAGAAGGCACTGGTACGAAATGTGCAAGAGGCCGGCGCCTACCTTGGGGCAGGCGGGCGGGGCGGGGCCGCGCCTTGCCTGGAGCCGGGGCCGGTGGCAGCACTGCTGCCGTTGCGCACCCACTTCACAAAGTCAGACACCACGCCGCTCTGCTGCTTTGCGCGTCCGGCCGGTAGGTCAGTGGCTGCGCGCGGTGGGGGGTGGTCCGGGCATGGATCAGTTGGATGGGGCATGAATCAAATGGATGAACGGAGACCTGGAAAGCCACCAGATCACCCATTGAAGAGCAGTGGCATCGGCTGGGGTGGGTGCATGGCGCTGCCGGTGTGGGACTGAGCACCGTGAGCTGCACCACAGGCACTGCACAGCGCGACCCCAGTGTAGCTTGTGCATCACGTGAGGACCAGCTAGGCTTCTGCACACCTTTCCCAGTGCAAGAAGAAGCTGCCGCTCTCCTGCCCTCTATCAGTAAGATGGCTTCAAGGTGCAGCTGCCGGGCCTCCGGAACCCCGGCATTCACAAATGCACATCTGACTGAGATGTGATGTGCCAGTAGAGCAGCCTGCTGGCATTATGATTGGATATTACATTCTGCTTCTGTGCGTGCCACGCACCTGCCATGCTGGGGGCCCCATCCACTGAGGGTGTGCCTCCAAGGCCGTGCGCGTCGCTGCACATGCTGTGTGCATGTGTCGGGGCCACGAGCGCGCCACCGCTGTTGGGCAGCGCCCGCTTGAACTTCTGCGCGTACCACACAACACTCCCTGCGTGTGCGATGCGCATCACTTTGCCACCCCCCCCAAAGGGATCAAAGATCACTAAGATCTGCAAGCTGAACAAATTCCTGCATCGTTTAGCTAGCCCAAAAACATTGCCATTCAGACCCTCACACATGCACACACGCACGCACACAAACACACCTCCAGCTCTTCGCCATTGTTCAGCTCAAATGCGGGCCGGCGCAGGGCCTCCAGCTCCGCCTCCAGCGCCTGCTTGGCAGCCTTCAGTGCCTGGTTCTCTGCCTCCAACGTCACCGCCTTCTGGCTGCTGCTCAGGTGCTGCTCCATGAAGGCCCGGAGTCTGCGCACCAACATTTTGGCTTAAGTAGCGTGAGAGCCAGGCGCGGGCCGGCCATCACCACAAGCAGCGATGGGAGGCTGACCAGCAGCAGGGTGCGGCGGACCGGACCGGGGCGGGTGCAGATGCGTGATCCTGCAGCTGCTCGCGGGTGTGTGCCCCTTGCTGCTGCATATGGGTGACCATGGGTGCCACAGTGCAGGCTCTTGCCCACGGGTGCAAGGGCAAGCACTTGCCGGCTGAGGTGAGCAGCGCCTTCTGGGGGCACGCACTTTTTGTTTTCTTCTTGCATCTGCATCAGCAGCTTCAGCTGCTGCTTCAAGGCCTCCGCGCTCTCCTGCTTGGTGGATGGGGATTGTTGCAGGCCCTGGTCGGTGGAGCGAGAGGGAGCAGTGTCGGAGTCATTGTCTGCACTCTCAGCCTGCGCGCACACGCACGTGCATTGTGTGACATGACATGATCTTGTGTGTGTGACCAAATATGCCTGCTCTGGTGTGCCTTATGTCTGGCAGGTGAATGTGCAGACGGCCCCCCAAACAAAGTTGCTGGTGCCAGGCACTGGTGGTGAGCAAGGCAGGCAGCAAGGTCAGCAGGGCCAGTACCTGGTCTTTCTCTTGGGGCTTGCGGTGAACTGTGGGTGTTGCAGGTGCATGTGTTGCGCACGGGCTGCCAAAGGGCCTCAGCACCGGAGACTCAGGTACCGGAGTTGCAGTCCCCTGTTCAGGAGTGGCACATGCCTTGCCTGCTACCCTCCGCCCTGCCCGGTGCTTCCGCGCCTGTCGTTAAAATATAAGTAAAAGAAACAGGTCATGTACCCAAGTTAACAGGACGGCCTTTTGCAGTTGTCAAGGTGCCAGTCAAACCTGCAAGTTTGCATGCGTGCTACATGTCCCAACCCATTACCTTTTGAACGAGCTTCGGAAGAAGGCAAACAGCAAGTGTAACGCCTGAGCTAATCAGGGAGTTGGCATATCCGTTCCCACGCTGCACTGGAGGTTGCTCGCGTTGACTCCGCTTCATCTCAATGGGACCACATGAGTGGTGATCGAATAACCCTTTATCTGCCGCAGCACTGGCATCTGAAGCAAACTCAACGCTATCGGCTGGGGCTGTTGGCTCCAGCGAAGGGTGCTCCTGGGCCTGATCCTTACTTTCCATCTTGATTGCTTTTCAGTAAATTAATAATAAATGGGAGTACCTTAATGGGAGCAACTAGTTTGAGATCGTCCTAATTGACCCCCTTACTGCATGGATGCCCAACTTTCATAAACGATCGATAAATAAAAATAGCGTGACATGCAGGACAAGCACCTTAAAAACTACAATCAGTACCGTAAATGTGTTGCAGCTGAACTCATTTGCAGCGGACAAGGATAACGGAGATATCTTGGTAAGACAAAGAAGCATCTTAAATGGCTGCATGCATGCTGACAATCAATGATTTGTACATGACGCTGCATGGCAAGCGCATGATGGACGTGTCCCCAATGAGGGATGCCTGCTTCTCCCTCCATGCATACAGCCCGGCCCATATTAAACCCTATGGCCAGCCACGCCAGTGAATGGCACTTGCAAGCGGCTATCAATGCCGCTGCTGGCCTTGCTGATCAAGCAGCCCAAGCCAGCTTCCAGCCAAGCAAGACTTTCCAAGGACCCAGGCCTGGGTTCTTTTTTTCCACAGGACCTCAGGGTGTAGGGTGAGTGGTGGATGTCTCACACTGCAACCTTTGTAAGAGTTGCTGCATCGCTGACGGTGATGCCACCTTCCCCAGTGCAGCACTCGCTGAAAAAAGTATTTGAACAATAGAGGGCCTTGTATGACATGAAATATTATCAGATGTACGTGGGCATGTGTTAAGGAGATGCCTTGCATGTTTTACCCACTTGCATCGTTTCTATGCTACATCAGGGGCATGGCACTCGAGTCTTAAGTGCACCATGAGGCCAAAGATTTGCTTGTGCCTCCAACCATCTGTTCCCAGGCTTGCTCATGCATGTGGAGATTAAATGACTGCTCAAAAATTTTGGCGTGTTGCAAGTCCAAGCATTGCAAGCTCACCACAGGCATGGACAACGTGGATGTTTTGTTCATGTGCCATGAAGATCGAGCCCGATTGCGCCCATGTGTGTGTGTGTGTAGCTGCGCCTTTTTGCAGCACAAATTACCTACTCCGGCTATTCTACCTCCTGGACGGGCTAGCATCACGACAGTGACAGTCCGTCGTTAATGAAAGTGTGAAAATGGAGCTTTGGAGCATGTTCTGGTCAACAGAATCTGGTGCTGCGGCTCAAAGCCTGCGCACTGGGTGTGCTCCTCTTGTGCACCCAAGCATGAACCAACCTGTGAGGACGAACCATGGGAATATGCTCTGGTGCTGTGACTCAGAGCCTGTGCAATAGGTGCACTTCTCGTGTTCCCCCACCCGCAGCTACTACTCGGACAACAAGCAAGCAGCGGAAGCAGAAGAGCAGGAGGGCGCCGAGCCTGAAGCTGAGGCTGCCAAGCAATTGGACCCTGAGGAGCTGCTCAGGCAGGCTGAGGAGGAGGCCCATATAGACCAGGTAGGTGTTTGTCAGCCCATGTAGCCCTGGGTAGGTCACTGTAAGCCAACATAGACAAGCTACCTTGCTGTTGGCCCATGTAGACCAGGGGCGCTGCTGCTGCGCGTGCTGCGCGGCAAGGTAGCTGGCAGTGGACTAGATCTTCCTGGGCCAGGTACCAGCCGTCTGCCCAACCGATTTCCAGCAATGGATCAGTATCAACAAGGCTTGCGCTCGCTGTTGAGGGATCGTCACAACGCCATTATGCCTGGAGATGCCTGGAGTCCCCTGCAGGCTGGCTGAGGCAGCGAGTGACGTGATGTACTGACTGCAGGGAGTGGGTCACTGCAGTTGCAGGCAGGGCTACGGACAATACACTCCTCGCTTGCACTGTTTGCTGGGCTTGCTTGCACCAGGGTGGGTCACCAGCCCTCGCATGCTCCTCAGCACTTACAAGCTAGAGCGTGTCCGAATGCACGACCTCTAACGCTCTGCACGTTCGCCTGCGCAGATCCAGCTCCTCGATGCCAAGGGCCTCAAACGGATCGTGACTGCGTGTGAAAAGAAGGTGCGAGCACTGTGACAGGAAGCTGTGCTCCACCTCTGTGATTGATAAGAAGGTGGGGGCACTGGCAGGAAGCTGTGCTCCACCTCTGGCCTCCTGCTGCCTAGTGGCTCCTGGGCTGATCAACGCCCCCAGGAGCCTGCAGCACAGCTGCATGGGCCAGCGCAGCTTCCTCCAGCTCCAGGAGCTCGCAGCACATCCATGCAGCTGTGCTGCATGGGCCAGCGCAGCTTCCTCCAGCTCCAGGAGCTCGCAGCACATCCATGTAGCTGTGCTGCATGGGCCAGCGCAGCTTCCTCCTTCAGTGCATGCTTCATCGCTGCTCTCCTTGCAACTCAGAGATGCGAAGTTTGCCAGTTCAGGGTCAACTGCCAGCCTGGCTGTCAGGCTGCTTGGTTTGTGACTGGTCATTGCCAGCCCAGGAGAAGTCCATGGTGTCTGAAATGAAGATTCCAGTGTCCTTTCATCGAACAGTGCTGGAGACACGCCTGCGCTTGCGCCACAGCTCTCATGCACTCCAACGTGCTTCCACCGTATAAGGCTCCAAAGTGGTTCCACCGTATATGGCTTGACTGCCTGGACTTAGCCGTGCCGGCCTAGGACCGAGCTTCTAAACTTGTGACAAGAGCTGCCAAAACCTTGGGCCGGCAGGGTGTTGTCCTCTAGGCACCTTGCTAGAGGTGCCCCTCGCAAGTGCATGTGAAGAGTGTGCGCTCCCAGCTTTGCCATCACGCCCTCCGCACACGCACGCTGATAGCCAGCCTTTGTCCCTGTTGCCCTTTGAGCAGCCCTCGCTGCAGTAGCCTCCTGCTCCTGGAAGCGCGCACATGACCTCATGCAGCACAAAATTTGTTTGCCTGTAGTATAAGGAGAACCTGGAGCAGCGCATGAAGTACGCGGACGCCCCGGAGAAGTTCTTGGACAGCGAGGTCGACCTGGATGAGCAAGTGAAGAGCCTCCTGCAGGTGAGGGCACAGGGGGGAAGTGGCTGCAGTGAATGCGTGCTCTCTGACCACATGGCCCTCATCGGAGGGCACAGGGGGGAAGTGGCTGCAATGAATGCGTGCTCTCTGACCACATGGCCCTCATCAAAGGGCACATGCCTGAATGAGCAAGTGGAGGGCCTCCTGCAGGAAAGGAGGGTGGGGGGGGCTGGTGGCCATAGGACCCCTAAGCGGCACGCTTATACACAGGACAGCACCCGTGGCAATGCCCTCACAGCAGCATGCCCTGTGCAAGCAGCACTCTCTGCAGATACACCCGTGCTGTCAGTGTGGACAGCGCCCCCAAGTGCTGCAGGATGCCCGGCCACCTGCTGCGCCCCTTTTGACGAAGGGCAGGGACATGTGTTCCTTGCTGGTATTGTGCGCAGGTGGCGGGCTCCCCAGACCTGTATCCCCTGCTGGTGGAGCTGAATCCATTCCCCACGTTGCTCGCGTGCCTGAGCCACGAAAATACGGACATTGCCGGCGACACGGTGGAGTTGCTAATGGAGCTCACGGATGCAGGTGGGTGTATGGGGGCACTACTCGTGCGGATCTGCAGAGCTTTTGATGCAGCTGGCGGGCGCAAGTGGGCGCAGGCATTGCCTATGGCATGGTTTGGGTGAATGCAGCCATTCTCCATGTCGTGGTGAGGGAGCTGGGTTGGGTGGTCACTGACGGGGGTGGTTTGACACAGGCATTGTCGGTAACATGACGTGAGAGCCGCTTGCTGGTAGAGATTGTCGGCGTGGGTGGGTTGACGCAGAGGCATTTCTGGTAACGTGACGTGAGAGCCGCTTGCTGGTAGAGATAGTTGGCGTGGGTGGGTTGACGCAGAGGCATTGCTGGTGATAGAGACCTCTGATATGAGAGTTGCTGATGGAGATCACTGATGCAGGCGTGTGGTCATAAGCACTGCTTGTTCGACCATGAGGGGGGTTTGAAGCAGCTCACTGACATGCATCGAGGCTGTTAACTGGGTGTTAAGCTGCAGTGCCGATGCAATACGGCTGCGTCAGCCGGGGTGATGGCAGCCTTCTCCTGCCCCCCCTGGGCAGTTCCCTGTTGTCCTTGCAGCACATCCTGAAGCTAAGGCACTCCCAATTCCTGAAGCTGAGGCCGGGCCATGCCCACAGCTGCGGCAAGCACCCTCCCCAAAGCTGACACGCACCCTCCCCAAAGCCGAGCCACTCCCCATTCCCAAAGCTGAGGCGCGCGTTGTGCCCACAGCTGTGGCACGCCCTGGTCTCAAAGCGGTTGCATGCCCCAGTCCCAAAGCTGAGGCAGGCAGTGCTCTTGGCAGGGTGTCCTCTGAAGGGAATGCAGCTGGAAGGGTGCCTTTCCAGAAGGGCGCTGCTAACTTCCTTGGGGAGGGATGGCTTGAGAGATGAACGTAGCTGGAGCATACTGTTTTGTGTAAAGGAATAGCATTGCTGACAGATGCAATGTGCACGCCCAAGGACGCTCAACAGCGTTGGTAATACACACCTACACCCAGAGTCGCTCACCTGCCTATACATTGCAAATTGAGTCTGGCCATGGTACGCCCACCCACCCACTTCAGAGGCAATATGTGCTATTGCCTCATTTTCCTTGTTTCCCTTTTCTGTGTCACTCCTCTTAAATGTCTCCTGCTGCTGGTGCTGCTGCTGCTCCCGCTGCTGCTGCAACAGATGTGCTGCAGGAGCATGAGGAGGAGGCTCGCAGCTTGGTGGCAGCCCTGCTGGAAAACAACGTGCTGGAGTTGCTGGTGCAGCGGCTGACGAGCTTCAATGAGAAGGTGCGTCCAGCCTTCAGTGCGGCAGTGTTGCTGTGCTGTGAGTGCAACAGTTCAAGACCTTAACCAAACAAGAGAGCTCGGTGCACGCCAGGTGACACTGGCAGTTCCTTGGCACTCCGCTGTCTTCACCTGTCTTTGCTGCCAGCCTCCCCAGAGGATGCCACTGCTGTCTTTGCCGCCAGCCTCCCCAGGATACCCCTGCTGTCTGCCTCTCCCCCCAGATGCCACTGCGGTGTGCCAGCCTCCCCAGGCTGCTGCTAGTCTGCTGCCCCTAGGTGCTGCTGCCGTCTGGCGCCTCTCCTGCCAGCCTTGCCAGGATGGCTTTCTATCTTGCCACCTTTCCACCTTCTCGCAACCTGTGGGCTCTAAGTGTGTGCTCCATTGGCGCCGTGTGTGAGCTTTGGATTCCGTGGGCACGCTGCAAAAGACTGCTCACACTCCTGGCATCGTCGCTTGCCTGCCAAGGCCAGCTTTCATCGACTCGCACTTTGCGCAGGTGGAGGAGGAGGCCAAGGCTGTGTTCAATTGCCTCAACACCTTCGAGAACATGATTGAGACAGACCCTAGTGTTGCTGAGCAGGTGAGGAAGACAGCAAGATTATGTTGTGTGGGTAACAAGTATGCATACTAGAAGCATGGCACTGTGGGCAATATGTAGGCTCAGCAAAGAGTGGGTGTGCCAGTATTGTAGTCTCATGAGGCAATTGCGCTCTTTGCATTACCCTGTGGCCATATGGACCATGCAAGAGCAGAGTGGGAGGGAAAAGAGGGTGCTGCACAGGAACTGGCTGTCATGCCACGATTTGGCTTGGCTGCAGGTAGGAGGGAAGGTGCTGCGCAGGGACTGGCTGTCATGCCACAATCTGGCTTTTCCCCTCCTGGACTCAAATGCATGTCCACTTCTCTCATATGAGCCATTCAGACTGTTCCGATGCGGTTGCAGGTCGTGGAGAAGACGCGGCTGATGAAGTGGCTGCTTGGCCGTATCCGGCCTCGCGAGTTTGACAGCAACAAGCAACAGGCCTCGGAGCTGCTGGCCATCCTTGTCCAGGGCTCGGAGAAGAACCAGAAGAAGTGGGTGTCAGCACATGCATACACCTCAAGACTGCCAACAGGCAAATTTGATCATTTGGGAGAATTGAGAGATTTGAATGCATTTCGCCTACCAAAATCGGCCTGGCTTAGGAGAGAGAAGGATGGTGAAGGACAAAAGAGTAGGGCTAAGCAAAGGGATAGGGTGCAGAGAAGACTCAGAGGAAGTAAAGATGCCAACACATGTAGCTTGGCTTAGAAAAGAAGCAGAAATAGAAACAGCACTAGGGTGTTGAGTGGAACCAGAAAAATGGATGCCCACATATGGCTTGAGGGGGTCTTGCCTTGTTTTGGAAGCTTGTGCTCTGAGGGAGCTAATCCAGCTGGCGACGACTGATGTGCACACACTGCACCTTCGTCAATTCCTCCGTGGGGAGGGGCTCTGATCATTGGGCAATGCTACGCCGAGTTCAGGGCCATCCATGCCCAAGAGTGAAGGCGAGGGATTATATATCAGACAGATTTTCACACCCTTGCCAGCAGACGCTGGAGCTTCCAAACTTAAACTCAGTCATGGCGTTTGCGGCTACGATGCTGGTGCACGGACTTTGCCCCGGTCGTTGAACGCCCCGGCAAACTCACACTACCCATCCTCATTGTATAATGCCATGCACCAGGACAAAGATAACAAGGATTATAAAGATAAGGTCTTCAGTCAAGAAGTGCCACTGCTAGCCCACTCAAAATACCAAAAGCTGGAGTGCCATACTCCAGGACGAAGACCCGAACCTTCCGTTTGTTTGAGGGCCAATTGCAGCATCAGCACGACATCTCAGTGCAAGACATCCCAGCTCTCGCTCTGTAAGAGCAGGCACACAGACCAGGACCAGGGTGTGTGCACAGGGCCAGGGAGTGTGCACAGGACCAGAGTGTGTGTCACCTTTCTCCATGCTTTTACCGTGGCAGGATTCCCTTTCAGGCAGAATCAGAGTTGTGCAAAAACGGCGTCATTCACAAATGGCTACGTAATTTACGGTGTCATTCGGACGCCGTCGTACTGCCGTATATGGTGTTTCTTACGATTTACGCCGTAATTTACGTTTTTTACCGTAATATACGGACTGTGTTGCAAAACGCCATGACGGCGTCAACAGTAACGTGCACATCACTGGGCATAATGCTTACTCCCCTCAAATGAGGCTTGTGCCCCTGATCATGCATGGAGCAACACCTTTGCAGCGACACATTGTGCGTGCTTTCACCAAATGCATGCGCATGCCGCACCTGCAGGTTGGGGGAGTTGAATGGAATAGATGTGGCGCTCCAATGTGTGGCTTTGTACAAAGGCAGGGACCCTGGTACTGCGGAGGAGGAGGAGTTCATGCAGGTGGGGAGGTTTGGGCTGCCAGCTTGTCCAAGTAGGTGATCAATTTGAAGCATTTCATGTTGCGCGCTGTCTCCGCTTTCCACATCATTTCTTGGCTTTCAGCATTGGCCCAGAAGCAGATGGTGCCACAGGTGCTGTCCCCGCCTGACTCCCTTTCTCAATGTGTGGTAGTACCAGCTGCACCTCCCCGTTCATGTGCTCCGCTCTGCAATAGTTTGAACACATTTGCACCGTACAATTACAACACACTGCACCTGTTCTGTTTGTGCAGGACTCTTTCGATGTGCTGTGCTCTGCCATGATGCTGCCAGAAAACAAGCTGGCCTTTGTGAAGGTGGGGCTGGTATGGCAAGCGCCTTGTCCATCCTTAACATCCCTCTCCCTCGACCGTTTTTTGTTCACGTGCTCAACAAAAAGATCTGTGCTTGCACTGCCTGAGAACTCTAGGGCATATAATCTAATTGTTTGGTACGTATTTGCTCAACGCAGGTCCAACATTGGCTTTTGTCTATTTTGTACGCTGTTGCTGAATATATCTTGGCCCATGCTTTGTTCTTGTCAGTTTGTATGGTTTTGCTCAAATCTAGGCCCATGCTCAGCTGTTTTTTGTGCTTGCTTTTGCAACCGCAAGGCACATGCGCTTGCGCTCCCAGAAGCGCGCCTGTGCGCCTCTGCCCTGGAAGCGCAAGCATGAGCCTTCATGATGCGCCTGAGTCTCGATAGAGCACGCACACCCCGGCCTCTTGGGAGGACACGCATGATAGTGCAAGCTAGTGCAGCACACTTCTATCCATTCTCACATATGTAAAGTTGCACACTTCTGTTCATGTTTGCACCAGTCTTCAGTCCATGTCCATTCTAGTCTCCTGTCCATGTATGTGTACTTCTGTCCATGTTTGCACACCAGTACAGGAGCACGCCATTGCATTCTCATCTGTGCTGCCCCCTGTGCTCATTTCCCTTCTGTGCTATCCCATGTGCCCATGCCTCTTCAGCCTTCTGCTGCCCATTTGCCCACAAAGCGCATGCGTGTGTGCAAATGCCCCTCTCAGGCTCGCATGTGTGAAGAGACACATGTGTGCTTTTGTGCTCATGGCCCGTGTGCCTGGTGCATGCGCGCAGGCGGAGGGTGTGGAGCTGATGTGGCTGATGCTGGCCAACAAGCGGCAGTCTCGCTATGGGGCGCTCAAGTTGCTGGACTACGCCACCACGCGCTACAGCGCGCCGTGCGAGAAGCTGGTCGACCTAGGTGGCCTGAAACACCTGTTTGGGGCGTTCATGGGCAAGGCCAGGATCAAGGGGCCCACAGGTGGGTGCTGCTGGGAGCACCTGTGCTCTGAGCCAGGAGCGCCTTTTTGGGGGCGCCAGTGGTGCTGCTCCTGCTGCGCTGCCTTAACCCCCCCCCCCTGC
>LKMJ01001310.1_pt1 | contig 21709 bp, 29 predicted proteins | sample 643391 | NCBI WGS metagenome assembly LKMJ01 (sample SAMN04112250, study PRJNA286221) | soda lake metagenome | biome: soda lake; feature: Kulunda Steppe; material: water; isolation source: sample PL-Br10 brine of Picturesque Lake | place: Russia: Kulunda steppe | collected 2010-07
GGCAGGCCGAGGTCACACTGCTGCCACACAGCAACGCCCCTTGCGGCAGGCCGAGGGCACATGGCTGCCACACAGCAACGCCCCTTGCGGCAGGCCTAGGGCACATGGCTGCCACACAGCAACGCCCCTTGCGGCAGGCCGAGGGCACATGGCTGTCACACAGCAACACTCCGTGCGCTAGGCCGAGGGCACATGGCTGCCACACAGCAACACCCCTTGCGCTAGGCCGAGGGCGCATGCCTGTCACACAGTAACATCCCTTGCGGCAGGCCAAGGGCCACTGTGTGCTGTCTGAAAGCAGGCGCTCCCTCTCCCTATGGTGTTGCCGCAGGCCCTGAATGAGGAGAAGCTCAGGCTCCTGGCAGTGCGGCGTGAGGGGCGCAGCATGCCGCTCCAACTCCTGCCCGACTACCTGAAGCGCCTGAAGTAAGTGCGGCTGTGCAGCAGGTGCTTGCCCCGCCCCAGGGGCATGCTGTGCCTTGGGCCGATCGTGCGCGGTGTTCGCACCCTCTCCCTTACCCCATCAGGCCCCATCAGCCTACCCCTATTAAACGATGGATGGCATAGAGAGCTCAGTGTGCCCGTGCGCTTTGCCCCTGGATGTCCTGAGCCCTGAGCCCACCCGAGCCCAAGGGTATGAGCACTGCTCGCACCCCCCATGACGCGCAGGCATGCTGAGGAGCACTACTTGGGCCTGGTGACACTTGTTGAGGACATAGCCGTGCAAGAGCGCCGCCACCGGGTGCTGGCCCAGACCGAGGCCAAAGCAGCGCAAATTTTTGCGAGCAATACCAGGGAGGCCTACCAGCGGCAGAAGGTGGTGGACCTACTGACTAGGGTGGCTCAAGAGGAAGAGGCAGCATTTGCACGCACCGAGGGCCGCGGCAATTTTGGTCTTGTGGACAGAATAAGGCGGACAATTGGGCTGTGACCCACTTGCACATGGATTCTTGGTCTTATGGGCAAGCTCTGATTGCAGGCGGGTACTGCTTGCTGGCGCAGATGCGGCTGTTTGCTGTACCGCTTAGCGCAGTTTCTAGCTTAGATCCAGCATGGAAACAGAGCGGCTTGGCCGAACAACCAGCAAAGCCAAGGTTGTAAGGAGAAATGATGGGTATTTGCGCATCTGTGTGTGCAGCCATGCATCCATGTGTTTGCGGTCAGTGCTGATGGCAAAAGACACATGGCAAGTATCTGTCGTGGCATGACAACTTGAAGCTTTGGATTCGCTCTAGGCCTGGCAACAAAAAGGCACTACAATGGCATGTGCATGTGCCAACAGCCGTTAACTCCAGATTGTTACATAAACCTGGCTGCAGTCGCAGTGTTTTTGGTTTGGACTGTGTTCTAGCAGTGTGCAATTAAGACCGTACCATCAGTGTCATGTACCCAGCTGACAAAACTGTTTGCACAGAAAACAGCATCAGACCCTGGACCCACTGCCAAGCAAGTGGTAGAGACTGCAACGACAATACTTTAAGCCTTATTGATGGCATCATCCCGCCCACTAGCCTTGCCACACAATGTCTGCCCTGTCGCACATGCGAGCTTGGATATCTTAGCAATCACATTCCCTTGCTGATGACTATTCCTACCAGCACCCTCAAAATTCACAATCCCATCCTCAATGATATTCCAACCCCTGAGTCCTGCCCACATTAAGTCCTGAGCCCTGGCAATGAATCTGACTGGTTTGCTTTTATGCAATCTCTGCAAGACCCTGCTTATGAAGTTGTGCAAGAGTAAGAAGATATCTTCAATACTCTCAACCCAGCGCATGAGGAAGCCATCGCCTTTCTAGGCAACTTTAATGATAAAATGCCAGAAACACTGCGAGACTCCATTCACTTTGCAATAGACCTGCTTCAGAAGCAGTTGACAGCATGACCAGTACTACTGGCTAGTAGCCTTGAAAACCTGGTGCTGTCAGTTCAGCTATGGCTGTATTTGAGCACGTCAAAGACGGACTCGCAGTAATACCTTGTTTGCTCCTAGCGACCTTGTAACATATACGCCAGGGAGTAACCCCTCTAGCCCTTGGGGGGCAACAGGCGTGGCAGCGCCCAGTCCAGTCCAATCCAGTACGTCCAGTGTGAGTGCAACCCACAGCAGCTACATGCAGCGCTGACTTTGCCTATTTGCAGGCTGAAACGAGAGAGAGAGAACGTGTAGGGAAGGATAAGGGTATCAGAGGCTCCTCAGTCTCATCGCGGGCAACCTGTTGTCTGCTTGGTGTACACTGTTGCTGTCCGCAATTATGGCCATGCTGCGAGTCTAGTTTGGATGCAGCAGTCTCTCGGCGTGACATCTTCAACCAAAAAATTTAGGTCTCATCAAATCCACACGGTTTGAGCTCAAATCCTCCTTAATCAGCCCAAAAGACAACGTCACGGTGGTCATTGTCCTTGGGCATAATAAGGAAAATCAATTTCTCAGATTGCAGAGGCTTTGCAATGCTATGGACCTTCACCATCTCAAATATGATCTCCAACTCCACAAGCAATTGGAAGAGCTTTACTTCAGCACCAAAGAAACCATTAACTACATGCTTTAGATACTTAATAAAGAAAGCCGCACCTTCTCGTAGAAGTACACTTTGTACAAAACTGTTGTAAGAGTACACTTTGTAAAAAATCTAATTGATGCCAATCCCAAGAGGCACAAGTGGCAATCTTTAAAGACAAATATGCATAACCTCCAGGCTTTGCGTGACCCAGAAACTAACCGTTAGTTGTGACACCATTAAAGCTGAGCCAACCAACAAATTGTAGGAAAATGCCTCTTAGACGGAATGAAAGCTGTCAACATAAAACTGGCAAACATCTGCTAGAAGATGCACCCAGTAATCATCCCTGATAGCAAACCAACACGTCTTCACCTATTCCTGACCCCTTCATCGAAGGATGGACCTTCAGACATTTCCAGGCCCCGGCTGAGTGCGGCTGATGCGGCTGATTTCAAATGCACGGCTGAACCAGCCGCATTCAGCAGCATTCAGGTGTAAAGGTAAGGCTAGCAAAGGTCCTGTGGATGCGTTGCTCGATCAAAAGCAGTACTTGCAGGTGAATTAAACACTTAGTGGCAGATTGCTTGCCGACCGCTTTTTACGTCAGCTCTACATTGTTAACAATGCTAAACAAGCTTTTAGCAACGTTGGTTAGAGCTTCAAAATCAAAGACGATTGCTTGACTGATCAGTCATGAGCTCATGAGCTACTCCGTGTAGGATTTAAGCATAGGGTTTGACCTAATCCTACAGATAAACATCATGCATATTCACACATATTTACACATATACACAATTTGTAGGGGTTGCCTAGCCTAGCTGTAACCATAGACTTCATATAAATGCTATGTTGCCAATTTGATTGTTGTTTGGATTAGGCCATGATGATCTCACCAGTGATCACTGGCATGACTGCTTGTAAGAGATATTGCAGATTCAAATATTATATTTGGGTTATGCCATGACAACCTCAGCTATAGGACTCCCAGAATTCATTGAGGCCAACCCCATGAACAACGAGGTTACACTGGGTTTAGACCTTCAGCCAGATAAGTTGACTGCAGGGCTTGCTGGTCACAGCCAGCCCGACAAAGAACATCCACATTCTCAGAAATAAAGATAAGTGATTTATATGTCTGATTCAAGACAATGTCTCATCCTCAGCACTGATGTTGTCAAAACAAAAAGCTCCAGAGTCTCCAATCAATAACAATTCTGTCGGCCACGTTAAAATCTGTAAATTGTTCTCGGAATTTCTTTCTCTGGTGGGGGTAGACATATGGTACTTCGGACCAAAGTGTCTCCTTTTCCTTAATTGAGGTAGGGGGTCTTTCACTGCCTACCTTGTTTTTCTTTTCCTTGTCAAATAGCACATTTCATTGCAAGGGCATAAAAAGAGGACATGTCTTTTGTCCTGGACATGATTCAAGCCACAATTTTCACAGTGCCTATTAAGGATTTGCCAATATCCAGTCTTAACTCTCATGCAAGCGAAAACGAGCAATCTTACGAAGCAGATGCCCACTCAACTCCAGCTGTAAGTATCTAGTATCTTTAAAAACAAGGAAATGCTCCTATAGTGTCCAGCTGTAAGTATCTAGTATCTTTAAAAGCAAGGAAATGCTCCTATAGTGTTTCAAGACATGACCAACTGATCAGTGAATTCCATTCACGTCACGAGTCAATATAACGTTGATTTTAAGTTGATGCTCTTATCAGTCATGAAATCTTCACAATGTTCCAAGTGTAAAGTGGTGCATTGTTAATTGCTGGACAATCTTCACTGCTGATGGAATCCTGGTTGTGTGGGCCCACTGATTCCCATCATGTGTGTATACAAACCAAGCATGAATATTTTCGCATGCTCCTGTGGTTTGTGGCCGTAATTTTGTTTACCGCATTCATCAAAGGATGATCTCATGGATCCAAGCAAAGAGAGTGAATCCACACCAAGATTCTTGATGACACTTTCATTCATGCATCAAAACCCTTGGCAACAAATAATTTCAGGCCCAGACGGCATAGTTAATGAACAGCTCAAAATGCTCCCACATGAGATTTTGGAGATCATTCATAAACTCTTTTTCATTATGTGGGCCACTCGCATCACACCTACATCTTGGAAAACCAGTGTCGCCAAACTCACAAATAAGAATTAGGGAGCAGAGACGGATATCTCTTCCTGCAGGCTCATACGTCTAGCAGACATACTTAACAAGATGTGGACACACCTTGTCACCAACGCCCCTCTCACACAGAAAAGAAAAGAAAAGAAAAACTACGTAGGCAGTGAAGCTACTCCCCACATCAATTGAGGATAAGGAGACACATTGGCCCAAAGAGCCGTGAGTCTCCTCCACAAGGGAAAAGGAAGAACTAGGGAGGATCTTGAGGGTGACAAGCAGGCCCCTGCTCCAGACCAAGACATTGAAAGCAACTGGACTTTTAAAGAGAGCGTCTAGTTGTTGTCAGTTTGTGCGCATAGAGCACAGAATGAGCATGTAGTTTGAGAGCAGTCTTATGGGCTTTTTGTACATCAAGGCCGAGCTCTTTAAGGTGATTCAAAGTGTGTGAGGTATCAATAGAGCCTCCCACACCAAGAAGAATCGTGTGAAGGATGACTTTCTTGGCCTTCAAGCGCTTACAAAGTACCTCGTATTGTTTTTTAGAGGCCCCTAAGTACTTAACAAGGTGTATCTCCCTCATGTTGATTTTTAGCTCGTGAACTCTGCGTCTGTCCCCCAAATCAGCCCCCCCTGAATTGAGCAATTTCGGTGAGGTTGAATTGCGAGCGGTCACACTGGTGAATTCAATTAAGCCTGAATTGCGGGGTTGAATTGGAGGGTGGATTGGCCCAGTGTGACCCCAGCCTAAGGCACCAGATTGAGTAATCTTCCAAATCTCCAAGCATGCTAGTTATACGACACTACCCAGCTGGCTTTTTGATGCTCGTTTATCTGCCAGAGATAGGCTCATCACTAGTCGCCCTGAAAGAAAGAAAATTACGCAGGCGGTGAAACCACTCCCTACATCAATTAAGGAAAAGTCGCCTTGATGCCATTTTGGTAACTCCCTCACCTACTAAAAAATTCAAATCGCCTACAGCTTCTCATTTGCACCAGGTGTCACGCTCAAGACAACCTAGCGGAAATGTATGCAGAGCTCACGAGCCTAATGTCAGCAAGAGGGAGATACACCTCGTAGATACTGTGAAGATACACGGCCTGGCCACCAATAGGAGGGCTCGCTTGAAGGCCAAGAGAATTATCCTTCACACATTCCTTCTTGGTGTGGGAGGCTCTATCTGTACCTCTTATACTTTGAATTATTTTTAAGAGCTCGGCCTTGGCACACAAAAAGCCCATAAGACTGCTCTTGAATTACATGCTCACTCTGTGCTTTATTCACACAAACTGACAAAAACTTGACGCGCTCTTGAAAAATCCAGTTGCTCTTAAGGTCTTGGTCTGCTGGGGACGGCTTGTCACTCTTCAGATCTTCACTCGCTTTCCCCCCCTGTGCTCAAACCACTCATTGCTCCTCATCAATCCCTCACATAACTGCATGCAGCGCTGCAGCAGGCTGGCTTTCTTCTTTCTGGTGCTTTTTGAGCTTGCCTCTCAATCGCAGTGAAGGCTCTCCTGGATGCAATCATATCCCTTGTTACCCCTGGTACTCACAAAGCAATGCATTCGGTTCCTCCTCACTTTTGAACCTGCGACCTTGCATTTGCTTTCCTCAATTGCCCCTGCCTTGGGGGCCTTGGGGGCCTCGGGGTCCGACTGGCCTTTGGGAAAATGTAGAAATCCTCCAATTGTTTTCCCTATTGCCCTTATTTCCCTATGGCCTTGCGCGCACTCCTTCCTCACCTGCCCCTGCCTTTGCCTTGCCTCAGCAAAGTTGCAAGTTGCCCCCTCCTGCTGCTCCCGCCAGTCGCACACACAACTTGAAGCCATGCAGTTACACCATGCAAAAAGACAGGGCCAAACGCAGGGGGGAGACCCCGAATATGCAAAGAAGGCAAGAAAGGAAGGGGCAGCAGCTACGGCTGCCTATGCTGTCCTACACTCCAGTCTGCTGATGCTTGAAATGCTGATGAACTTAAACGACTTGAAGTAGCGGTCACTCATTTCAGCTTGCAGTTTAGGAGTTTTTCCTCTTTGCTGCCCCAAAGTTTCTCTTTCTTTCCATGCAGATACAGCCTTGAAAACTTTGAAAGACTTAAAAGCCTTTCTAAAAAAACTTTCAATCAATTAACGAAAAGAGGGCACCTAGGCTAAACTATAAAACATTCACATGTGGTAATTTCACAGTCCTTTTCTTAAGTCTACCGTGACGTCAGTGCTGAAGATGTGAAATTGTTTCTCTTGAAGCAGACATTCGAACCACTTCTCTTTTTTCTGAGACTTTGGATATTTTTTGTCTGGCTGGCAGTGCCCAGCAAGCCCAGCAGTCAACCCATCTGCCTGAACTTCATCACCTTGAAGGTCTTAACCCATTGTAAACTTATTGTACACTTAAAAGTATGCAGGCGGTGAAACATCCCATACATCAATTAAGGGAAACTTAAGTCTACACATCATGATGGAGGGACGCCCTCTTGGAATCTTCAGTAAATCTCCATAACAATCCATTAGGAAGCAATTTCAATTAAGCAAGCAAGTGGCCTCCCAGTGGTTCCATGCGGGGACTAGTCGTCAGAGTCACTCCCATAATCGCCTAATAATCCCGCTAACCCTGCTTCCTCGCTTTCTTTCTTGTGCGCCTGATCTGACTCATGAGCTACCTCATGTCCTTCATCTTGCCCAGCTCTCTGGTCCGCCTCAAGTCTAGCTCGCTTGGCACATGGCTCGTGCATGCCTCCCACAGCATCAGTGCTCCCCTGCTGCTGCTGCTGCTGCTGCTGCTGCTGCTGCTGCTGCTGAAGATTATCCTTTTGACTTCCCTGGCCTGAAGGCTTGGAACTCTTAGGTCGTACAATGGGCTTAAGGCTGGGGCGTGGAAAGTGGGTGAGAGGCTTCTTAGGGTCTGCCTGTGTGCACAGGATCAGGAACATAAAAACCTGTACACAGTAACATTCCATACACTAACAACAATACCAAGGAGCTTCAGCAGTGCTGCCTATGATATGCTTCTCTTGACAAAACCAGCAAGCCTTGAAATTGGCAAATTGCTGCTGCCCCCTGCTTGAGATAACATGCTCATAACTCCTTGGGAGGAATGGCTGAGAGCTGCCGAGTACAAGTACAGCCCAAATCCCAGGATCCTCTGGATTAGTGGGCTTGGGCCCTGTCTCGCGCTACACTCAAGCTTGGCGATATACCGCACCTTGGGCCCTATGTGGCTAGCCTTGGGTGGTGGCCACTGCAGGGTCCCTGTGTGGCTTTGTGCCTCCACAGCTTCCCTTTGCGCTACCTGCTCTGCCAGCATCTGCACAGCACACCATGTGATGGAGCACAGACCATGTGACGGGCACACACGCGCTGGGGCGATCGGGCGGGGTAATCTGTGCAGCATCACGCCCAGGGTTGTGCGCTTGTAGGGCTAGATTCAGCATCGCTCTTCAGCATCCATGGCCAGCATGGAGTGTGAGACAAAAGAGCAAAGAAACAACGTACGAGCACTGGTTTTGTGGGTCATGGGCAGGGCGCCTGTCGGTGTCTTTGGCATCCAAGGCCCTCACCTTCCGAAACTCTTCTAGCTCCTCGCGCTCTGCAAGGCTAGCTTCATTTGTCCGGGCAGCCTCTGCCTGTGCCAAACCATCTAAAAACTCAAGCTCTTCCGGATCCAAGGGTGCATTCTTCCCTGCAAAGCAAGTGCACCATTCAGATCACCCAATGGTCATCACAAGTACCTGCACTCTTTGTAAGTGTAACGTACAGAAAAAAGAAAAAGAAACTGTCCAGCACATTGGCATCATGGCAGCCGCTGTGGATACTTGATGCAGTGACACTTTCTGCGATAAGTTACACTCTTTTGCACTATCTTGCCTGATTGCCGCAAGAATTGGTATAAGGGACCAAAGTTGCCGACGAGTGCATCCACTCCATGCTTCCATTTACAGCTGCCAGGAAGAACCTTGAAACTTGAACCACACCGGTGCTCTTAAGGAGCATTAGAAGCATGCTACATGCATCTCAGATTGTTTGGATGGCTACCCATAAGTTTCAGCCTCAAATCTAACCACAGACACAGCGTACAACAGCAGAAGGGACTCTCTTCCACTGCACACTCACTGACCTGTTTTCATCCTTTTCCACAGGTCATCAAAGGCCTGCTGCTTGCGCTCTTTGTTCTCCCGCAGCACCTCTGTGAGCGGCCTCAGTGGCTCACTCCCTCCCTCATCATCAGCCGCGCCACGCGCCTTCCTGATTTCCTCAAGCTGCGTTGCCCAGACCATGTTTTGTAGCAAGGAGAATCTTAGGGCAGGGCTTGCACAAGTGCAAGTGCCTGTGAGCCGCGATGCTTCAGTGCCTACCTTTCGTTAAATTCCTGGCCAATCAATTTGTAGTCCTGCTGCCTTCTTATCTATAATGATTGTGCATTACCTAGGTATCAGATGCTTCCTTTGATCTATCTTCATACTCCATAACTCTAGCAAAACTTGATAATGTGCATGTGCCAAGCGGGTTAGAGGACCTATAAGCTTTCATCTTTAAGTTTTGGAGGCACAAACACGTGTTCTGTTGTCGAGGCCACTCTTCATGGCTGGCCTCACACAAGGACAGCAGCTTGTTGCACAAATAGTTAAGACATGACAGCAGAGAGAGTAACGAGAGCATTGTACCAGCTTGACGTGAGGCAGTGTGGCAATTCCTGTCTCTATTGCATCACCTCGCTCTGGCTGACGAAAGTGCGCGTGCCAAGCATCTCTTGCAAAGCTGCTGCAGCTGGGTTACCCGGGGCCTCCTTCTTCTGTGAAGGGAACACCGAGCTGATGTCCCTCCCGAGCACCTCATCTCGATTATACAGCTCTTCCTTCCTGCGGCAAAATTGTTTGGACAAGAGCCTTTAATGATGAGCCTCCCGGCGCCCATGCTATGCATCTCAGTCCAGCTCAATCCAAATGCTTGGCAAAGAACAACAGAGGAGTGTCTTGCCAGGCTCCCCCTTGTCTGATGACTTGCTCTTAGATGAATGATCGATACAATTGTGCCTGCACTATCATTTGCATGCAGATCCATGTATGAATGAACTGAGTGGAGTATACGTGCATTTGTATGCATTTGTGTATGTGCATAGTATGCTCTGCATACAGCATATGCATGCATGTGTCTGTGTGTTACCTTTGAATGTGTGTTTGTCCATGAATTAAAATGTTGATGGGTGCTGATTCACGTGCATACTCGCTACATGTGTGTATATGTGCATTTACATGATTAGTGTTCATTCAAACACAGAATACTACATGCGCGAGTACACATGTGCGTGCATGCATGTCTATGCTTGCGTGCGTGCATATGCCGTGCATGCTTGTGTGTGCGTGTGTTTGTGTGCGTGTGTGTGTGTGTGTGTGTGTGTGTGTGTGTGTGCGCGCGTGTGTGCATGCGCTGCGCATGGGCTTCTCTATATGTTGATGTGCATGCATGCGCATGCCAGCTTCTGTAAATTGAGATCATGTGCATTCATAGAAGGGTTAAATGTTCAGCCATCCCCCAAAACTCATACCTCTCAATCCGGAGCATATCCACTCGTCTATCGGAGTCAGCCATTTTTTGTAATAACTGTTAAGTTTTTTAGTAGGGCGTACTAGTACTAGAGCATTAAATTGATGTGAAGCCTAACCTGGTTGGAGTCTCCTGATTACATTCTGATTTATAATAAGAGCACTGTTATCTCTTGAAGGCAGTGCACATGAAAAATCCCTGAGTTGTAGAGCAGCTGATCAGTCTGCACTGGTTACCAGCCTTTGGACTGCAATGGCCAACGAGGATGGACTCTACCCCATTGCCATTCTTATGTGCGTGTTATCCATTGTTGCCTACCTTCGGGCATCAACGAGGAGGCCTCGCTGTGCATGCGCATGCTGCACCGCTCACCGCAATTGAAATGCATGCCCCCCACCTGTCTGCCCAGCTGCAGTGATGTGAACGACGCTTTGTATCCACAGCATCAGCACCTGGCATTTCTGGGGTCACACAAAGGCTGACCAGCGCGGACCTCTCTTCCTGCTCCTGGCAGGGAGATGCAAGCTGTTGCATGTGTTCCTCCCAGTCTTCACCCCCCTACCTCACACCCCGCTCCTCCTTGACGCCCCCTAATGCAGTGATGAGCTGAAAAGTGATGAGCCTGTCAGGCGCCTGAACAGCATCACTCGGCTGTCCACCATTGCCTTGGCATTGGGGGAGGAGCGCACCCGGTCGGAACTTATACCGTTCCTGGCCGAGAATACCGATGATGAAGACGAAGTGCTCCTGGCAGCAGCAGAGCAGCTGGGCGGGTTTGTCCCGTTCGTGGGGGGTCCACAATACGGCCATCTGCTCCTGCCCCTGCTGGAGACATTGAGCACGGTGGAGGAGACGGTGGTGCGCGACAAGGCCATCGAGTCACTTTGCAACGTTGGAGTGAAGCTGCCGGACAGCAGCATGTGCGAGCACTTCATCCCGCTCATCAAGGTGAATGACGAACTTAAGGTTTCCGGCCTGCCCGCCTGCATCTTTGTTTGACCATAGGACGAACCCAGCGCGCTCGCTCACTCAGTGAGCTGTTTCTTTTGATTGCTATGGTTTGGGATGCAGCGTCTCGCGACGGGCGAATGGTTCACGTCCCGGGTCTCCTCGGCGGGTCTGTTCTCCACCGCCTACCCGCGCGCCACGCCTGCCCTGAAGACCGAGCTGCGCCAATTGTACGCTGCTTTGAGCAAGGATGAGACGCCCATGGTTAGACGGGCCGCTGCTCAGAAGCTGGGAGGATTTGCCAGGGTGGTGGAGAGGGAGTACGTTGCCCGGGAGCTGATGCACCTCTTCACGGACCTCATCCAAGATGGTGCGTTGTAGGCGTAGGTGCTGGAGCTGCTGTTGTCCAACTTGTTTCTGCCATTGGGTGATGCGGGGATGTGGCTCTGGAGCAGGAGTGCAATGTTGCACATTGACTGAGGCATGTGTTCAACGTGGCGGCACATGGTCAACTCCGGTCCTGCACCTACCTGTTGCGCCCCCTGCCTCGCTCCCTGCAGTGCAAGACTCAGTGCGACTTCTTGCTGTGGAGAGCTGCAGCGCATTCGCTGGCGCCCTCAGTCCAGAGGATGCAAACATGCATCTTCTGCCAGTAATAAACAAGTTCGCTCAGGTCCGTGGTACAGGGTGTAAGGGAAGCCAAGGAAATATGGACAATAAGCTGGATGGCACCAACAATTGGCGATTAAGTCAAGCGGGATTCACAGACAGTGCTTGCTTGCTCGCACCGTCAGCTCTTCAAGCTGCCAAGTACCAGCAAATGCAAAGAGAGCCTTGCTTGCTAAGTAGCTTGCCAGTGCCCAGCATGAGAGGCCAGAGCACGCCTGTTTTGCTCTTCCCGCAGGATAAATCATGGCGAGTGCGGTATAATGTGGCTCACCAATTAGTGCAGCTTTGCGAGAACCTTGGGAAGGAGGCGACCAGGTATTTGAGGTGCTGGGAGCCACACACAGAGCAGATTCCTAAATATAGTACCTTAACTTCTTTGAAGAATCAACTGACAGAGTGATGCATCTGCAGCTCCTTTGGAAACAATATTCTGCCGCTGTCTAGTGAGCGCGTCCCCCTCTCACCTTGACACAGTACTGTTGTCCTTTGAGTGTGCTCAGTTTGGCCATGGAGGTGCTTGATGAACTCACTTTCCCCCCAACGCATGCCTGCCCCCTCAAGTGTTCATGCTGTGTCTTTGTTGCTTGATACCACGATATGTTGATAGATGTCCATGCTTGCAACTTTTGCGTCACGCTCAAGTCAGGTGCGTCAACCCTCTTGCACAAAACAGTCCATACGGCAACATACAGGTGCACTCACGTGCCTGCCTGTGTGCGTGCAGGTCTGATCTTACCCCAAACTTTGTGCGGCTGCTGAGGGACAATGAAGCAGAAGTGCGGGTGGCTGCTGCAAGCAAGGTCTCGGCGCTGTCCAAGCACCTGACCTCGCAGCAGATTGTGCTAAACATTGTGCCATGCGTGCGGGAGCTGAGTGTGGACAGCAGCCAGTACGTTCGAGCCGCGCTGGCGTCTGTCGTCATGGAGCTGGCCCCCATGCTAGGCAAGCCGGTGAGTCCAACCAGCCGCATCACAGCCGTGTTGCGCGCGCCACCCCCCTTTCCACGCGTTCGCGTGCACACGTGCATGCTGGCCACCCGCAACACATGTCTGTTGGGGCCAGCTGCAGCACTGCGCGTTTCTGCTCCAGCCTTTTGCATGGGAGCCGGACGGGGAATACCCTAGTGCTCTGTCGTTGCCTCCGCCTCAGCTGCGGGGCTACACCGCCCCTCCCCTCCCCCATGGCATTGCATGGCGACGGTGCCTTTGGTCAATCGCGCTGTGATAGGCAATTTAGGCTTCACCTGCAGTGTAGCAATGAGCTCCTTCCAGAGACCCGAGCAGTAGCACGCTGCGCTCTGTGGGCGGTCCTCTTTCTGTCTGACCAAACTGCCTCCATCACCCCTGTGCCACCCAATGCACTGCCGCTGCTGCTGCCGCTGCCGCCGCTGCTGCTGCTGCTGTTGTGCAGGGGACGATCGAGCACTTGGTGCCGGTGTTCTTAACGCTCCTCAAAGACACATACCCAGACGTGCGGCTGAATGTCATCAGCAAGCTCAGTCAGGTCAACCAGGTGTGTGTGCGCGCCCGCATGGCACAAGCTCAAGGTGGCTCGCGTGCAGGGGGCGCTCCGCTTCTTCCCACCTGTTGCCTTTGTTTTTTCGCACTGTGTTGCGCCATGACCAAGCTGGGCTGGGTGTGAGGCTGGCAGGGCGCCTGCACATTGGAGGCAGTGCACTAAGGAGCCCCAACGACGGTGCGTGGGTGCCCCCGGCGCATGCCAGTGCCCTGCCTGCCTGAGGCTGAGGTGCAGGCCAGCCCGCGGCCCCTGTTTAAAGCTCACGCACGGACAGGCGTGTGCACACACATACGCACGCACACACATTCACACACGCACGCGTGCACACATGCGCAAACACACGCAGATGAAGCTGCATAGCTGCATCCTTGACGCTGTGCACACAACCTGCCCGGCCATGGCTGTCGCGCGCTCGTGCCCACGCCTGCCCCTGGTGTGCTCCGTGGCTTCCTTGCAGGTGATTGGCATCGAGCTCTTGGCACAGAGCTTGCTGCCAGCCATCGAGGAGCTCGCAGAGGACAAGCACTGGCGCGTGCGCCTGGCCATTGTGGAGCACATCCCGCTGCTCGCATCGCAGCTGGGCGCGGAGTTCTTTCAGGACAAGCTGGGGCCGCAGTGCATGCGCAGCCTGGAGGACCAGGTGCGCCTGCGTTTTGCGTGTGCCTGTGCGCGCATGCTTGGGGGCGTATGGGCTTGAGCGCAGTGGAGGGGAGGGGGGAGGGGGGGTGTGCATGCGCATGCGCGTATGTGTCTAAATATTTTTGTGTGGGACATCGGACACCTAAAGGCGCTGATGTGGATCACTTTCCAGAAGTGTTCATCCTAATACAAAGGTGTCGTGATTTTCATGTTCTTGTTCTTTATCTGCTTATGCCCATGCGCATGCGCGCCCTGCGTGAGGTCATCAGGGACTGTGTCCTTGAATGGCAGAGCTCAATGGCAGAGCTCAGTGCGCTCGCTCGCCCATGCGCCCCTCCTGCCCGTGCTGGTGCCGTCCTGGCTTGGCGTCAGGGTGTGCACAGGCATGCAAGGGTTAGGGTCAGCATATGGAAGCGGAGGTAGCAGCCCTGCGGCAAGCGCACTGATGTGCAGCACAAATTGGGACGCCGACCACCCTCTGCCCATGCCGCACGGCGAGGGGGGTCTCCAGAGCGCTGTAGTGAGGTGTACCAACGCAATACCCTGGGTGGCCGGCCGAAGCACCCCCCAACAGTGTACCAGTGCTCAAAGGCTGAAGGCCTGCTGCCTGCCTCCATCTGCTCAGGGGGCCTGCACACAACCAGCTTCCAACCGCCGTTCCAGTGGGTTTGGCGACTGCCTGCTTGTATGCGGCCAGGGCTGGAGGCAGCAGCCCAGGCGGCTGGCACTGGCCGAGCGCTGGCATATCCTGCATGCCAGCCCTTGCCCTGCCCCCTGGTCCTCCCCTGCCTGCCCTCTCAGGTCGCGTCCATCAGGGAAGCTGGCTCCAAGTCGCTTCAGAAGATCGCAAAGGACTTTGGGCCGGAGTGGGCCAAGGAGCACCTGGTGCCCAAAGTGCTGTCCATGGCCCGCAACTCACACTACCTGTACCGCATGACCATGCTGCTCGCGCTGTCCCTGCTGGCCTCCATCGTCAGCCATGATGTGCTGGTGGCACACATGCTGCCTGTCATCCTCAACTCCGCCAAGGACAAGGTGCGCATGCGCACCTTCTCATGTGCATGCGTGGGCATGCATGCACGTGTACATGTGTGCGTGTGTGGTATGTATGCATGTGTCCTTTTTATATTTTTTACGTGCATGTGCGTTTGTGTTGTTTTGTGCTTACACTGCGTGTGAGCGGAGGCATGGCACCGTCTTTCAGCTGCTTTATGCTCGCTTAGCCACTCGACCTCAAGAGGGATAGCCCGTGGAGCACCTACAACCGGAGGAGGACGCATTGTTCTGTTGTTGTGCCTGATGTGCTATTGGCAGAACGCAGCTCACACACACACACACACACACACACACACACGTGTGCTGCGTCTGTGTTGCTTTTCGCACTGCAGGTGCCCAATGTCAAGTTCAATGCTGCTAAGATGCTGGCAAAGATTGCTCCCCTGCTGGAGCGGCAGGTCATTGAGCACCATGTGAAGCCTTGCTTAGCAGAGCTGTGCGAAGACGCAGACATGGACGTGCGCTTCTACGCACGGGAAGCACTGTTTGCATGTGAGCCCAAGTGATACGCGCTTCTTGGCCCTGTCTGCAGCGCTTACACTTGACAAAGTATCCTGGATTCGAACTGTGAAATTCTCCTGGGGATGTAGGGCTGGGCACCCGACTGGACTGCGTGGCCTCTCCTCATTCCCTTTGTACAGTGTGATTGCAAGCTAGCAAACTTAAGAAATGCATCCCTGGTTTTGCATGATGCATGGTGTTTTGATGCGTACGCTTTTCTAATGTCCTTTGATCCATGATGATTTGTTGGCAATCTGGCAGATTTTGCAGTGTGTTTACGCCCGTCTTGCCACTTTGGTTCAACATCTCAACCCTGTCCTTCTTGATGAGCAGCATGCTGGGCCACCATAATCCTTGTGCAGCTGCTGAATAGAGTAACTCTTAGACAATACATGTGCTGTGGTAGGATTGCTGAATTGAGAGCCGCTCTTTCGACGGCAGGATGGGAAAGGCCTGCAGCGTCAGCACTAGTCACAATGCAAAGAAGGGACAAAAGAAGCAAGGTGCTTTGCAGGTTTACAAGGTTACAAGAATAAGGCCTCAGTCAAGTAGTTCGACTGTTGGCCTGCTTAAAAAAAAGAATAAAAATGTCATTGAGTCTTTAACAGTGGCACCACAAAAAGTTACCTTGAAAAAACCCCTTGAAACAAGGGGAAAAAAGGGCTTTTAGTTTTAGAACCTTGCAGCACTGAAGAAGAATCAGACTTTGCAGGTTTACAGTTTCCTGTAACGCAGCATGGCTTATCTTCAAAGATAAGCCATGCTGCGTTAGATATGGGTGTTCAATGATAAATTCGAACTAAAAATGCAATCAATCGTGTTTTGCATTTACATAGGATGATTGATGAATTAAGGATGATCAATTTCGAGTGAATCTTTATCAACCCGGTGGAGGTTGGTTAAGATTAATCATTTGTGATTCCACGGCTGCAGTTGAACATTCCCATTGTGGTCATGAAAGGCTGGGAAGGCTTCAATGGAGAAGGGAATGCTGAAGATATCTTTGCAGCGGGACAGTCAGGGCTTTGGGTGGCAGTCTACGGATATGGAAAGATGTTGCCGCCGCAGCACAGTGCATGCAGCGCAATGCAAGCAATCAAGGCTTGCATTTCTTCTTTCTGAGCTGCATTCAGCTGCACTTGCTTCCAGTGTGCAGGCTGATTCAGCTGGGATTCATCACCCCCATCGTAAAAACAGGATGATTAAGCAAGGGAGCATAAATCCCAACACAAGTGATTCAAATGATAAATTCAGAATTCATCACAAACCATTGTAAACGCACCAGTCAAAAAAGTGCGCCTGCAACTTGAATGCTGCTGGACTCCACTCGGAATAAACTTTTCTCGGAGTAAACTTTACTCGGAGTAAACTTGGAAAGCGTAGTTGATTGTTGTAGCACCGTTGATGCTATACCTACTTACAATCAGAAAGGGGGAAAAGAACATCATTATGTCTGACACCTCAGCACAGGAAGGGACACATTTACCCAAAATTTTCAGGAAAAAGCAGCAAAAGGGGTGCCAAAATGAGTCAAAATCCGACTCCCTCCAAACCTGCGTTTCAACATCCAATATCAATAAGCAACATCTTAGAATTACACTGACGGTGTCTTGGGGGTTAAGAGACGTGTGGTTGGGTCGTGTTGAGGGCATATGTGTGCTGTTTATGCCCAAATAGGCCAAAAACAGAGGGTGAGCAACCTCCCAGGCCACCAGGGGCGTCCATTTCACCCCAAATTCTGCCAGTTGCCTAGTTATATGATAAAAATACAATTTACATCAAAAAAGGATCATGCCCAGACTTTTGCTCAGATGACCATTAGAAATGAAAATTAGAAGAACTATGTAGGTAGTGAAACCACTCCCTACATCAACTAAGGAAAAGGAGACACATTGGCCCAAAGAGCTGAGAGTCTCCTCCACCAGGGAAAAGGAAGAGCTAGTGGGGATCTGAAGGGTGACAAGCCGCCCCCTGCTCCAGACCAAGATCTTAACAGCAGCTGGACTTTCAAGAGCGCGTCTAGTTGTTGTCAGTTTGTGTAGAGCACAGAATGGGCATGTAATTCAAGAGCAGTCTTGGCCTTTAAGTGCTCACAAAGAACCTCGTGTTGTTTTCTAGAGGCCTCTTATCGGTGTCCAGGCCACGTATCTTCACAGTATTCAACCTCAACAAAGTGTATCTTCCTTGACATTGAGCAGGTAAACTCTGCATACATCTCTGCTGGGTTGTCTTGGGTGTGACACCTGGTGCAAATGAGGAGTGGTTGGCGATCGAGTTCTTCAGTAGGTGAGGGAGTGACCAAAATGGCATCAGGGCGACTGAGGTGAGTCTATCACTATATATATAAACGCATATAAACGAGCATAAAAACCAGCTGGGGAGTGTCCTGTTATTAGCATGCTCAGGAATTTGAAGGTTTTGCAGGGCCAAACAGGTAAGAATGCCTGCATCCAAATGGACCAGACAACTTGCCAGAGAGCCTTTGCTGATGGCTTTCATAATCAGCCTGCAGGCAACATGATGCGTTCAGTGATCATACTTAAGATGATTGTATGTTGACACCCTGAGAGAATATGGAGAGCACTATCTGCTTGCTGGCAGAGTGAACACTGAAGGCTGGTGGACATTTTAAAGCGGACAGCGTGCTTCTGATTAAGAAGGGTGCCTGTGCGGTTGTGGAAGATATTGCGCTTAATTTGAAGAGAGAGTTTGAACGTGTTCCAAAAAGCGTTGCTAATGCCTTTGTGGACGTGTGGAAGCAGACCCTGGTAATAAGAGTAAAACCCTGTTTTTGAAATGGCATAACCCAGTTTATGGTTCGAGTGCTCAGCTAGTAGGTCCTGGGTAACCTCTTTCCTTAATTGATCATCAATGATGTAGGGAGTGATTTTTCTGCCGACATTGTTTTCCTTTTCTTCTCTCTGTCATGGCTGCTTTCAAAGTGGAGGCTCCTGGCTAACAGCCAGGATTCTGCAAAACAAGGTGGTGATTGTCTTTCTCCCTTGACGTCTTAAAAAAGGCTGAGGACACCTCCACAACCTCAGAGACAAGCAGGACTTGAAGCAATTTTAGTAAAATTATTTTACACAAAAGGACCATAAAAGATACATACAAACAAGATTATTAAGATCAAAATGGCTGTGATTAGTTCAATTAAAGGAGGATAATTCAATGCGAATAGTAATTCAGGATGACAACAAGTTCACATACATATGTACAAAACTTCAAAAAAAGTCTTAGATGGATCATGACATGTCAAAACCCTTTTTGTTGCGCATGGCCATCAAGAAGTACCAGCGACGTCCAGCCAAGTTTGCCATTCCGATTTCAATGAACACCTGATAAGTCACTTGCTCAAGTTGCACAAGACCTGCTGTTGGCGCTCTCCTGGGCATCAGCTGTGCAAATTGAAAAGGATTGAGAGCACAGGAAGGCCGAAAAAATAGAGTGCATGATGATGCATTAGCTCTCATATATTGTGTCTGTAGCTCCTCATTCGGTTTTTAGATGGAAGTTAGTAACCTCAGAATTTTTGCCGAGTTGCCAAGTTGCAACACACACACACGTCCCTGACAGGCACCCACGCCTACCAGAGCCGGACCTGGGCGTGAGCAAAGTCCATCAAAATTGATAGAGGTTGTAATTTGAACATCATTGCTATGATCAACTTCGTCAAACAAACTTAAACAAGCAGGCCCGACCCAGTGTTGGTCTAGAATGCACGCAGAGCGTCACCCCTCATCCTCAGTATCACCATCATGTGGGCATGCCCAGGCCCTTTGAAACCCTTGACAGAAGCAGGTGATATCATCATGTCCACAGGTCATTCATTGGAATGGGCCACACTCCTGCTTACACACATCCCTTTGCAGCATGCAAGCTGCGCACCATTACGTAGCATGGGCCTGTCCGCTCTGCACACATTATTTGGGTTGCCTCAAACACAGGCTTGCCTTGGCATCCTGCTTTGTCCCAGTCACAGGTGCCTGGTGCCCCCCGTCTGTATCGCTTGCATGTGTGCCATCCTTTTGCCTCTGCCCTCTCTCAGGGCACTGCCTGCACACAACAGGGGCACCACTGCCTGCACACAGCAGGGGCACCACTGCCTGCACACAACAGGGGCACCACTGCCTGCACACAGCAGGGGCACCACTGCCTGCACACAGCAGGGGCACCACTGCCTGCACACAGCAGGGGCACCACTGCCTGCACACAACAGGGGCACCACTGCCTGCACACAACAGGGGCACCACTGCCTGCACACAGCAGGGGCACCACTGCCTGCATGCACCAGGGGCACCACTGCCTGCACACACCAGGGGCACCACTGCCCGCATGCGCTAGGGGCAGGAAAGGCTGTCTGCTCAGCTGAGGGTCCCGTGGTGCTGCAGGGGGCTTTTGGGAATACTGCCCGCGCTTAGCGGCCCTGGCTGGGCCTGGAGCACGTCCGGGAGCGACCCCGATATGGGAAGGGACTGCTGGCCTTCACCAGGCAGGGACGACCGCCTGCTGGAGGCTACGCGGGGCAGCTTGATGTCGGTGGGCGGGGGGTGCGGCGTGAACGGCGGCATGCCCGGCTTCATCAACGTAACGATGCCCTCCAGGCTGGTCTTGCTGCCCGGGCGCTTGCTTGCCGAGTCCAGCGGCGAAAACTTGTTGTCGTCGGGTGAGCGCCCCTTAAACACGCGTGGCTCGCCATTCGCAGCAGCTTGGCCGCCCGCATCCTGGCCGGCCATCTGCCGCAGCTGCATGTTGTTCTTCCAGGTGCGTTGCACCTGAGAGCCAGTCAAGAGCGGCGGCGCCAAGGGGCAGGGGAAAGTGAGGTGGGCTGAGGCGCGCGCACCAAACGCGAGGGGCTGCAGCTGTGGCAGCATGGGCCTCAATGTATAAGGGTGTGCTCAGAGGCGCAAGCTGTGGGCACATGGGCACATGTCCATACCCAATTGCACGCACACATGCTGACGCAAGGAGTCTGATGAGCGCATGTGTGTGCGTGCAAGCACACGTACCAGCACTTGCACGCATGGGCAACTGAGCATGTGCAGCCAGCAGCACCCAAACGCATACTAGACGCAATGAAAAGCGCTCGAGCAGCACTTGGGTGGGTGCCACTCATTCCTTGGCGAGCCCTAATGCTAGGGCATGTAGCACGTGTGTGCATGTGTGCGCGCGTGCGTGTTCGTGTGTGCGAATGCGCAAATGTTGTGCGCGCGCATACCTGTGACACTGCGCGTGCATGCCTGACACTGCGTGCTCGTGCGCGTGCATGCCTGAGACACTGGCGACCAGCAGGCGGCTAATAGTTAAGGACATCTCATACCCAAAACATGGCCCAGGCCATCTTATACCCAACACATCGCCCAGGCCATCTTATACCCAATACATGGCCTAGGCCATTCTACACCCGGTCTATGACCTAGGCCATCCTATACCCGGCCTATGACCTAGGCCATCCTATACCCGGTCTATGACCAAGGCCAAGCAGGCTCACGAGCAAACAGCGCTCCTCACTGCAGCGCCAGGCTACTGCCCACAAACCTTGTACACACAGAGGCATGCAGCGGCCCATGTGCACTTGCAAACATCCCCTGCCACCATGCTGCCCGCCAACAACGGACCTTGAATGCAGCAGCCGCCCCCTTCCCGATGTCAGCCTCGGGCTCACTCTCCTGAAAGGATGCAGGCGCAGGCGGCACAAGTGAGTGTCGTGACCCGAGGTCACAATCAGACCCACTGATTGTGGGAGGAGGGTCGCACAATCGGACCCACAATTGTGCGGCCCGCGTAGCCTGGAAGGCAAGCCTAGAAGCTGCCGACGGAATATTTTGTTCTAAAAAGCGATTGCAGCTGGTGGTGGTGGGCTCACCGGCCCCGGGCCATGCTCGTGGCTGAGGTTGCACCGGTGATTCTGATTCTTCGGTGAGTGAGGGTGGCCATGCTCGTGGCTGAGGGCTCACCAGCCCTGGGCCATGCTTAGCCTTCAGCTGAGGCACATCCCTCAGGGGGCGCACCCCTCAGGGGTGGCATATGAACACACAAGCATTTGTGCTGAGCCCACGTATTTGCAGGCCACACAGCTGTGGCGGCTGCATCCACACTGAAGACACATTTGCACACACAGCTCCACCCGGCCCCCCTTGACTAAGCAGTAGAAAGCAGGCACACATGCATGCAAGCACACATGCACATACATAGGCATCCACACA
>LKMJ01001312.1_pt1 | contig 21703 bp, 28 predicted proteins | sample 643391 | NCBI WGS metagenome assembly LKMJ01 (sample SAMN04112250, study PRJNA286221) | soda lake metagenome | biome: soda lake; feature: Kulunda Steppe; material: water; isolation source: sample PL-Br10 brine of Picturesque Lake | place: Russia: Kulunda steppe | collected 2010-07
CAAGGCATTGTCGCTTGTCAAAATGCTGTTCCAAAAGCGAGCAACACAGCGGAACCAGTAGAAGTATAGGGGCAGCTGACCTTTCTCTCTTAGCAAGCAATGTGTGTTCGTGCTTCACACCAAGCAGCATCTTTAGAAAGGAAACGTGGTGGATGTGGGCTTTGGTTGTAGCAGATGATTTGAATGTGAGAGTCTTTGTAGCCCAAGCTTGACATCCATAAAGGCCGGCAGAGAGTGCAACGACTTAAAAGATCCAGAGCATGGCATCCTTTCTGTATTTGATACCCAACTCTGAGCAAATCCTCCACACTCTGACTATGGCTCCAGCAAAATTGAGGGCCATCTGGTTTGAGGCATTTGTCATCTTCCCAGTGTGGCTGAGGGTCGTGCCCAAGTATATAAATTCGTGCACATCTCAAGTTGATTGATTGCCACTGTAGCAAAATATCGGTGGGTCGGAGCAAAAGAAGGCCATGGTTTTGGTCTTGTGCACATTCAGCATCAGCCCTTTCAAAGCCGTGTAGGTATGGAATCGGTCGAGTTGGAGCTGGAGGTGGTGGGCAGTGTTGGTAGTAAGTGCAATATCATCTGTGTATTCACAATGGGAAACTTTGGTAGTTTGCAAGGCTGTCATGGCCCCATAAACTGACATATTCAAGAACTTGCCCAAGTCATTTGTGAAGAGAGCGTAGAGTAGAGGGCTCAGCGGGCATCCCTGCTTCAGTCCCTGAGTAGCCATTATTTCTTACGACACCTTGTCTCCGTCAACGAGGATATATACACTATCTTGGTACGGTATACAATAAGCCCTTATTGCTGAGAGCAAATACTCAGGAACATGAATGTTCTGAAGGTGGGCCCATAGTTTCTCTCTTTGAACACTGTCAAAGGCAGCAGTGAGGTCAACAAAGGCAGTGAAAAGCTTCTTCTTTTCAAGTTTAGCTGTTGTAGGATGTAGATCGGCTGATTTGTTTTTCTTGTGGAGCAGAGTCCAAACTGTGCGTCAGAGATCTGATTCTCAGCCAACGCCCATTCAGTCAGTAAGTCTCTCACCACGTCAGTGTACAAATTGCATATGCGTCCACTTATGGCTATAAGCCTGTAGTTCTGTGGAAGAGAAGGCTCAGCTTTCTTGTGGACAGGAATGATTTTGATTTTTTTCCAAGCATAGGGAGGAGACCATCACGCAGGAGGAGTTTGAAAAGACCTGTAAGCAATGGAAGGAGCACATTTGCCCTTGCGCTTATCCATCCATGAATTCTGTCTCTGCTCGTTTGATAAACAAGGTTGGAAAGGGGTCAAACCCAGGTGAGGAGTTAGTGTTCATGCGGGCCATATTCTGTTCAATGTACGTGCTCAGTAGGACCTCAAGAGGGATATCGTACAAGGGAGGGTGATCAGGGCTCTGCTGCGAAACAATGTTGATATTGGATCTCTTTCTGTACCTGCCTCCTGGTCCCTGTGAAATGGCTATGTCTGCAGGAGTGATCTGCCTGGTTTGTAACCTGTCGCTCAGAGCTTGGTGCACACAAGGGAGTCTAGGGACCAGATCCCTTGGTGTACTTGTCTTTTTTGGTGCAAAGTGATCTTTCAAGCAGTCTGTCCATACATGTTTGGCGATCAAGCTTGCGCTCACGGAAAAACCCAAAAACTTGTACGACGCGGGCTTCAATCAAATTGGTCACTTTGTTTGCAATGATTATTGTGCGTGAGCGGCATTTCCTCCTTTGCAAAGGGAATTGTATTTCATTTTTAGAGTGCGTGTAGCATAGTAAAGTAAGTCCCAGGCAGCAAAGAACTCCCAGCATAAACGAAGGAAAAGAATATCCTGGGGCCTGGAGCACTGTCACAGGGACTCACGGTGAGTCCCCTCCACCAGTAATCATGGAAGTGTCTTAGCCACTGATGATGCACCAACATAGGAGCACCAAAAGCAAGAGATTTCTTTTTAAATAACCCTTCAGTCCTAAATAATTTTTTTGGAAGAAGCAAAGCATATTTGACAAATTATTTGTGGGCACAAAAGTGAATGTATATAACAACCAAACGACTTGCAGCGTGCATTAACGTTAAGGAGTCTGCTATTGTGGAAAGCAGTGAAGTAGCTGGGGCCCTGCTACAATTTTAACTCTGCTGGAGCAAGCAAAAGTCTAACACAAATGAGAGTCTGGTGGGTTTGTCTGCCATGTGCTTGCAAGCCAATTGCAATTGGCAGCGTGCAGTCCTCTTAGCTCCAGCTCCGTTCTCAATATCAAGCATGTAAACTGTTGTTTGCACTCATCTTTCTTACTCATGTCTCTGGCATCTAAACAGTTTCCCACAATTTCCGAGGCCCTCAAAAGAGGCAAAGTTGTCGCGGTCTTAGCAACAGCTACTTATGGGTAGGGGTCGGCGTTGGCTTATAGCGCTATAAAGCGTATAGCGTTAATTAGCGTTATATAGCGTTATATAGCGTTAGTGCCAAACTGATTCGCTCGTTTTAGGCTCCCCTCGAGTGACGGGTTGGCCTGAATCGATGAATCAAATTATATCAATGTCGTGTATGGGGAAGAGACCTGCGTCTGGACGGGTTGCCCCAGACGGTTCCTATGTGTGCCAGCTTAGCCATGTCTGCTGTGGTGAATTCACCTGTTCGAACAAGCTTGGTAAGCAGCACACAAAGCCTTGAACAGATACAGAAGCTGGAGCTCCATGCTAAGGAATGGGCATAAGGAGCAGCAGAAGCAGCAAAGTGCAGCTTGGGCATGGCATCACGAGTGCACTGGCCACGTGGCGCAACTTCGCTGGCGCAGCTCGCTTCTTCTCCTCCCCACTGGAACAACCCTTTGCCTCACTTGTAATACACAATAGCAAAAACAACACGCAAGCCATTCTGGCATGCCTGCACACGAGGACAAACGAATGCACCCATAGTACTTCCGCATGCTTTCATGCGCTGGTGCGGCTGTGCCATGGGCACAAGCAAAGGGCCGAAACAAGCTGTGGCACATGTATTCATGCCAGTTCTGAGTGTGGGTAACCCATCCAGGTGGATAGCTGCCAAAATGGGGGTGCAGGGGTGCAGAGAGGATGGTGCGCATGAGGCTCCTGGCCCTCACTGGTAGCACAAGCCTGTCCACCTAGGTGCACTAAATATAGCGCTATATCGGAGCCATCGACGCCACAAAACGCGATCAAATAAAGACTTTCCTTTCTAACTTTGCAAGAGGGGTGCATACATCATATTCCATCCGACAAGTTTGGTGACGAATTTCGGGCTGGCGGGGGGAGATCCGGCATATATAACGCCTGCAATATAGCGCAATATAGCGTTACATCGCTATATATAGCTGATAGATAATCATCATGCAATCATTGCAAGCTCTCCCCAGGGCACTGACGCAATTGCTACTGCACAATTGCTACCAGCTGGTGAAGATAAGGTGCGCCATGAGCATTCTTGCCATGTTGTTTTGCACATACAGAGTTCCTTATGAGCTTAGAATCTGCACTAAATGCAACTGGCGCTGTGTGCAAGATGAAGAGCACGTACTTTTAAACTGCCCGAGTGCAGACTTGGCAGAATTGCGCATCAAGCACCACCACCTCTTCCACACCAGGTACCCTCTCTAGCGACCCAAACAGACTAAGCAACTTTGTTAGCCAAGCAGACACCCAAGGCCTAGCCTAGTTCGTGCATGAGTGCCTGGAATGCTGTGCCTAGATTTCAATAAGAACACCACTTTGCCAGAGGGGGCTATCTGAGGCCCAAAATGGGTATGGTTTTGGCATGATCCCAGGGCATGGGCGCCCTGACGTGCAGTTTTCAAGCTTAGCGTTAGATGGTAGCCCTGCTTGCAAACTTTTCATAGCACCTGAGCTTGAAAATTGCACGTCGGGGCGCCCATGCCTAATGGGCCGTGGCGTGAACCCTACTTTTCACAGCCAGATGTCCACAGCAGATCAGCAACTGCACCAAATCACACGATTTTTGGTGTTTTGGTGCTTGTCACGCCGAGAGTATGCTGCAGACAAAGTAGCGTCATGGTAGCAGGATAACATAGCGTCGCCCGGCTCCTCACCCACCGATTTGCAAAGCGACGAAGTAATACAGGCAAAACAAGCCCTAAATACCCAGTCAACTACCACAACCGACTGTGCATGCAAATGCAGCATAAATCTGGTGCTGCACTAATCTGGCGTGACATGCTCCTGTAATAAATGAACATCATTACAAAAGAATTGGATTGAATCCATTCAGTGGTTGGTGAGATGTTCATTCTGGGTCGTTTCCCTTAGAAAAAATCAGCAAAAGGGGTGCCAAAATAAGTCAAAACCCGACCCCCTCCAAACCTGAGTTTCAACATCCAATATCAATTTGCAACATTAAAGAAGTATGTTGGTGGTGTTTAGGGGGTAGAAAGACGTGTGGTTGGGTCATGTTGAGGGCATACGTGGGCTGTTTATGCCAAATTAGGCCAATAACTGAGGCTGAGCACCCACCTAGGCCACAAGGGTCGTCCATTTCACCCCAAATTTTACCAGTAGCCTAGTTATATGATGTTTTTACAGTTTGCATCAAAAAAGGATCATGCCCGGACTTTTGCTTAGATAGCCCCCTCCGCCACTTTGCCGCCTTATATGAATCAAGTCATGATGGTTGCTGCAAGCTGTGGCAGGCCCATTTGGCTTCAGCGAAGCTACCATCGTTCGGCGGCAGGTACAGTTTTAAATGAAACCTAACCTAGCAATAACAGTCAAATCGTTACTTTTGACCTAACTGAGGTTGAAATTGCTTAATGACTGAAAAACCTCAATCTGTATGCATGATTGCTGCTGGTGCCATCAAGAGCCTACTTTTCCCAATCGCCACAGGCAAAAATACCTATGTTGCTTCAAAGAAGGCACCAAAGGGATAAGTAGCTGCAAGATAGCAACTGCCTCAGCTTGCGCTGACCCCAAGAAAAAAGAAGATGATAGCTTGACAGGTTTCTTGAAGTGACAAACATCCTTTAGACAGACAAGGCAGTGGGGGCAAGGGAAGCCCAATGATGCACATCATGATTGAGGGGCTATCAAAATGGGGTAACAAGCTGTACTGGAGATGTGCCTGGCAAATGAAGGCAGTTCAGCAGACACCTATCTGCCCTGAGCCTGAATCAAGAAAGGCACCATTACATGATATTTAGTATGAGGAAGCAAGTGTATGAGGGGCAAACACCTTGTGCAAGCACCTGGCGTTCCCCTCATGTTGATATGTCAGGCCTGTTCGAAGCAGGGAAATCACATCAAAATCTCCTACCAAAACAGTGTCTGCCATTGAAGGGTAGCTAAGCTGCCTTCTGCGATCTGAGCACGCTGTATCATTGATGCGATCAGCACGATACCATACGCATCCATGCGCTACATTGACAGCTAATCATCAAGCCTGTGCAAAATAGACAACCAGGGCAGGCCATGGTTTTTCCATTTCCAGAATGGCTTGCAAGGAAGGAGCCAGTCAGAGTGCGCGCATGGCACAAAGCGCGCTGCTCAGCCAAGCCACCTCAAGCCCCTGCCCCTACCGCCGCGCAATTTCACCACAGGTGCCCCGCCCAGGGACGTGGGAATCATAAATATAGCTGGCATGGCTGCGTTGGGACACTGGATGGGTGCTTCAAGCCACTGGGAGCTGTGCAGCGGGCGCTGCAGGGCCTGCTGCCGCCACGACCTGAGGGGCTGCCTCGATGACCTTGGCAGACACGCTCAGGACCAGCACATTCAGCTCCGAGCGCACCACGACCTGGATTGCAGCGCAGCGGCGGCAGAAGGGCAGCGGTCAAGATGGGAAAGACGCAGGTGCTGCCAAAACCCGCCCATGGTTGCACAAGTCTCCAGCGTATTGAGCTCCTAGTGCACCATGACCAGCATTGTAGCGATAGCGGCGGCGGTGGCAGGTGGCAGGAATGTGGCAGCCATGACGGGCTAGAGGGAGGAGGAGCGCTGTTGGACCCTGCCCTTCATTGCACAGACTTCTAGCATGTTCTCCAGGCCGCAGGTCTTCAGCCCTGCTGGCACTTATCTCACTGCCTCAGGCACAAGGAAAGTTTGCTCAAAGGCCCATGCATATCATCTGAGCTGCCCCCATGGGCAGGCCGGCCTCCCTCCCCCACCTCCCCCACAAAGTCGCCCAGCGTCTCTGCCACAATCTCCACCGTGAGCAGGGTCTCCATGCCTGCAGCGAGCGCCCCGGGCTTGTGGATAACGCGCAGCGGGAGGGCTGGCCGGTCCTGCGATGCAGCAGCAAGACGCCGCACGTTACTGGTGTGTGTTTGTGAAATTATTTGTGTGCATAAGTGTGAGCAGAATTGGGTCGACGTGTGTGTGTGTGTGTGTGTGTGTGTGTGCTTGAGTGGGTTGATGACTGCGCTAAATGTGTGTGTTTTGAGCTTGATCTTGTGGCACAGCAGCAAGGCGTGCTGTGTGCATGTGTGTATTCAGCCTTACATGTTTGCGTCTGTGCAAGGATGTTTGTACCGGGCTTGACCTGGTGGCACAGCAGCAAGGCGTATGGCATGCGTGAATGTTGTGTTTGGCCCGGTAGGCCAGAGGTGTAAAAGATCAAGCATCTTAAGACTCGGTTGCGCGTGTTGCACACAGTCATGCACAGCACACAAGCAGGCATGCGTGGATGCTGTGCTTGGCCCAGTTGGCCAGAGGTATAGGATATCAAGCATTCAAAGACGCGGTTGCCCGTGTTGCACCCAGTCGTGCACAGCACACAAGCAGGCATGCGAGCACAAAAGCGCACAAGCTATGATGTGTGCACCAAGATTAGGAAGCACGTGCACACACACACTGAGCTGCGCACAGCCTGTTGTCTCACCACAGTGAAGCGCGCCGGCCCGGTTGAGATGTTGCGTAGGCGTGCGTGGGCATGTGCCACACTGCCCAGGGGCACAATCCCAAAGTGGATGTGTGGAGGGCTCAAAGCAAACTGCCGCCCTGACTTGCCGCTTGCACGCAGCAGGCAACCACTGCAGCAGCGGGAGGGAGAGGGCTGGGTGGTTGGGCGTCTTCACTCTCTCCTCATTTTTGTCAACACAGAGCGGCAGTGGGCAGGCTGTGGATTAATTCTTGCATTAGGCGCTGGCAGTAGGGGAAGGACAGGAGCACAGGCGCCAGTTGCAAATGCAAGGTGGGAGGGCAGGCCCAAACATGTGCCCAGGGTTTCAGGTCTCTCACACTTCAACTCCAGCTGCTCTGGCAAGGAATTGTACAGTATATATCAAGGATCAGCAATCAGACATGGGCTGAAGGCCACTTTGCAAGTTGCAACCCTCTTGTCATGCCAACACCCTTGCAATCCTCGTCACCCTCGTTTCAACATCCACTGGCAGGCAGACCTGGAGGTGTGGCTGCCCGGCGCACGGAGCACGTCCCCCTCTGTTGTAATGTGGCGCGTGTTCAGCTGCACGCCCGCAAGCTGCTCGGTGTACGTCCGGGGCAGGGGCGGGGGCACGGTGCGGGGCTGGCCATACACATCAAACAGGTGGGACCTGGGCCCCGGGGGCAGCTGCTGCATCAAAGTATCCACACCAGGATGCACCTACATGCAAGAGAGCAAGGAAGCATACAGACAAACCGCTCCTTCTGCACATGTGTTCCTTTTTGTACAGGGAAGAGTAAGCTCTACAGCTGCATGGGCTCAGGTGAGCTGCCAAGGAACAAAGCCCAGGAGGTAGTTGCGCAAGCGGAGCATGTCATACCAGCACAGATGCCTGATCCTTGTGTACCTACTTGTGAGAGCACGCATCTTGGCACATGGTTGACAAATACGCCTGTGCTTGAGCGAGCGGGGCATGTCATATGGCACGTCTTAACCATGCATGGGTGTGACTCATACCCACTGCCATTGTGAGGCAAAACACACACCTGCGCCAGGATCTGGGCATGGCCCATGGCCGGGTACGCATAGTCGGCCACGGGCGGGAGGGTGCCGTGGCGGGCAGAGCCGGCGCTGCCTGGCCGTCCTGTGTGCGCGCGCGCACACACACACACATGTTCCGTTGTTATGAGAGTGCATTCGTGTACCTGTGTGCGTGCATACATCTGCATGCACACGCATACACATTGATATTGCTGCAAAAGTTGGTGCAGGTACACGTTTGCCTGTCTGCGGGCATGTATGAGCGCTCGAACAAACGTGCTGTGGTAGGCAGAGTGCATGCGCCTATGTGTGACCAATAGTGTAACGCCTTGAAGTTGGTTGCTTTGTGGCGGTGGGCTTGCACCAACACGTGCACGGCACAGCATGCGTTGCATTTGGATTGCTCAAGCACCAATCAAGCCTACGCCAAAAGCATGCACTAACCAACAAGCAGATGGACTGACATGCAGGTCAAGTGTGTTATTTTGCCCTTGGCTGGAAGGCAAAGGCGTGCCTGGAAGAGCTTTTGAGGCTCCATCAAGCATCCACGAACCTAAGTGGAGGTCCAGGGTGTTGCTTGGCCCTGTTGTCTGGCTGGAAGGCAAAGGCGTGCCACCCGTCCCTCCTCCACCGTTCAAAGACTGGCTCAAGTGTGCGATCAGGTTGGGCGTAGCATAGCCATTGGCCCGCGCGCCAGCCTGCACCTTGTCCTCATTGTCCACAGGCTGCTGCTGCTGCTGCTGCGCCTCCATGCCCGCCTCTTCTTGCTGCTGCTGCTGCTGCTGCTGCTTCTGTTGCTGCTGCTCCTGCAGTGCGGCTGTGCGCTCTGGGGAGAAGTAGACGCCGGGGGTGGTTTGTGATGGCACACCTGAAAGAGCGCAGGGGCGCGAAATGCGTGTGCTTTTTAGCAAATGCAAGGCATTGGGTGTCTGCGTCACGTGCGTGGATTGCATGCAGGGGCAGGCAGAGCATACAATCACTAGCAGTGGTACGCCTGTACACACGCATGTGCACCATCTGGCGCTGTAATTGCTTGCACATGCTAGCCAGGTTGCCTGCGACGCTAATCTTTCCATTGCACATGCAGTTTGAGAGCGCCTTGCTGTCAGAAAGCAACCAAGCCAAGAGAGCAGCCCGTGCATGTACATCATGCTATGCTTGCGGCTTTAAAAAAGTTTCATATTCTCCTGTAACGGCTGCATCATGCTTTCAAGCGCAGAAAAATACTCTGAAAGAAGTGGAAGGCCCTGAGGGGATGTATGCTCACCTGGAGTGGCGTACTCCAAAGGCGGCTGCATGCCTTGAGAGGCACTGAAGGGCAGCATGCTTCGGCGAATGTGGACCGGGGGCTGGGAGGGAGGGGGCAGCGGCAAGGCTCCTGCATGTGCCGGTGTATATGCAAGGGGAGAAGAGGGGCTGAGGGCCCTGAGGGACTTACTCCAGCACACCAGTTCAAGTGTGGGTGTTTGCATGTATGCACGCATCCAAGCATGTGCGCGCACTTCCGGGCAGGGGATGCTGCTCTTGCTGCCGGACTCATTACATGCTCAAACACAAAGACACCCAATACACACCACATGTGCGTATGACGGATGATGTAGGGGACTCTTGAAGAGGCAACAAAGCTCCCCTGCGCCACCCAAGTGGGCAAGCAGACGTGCGCGCGCTCTTACACACCATACACAAACCGGGGAGTTGGGGATTTTTGGCGGACACTATCAAGGCGGGTACAATCCTCTTCCACCACTATGTAGGCAAGCAGACATGCGCATGCACAAACACACCAAACACGCACCTGGGACGAGGTAGGGGTCCTTGGCGGATGCTATCAGGCCCTCCTCTGCCTTCCAGTAAGACAGCAGGGGCGCCGCCGGGTCAGGCCGCTTGGGTGTGTTGTCAAAGGGGCCCACCTGCAGGCGCACAACGGCAGGGGCACATGCTCCACTGGGTCATGCAGTGGTGGGCCACACAGAGGTGGTGGTGGTGGTGGTGGCGGGCCACGCAGAAGTGGTATTGGTGGGCTACGCACAAATGTGGGGAGCGTACAACAGGGGACTGCATGCGGCGGTGGAGGCACACATGCTGGGGCGGCAACAGATGCACACTACAGGGGTGTTGGATGCACACACCGCACGCGGTTGTGGATGCACACATGGTGGGCCAAGCGGCCATGCCATGCAAGGTAGGGGCACACTAAGGCAGTGCCAAGGTTCACGCCTCTGCTGCATTTTGGGCAGTGGATGTGGTCATGCAATTCAAAAATAAATAAGGCTGCTATAAACACACCTTTAACACATGCAAAACAGTTGCTGATTTGTGTGCCAATTTACAACAAGGGAGTAAAGACACAGTTTTCAAAATAAAAGATGGATGCGTCCAACACGCAAGATGGGCTGAGCAACAGGCTCGTACAGCCTTGGATGCACACACTGGCTGGTGTTATGCCTGTGGTGTTATGTGGCTTGTTACACACATACACACACAAGCATGCACACAGAGGCAGGGGCCACAGGACAAGGCCACATAGCTTGCCTGTTTGGACATACAGTGCACAAAGAGGGCCCGTACAGAATTCAGCAGCTGAGTGGTGCGGCGGTCACAGTGTGGGGCACAGACAATGCCAACCCGTGGTGTTATTAGGCTTGTGCCTCAGCTGACCCACATAGTTCACATCATTTAGGCATATGCATCAATGCAGTGCGCTTTTTTTAAAACACCAGTACCAAGGCAACAAGAGCGCGTCAACAAGGCACCCAGGTCCAATACAAAGGTTGAGCAACAAGAGGGAGGGTGCTGTTCAGAGCCACACCAACAGAGAGGGGGCCCCAGATCCTTCCCCTAACCACGGCAATGGCTTTGATGCCCTGCTCATGTGCGTGCTGTGCCTTGTTGTGTGACACGTCTGCACTGTCAATGTAGGGCTGAAGGCGCGCAGCTCGTAGATTAGGTATATATATACCGAATGAGGGCAGCTGAGCTGAAACCTAAAGGGCCTGCAGCCTGAACCAAAACTAAAAAGGCGCTCATATAGGAAAAGTAATGACTAAAAGCTGGAGGTTTTGGTGGAAATCAAAACTCAAGTCAAACCAGGACACGCTTAAGGGGAATTTCACAAAGACCAGGCTCCTCATGCTTGTAGGGGGACTCACCTCCTTTCCCCTGACCCATCCGCCACTGCAATGGCTTTGATGCCATACTGATGTGCACACACGCACTGTCCATGCGGTGGCAAGGGGTTGAAGCCGCACCAACCTTGGGAGACCATGGCCTCAGCTCCTTGCGCGCTGCCGCCTCCACTGCCGCCGCCTCCTCTGACGCCTGGCGTGTCGCCACTACAGCGGCAGCAGCCACGTCTGCATTGTGCTGGGCGGCGTCGTGGGCGGCCTGCTCCACACGTGCAGCCGCCTCGCGGCGCAGCGCAAGCACCTGCGCGGCCGTGCATGCACAGTGCGTAGCCATGCATGGATGATGCACAGCCATGCATGCACAGTGTGCAGCCATGCATGGACAGGCAGGCTAAGGCTGAGAGCACTCACTTGCTGACTGCAGCCTCCGACCACAGGGGTGCAAGCAGAAGCAGACACACATACGCACACGCGCACATACTCACAGCAGGGATGAGAGCGAGGGCACGTGCAAGTTGCAACATTTGCTGTGGAGATATGCAAGCGCGTCTTTGCGGCGCTATGTGCAAAGTGAGGCCCTACAAAGAAAGCGCAGATGGTGCTGCTTGCATGCTTGGATGCGCACGTCAGCATGCACTTCCTGGGATGCAGGCAGACCAGATTAGCACCTGCTGCACAATATCCTCGTCGGCAGCCTGAGCCTCAGCGGGGCGCACGTCCTTGTGCGGCACTACGCGCGTGTGACCCTCCGCCGTCAGAGCCGCGTCGTGCTCTGCAGCAGTGATGGCTGCGCGGATGGCCTGGGCCTGCGCATGCACACGCTTGCACGCGCAGTTGCTTTTGTGAGCCGTTGCTTTGCCTGTCCATCTGATAACAGGCGTGCAGTTTCTGACTGCTTCTGCGCTGTTGCTCATACGCGCATAGGCTTGTGTGCATGCATGCACATGCACACGTCCTTTTGACACTCTCTTTCCATGTCTGCGAGTGGTGGGCCTTTTGCTGTGGACTAAGGAAGTTCTGTTGCAGCAGAGGATGCGGTAGCCAGAAACAAGGCACACGCAGCCCAATGACCCTCACCCTCACATAGCCTCAGTTTAGGGAGGATAACCTACCAAGCAGTGCCTTTCACCACCGCCCAGCCCCAGGTCAGACCAGACACTGAATGCTGTGAAGAACCAGTGGCCCTGAACAGGCTTGACCGAAGCAAGTCCATCTCTGCCCAGCATTGACTTCTGGCAGCTTGTGTATTCCCTAGCTCAGCAGTCTCTCAAAGCCTGCCTACCTGCTCCACATCAATCTCTGGCAGCTCGTGGATCTCCTGGTACGCCAGCACAGGCAGCGGGGGGGCCTGCTGAGGGGCGGGTGGCTCATAGGCCACCACCTGCAGAGCACATGTGGCATGAGTGTGTGTGTTTGCGTGCACGTATTATATGTGTATGTGTGTGCACGTACGTGTATACGTACATGTGTGTGCGACAGGGGGGTTACCACTCTGCAAAGCATGGTACAGTGCTTGTTCTTGTACCCACACATGCGTCCGTAAACGTTAGCATGCATGATTGCACCGTGCAGTTGTCAGCTTTATTTTTGCATTGAGTGCGACTCAGCAAAATGTAAAGATAGGTCAGCCTGCCTAGACAAGCAGGAACTTTGCTCCATACACGAACAAATTTGTGCAACATAAGAGCACCCTTCACAAGCATGCAGTCCTGTGTGCACTCCCGTGGGACGGGCCCCCTTGAGCCGCTTCACATGCTCCTCAAGTTTCTTCACCAGCATGCAGTTGTATGTGCACTGATGTCAGAGGCACCCCCTCGAGCCACTTCACATGCTCCTCAAGTTTCTTCACCAGCATGCAGTTGAATGTGTGCTGATGTCACAGGCACCCCCTCGAGCCACCTCACATGCTCCTCAAGTTTCTTCAGCAGCATGCAGTTGAATGTGCACTGATGTCACAGGCACCCCCTCGAGCCACTTCACATGCTCCTCAAGTTTCTTCAGCAGCATGCAGTTGAATGTGTGCTGATGTCGCAGGCGCCCCTCACCCTTGGCACGTACGGGCCCCTCATCCCTTGGCATCACCCCTTGGCATGTATGCCCCCTTCACTGCTGTTGCGCATACCCCTCAAGTCTCACCCTTGGCATGTACAGCCTGCTGGACACGGGAGTGGTGGGGATGAGGGCTTCCATGCTGGCTGTGCTGGGCCCCTGCATACGCGTGTGCGCGTGAGCATGCATGCGCACGGTATTCACACACCCGTACACATAGGAGTGTGTGCATGTTGGAATTCCTTGGGCTCAGAAGAGGCAACAGCTCAAGCTGAAAAGGAGGTTGAGGAGAGGCCGGCTCCATTGTTGCAGCGCACAGGTCCTGAAGCCTCCGCATGTGTGCACGTGACTGCTTGCAGACTCATCCTCATCCCGTGTGTCCAAGCACTGACACCACAGGGAGCACAGCATTTAACGTGGGTGCACCGCCTGCAGCTGGTCACACCAACCCACAACACTGACACCCTCGCTATCCAAACACTGCCACATGCTCCCAAACTTACAGCACACAAACACGTGCACCCTCACCAACAACACGCACCCCTGTGCTCGTCCCCTGCTGCACAACGCCACTGTTGCCCTCCGCCTGTGCCAAGCTGCTGCTGCTGTGTCCCTGCAGCTCATCCCCTTGCCGCCGCCCCTGCTGTTGCTGCTGCTGTGATGGTGGCGGTTGCTGCTGGCGGCCTGGGGCGTGCTGGTGGGCGGGCGTGAGAATGGTAGAGGGGCGGTGCAATGAGGGCACAAGCTCAGTGGCCTTAGAGTCAAACAGCTGTGCGAGGGTGGTGGCACCCAAGGGCAGGGGAGGGACCTGGGGCAGCCTGCAAGCATGCAAGCATGTGCACGGTGAGGAGGGGGCAGGTGAGGAGCGGGCAGGTGTGTAAATGGTGAGGTGGTGGCACCCAAGGGCAGAAGAGCCTGGCGCAGCCTGCAAGCATGTGCACACACGCAGGCACACCTCTGTCTTCAAGTGCGTACATGTGTGTATGAATGTCCTGTGCATGCTCATGTGTGCATATCTAGTCAGTCTCATTTGTTGTTAACAAGCGCAGTTCAAGGTCAGGGGAAAGCACCAGTGGCAGGCTGCTGGCAGTCACCTTCATTTTCAAGCAGAATGTGTATGTGTGTGAGTATGCACAAGCAGTCAAGCAGCTAACAAGAACAGGTATACCCTCCTTGTGTCTGTACACATTCACAGCAGGGGGCTTGGCTGAGGAATTCTGTGCTAGACTTGGCGTGCATGCCTATACTCAAGTGAAATAAGCTGGAGCATGTGCTGGCGTACATCCATGGGTACCTTAAGTCGCATCCTCTTTTGACGGTTACGGGCACTTTAACTGCAAGCATGTGCTACTATTATTGACTTTCATCTATTGCTGGTTACCAAATATCAAGCACCATCAAAACTTCACACACAGAAATGCACACACATACACACATGTGCACATGCACACGCGCACACACACACTCCCTACAACCAGCACCCAGCACCCAGCACACCCACTTCAGTGGGAGCTGTGACAGGTAGGAGTGGAGGACGGTGCCAGGCTCAGGGGCGCTTGTCAGCGGCTGCGCCTCAATGAGTGTGTGGGGCTGGGCCATGGCTTGGCTGGCGATGCGGGCCACGACACTGGAGTCCAGGATCTGTGCGCACGCGTGTGTCTTTGCTCAGTTGCCTTTTTGCCAGCTACTCTTGTTTGGGTGTTGTGTTTGTGTGCAACCTTGCAAGCAAGTGTGTGTAAGATGCTGGGGTCTAAGCTGTGTGCGGGTGCAAAGCGTGTGAGACAAGACTGCATGCGGCCGGAAGGCACAGCATGGGCAAATGGGCACGTGATGCATGTTGCGGGGGCAGTGATGGCTGGAAGGTACAGCACGAGTAAACGGGCACGCGATGCATGTTGCGGGGGCAGTGATGGCTGGAAGGTACAGCACGAGCAAACGGGCACGCGATGCATGTTGCGGAGGCAGTGATGGCTGGAAGGTACAGCATGAACAAACGGGCACGCGATGTATGTTGTGGGGGCAGTGGTGACAGGCGGGGCATGTGTGGCTGCAAGGCACAGCATATGGGCATGCCATGCACGTTGTGGAGCTGCAGTGGGAAGTGGCTGGGGAGTCCAGCATGCATGATGAGGGCTTGTGGTCAGGGCACAGAGGGCACCAGCGGCACAGCTTACGCGAGCAGGGCAGTCAGCAAGGGTGCAGCACCTTGGACTAGCGGGTTGTGGATAAGCTATACATGGATGGCTGTGGATTTTCTGAAAGCGACTATGCAGATGCTGGAAGATGTGTGGCACGGCAAGTCGGGCGACTCAGCAGAAGAAACGCAGGTAGCTGTGGACTTATCCACTGGCTGGTGCAGCAGCCTAAGCAAATCGGCAGCACAGAGCCACGGAGTCATGAGGTGGCTGCAAAGCCTAAGGCGGCACCTCCAAGATTGCGTGCATGCCTGAGCACTGGCATGTTTTGGGCTGCTGTGACCACGTACCACGCTGCTACATGCCCTCCCGCACGCCACCCACCCACCAACCCACCCACACCCAGCTCGCGCACCTCGTAGCCGTCCCCAGTTGGGTACACCACAAACAGGCGGGGTGGGAAACCCTTGGCGATGGGGTGCACGGTCACCACGGGTGGGGGTGGCGGCAGGGGGGGAGGAGGGGGAGGCGGGGGGATGGGCTCGCCGTCCTCATCCAGGAGCTCCTCCTCATCCTGCAACCATACACAGCCAAGCGACCGCGTGCATTTGCTTGCTAATGACATTGTCTTGTGACCACAAGTAGCCAGATAGCCACTGGTGGTGACTCGCTGTCAACTCATCCAAGCAAAAAAGCACAGCCAGCCACGTGCGCTGGCTGAATCTCTGCTGCCAGCCCACTATCAGCAGTCAGATCACTCGCATGTTGAAAGAGTGCATCGACATATAATGCTGTACAGATGGTCATGCCACCGCCTTGATTGATGCGCATGCACGTGCGCCGCAGCATTAATCATGCACTGTCTCAGAGCACCCAAGAGGATGAGCAGAGACGGGGCAGGGCGCACAATATGGAGCATACAGCTGATGCGTGACTGTGGCCTGGCGCTTGGAGCCAAGACCTGAAACACAGCAAACAGTGCGCCTCTGCCACTCATCCACCCCTGTTCCCCCCTAGAGACCAAACAAATGCAACAGGCGAGCACATGACCACATCCACAATCATGGCCATGCCCGCAAGCCCTACGCCCCCCAAGACACCAAGAAAGCCCACAAGTGAGCTTACAGTGGGCTGAGCTCACAGCCACGCACACTCACAACTGTGAGCCATGTAAGCAAGGCCTCAGGGGGTGCCTGCGCACCTCATCCCGGGGGGGAGGCGGGGGCGCCGGCGGCTGCGGGGGCGCCTCTGGGTAGAACACCGTGACCAGCTTGGGCGGCTTGGGCCACAGCACCGGCGCGCCACTGGGCCCCACAAAGCGCTCCAGCGGGGGAATGGTGAACCACACGTCGCAGCCGTCCCGCATTTCGGCAATGCCGGGCTCATCTGGCTCCTCCTGGGGTGGCTGCGTGCCCTCCTAGGCAAAAGGAGGCAAGGCAGGGCAGGCCTGTTCTTTGTGTGCTTGTTGCCTGCTCCCCTCTCCCACAGCCAGCCAGACTTGCAAGTAAGGGCAGGTGTGCGCAGTCCAAAGAATCTGGGCTGGGGCATGCAGGGGGGGGCTGGGTACATGACATGTTAGCTAGCAGGAACAACAAGGCTGGTTAGGACGTCAATTTGCGTGCGCCTCTTGTCAACCCAAGCTTCGTTAGTTGCACATGCAGGCTTTCTCGGTCCCAACCAGGAACAGCAGCATCCATACTTGGGGTAGTCTACACACTGCCACAGCAGCTTCCATGCTCAGTTCGATTCACACAAGCACCTGTGGCTGCTGGGACGCCCCCCCAGCACTTCTTTCCCCATTGACAGTGGCTGCTGCAGAAACAATGGGCTTGCTGCCCTCCTTCCCAGGCATAATGGCTTCACTCCTGCAAGAGCAAATGGTGGCCAGTCTGCAGCCTGTTTGCTCATGTGCACGCAGTTATGAAACCTTCTTCAAAACAGACCCAGCGTTATGGCTGGGGAGCTTTCCCCATGTGCATGGGTACAGAGGGTAAATCGTAAATTGAGTGTGCCTTGCCAAATGGGAAGTGCGCAATGTAAAAAAGAAAAACTGCTATAAAAGTTACACAGCAGCCCCACCCTGCCAGACATGCAAAAGCATGGCCAAGCCACTGCCACATTCACACCATGTGCATTTAGTTGGTCGGATTCTCCCCACATCACAGCGCTTCAGGATTGCAAAGAAACAGGGACAATCTTTGGAAGTTGCACTGCTGTCATTGCTGCATAAACCGTGCACACCTCCAACGGACACTCAATAATTGGTTTGGAACGGAAAAAGCTCAAACTGTTCAAAGTTTGAACTTCAAACCCATTGCCCCTCCCTTTCTGGGCCCTCTCAGCCACCCCCGCCAGACAGGCTGGCTTCCTGCATCAGCCCCAAGTGATCCCTTAAGCCCTGCATGCAGAACTGTTTGTTTCCTTTGACGCTTGAAAATGGCAATTCCACAACAGCAGCACTCCCGCCCATGCATTGTGATGGGCAGGCTAGCGCTGCAACATGTACCTCCTGACATGCCCCAAAAATGCACTCACGTCTCCTGCGCGCCGTTTGGTATGCTGCCCCTGCTAGCCTCGCTGCGCTGCTTGGCAAACACGCTGCCCCCGCTCCCCTCCTGCAAGACGTCACTCTTGTGCGCAAACTCGCTCTCCTGCGCCGCCATGCCTGCTGCCGCTGCAGCAGAGAGCACGCGCGTAGCAGTCAATGCAGAACATTCCCATCACAGGCTTGGCGCCACATGCTTAGCCAGTGGTCTAGCCTACTAAGCAGAAGCTGGCAGAGGAGCAGGCTTCACAAAGATGCCATGAGTCATCTGCTGATTGTGTGCATGTGCTTGCTGTGTGTGTGCATGTGTAAGTATGTGCATGTGCATGTGCAGGCATGCATGCGTGCGTGTTTCTGGCTATAATAAGCGACCCAGCACCCCTTTTTTGCAGGCAAGCTATATGTGTGAGGGGCTATCGCGGTCTACGCATGTTTTGACCAGCAAATTGCAGACACAGGCCAGGTACGTGCATTTATCTGTTTCTTGTGGCAACCTGGAGCAGAGGGCAGCAATGAATCATGTAGAGGACAAGTTGGCCCAAGGGCTGCAGCACTGTGTGCATTGGACTCATTTGCATTCAAACACCAGACATCACTACTAGCTCTGGATACTCGAGCAGGCGGCGGGGCACCTGCGATGGAAAGTCGACTATCCACCCTCGCAACCTGTGGGTTCGGAGTTCGAACCTCAGTAGAGGCTCACAACCAGCTAAGCTGCCCTCGTTCGGCGGATACAGCCTTGAAAACCTTGAACTTTAATCCAAACACCAGACCCCATCCAAGCGCAAAAACAGGCTTTTCTTGTCATTGCTACCCTAAGCGCTCAATCAGTGTGCATTGTGCTTTTGAGATGTCTTTGAGGCCAAAAGCTTGGCCTACGCTGGTTTCCTCCACTTTACACCAAGACCCGCCTCGGAAACCCTATCTTACTACTGCCGCCCACTCACCATCTTCCAGCCTGTCGAGCAGGTTCTCACTCTTGGCACGCATCGACGCAGCGCCCGTAACCAAGTTGAACACAGCCGTCCCTTGGACTTGAGGGCAGGCCGCTAGGGCGGTGGCCGTGTCCAGCTCCTCTGCAGCAAAGCCCTGGGGCATGCCCCCGGTTCCGGGAAGGACAGCGAAAGTTTGGAAGCAGGTCACCAAAAAGGCCTGGACCTGCACAAGGGCACTTTCAGCACGTGCCAGGCGGTCCACGGCACGGACATGCTGCAAATACCACACAAACTCAGTGGGAGCACATGCGTCCCACAGGGCCACGGCCTGGCGCAGACAGGCCCAGACCATTCATCAACAGGAGAGCAGCAGGACAGGGAAACAGCTGAACAGGAACGCAGCTGAACAAGGATGCAGCCAAATGGAAAAGCAGCTGAACAAGGTGCAAGACCTAAACAGTACATGAGGGCAAAACATCTGGATGCGCACCCCTCAGCAGCGCATAGGATGCTGCATGCCGCCCTCTGACCTGCATTGCCGATGTCAGGGCCTTGGCTGTGAGGGGGTGGGCAGGGACGTCTGGGCTGCCGGGCACGTGCACGGCCACCGACTGCGCCACCAGCAGGCGCGACGTGTCAGGGAAGGACACGGTGATGCAGGCACTGTCAGCGAGGTACTGGACGCTGAGGCCTGCGCGCATGCAGTGGAAACGGGGTTGGACACGTTGATGGAGCTGTTTGTCTGCGGGGTGCTGGATGCTGAGGATGCGCAGGCTGCATGTGCATGCAGCACACAGCAAAGGCGCCCCCCGGTGGTCTGACAGAAAAGTGCTAGCCAGTGGCAGTCTGGGGCAGCCTGTGGTAGTGACAGGGCAGAGCCTGTGGTACCACGAGGCAGCTAGAGGCAGCTAGTGGCAGCCAGAGGCAGTCTGTGGCAGTCTTTGGTAGCCTGTGGCAGCCAGAGGCAGCCTGTGGTAGCCAGTGGCAGTCTGTGGCAGCCAGTGGTAGCCTGTGGCAGCCTGGGGCAGCTAGGGGCAGCCAGAGGCAGCTGTATCAGGCCGGAGCATGCCGCAAAAGGCACCAAACGGGGCCAGCTGCAGGCATCCCTTGCACGGACTGCACACGCGTGGATGCTTGCAAACGAGTGGACGCCTGCAGACATGTGGACAGGCCGGCTTCAGATACACACTGGTGCACACACAACCGAACCGGGCCTGACCCAAAAAGTACCTGGGGATGCCGTGAACGCAATGCCAGCATGGCTGCCATTGATGGGAGGGACACCCTCCAGCTCAAGGCTCCAGGCCCCATCCGCCGCCCGGCTGATGCGCGTGCCGTCAACATCCTGGCCACACAAGCATCCAAAGGTCTGGCATGGGCTCACAAGCTTTGCTTTACCCCCAAAGATTTGGCATGCAAATCCAATCTACTACCTGGCTGATGCGCATGCCGGCTGCGTCCTGGTTGCACGCGCACATTTTGGATTCCAGTGCACTGGAATCGTGCTCAGCCTTCACTTTGCACCTCTGGGAGAGCTTGGCATGCATGCCCAACTGACTGCCCTGTTGTCGCGCATGCTGTCCATTTCCTTGCCACACCCTTGCCACACCTATGCGCATGCTGCCTCTGTCCTTGCCACATCCTTGCCACCCGCAATTCATTGCACTGGATCAGCTCTGGCTCCGATTCAAAGCATTGTAAAGCCATGTGGCCTGAGTGGCATGCAATGCCCCCGCTTTCTGGGAGTCACTGCAAGCTGCCTATAGGTTGTGGCTGTACTGCCAGTCATCCATAAGACCTGCATTTGTGTTGAGCATGTCCATGCAACCAGGGTGTGCACTCCTCATCTTTCATCCTGTAGGTTGTCTGGCTGCTACAACACGTGCTTGACCCCGTCTTAGAGCAACACCACGCACGAACCATGGCCTGCTACTGATTCTGCACCTGGCCGTAGAATGTCTCGATACAGGTGGGCCATGACCTCACCTGCAACAGCGTGCTGCCATCTGGATACGTGACATGCAACACCAGGTCCTCCCGCATCAGCACCCGCGCCCCGCCGTCAGGGTCCGTCACCATAACGCTGCGCAGGGGGTCCAAGGGTGCGTGGCGGGGCAGGTGCGGGAGGGCCGAGGGGGCAGCGGCCTCCTCCTCCTCCTCCTGCACTCAGCGCCGACGACGAGGCGATGCAGAATTTTGCATGTGTGCTGCGTGGGTATGGACGTGCGACTGCGCTCGTGCATGCATGTGTTAGCTCTGGTGTGTGTGTTTGTGTGTTTGAGCGCACGCGTGTGTGTCTGTGTGCGCTACACAGCTCGCACCAGTGTGTGCCCAGTAATGCAGTGCGGCAGATTGGCACCCTCAGTGCCCAATTCTATAAGATTGAGCCCATTGCTCTAGGATTAAGCCCATTGCTCTGGGATAAACCCACTTCTCCTAAGATCTAGTGTACAAGCCCACTTCGTTTTCGCGCGCACCGCTGAGCTACGTGCACAAAGCATGCCCACTGTGCTGGCAGATCCAAGCACACTCGTTGCACGGTCAGGCACTAAAGGGCCCACAAGCTGGCGCATGCTCATGCCGGCGCGCACCTACCTTGCCCTTTACTCTCTTGCCCGCCTTGTTGCCGCCCGCCTCCGTGTCCGCCACAGAGGATGTGGCAGGTGGGGTGGGTGGCATGGGCACTGCATCCTTGTCCACCTCCTGGAAACGTGTGCCATCTGGCAGTGTGCGCAGCCAGCTGCGATGCGGCACAAGCGCAATCACCGCAGCTTTGTGGGCATGCATCCATGTGCATGTGCATGTATGCATGCGTGTTTATGGATGCATGTGTGTGCATGCAGGTGTGCATGTGTGTGTGCGTGCGTGCGTACATGCTTGTGTCTACCCACACATGCGAGCACACAAGCGCCCAGACGAGCATGTTCAGTTGAGGGCCCCGGTGGTGGTGGTTGTTGTTGTTGTTGTTGTTGTTGTTGTTGTTGTTGTTGTTGTTGATGTTGTTGATGTTGTTGATGTTGTTGATG